>Ga0209181_10000179_pt1 | contig 116493 bp, 113 predicted proteins | sample MAT05_FD_187208 | JGI IMG/M metagenome (GOLD analysis project Ga0209181, IMG submission 187208) | Freshwater microbial communities from Lake Fryxell liftoff mats and glacier meltwater in Antarctica - MAT-05 (SPAdes) (version 2) | ecosystem: Environmental > Aquatic > Freshwater > Ice > Liftoff...
CGGTGCGACGCAAGGCGTGCTGTTCCGCGACGCCGCCTCGATCGAGAATCTCTGCAAGGTCGACACGTTGATCGTCGACAAGACCGGCACCCTCACAGAAGGCGAGCCGACCTTCGAGCGGGCGGTTGGCAGCAACGGTTTCTCTGACGACGACGTGTTGCGCCTGGCGGCCAGCCTCGACCAGGGGAGCGAGCACCCTTTGGCGGCGGCCGTCGTCAACGCAGCGCGGCAGCGCAAGTGGGCTCTGGCGAAGGCGGAGCAGTTCGACTCCGCATCGGGCATCGGCGTGAAAGGCGTCGTCGAAGGCAAGTCCCTCGCCTTTGGCAACACGACGCTCATGGAACAGATCGGCATCGACATGGCGCCCCTGGCCCAAGAAGCCGAAGCCTTGCGTGAACAGGGCGCTAGCGTCATGCACCTCGCGGTCGACGGCGCGCTGGCGGGGGCCTGGTCGCCGTGTCCGATCCGGTCAAGGCCACGACAGCCGATGCGCTGGCCCTGCTGCGCAAGTCGGGGCTGCGCATCATCCTGGCCACTGGCGATGGCCTCACCACGGCCCAGGCCGTGGCCCAACGACTGGGCATCGAGGAAGTGCACGGGGAGGTCAAGCCGGCCGACAAGCTGCAATTGGTCGAGCGCCTGCAGAAGGAAGGCCGCATCGTCGCGATGGCCGGCGACGGCATCAACGATGCACCGGCCCTGGCCAAATCCGATGTCGGCATCGCCATGGGCACCGGCACCGACGTGGCCATGAACAGCGCCCAAGTCACGCTGGTCAAGGGCGACCTTCGGGGTATCGCGACTGCCCGGGCCCTGTCGGTGGCCACAGTGGCCAACTTGAAGCAGAACCTCGCCTTCGCCTATAACCTGCTGGGCGTGCCTCTGGCCGCCGGCGTGCTGTTCCCATTCACGGGCTGGCTGCTGTCTCCGATGATCGGCGCCCTGGCAATGACCCTCAGCTCGGTCTCGGTGATCAGCAACGCACTGCGATTGCGGATCACAGCCTTGAAGCCGGGCTGATATCGCCGGTACCATTTCCGGTGGCTGCCACAAGCAGGCGCACCGGGCGACCGTCGTCTCGGTACGGGACATGGCCACCGGCAATGCCGGTTGCAGTCGGTCGATGCCGGGTTGGGCGAGGCTACCAGGCGCGCCGCTCAAAAGTGGCGACGATGTCGGCATGGGTGGTCGACCAGTGCTGCAGCGCGCCCGGACTGCCGCTTTGCAATGCATCCAGAAACGCCAGCGCCAGCTGCCGCGTGGCCATCTTGACGCGTGGATTGAGCGCGCTGCCGCCAGTTCCCATGCGGTCGGTGAACATGCTGTGCGAGCCCTCGCGAAACACGGCCAACACCTTGGGTGCGCTGCTGTCGCTGCCCATGGCCCTGAAGATCTCCAGGCGGTCGGGCAAACCCGAGTAATAGCCAGGAATCTGGATGTCGTCGGCCGTGGCCGTGATGTGCAAGGTGGGAATATCAATGCCCGACAGGATCTTTTTCGGGTCACCCATTCCGTAGAACGGCGGTGCAGAAATCAGGATGGCAGCGCTGATGCGCGGGTCTTTCAGCGACCCACTGCGGCTGAGCGAGTCCACCCGCGCGCCGGCCACCAGCATCGCGGTATTGGCGCCGTAGGAGTGCCCGGCAACCACCACGCGCCGCGCGTCGATCAGCGGGCTGGCACCGGGCTCCAGGATGCGGTCCAGGGCAAAACGCACATCCTGTGCGCGATTCAGCGCCTCGGATTCCTGCGCCGCGCCACTCAGACGCGACACCATGGAAAAGGGATTGCCGAACCAGACCTGGCGGTCGCTGCCCACATGCTGGACATGCAAACTGGCGTAACCATGGGCTGCCAGATAGCGGCCGAAGTAGCCGTAACCCTCGCGGGATCCGCCGATGCCATGCGAGAAAAGCACCAGCGGCAGGCTGCCCGGCGAATGGGACGTTGCGGGCAGATACAGGCGCGCGGGCACATTGCGGCCGCGCACGGTGTCGGTCCAGTCGAAGTTACGGGCGGTGTAGCGGGTGGCATCGACGGCGACGGTGTCATCGGCCGCCAGCGGCAAGTTTGCCGGGGCGGGGCCCACCGGCGTATCGCCGATGGCGAGCGAGGAAAAGCCTGCCAGCGTGACGACCAACACCAGCGCCAGCTTGAATCGCTCGATCACGCTGCCGTTTCTATGTATCTCTTGCATGGAGTTTCCTTGGTGTTTGCTGGCGAAGCCGTTCGATCAGTGCGGCACAGCGTTGACCGTTGCCACCTTCGCCGCGTCCATGCTAACCGGCGCCAGCGCCGGAGTGGAATAACCCAGGGCGCTGGCAGGCCAAAGGCCTGCGCTTAGAGGACCACTTCGACGAGGTAGGGCCCGGAGGACGCAAAGCCCCGCAGCAGTTCCCTCGCCAGACTGGCCAGATCGGTCGCGCGGCCGGCCTCGACGCCCATCGAGCGCGCCAAGCCGACAAAATCCAGTGTCGGCGCATCCAGGCGCAACATGCCATTGGCGCGTGGCCCCAATGACCCGGCGCCAACGCGGGCGTATTCACCCAGCAGAATCTGGTAGGCCCGGTTGGCAAACACGACGATCGTCACGTCCAAGCCCTCGCGGGCCATGGTCCAGAGCGCCTGGATCGTATACATGGCGCTGCCGTCACCTTCCAGAGCCAGTACTTTGCGAGCCGGTGCCGCAATGGCGGCGCCCACGGCCGCCGGCAGGCCCCATCCAATCGAACCGCCCATGACGCTGAGCCAATCGTGCCGGGCCGCCTGTGACGTGGGTGCCCCCAGGGCGTTGCCCGCGCTGACCGACTCGTCGATCACGATGGCGTCTTGCGGCAACAAGGCCGCAATCACCTGTGCGATCCCCCCGGCCGTCAGGGCCCCGTCCGGCAGAGCCAGCTGCACGCGGGCGGTCAACGATACCGCCGCGCTGTGGCGCGCGCCGACCGCATCGGCCAGCGCATCGAGCGTGGCGTCGAGGTCATCGCCGACGGCGGCGACGGTCATGATGCAGCTTCCAGGAGCCGCCTGGCGCCCGGGTTTGCCCGGGTAGGCGAAGAACGACACCGGGTCACTCGCACCCACCAGCAGGATGTTGCGATACGGCGCCAGTGAGGCCACAGCGGCGTCCACAGCATACGGAACCCGTGGCACATTCACACGGCCGGCACCGCGCTGCAACCGGGGTACATAAAACTCTGTCATCAGCGCACAGTGCGTGTGCGCGGCGATGCGACCCGCCGTTTCCAGAGGCGCCTCGAAACAGGCGATACCGCCGAGCAGGATCAAGGTCGGCTCACCGGAGGCCAGAACACGCGCCGCCGCAGCGATGGTCAGCGCGTCCACCGAGGGTCGCGGCGATATTGGCACCGGCGCCTGGCCCGGTGTCGACGCACCCGCTTCGCCCCAGGCGCAGTCGGCCGGCAGAACCAGCGTTGCCACCTGCCCCGGTGGGCGGGACGCCGCCACAACGGCATCGCGCGCGTCGGGTCCCACCTCGTGCGCCGATCGAACCGTGCGCACCCAGTGCGACATGGGGCGGGCCACGCCCTCGATGTCCGACGTCAGCGGGGCATCCAGCGCCAGATGCGACAGCGCATGTTCACCCACGATGTTCACGATACCCGAATGCGCCTTGCGCGCGTTGTGCAGGTTGGCCAGCCCGTTGCCCAGGCCCGGCCCCAGATGCAGCAGGGTCGAGGCCGGTCTGCGCGCCATCCGGTAATACGCGTCAGCTGCGCCGGTGACCACCCCCTCGAACAGCCCCAGCACGCAACGCATGCCCTCGATGCGGTCCAGGGCCGCGACAAAATGCATCTCGGAAGTACCGGGGTTGGTAAAACAGGTGTCGACGCCTTGTGCCAGCAGCGTGCGCACCAGCTGCTCTGCCCCGTTCATGGGCCGGTTGGGCGCGGCTTCTGGTGTCGGAGCGGTAGGTGGCATGGATCACATCGTACCCTGCGACCGGTCTGTCTGGATCGACACACCGGTTCGAATGGGGGGTGCGCAGTCCCGTGGGCGAGAACAGGCAATCGATGCGCCGCCCGGCCTCTGAGCGACCTGGTGGTTGGCAGGGTTGCATTTCAGGGCTGGGCCAACCTGGCGCCCGTCAGCGGAGCCCCGGCGGAGCTGGTCCCACCTGGGTTTCGGTAGCCATGGATAACGCGGCGCAACTGACGATCAGGCCATGCTCAGCGTCGCCTGAGCAGCATGCCCAGCAAAAACCCACCGGCTACCGCGATAGAAAGTGCGGTGACCGGCTTTTCGCGCACATAGTTGCCGCAACTGTCCGTCAATCTTGCTTGCGTGGTTTTGAGACTTTCAGCGGTAGTTTCTAGCGACGCTGCCGCCTGGTTGGCCGCAAGCGCCAGTCGATCAGCCGCCTCGTGCGCACCTGCTGCAAACTGGTCGATCGCGGGTCCTGCGGCGCTCGACGCGCGATCGATTGCGTGGTGCACTGTCATGTTGGCAGCGTCCACTTTGCGCGACAAGCCTCCACCGCCGTCGACAAATCCGGTTACATTGCTTGCGCTTGATTGCATATCGTTTCCTTCGTTGGTTGCCAAGGGCCAGGCGGATAGCCCAACGATATTCCCACCACGGTCATACGTCCGTGTGCCAGCGAACACAACGCACGCATTGTCGAATACTTCAAGGCCTTGCGCTGGCTTCAGACCGGCCCGCATGGCCACGGAAAACACAGGCCATCCGTGTTATCTGCCCCTGGCGACCAAGCGGTCCGTCCGCGCGGTGTCCACGACCGCCGGCAAATCGAACAGCAGCGCATCCACGGGGGAACGGTTCCCGAGCCATTGGTTGGGGCGCGCAAACCATACCGCCATTTGCCATGGGTTGTAGATGCCGCTCAAATCGATGAATATAGGGCGCAGGCTCAGGTGCGGATGGAGGTTCAGGCGGTCGAACTGAAAAAGGGGGAGCCAGGATTGGGACTGCCACTCGAAGCAGATCACCTCCCTGTCGACGATCCAGCGGGCCAGCATCGACGTATCCGGGCCATGGCAACGATGGAACAGGGTCAGAACCTCCGGGGCCCGGGCCAGTCCGCCGCTGCCGCGATAGGCATTGAGCATCTCGACGAACAGTCGATCCGGATGCATCTTGGGTGACCACGGTTGCAGGTCGTCGCCGGTGTCGCGCGCACCACCGGCAGTGGGTGCGCGTGGCGGTGGCCAGGAAGGGAATGTACGGACGTCTTGCATGCTGACTCCTGGAAGCATCGATGGGCCTCCAGAGGTTTGTAAGGCCATGGCGCATGCGCGTCTGTGCGCAACCGCACGTCGAACGCATCGGGTCGCAGGCTGCTGGCCAAGTCCGGGTGGCCTCCTACGTAGTGACAGGCTGTCCACGCGGGGGTGATCAGCAGGATGCAGGCCTAAAATTGGAGGGTCGAATGAAAGGCTGAGAGCCACCCCGTGAAAACGTTGCCAGCACCAGGCCCATGTCGCGATCCCGACCCGCTTCGTGCGTACCGATCGAAGCGCAACTTTGCACGAACGACAGAACCGCGCGGGAGCCTAGCCGAGCGCTTGGGGGAGTTGTCCTTTGTTGTCCAGAAGCACTGGGCTAGTAGCCTTCACTACGATCTCAGGCTCGAACTGGATGGCACACTGAAAAGCTGGGCCCTGCCCAAAGGCCCCAGTTTCGATCCGAAGGACAAACGCATGGCGGTCCAGGTCGAGGACCATCCGCTGGCCTACGCCGGTTTCGAAGGGACCGTTCCCGCAAAGCAGTACGGTGCCGGCAAGATCATAGTATGGGACACAGGTATCTGGAGGCCGCTTGGCGATCCGCGGCAGGCCTACCTGGACGGCCATCTGAAGTTCGAACTGCAGGGTCACAAGTTGTTGGGCAAATGGGCTCTCGTGCGCATCAAAGGCCGGAGCGAAAAGCAGGCGCCCTGGCTGCTGATCAAGGAAAAGGACGCGCAAGCCCGGCCGTCGCACGCCTACAGCGTGGTCGACGAACTACCGGATAGCGTCCGCTCCGAACTGCCCGACAAGCTGTGTCCCCAACTGGCCACCCCGGCCCTTGCGCCGCCGCAGGATGCCGCAGACTGGATTTTCGAGATTAAATTCGATGGCTACCGCATGCTGGTGCGCCAGGACGCACAGGGGCCCCGGTTGATCACCCGTAACGGTCACGACTGGACGTCGAAGCTTCGATCGTTGCAGGCAGCCATCACGGGAATGAATCTACCCGACGGCTGGTACGACGGAGAAATCGTCTTGGCCCACAACGACGGCGTCCCCGACTTCGGCGCGCTGCAACAGTCATTCGACTCGGGTCATACGGATGGGGTGGTTCTCTACCTGTTCGATCTGCCGTACTTCGATGGCCAGGACCTGCGCGAACTGCCCCTCGACCGGCGACGCGCAGTGCTCCAGAAACTGCTGCTGGCTGCGCCATCGGACCGTGTGCGTTTCAGTAAGGCGTTCGACGCCGCGCCGGAAGGCATCGTCGCCGCGGCCTGCAAGCTCGGCCTGGAAGGCATCATCGCCAAGCGGCGCAGCTCCCGCTACCAGTCTTCGAGGTCCATGGACTGGATCAAGCTGAAATGTGGTCTGCGCCAGGAGTTTGTCATTGGTGGCTACACTGATCCGCAAGGCACGCGCAGCGGCTTCGGCGCACTGCTGCTCGGCGTGCATGATGCCCATGGCGCGTTGCAATACGCCGGCAAGGTCGGAAGCGGATTCAGTCAAACGGCCCTGGCAGCGCTGACAAGAACGCTCACCGCGCAAACGCAAGCCAACAGCCCGTTCTCGGGCCACGCCGCGATGGAGGACAAGCCCCGCTGGGTGGCACCGACTTTGGTCGCCGAGGTCTCGTTTGGGGCGTGGACGCGCGCTGCGCACATCCGCCACGCCGTGTTTCGCGGGCTGAGGGCCGACACGGATGCCAGCGCCATTGTTCGTGAAAAGGCGCTGCCGGTGCAAAGCGGAAAACTTGCCAAGGCCCTCGGCTTGATACCGGTGGGGGCGACGCCCAGATATCCGCAGATCACCCACCCGCAACGCGTGATCGATACCAGCACCGGAACCACGAAGATGGATCTGGTGCGCTACTACGGCATCGTCGGCCCGCTCATGATGCCACACCTCCAGGGTCGCCAGGTATCACTGGTCCGCGCGCCCGACGGCGTCGATGGCCCGCAGTTCTTCCAAAAGCACACCGGGACCGAGAAGCTTCCCGGAATCCGCCAACGCACCCCGGCGCTGACCACCAGCCAACCGGCCGTGCTGGAGATCATCAGTGCCCGAGGCCTGCTGTCCGCCGCACAGTGGAACGTCATCGAGCTCCATACCCTGAACACAGGCGCCGCGTCGCCCGAGCACCCCGATCGCATGGTGTTCGACCTCGACCCAGGCGAGGCGGTACCCTGGGCCCACGTGCAGGAAGCTGCGCAGTTGATGCATGCTTTCCTCGCACAACTCGGGCTGCCATCGTTCCTGAAGACCAGTGGCGGCAAGGGCCTGCATGTGGTGGTGCCTGTGCGCAAGTTGCACGATTGGGACACGGTCAAAGGTTTTTCGCAGGCCATCGTGCTGCATATGGCCCAAACGATTCCGCAACGCTTCGTCGCCAAAAGTGGGCCCAGGAACCGGGTTGGAAAAGTATTCATCGACTACCTGCGCAACAGCGTCGGCGCCACCACCGTCTGCGCCTGGTCGGCACGGGCACGGCCAGGGCTGGGAATATCGGTGCCCGTCGCGTGGAGCGACCTGTCTTCGCTGCGCGGTGGCAACCACTGGAGCGTGAAGACCGTGCACGAGCGCCTGGACGCCGGCAATGCACCCTGGAAAGACTACGCCAAGTCAGCGCGCAGTCTGACAGGTGCGATGGCGACTCTGGGGTACAACTTGCCACCAGCGGCGCCATCGGCGGCGATATCCGCCCGACGCTCCAAGGCCGCCGCGTGAAGCCTGCCCTCGGCCGTCGCGCCACCCACCATCTACCTTCGGCTCCATGCCGATCCAGGAGCTTTTATGCCTCGCGTGATATGGAAAGGCGCCATCACCTTCGGACTGGTGCATGTGCCAGTGGCCCTGTACCCGGCGTCGCAGGAGGTCGGGATCAACTTCGACTGGCTCGACCAGCGCTCGATGGACCCAGTGGGCTACAAGCGCGTGAACAAGCGCACTGGCAAAGAAATCCAGGGCGCGAACATCGCCCGGGGCATCAAGCAGGAAGACGGCGACTATGTGATCCTGGGCGAGGACGAAATCAAGGCCGCCTATCCGAAGTCGACCCAGACGATCGAGATCGAATCCTTCGTCAAGGCCAGCGAGATCGCGTTCACGCTGCTGGAGACGCCGTATTACCTCGAACCCATCGGCAAGGGAGAGAAGGTCTACGCCCTGCTGCGGGAATCGATGGTCGAGGCGGGCGTCATCGGTATCGCCCGGGTGGTGATGCACACCAAGGAGCACCTCGCCGTTCTGGTGCCCATGGGCGCCGCACTGGTGCTCAACACGATCCGCTGGGCCAATGAGATTCGACCACTGGATGAACTCAAGCTTCCGGCAGCTGGCAAGGTTATCGTCGGACTGAAGCCGGCCGACCTGAAGATGGCCGGGCAGCTGATCAGCGAGATGACGGGTCCATGGGATGCGAAGGCGTTCACTGACAAGTTCAGTGCGGCCATTCAGTCACTGGTGAGCAAGAAGGTGGCGGCCGGCGAGACCGAGACCGTCACGCCCCTTGAGGAGAGGCCTGCGGACATGGGCATCGGCAATGTCGTCGACCTGACCGAACTGCTGGCCGCCAGTCTTGCCAAGCGAAAGCCCGTATCCCCGAACGGGCGCGGCGAACGGCTTGCAGCAGGCCCACCCCGAAAGCCTGCTCCCAAGGCGGCGCCCAGGAAGCGGGCCTGACCGGCCAGCCTGCCAGACGCCAAATCGGGGTGTTGCCTTGCGCACAGACCCCTGGCCTGCTGAATTCTCGACGCCCAGAGCACGATTCGCCGCATCCCGTCGGGCCGCCGGCGTGGGAGGGTCCGCGCAGCTTCGAGTCCTACGCCAGCCGGCGGCCCTCGCTGATCCCACGACCGCTTGCGATCGCCGAAGATCTGCGCAACCCCTTGCGCGCCCAAATCCATGACCCGTCTGCGCAAGAGCCGCCGACAGCAGCCTGGCGACGGGTAACCCATCATCACCCGCAACACCATGGAGAACAGCGATGCCACCTACCCTTCTCAACCAGCCGCATCATCCCGGCAGGAACGATCCTGACGACGAGCCGGATACCTTGCCCGTCGAGCCAGACGAAGGACCGGTGCCCGCCGAGATTCCGGAGGACCCGGAGCAGCATCGGGTCGTGTTGCCGACTCGCCTACCCAGGAATGTGTTCTACCCGGGTGGCCATGGAACGCTGCCGGACCCGGCCGAAAAGCTCGGCTTTGCAGTAGCACGTGTCGATTAGTCTGGCTGACAAAAAACAACATGGACGCCTTGAGCCTGAAGCCTTTTCTCCGCCGCCATCCCATCTGGCTGGCAGTGCTCGCTGCGTTGCTGTTACTCGTGGTGTTCTTTGACTGGAACTGGTTCAGGCACCCGCTGGAGCGCTATATCAGCAAAAAAACCGAGCGCACGTTCACCCTATCCGATCTGCATGTGCGCCTGGGGCTGACCCCTACGATCCGTATGCGGGACGTGCGTTTCGCGAACGCCCAATGGTCCAGCAATGGAGACATGGCGCAGATACCGTTGCTGGAATTTTCTGTATCCTTGCGCGACTTGCCAGAGAAAATTCTGGTGCCGAGGGTGGCCTTGACCCAGCCGGCGCTTATTTTTGAGCGCCTTGGTGACGGCCGCAAGAACTGGATTCTGTCCGACTCCAACGACCCGTCTCCCAGCAAGCTGCGCATCAGCACCTTGTCGGTGGACCAAGGCAAGTTCCAGTATCGGGACCATGGCGAGCCGTTTGCGATCGACGTCATGGCAAGCACCTTCGACACAGAAAAAATTGCGACGGTTGGCGACGCCACCGCCAAGCCGGTCAACGACCGCTATTCGACGCGTTACCGCTTCAGCGGCAACTACCACGGCGCGGAATTTTCGGGCGATGCACAGACCGGAGAAGTCATCAGCTTCCAGGAGTCCGCCCTTCCCTTTCCAATCCAGGGGAATCTGGTGGCCGGCACCACGCACGTGCAGGTTGAAGGCACCATTGCCGACGCCGCCAACATCACCAGTATAGATACACAGCTGCGAATCCGAGGGCAGACACTGGCCAATCTGTACCCATTTTTACTGCTCCCTTTACCGGCGTCACCGCCGTACCAGCTGCAGGGCCGCCTGGTCCTGAGAGGCAAGCAATACTCAATCGACGACCTGAACGGAAAGATCGGCTCCACCGACATACACGGCAAGGCCGGTTACCTGCACCGGGAACCGCGACCGCTGCTGACGGCCACCCTGCAAAGCAACGTGCTGAACATGGACGACCTCGGCCCGCTCGTGGGCGTGCAAACCCAGCAGTCTGGCGGAAAGCCGGCCATTACCCAAGCCCAAACCAACACCAAGACCAGCGCCAAACAAAGCCAAAAAGCAGTGGATCCGAACCACATGCTTCCGGCGGGCAGCTTTGACGGCAGCCGACTGCAGAAAATTGATGCCGAGGTCGACCTGGTGGCGAAGCGGCTCAAGGTGCCGGCCTATTTGCCGCTGGAAAGCCTGCGCGCATCACTGCGCCTGAAGGATTCCATACTGAAGATGGCGCCGTTGGAGTTCGGTTTTGCGGGCGGCCGGCTCACCTCCCAGATCACGCTGGATGCGCGGGAGCCGACAATCGATGCTGAAGCTGTGGTCCATCTGCGTCGCGTTCGGGTCGAACGGCTGATTCCGCCCAACGCCACGCTGGCCAAAGGCGCCGGCTTGCTGGGGGCCACCATACAGCTCAGGGGCCGGGGCAACTCGATTGCCGATGCTGCCGCAAAAGCCAATGGAAGTATCTCCGCCGCGATATCGAACGGCAGAATCTCCAACCTGCTGGACGCGGCCAGCGGACTCAACGGCGGCAAGGTGCTGGCGCTGCTGGCGGGGGGCGACCGGGACATTAAGGTGAACTGCGGCGGAATGGCGTTCGACGTGAAGAATGGCCAGGGCACATCGACGCTGTTCCTGGTCGATACCGAGCAGACCCAGATCGTCGGCGAAGGCCGGTTCGATCTGGAGCACGAAACCTTCGACATGAAAGTCACCCCGAAACCAAAGCGCATGGGCATACTCTCGCTGCGCACACCCGTACGGCTGTTTGGCAGATTCAACAACCCCGAATTCGAACTGGAAAAAGGCCCGCTTCTGCTGCGTGCGGGCAGCGCGCTCGCGTTGCTCGCCCTGGCTCCCATCGCAGCCCTGATTCCCCTGATCGAAACCGGCCCTGGCGAGGACACGAATTGCCTGCGCGTCCAGCGCGCGGTCGGCAACGCGGAAAAGCAGGCCGTCACCTTGCCGAAGAAAAAATGAGTACGCCTTTGGGCTGACCATGGACAAATCAAGCTGGTGGATGAACCGGGCCGTGCTGGTGGCAGCAAGCGTGGTCGCAACGCTGGTCTGCGTTTTCATCATTTCGAACCTGATCGGCGGCGAAAAGAAAATAGAGCGCCGTGTCGAGCGCCTGTATGCGCTGGAGGACCCGCGGTTTGCGCGGGAACTCGGCGTCTTGCTCGGGCCGGCTTTTGTGGGCGGCAACCGGATCACCACGCTGCGCAACGGCGACGAGATTTTCCCGGCCATGCTGGCGGCGATTCGCGGCGCCAGTACATCGATCAATTTCGAGACTTACATCTACTGGTCGGGCGACATCGGCCGCTCCTTCGCGGACGCCTTGGCCGAACGCGCGCGCAAGGGCATCAAAACGCATGTGCTGCTCGACTGGGTAGGCAGCGCCAAGGTCGATCAGAAATTGCTGGACGACATGGCGGCCGCAGGGGTGCAGATCCGCAAGTTCCACCCGCCGCACTGGTCGCGTCTGGGCAAGCTGAACAATCGCACCCACAGAAAGCTGCTGATCCTGGATGGACGCATCGCGTTCACCGGCGGTGTGGGAATCGCGCCGCAGTGGACCGGTAACGCGCAAGACCCGGACCATTGGCGCGACACCCACTTCCAGGTCGAAGGCCCGGTCGCTGCGCAGATGCAGGCGACTTTTCTGGACAACTGGATCAAGGTAACGGGCCAAGTGTTGCACGGGCCGGACTATTTTCCGGCGCTCCCCGAGACGGGCCAAGCGGCCGCGCAGATGTTCAGCAGCTCCCCCTCCGGCGGCTCCGAAAGCATGCAGCTGATGTACCTGCTGGCCATTTCGGCCGCATCGCGCTCGATCGACCTTTCGGCGGCCTACTTTGTACCGGACGCTCTTACCCAGCGCGCGCTGATGGAGGCCTTGAAGCGGGGCGTCAAGTTGCGCATCGTCGTGCCCGGTGAACACATCGACAGCGAAACGGTTCGCAGCGCATCGCGCGCGACGTGGGGCCCGCTTTTAGCCGGCGGCGCCATCATCGCCGAATATGGGCCCACGATGTTCCACTGCAAGGTAATGATCGTCGACGACATGCTGGTGTCGGTCGGCTCGACCAACTTCGACAACCGTTCGTTCCGTCTGAACGATGAGGCCACGCTCAACGTCATCGAGCCACAATTTGCGCGTGCCCAACGCGCCATTTTCGAGGCCGACCTGGCGCGCTCACGCCCAATCAGCCTGGCCGAATGGCGCGATCGGCCGTTGCTGGAGAAAGCCACCGAGCGACTGGCTTCGCTGCTGCGAACGCAGCTGTGAAACATCCGGCTGAGACGGGAAAGTAACCGTCACTACGGGGCAGAACTGCCGAGGCCGCGCCACATGTCGCGCCATGAGCTGTTTTCCGGCATCACATACACCATGCTTCGCCCGCGCCCCAAAACCGGGCCAATCACCCGATCGTAAAAATCCTCCGGTACGACGACGCATCCGGCCGAGGCCCGTATGTCACCGACTTTGACCGAGGCCAACTGCAGTGCCCTGGGTATTCGGGTCGCTCCGGGGCGCAGCCGGTGGATGGCCAGGGCCTTGTCGTAGTCGATCCAGACTACCGGTTCCCCTTCCAGGTTGCGTCCAGGTTCGGACTCGAATCTGCCAGCCGGCGTGGTGAAATCGGACCTGCGCAATGTCCCAGTCCTGGTACGTTCACCCACGCCTGCAGCCGAAAGGTCGCCGACAGTCAAGCCGATGAGCACACGGGAGCTTCCTGCCAATCGACCGTCGGCGTGGTACACCAGGGCCAGACCCGCCCGCTTGTGGACGATCACAAAAGGCAAACCCGCGTGATCGCCCGTTCCCAGGATGCGCCGGGCCAGTTCGTAGGCCTCCTGCGGCGCAGACTCTGAATTTTCATGAGGCGTCACCGCATTGGACGCATGAACGCTTTGCAGGCACATGCCTGCAAGCACCAGCATCAAGGGCGCGAGAATTCGAATCACCGTAATTTATGAGCGGTCGTGCAAGGTCGATGGAGAGTGTCAACGCCAGCATCGCGCGTCCCTGGGTTGGGCAAGCAGCCGATGCAGCATGGCTTCGGAGGCATGTTACGAATTGCGCCGCTGACTGATCGCCGAAAAAGACCGGTCGAACCGTGGCATTTCCCGCGCTGCACGCGGGTGTAGAGCCATGTCAGGGCGAGCCAGGCATGCGCGTCGGCCGGGGCGCCAGCCTTCGGTGTCAAGCGCGCTCATCCTACAGAGTGGCACGGTACTCGCCGATGCCAGCCTGTGCGCAGCGCGCTTACGCTAGGCACAGGTCGACTTCGTCGGCTGACGGTATCCAAGTTTTGTGGTGCCGTAATCAACTCTCAGGGATCAACATCATGAAATTCACCAAACACCTTGTCTCCGGCGCCGCCGCACTGGCACTTGCCGGAACGCTGGGCCTGGCCTTCGCCCAGAGCAACGTGCCTGGCGCCACCACTTCGCAGGGTGACAAGCAATCAGCCGATACGAAGCAGCGCATGACCACGCAGGGGACAACGGGCGCGATGGGCACGACGAACAGCGGCACGATGGGCACGACGAACAACAGCACGATGACGCAGCAGGGCGCCACTGGAACGACCGGCACGACCGGCACGATGAACAATGGGTCAAATGCGACGTTGAGCAACGACTCCACCACTGGCAACCGCAACACCACGGGCATGTCCAACAACCGTCGCATGAACGCTGACGGCACGACGACGGAATTGGCAGCACGCGCAGACCGCGGCTAAGCATGCACCCCGCCCGCCTGCTGGTGGCGGTAGCGACGGCGCTGTCACTGGCGCTTCCGCATGCTGTCCGTTCAGGGCTGCCCGTGGAGGGCAGCAGTGCACCGCCCGTCACAGGCGCGGTACAGGACGCTGCTCCCGGGCTGAGCGTGCGCCATGCCGACTTTGGTGGTTCGAACCCCTCAAGTGACGCACGCCATATTGCCGACTGGATCGCTGATTCAGGAGACAACGGACCGCTGGAATTTGTTGTCGTGGACAAGAGGCATGCGGCTGTGTACGTGTTTGGGTCCGACGCAAGAATGCGTGCCACGAGCCCGATACTGCTCGGCTCGGCCTTGGGTGACACGTCTGTACCGGACATCGGTGAGCGACCCTTGAGCCAGGTGTTGCCAGAGGAACGTACCACACCGGCGGGCCGCTTCATGGGAGAGCGTGGTCGAAATGCACGCCACGAGGACGTGGTCTGGGTTGACTATGACGCAGCCGTTTCGATGCATCGCGTGCTGACCACCAACCCTGCCGAACGCAGACTCGAGCGACTGGCTACGCCGTCAGTTGCAGACAACCGCATCTCTTTTGGCTGTATCAATGTGCCAGTCGCGTTTTACGAATCCCACATTCGGCCGATGTTTGCGAAAACCCGCGCACTCATCTACGTACTGCCCGACGTTTTGACGCCTCAGCAGGTGTTTGGGTCCTACGACGTTTTGCCCCCGGGCAATCGGCGCCTGGCTACTGCGGTCCCCTGACGGCAGGTGATTGCACTAGGGGCGGTCGCGGTGTCTGGAACGCATGCGCCGTATGGCCCGTACCAGCGGTACGGTGGCCATCACCAGGGCGGCACCCCCCAGCGCCAGCGGTAGCAGGCTACCGGAAATTTCCGTCAGCCATGCGCCCAGGCAGGTGCATGCCAATCCGAACGCATACGTCTGAACAACCTTGATAGGCAGATGTGTCATTGCGCCAAGTACCCTCTGTGGTGAACGAGTGAGTCTACGCATCGCATTGCCGGCCTGGCGCTCGATAAGTGGCACTTTGACCCTCCAATACGCGCGCTATGGCCGGTGTCGGCGCTGGATGGCCGGTCAAGAAAGTCGTAGGACACCGCTCACAAATCCCTGGCGCCAAAGCCCCATTTACGGGGGCGCTGCATCCGACAGCATTTCGCCCGACGCTACCGCAAAATTCCTACAGCCATCAACTGATGGCAAGTGGGAAGGACTCTGCGCCAAACGCACTGGGTCCGCCTTTTTCAAACAGCGTCAATAAGGAAAAAACACCATGATCAACGATAAACCACTGATGACCGGGCTGTTCCCGGACCGCGCGAGTGCGGAACTGGGCTACAACACACTTTCGGAGCGCGGCTACACCCAAGATGACGTGAATTTGGTGATGTCGGAAGACACCAAAAAGACCCACTTCACCGGTGCAGGTGGCGAAACCGAACTAGGCACCAAAGCCGCTGAAGGTGCTGGCGTCGGCGGAGCCATTGGCGGGACGGTGGGCGCCATCGCTGCTGCTGCTTTCGTGGCAGTCGGGACTGCGATCGCAATTCCGGGTCTGGGTCTGGTGATTGCCGGTCCATTGGCAGCCGCGATTGCAGGTGCGGGTGCCGGTGCAGCAACCGGGGGTCTGGTGGGCGCATTGGTAGGCTGGAACATGCCAGAAGCGCGCGTCAAGAAATATGACGAAGATATCCGCAAGGGCGGCATTTTGATGGGCGTTCGGCCGAAAAACGACGAGGACGCCAAGTACTTCGAAGAGTCCTGGAAAACCAGCCGCGCGCAAGACGTCTACCGTTGAAGCCCGACCGCTGGCGAGACCCGGCACTACCCGGTTGCCGAATGGAGGCATGTCGGGCCCCCAGCACACCGGGTGCTGCCTGCGGGTCAGCCACTCGGCGACCGTCAGCGGATCGCGCAGATGCTGAGAAGACGATTCCAGGTGATTCGCCCTCTCTGCCGGGAATGGTACGTACCACGATCGCCAACCCCATTCAACCAAGGATTCGACCATGCCGACCACAGACACACACGACCGTAGCCAGCTGTGGAGCCTCATCAAGGACATCAAGTTCGGAATGTTCACGACACGACATCAAAATGGACACCTGCATTCGCAGCCCATGACGACGCGCAATCAGCTCGTGGACGACGACGATCGTCTGTGGTTTTTCATGTCGCGCAGCGGTGGGCCCGTGTCCGACCTGTTGATCGACCGCAACGTCAATGTCTGCTTTTCGGACCCGGCGCGCCATGCCTATGTCTCTGTGTCGGGGGAAGCCAATGCCGTCGTTGATCCGGCAAAGCTGCACCAACTCTGGACGAAGACGGCCAGTGAGTGGTTTCCGGGTGGCGTCGATGATCCCGACCTGGCGCTCATCGAGGTGCAGATCCTTCACGCCCGATACTGGGATATGAAGGTCAACAAGTTCACCCAGCTCTACAACTACGCCAAGGTGGTCGTCACGGGTGAGTCGTCACCTGCGGTGGGCGAGGTCGGTGAAGTACGCCTCCGCTAGCTGGCGTGCCACTCGGGCAGCTTCCATGGGCCGCCAGTGTACGCCAACGCACTGAAGCGCCACGGCTCCGGGTGCACTCTGCAAGCTCCACTTAGCCGTTCTCGCCCTGAGCGCTGCACACCCCATCGTCGACTTTGCAGGAGGTTTCCATGAGCACAACATCCGCTACACCCTTGAGCGCCACGCCGGCCGACGAAGACCTCGCCGAACAAGCCCATGCCGGCCACGGCGTTCCTTCGCAGGACACGGCTGCCGGGGCCCAATTTCCGTTGGAGTCTCAGGAAGCCGCGCGCGAGGCCAAGTCGGTCCTGGTGGGTGGCGGCGTGGTGGCCGGCGGAGCGACCGGTGCCACCATTGGCGCCATGGTGGCCGGCCCGTTGGGTGTGATCGTGGGCGGCACTCTGGGTACCGTGGTCGGCGCATTGGGCGCTGTCGTTGCTGGCACCGTGATGACCCCGGACGACTCCAGCAGTACCAACACGGCGCCCGTGGACGCGGTGCGCATGCGTGCCGAAGACAGCGGTGGTGGCAGTCAAACGACAGCGCAGGTGCACCAGTTGATTGGCGCATCTGCACCTGCGATTTGGACGGCCCTGACGACGCCCGCGGCGCTGAAGCAATTTTTCTTCGACGCCGATGTGGTCTCAGACTGGAAGGTAGGCAGCCCGATCCGCATCCAAGGCGAATTTGAGGGCCGGACTTACGAAGACAAGGGCAGAATCGTGACGTTCGACCCGCCGCGGCAGTTGAGCTTCTCGCACTGGAGCGCCCTGTCCGGCGAGGACGACGCGCCTGAAAACTACCGCCTTGTCACCTTCGATCTCGAGCCTTCCGGTGCGGCAACCACAGTCACCCTGAGCCAGGCCAACCTGGTGGGTGGTGTGACCGCGTCGGATATCGAGCAACGTGCCGCCTATGAGAAGAAGTGGGCTTCGGTGCTCGAAGGTCTGGCAAAGGCGTTGGTCGGACGCCCATCGCCATCACCTGAGGTGGGCACTGCAACGATACGCCATCGCGAGTCGATGCCGAGCTGACCGCCCCATTGGCACATCGCTGTCCTCTTCTGGTCATCAACGGACAACACTTCTGGTAGCTGATACGAGGACCCCCATGCAGATCCTGCTTCACTCAGACCCCAACACCGATGGCGGACACCTCATGGCCGACCACCTCCACAAAGTGGTGCAAGACGCGTTATCGCACTTTGCCGAACGTGTCACGCGGGTCGAGGCACATCTCTCCGACGTCAACGGCCATACCAAATCGAGCGACGACGACGTCCATTGCACGCTGGAGGCCAGGCTGGTGGGACGGGACGCCATCGTGGTGAAAGACCAAGCCAGCAATGCCCATCAGGCTATCGAAGGCGCGGTCCGAAAACTCAAGCGTGCGGTGGGAACCGAGATTGCCAAGCTCGATCTGCGAAACCACCGATCGCGCTCCGAGGTCTCGATCAAAAATGATGGTGCGGAAGGGATCGGCTGATGGTGGTGCGCGTGATTTAGCGCGTCATCACGTCGTCTGCACCGGCGGCGAAGAAGTCGGCCTGCCCCAGACCCAGGCGCCTCACGAGCACGGTCCCGGTAATGCTGTCTATCGCCGACGGCAGCAGCGACTGGCGGGGTCTCGGTGCCCTGCGTGTCTGTTGCGGTCGCAGTCACCGCGCCAACGCCTGCTCGAGTTGCGCTTTGTCCATCGATGACCGATTTTTGAGGCCACGCTGGCGCGCCTCGTTGCGAAGCTGGAGCAAGGTGCGGCCGCCTGCGCCCTGGTGCGAGCGCAAGCCTCCGCGCCGACCGGCGGACATGTCGTTGATGGAGGAGGAGCTTGCCTCCACGGACTCGCCGTGCTGCGCCCGCTCCTTGTTGACCACCCGGGCCGCGATCTCCGCGGCCAGGGGCGCGGGTTTACCACTTTCCAGCAGGCTGTCCTTGACGTGTGCGTACTGGCGCTCGCGTTTGGCGCTCCAGGCTTTCTGAGGCATGCGGGTTGCTTGTTTGGGGCAGGATGGGCGGTGTTCAGGGGCTTCTGGACGCTTGCAGGCTGATCTCGGCCACACCCGCCAGTGCCTTTGACAAGGGGCAGTCGCGTTTGGCGGCCTGAGCAAGGTCCTGAAACTGCGCTTCGCCCATACCGGGCACCGCCGCCTGCAAGCTCAATGCAATGCGGTCGATGACGAACCCGTCGCCCTGCGGTGTCAGACGCACGCTGGCCTGGGTATCGACGGACGTGGTGGCGAACCCTGCCTTGTCGCATGCGAAGGAGAACGCCATCGTGAAGCAGGCAGCGTGTGCAGCGCCCAGAATCTCTTCCGGGTTGCTACCTTGGCGGTCATCACCAAAGCGGCTGGCAAATCCATAGGGATAGCCCTTGAGCGCCCCGGTCTCGGTGCTGATTCGCCCCTGGCCCTTTTTGCCCTGGCCTTCCCAATGCACACTGGCGGTTTTCTCGGTCATGATGAATCCCTTCTGATGGTTACTGATTGGAGCCGGGGAAGCGGTGTCGGCGTGTCAGCGTGTCAGCGCACGACACCCTGCTCCCATCACTTCGGTCGCGGAGCCTTGGTTTGCTTGTCGGGCTGGCTCAGGCGCCCGGCGCGCAGTTCCTCGACGGCGCGCACCACCGAGCGGGCCACGTTGCGCACCTCCTCCTGCATAGCGCTGTCTTTGTCCAGCGCCTCGTGGCTCTGGTAATAGGGCTCGTAGTAGCCAATGTAGCGGTCGAGCTTGGCGGCTCTGCCGGCATCGATCAGGCCCATCCACTCCAACCAGTCGCACAGATTGCGGCGGTGGTCCTCCACACCGGCCACATCGCCATGCACGACCACGCCGAACGCACGACCGGCCAAGTGCTTGGGATAAGCCCATCCCTGCGCTTCGATTTGCCGGGCCTCTGCCAAACGCTTGCCGTGGGTGGTGGTGGGGTCGGGGTTGCCCCCATCGGCACACACCAGGCGATCGATCATCAGCTTCAACGGGCTGGGCGACTGGTACCAGTAGGTCGGGGCCAGCACGATCACCGCATGCGCCGCGACCCACCGCTCATAGATCTCGCCCATCCAGTCGTGGGTCTGCGCAAGCGCGTGGTTGGGGTAGCAGCTGCAAGGCCAATGGCACAGGGGCATGGCGCTCGACACGCAACCCTTGCAGGGGTGGATGTTCAGGCCGTATTCCGAGGTCACGCGACTCAGGTCGAGCACATCGGCTTGGACACCAGCGCCCACCACGATCTGCTGCGCAATTTCGGTCAGGCGCCAGGTTTTCGAGATCTCACCAGGGCAGGTGCCGTCGTTGCGGGCGCTGCCGCACACCAGCAATACACGCGATGGCGTGTCGGGCTGGTCCCACGCCAGTTGCGCCTGGTCGATGGCTTGCCGGGTGGCCAACCATTCCGCCGACAGCGCATACGCCGGGTCGGCGTATCCGGGCCCTGCCAGTCGCGTATGGGGCGCCTTGCGCCCGCCCTCATAGGCTTGCCAGGCGATAGCTTCCAGCCGCGCGATGGCTTCATTCTCGACCGCGAAGGCCGGGTCGACGAAACCAGCGCGGTAGCGTTCGCCGAACGTCTGTCGCGTCAGCGCTGCAGGCGCCTGACCCTTGCGAATGTCATCCATGGTGGCAACTCCGAGAAGCATGCAGCTTCATTGGTTGCAGTGTGCGGCGACGGAAGGCAGCCAGTCTGTGCGCCAAGCAACACAGCGCAGCTGTCAAGCGGCCGGGCTGGCCGCGTCACTCAGCCGTCACATCGAAGTACTGCTGCCTGTACCGGCTTCAAGCCATCGGCCTGGGTGACCACAAACGCAACCCGCTGGCCCGCTGCCAGCGCCAGTGGCAGCGTGTGCAGCCTGGGCTGGTTGGCGGCCCAAGGCAATACCGGCTGGTACTGGCGCACCACATGGTCGTTGCGCAAGGTTTCGCCCGCGTTTTCGCCCCGCGTGACGGCACTGCGCTGGTCGTCCTGCAGCACGGCCCAGTAGCCAGCCCAATTCGCCGTGCCACTGCCGGCACCCACACGCGCCGTGACCTGCTGGCCCTCGCGCACCAGGCGCAGGCTCGGCACACCCTGGGCCGGCAGCGCGGGCAGCCGATCGGCCCGCTGCCCGTTCCAGGCCCGGTGGTCTTCGCCGTTGAGCACCACTTGCGGCGTATAAACGAAACGCGCGCCCATGGCGTCCTTCCACTTGCGCTGCCGGTCTGTGGTGTCCTGCGTGGCAAACGGGTCTTTCCAGCCCAGGTAATTCCAGTAGTTCACATGGAAACCCAGCGTGATGACGCCCGGCTGGTCCTTGAGGGTGGACAGCCAGCGGTCGGCAGGCGGGCAGGAACTGCATCCCTGCGAGGTATAGAGCTCGACCACGGCGGGCGGCGTCCCACCCGAGGCCACTTCGCAGGTGGCAGACTGGGCCGACAGAATCGACAGGGCGAGGCCGGCCACGGCCAGCGCCTGCCGGATATACGGCCGGGCGGGCCAGAGCGGGGGGGTGTTCATCAGTACCTCCAGGAGCAAGACACTCTGGGTCGGGCCTGGCCGCCACAACTTACAGCACGGGCCAGATGATCACATTCGGATGGCCGCGGCAAGCGGCGAATGGACGGCAACAAATCCTGCGATATTGCACACCACCGTGGCCCAGTACACCGCCACGAACGACGACTTCGAGGTTTTGTGTCGCAGCAATTGCTGCGCGACCAGCGCCCCCGGCCACCCGCCGGCGAGCGAGAGCGCATGCAGCGTTGATTCGGCAACGCGCCAGCGTCTGTTTCTCGCGGCTGACTTGTCCAACGCATAGGCCACAAAGGCAGCCAGACTGCCGAGGGCATACACCCCGGCCACGGCGGGTCGAACGGACCATTTTGTGGCGACGTAGGCAACCACGGCCAGGAACAGAGGAATGACCAGCAGGCGTTGCAGCGACCAGGTTGCCGGGGAGTCCACGCGCCGGTTATCGCGCCGGGCTTCAGCGCGCACAAACGCAATAGCCTTGGCCCTCTTCTTGCCATTCGGTCCCAACTCCAGTTCGAACGACAACGCTAAGCCGATCGCCGGTCGACCCGTTCCGGGGGGAAAGGCCTTGACATGGACGAAGATCTCCTGGCCTCCCTGCGCGGGGGCGATGAAACCGAATCCCCGCTCATCGTTCCAGGATTGGAGGGTGCCGTCGAATCGCATGGCTGTGCGTCACTTGCAAGGGGGCGCTACGGCGGAGACCGGCTCAGGCCGGATGGAGATAAGCCTCGGCCAGCTTGACCCAGTAGGTAGCACCGGTCGACAGCACCCGGTCGTTGAAGTCGTAGCCGGCGTTGTGCACCATGCAGCCGCCGACTGAACCCACGCCGTTGCCGATGTTCACATAACAGCCCGGTACCCGCTCCAGGAAGAATGCGAAGTCTTCGCTGGCCGACACCGGCTCGGCCTGGGCGTGCAGGCCGGCGTCGCCAAGCCAGTCACGGATCACCTGCTGGCAGAAGGCGGTCTGCTCCGGGTGGTTGTGCAGCACCGGGTAGCGGCGCACGTAGTTGACCTCGGCCGTGGCGCCATACACCGCGGCCTGCGCCTGCGCGATCTCGGTGATGCGCCGTTCCAGCAGGTCACGCACGTCGGGGCGGAAGGAACGCACGGTCAGGCGCAGGTCGGCCTCACCGGGAAGCACATTAGGCGCGTCGCCGGCATGGAAGGCCCCGACCGAAATGATGCCGGCATGCAGCGGATTCACGTTGCGCGACACGATGGTCTGCAGCGCCATCACGATGCTGGCGGCGGCCACCACCGTGTCGACGGCGAGGTGCGGCATGGCGCCATGGCCGCCGGTGCCGCGCACCTTGATGTAGCAGGTGTCGCCGCTGGCCATCGCATACCCCGGCACGGCGGCGAACTGGCCCTCGCGCAGGCCTGGCATGTTGTGCATGCCGAACATCGCATCGCAGGGGAACAGCTCCAGAAAACCGTCTTCGAGCATCTTGCGCGCACCGGCCAGGCCTTCCTCGGCGGGCTGGAACACCACATGCAGATAACCGTCGAAATTGCGCGTCGCGGCCAGGTGGCGCGCGGCCGACAGCAGCATGGCCGTGTGGCCGTCATGACCGCAGGCGTGCATCTTGCCGAACACCTTGCTGGCCCAGGGCTTGCCGGAGGTCTCGGCGATCGGCAATGCGTCCATGTCGGCGCGCAGGCCGATGCGGCGCGGAGAGTTGCCCGCGCGCAGGGAGCCCACCACACCGGTCCCGCCCAGGCCGCGATGCACCTCGTACCCCCAGTACTGCAAGCGCTCGGCCACCAGGTCCGACGTGGCGAACTCCTCGTAGGCCATCTCGGGGTTGGCATGGATCTGGTGGCGCAAGGCCACCATCTCATCCTCGACGGCGCGAATGGCGTCGAGTGCGGGCAGGTGCAGGGGTGCGTTCATGGGTGTCCTCGATGGTTCCGTGGCAGCCATTGTCAGAGATAACGGTTGACCAGATTCTCCAGGTACTCCTGGCGCGCGGACACCGGCTGCAGGTCCCGGTCGGCTGCCATCAACGCGCCTGCGCCGCCGCCAGCACCCGCAGGAAGTTACCGCCGATGCGCCGGGCCACCTCGTCCTCGCGCAGTCCGCGCTGCTGCAAGCCGGCCACGTAGTGCGGCAGTTTGGCATAGGTATCGAGCACCGGCTTGTAGTTGGCGTCCATGTCGGTGCCCAGGCAGACATGGTCCAGACCGACGGCATCGATCAGGTCGAAGGTGCGGTCGACGAAACCCCGCAGGTCGGTGATGCCGATGCCCGCCGGCCAGGCCCCCAGCACGCCCCCGCCCTTCCCGGCAATCGACTTGGCCAGAAACTGCGAGATGAAACGCGGGTGCATTGCCTCACGGGTGTGGATGTGCACATGCGACGCCATCACCGGCTGCGTCGAACCGTTGATGGCGCCCAGGGCTGTCGCCGGGGCCGCATGGGCTACGTCGATCAGCATTCCGACCGCGTTCATCGCGCGCACCACGCGCAGACCGGCGTCGCTCAAGCGGCCGAGGGTGCCGCCGCCGGTGATGATGTCACCGAGGTCGTTGTTGCGGTAGTGCATGAGCGTGATGGAACGCACCCCGTCGGCCCAGGCCTGTGCCACCCGCTCGGGACGGCCTTCAAGAAAGTCGCCGCCCTCCACGGACAGCAACGCGCCCACCTTGCCGGCACGCCGTGCGGCCTCGACATCAGACACCTGCAGCACCGGATACACCAGCCCCTGCGCCGCAAGCGCCCGCAAGTGGCCGATCTGCCGCTGGTAGCTGGCCCAGGCCTCGCCGGGCGCGAAATCCCGCACCGCGACCAGCCCCTCGCCCTGCACGCCGAGCACCTGGAAGTCCGACACCGCGGCAAACGCCGACGCGGCCAGCACGCCTGCCAGCATGTCGCGCACGGTCGCCTGCTCGAAGGTGCCAAGCCGCGCATAGACCCATACCAGCCCGGCCAGACCCGCGGCGCCCTGCACGAAGGTACGCCCCGGGTGGGCATGCGCGTCGACCGCCGGATGGCGCGCCAGCAGCGCTCGGGCGCGCGCAAGTTCGTCCGGGCTGACCGCGAAACCGATGGGCGCGGGTTTCGGCCGCCAGACCGTATAACCCGCAGCGCCTGCCGCAGCCAAAGTCGCTCCCCCCGCATCCAACCATGTGCGCTGACGCCATGTGCCCATGTCACCTCCGAGGCGGGTGCCAGCCCGGGATGCGGTCAGAACCCGATTAAACGCCAATCCGCCAGCCCGCCGTCCGCAACCGCACCCGGCGGTTCTGGCGCTGCGTCGACAATACCGGGCTTCAATCGCGATCGAATCAACAACAAAGGGTGGAATGTGTTCAAGAATGTGATGGTGTACCGGATGGTCTCTGCGTGGACGATGGCGCAGGCGCAGCTCGAGGAAGCCCTGCAGACGGCACGTTTCGCGCCCTGCAGCGCCTCCCAGGAGAGGTCGGTCGGCTGGCTGGAGCCCCGGGGCGAGGAGCATGGTGCGCTGGTCGAGGTGGTGGGTGGCCACTGGCTGCTGCGCCAGATGGTCGAGGTGAAATCAGTGCCCGGCTCGGTGGTCAAGCGCAAGGTCGAGGAGCAGGTCAAGCAGATCGAGACCACGACCGGCCGCAAGCCCGGCCGCAAGGAGATCCGCGACTTGCGCGACGACACGCGCATGGCGCTGCTGCCGCTGGCCTTCACCAAACAGGTCGCGCTGCATGTCTGGATCAACCCCCACGCGCGTTTGCTGGTGCTGGACACCGGCACCCAGGCCTGGGCGGACGAGGTCACCACAGCCTTGGTCAAGGCCATCGATGGCCTGGTGCTCCAGCAACTCAACACCCAGACCTCGCCGGCAGCGGCCATGGCCGGGTGGTTGTCGACCCAGGAGGCGCCACGCGGCTTCAGCATCGATCGGGAATGCGAGCTCAAGGCGGCCGACGAGTCCAAGGCCGTGGTGCGCTACACCCGGCATGCCCTGGACATCGACGAAGTCCGCGCCCATATCGCCATGGGCAAGATGCCGACCCGCCTGGCCATGACCTGGAATGACCGGGTGTCGTTCGTGCTGACCGAGGCGCTTCAAATCAAGAAGCTGGCGTTTCTGGATGTGGTCCTGGAGGGCGCCCCCGCGTCGCCGACAGCCGACGCCCGGGACAACGGTTTCGACACCGATGCGGCCATTGCGACCGGCGAGCTCAGTGGCCTGATTCCCGACCTGCTGGAAGCCCTGGGCGGCGAGATGCAGCCCGCCTGACGGGTGCGGAGTACAAATAGTGTCAAACCACTTGACGCAGGTCCGGCTTCTCCCGAAGAATCACCAGATATCAAATTGCGATGAGGAAGACCCCGGTGGAAAAAACCTTTGAACGCCCAAGCGCGCAAGCAGACCCCCATGACCGTCTCCCTCCGGGCGACCTGTCCCATGTGCGCGGTGCGCCTCGGCCGGCCCTGTCGGTCCTGACCATCTGCGAATGGCTTGACGCCACGGCACAGCGCATTCCGCACGGGCTGGCCTGTGTGTTCCGCGCGCAGGGGATCCGCTGGACCTGGCAGCAACTGCACGACGAGTCGCTGCAACTGGCCGCCGGCCTGCACCATTGGGGGCTGCGGCGGGGCGAGCGCATCGGCATCTGGTCGCCCAACCGCCACGAATGGGTGCTCACCCAGTACGCGGCGGCGCGGCTGGGCCTGGTGCTGGTCAATATCAATCCCGCCTACCGGCTGGCCGAACTGGAGTACGCCCTGAACAAGGTCGGCTGCCGTGCCCTGATCACCGCGCCGGAGTTCAAGACCAGCAACTACCTGGGCATGTTGCTGACGTTGGCGCCCGAGCTCGAGCGCGATCCGCCCGGTCAGCTGCGTGCGCAGCGCCTGCCGTCGCTCCAGATGGTCATCCGCATGGGGTCGGCGCAGACGCCGGGTTGCTTCAATTTTCCCGAACTCATGGCCATGGGCAACGCGAGCGACATGGCCGATGCACACAACGTCGGTCGCTCCCTGTCCTGCCATGACGCGATCAATATCCAGTTCACGAGCGGCACCACGGGCAACCCCAAGGGCGCCACCCTGACGCACCACAACATCGTCAACAACGCACACTTCGTGGCGCGTGGCATGCAACTGACCGACCAGGACCGGTTGGCCATACCGGTGCCGCTCTACCACTGCTTCGGCATGGTCATGGGCAGCCTGTCGTGCACCGTCACCGGGGCCACGATGGTGTTTCCCTCCGAAGGATTCGAGCCCCACGCCACCCTGCAGGCGGTGCACGAAGAACGCTGCACCGCACTGCACGGTGTGCCCACCATGTTCATCGCCGAACTGGCCTTGCCCGATTTCGACCAGTTCGACCTGGGCTCGCTGCGCACTGGAATCATGGCCGGGTCACCCTGCCCGGTGGAGGTGATGAAGCAGGTCAATGCCCGCATGCACATGACCGAGGTCTTGATTGCTTACGGCATGACCGAGACATCGCCGGTGTCGTTCCAGAGCGATACCACCGACCCGCTGGAGCGGCGCGTCGCCACGGTGGGCCGCGTGCAACCCCACTTGGAAGTCAAGATCATCGATGAGCAGGGTCGGACCGTGCCGATCGGCCAGAACGGCGAACTCTGCACGCGCGGTTACTCGGTCATGCAGGGCTATTGGGAAGACGCATCCCGCACCGCAGAGGCCATCCAGGACGGCTGGATGCATACCGGTGATCTGGCCACCATCGATGCCGCGGGTTACTGCAACATCGTCGGGCGGGTCAAGGACATGCTGATCCGGGGTGGCGAAAACGTCTACCCGCGCGAAGTCGAGGAATTCCTGTTCCGCCACCCGCAGGTCTCGCAGGTGCAGGTGTTCGGCGTGCCCGACACCCGCTACGGCGAGGAGGTCTGCGCCTGGGTCGTGCTCAAGCCCGGGGAGCACTGCACCGAAGACGACATCCGTGCCTTTTGCCGCGACCAGATTGCGCACTACAAGGTGCCGCGCTACGTGCGCTTCGTGCCTGAACTGCCGATGACCGTGACCGGCAAGGCCCAGAAATTCATGATGCGCAAGTCCATGGTCGACGAACTCGCCCTGGCGGAGCACAAGACCGCCTGAATCTTGCTGTCGCCCAGCCGGCGGGCGCCCCCCGGCTGCGCGCTTTCAGATCTCGTAGTCCACCAGGCGGCGTTCAGTGGCCGCCTCGGCCACGAACGGAACGATCGCCTGGTGCATCGGATGGGCCTGGTAGATCGCCAGCGCCTCGCGGCTTGCAAACTCGGAGTACAGCACCACATCAGCACTGCCGGGTGTGGCCGAGACATCCAGCCCGACTTCGATGCGCAGCAGCCCGGGAATCCGGCCGCGCAGGGACTCCAGCTTCTCCTGCGTGAGGCGTGCGTTGGTCGCCCGGTCGTTGCCGTGGGCCGAGTCCTTGAATCTCCACATGACGATGTGCTTGATCATGGCTTTTTTCCTTTCGTCTTCCCGGTCGATGCCGCCTGGGCCGCCAACGCATGCAATTGCGCGGGCGCGCGGAAGGGGTAGAGCTCCTGTTGCTCCATGGCCAACAAACGCGTGTTCACCTTGCGCAGGAAATCCAGACCCGCACGTCGCTCGCGTTCGCCGATGTCGTCCAGCAGCGCATGGTGCACCCGCAGGCTCAATCCGTCGCAGTCGTGTGCCAGTTCGCGCCCCTCGGGGGTCAGGGTCAGGATGACCGACCGGTTGTCCTTGCGCGAGCGGCGCCGGCGGATCAGCCGCTTGGCATGCAAGGCCTGCAACTGGCTGGAGATGGTGGACTGCGGAAGGACCATCAGCTCCACCAGTTCGCCCGCACGCAGTTCTTCGTGCTGGAGCAACAGCACCAGGATGCGGGCCGAGAAATGGTTCAGGTCGTGGGCCCGGAAATGCCGGTTGCCCACGCTGGCGATGCGGGCGCTGACCATGTGGACCAGAAAGGTCACCCGGTCTTCCATGGCCAGTATCGCAGTTTCGGCGTCTGCAGCGGGATCGGTGGGGGGGTTGGACTTGGCTGCCATATTGGCAGAAGATTCTAGGGCCGCCCGGCATGGCGCCGGTTCAGCAGTCGGGCAATTGCCCCACTGGCGTGCGCATGAGCGTGTCGACCGTCTTGTGGAAATGCTGCACACCAGGCTCGTTGCGACCAAAGGTGAAGGCCTTGTTGCCGCCCGCCCGCAGCGCCTCCTGGATCGAGAAACCGATCACGTAGTCCTCGTCGCGGACGGCCCGCAACACCACATCGGCAAAACTGGCAGTGGCGGCCTTTTCCTCCTCGGTGATCGGCACCTTGGCCGACAACACGGTCTGGCGGGTGATGGTGGTCTCGGGGGTCGGGCCCGGAAAGACCTGGCTGACCATGCAATGGTCGCCGAGCACGCCGGAAATGGCGACGTTCGGAAAACACAGGTGGATGCGGCGCATGTGTGCCTCGGCCACGGTGTCCCACTCCGACTCGGGCACGGTGTCGAGCTCGCCCAGTGACTTGCGCCCGAACACCAGGCGCTGGTGCGGCCCATAGCTGTCGTGCAGGATCAGGTTGCCGATGGTGAACTTGCCCACGGTGTTGGCATGCACCGTGTTGTGGTGGTAAGACTCGAGGTAGCCGTCCCAGGTGGCTTTCCAGCCCGGGCCAGGGATGTCGCGCTGGGTGTACAGATGCCAGTTTTCCAGGTGCAGGCTGGCCAGCGGACCGGCGAACTCGCCCAGCCAGCGATCGATGTCGAGCGTGTCGCCGGGGGTCAGGTGGACCCAGATGACACCCACGCGTTCGGCGCAATGCAGCTCGGTCAGGGAATGGGTCTCGGCGCTGACTTCGCCAAAGGTGTCGGCACCGAACAACCCGGTCAGCTGCCCCTTGAGATTGAAGCGCCAGGCATGGTAGGGGCACACGAGTCGCTGCACGCGGCCGCTGCCGGGCTTGCAGATCTGTGCACCGCGGTGGGAGCAGGCATTGATGAACGCCCGCACCACGCCGTCCTGGCCGCGCACCAGCAGGATCGGCTTGTCCATCACGGTCAAGGCACGGTAACTGCCCGTTTCGGGCAGTTCGATGCTCAGCGCCAGACCCAGAGGCAGGTGCTGGAAGATGCGGTCCACTTCGAGGCGAAAGCGCTCCGGGTCGTTGTAAGCCCCAACTGGCTGCACCATGGTCGAGGGTGCTTGGTCGGTGGTCTTGTTGTGCAGGTGCGCCAGCGCACGGCGGGCCAGCGCGCCAGAGTCCGGGGTGGTGATCATGGGAGGGCCTCCTGCGCGTGGGTCATGCGCTGTTGTGTCCGTAGGTGCGTTCGAACGCCTGCCAGCCCACAGTGGATTCAGGAAAGTCGCCGGGCAGGCTGCGCCCGCCCATCGTCACGCGCGTGCTGCCGGTCAGCGCCTGGGTGTAGTCCTTGGCAGGCACATAGTAGAGGAACTTCAGCGTGCGCTTCTGGAAGACCCAATGCCCGTCGATGCAGCGGTACACATCGTCGTAGCGCATGCCCGAGACACTGGCCTCGTTGTCCGGGCAGGTCTCGGCATGGCTGAGCACCAGGCCGGTGGCGCGGTCGGGATCGGCCGGATCGAAGTGCACGAAGTGGTCATGCGTCCAGTGGTAGCCCGGGCCGCGGATCTTGAACAGGCGCACATACATTGCCAGGATCTCTGCACGGCCGTGGGCCATGAGCAGCTTGCTGGGCGAGTCGAGCACGGCGTCCTCGGCAAACTGGGTTCCCAGGCGGTCGATGTCGTGGTCGTCGCAGGCAATCGCATAGCCACTCACCAATTCGGCGATGGCCACGCGGGATTCCAGTTGCTCGACCCGCCGGGTGAGTTTTTCCAGATCAGTCATGGGGGGTGTCCTTGCAGGTTCAAAGTTCCTGGATGTCCGGAACGTCCGCGTTTGCCGGGTCCGAGCCGTTGAGCGCGAAATTGCGTGTGAGCTGCCGCCCCATGGACGGCATGCGCCATCCCGCCAGCGGACGGCGCTCGGGCGCAGGCGAGATGTCCATCTCGCGGCCGTCCACAAATACCTGGCGGATGCGTCCGGGTTCGCCCAGCAGGCCGACATCCTGGCTCGGATCACCGTCAACCACCAGCAGATCGGCCTTCATGCCAGCGGCCACAACGCCGGTCTGGCCAGCCATCTTGAGCGCAAACGCCCCAGCACTGGTGGCGCAGTGAATAGCCTGCAGATTGCTCAGGCCGAAATACCGGGTGAAGACTTCCATTTCGCGGTGGTGCCAGTGCCCGTACGGCACCATGGAAAAGCCGGCCTCGCTGCCGCACAGCAGTGGCACACCCGCCGCATGCAGACGGCGTATCGACTCGGCGGAGTCGGTGATCTCGCGCTCGAACAGGCGGATCAGCGAATCGTCCGTGCCCAGCCGGTGGCCGTAGTCGACCATGTTGGCCTGAAACGTGAGGGCCGGACAGACCGGGATGCGGCGTTCGATCACTGCGTCGGTGGTGGCTTCGTCCATGCCGGAGCCGTGGAAGATCAGGTCGAAGCCTGCACGCGCGGCCCGCAACGAGGACATATTGCCGCGGCAATGCCCCATCACCGGCACACCAAGGTCGTGCGCCACCTCGCAGATCAGGTTGAGCTCGTCCTGGGCCCAGCTGCACCGTTCTCCGAGGTGCGCATGACGAGGCACGACACCTGACACATGCACCTTGATCCAGTCGGCGCCGACCTTCACCTGGCGGCGCACCTCGGCGGTGATGTCGTCCTTGCCCTGCACCGACTTGTAATAGCCGGTGACACCGGTGTCGTTGATCAGCCGGCCGGCTGTGCCGCCGACCGCGGTGATGAGGGCATAACAGCCGCACGCGATGCGCGGCGCCTGGAACAAGCCGGCCTCTGCCGCGTCGCGCACGTCGACCATGTTTTCGAATACCGAGTCCGGATCCAGCACCCCGGTCACCCCGGCGCGCAGCAGCTTGCGCGCGTTGTAGGCGGCAACCAGCGCCGACAAGGCGTTGCGCCGCTGGTAGAAGATCTCAGGGTTGGAGGCCGCATCGTCGAAAGACAGGTGGCAATGCGCGTCGATCAGGCCCGGCATCAGCGTAAGGCCGTGCAATTCCACACGGTGCGCATGCTGCAAGTGGTTCACCCGCGCCAGCGCATCAGCGCCCATGGCCGCAATACGGTCCCCTTCGACCAGTACAGCAGATGCGAACGGTGCGGCGCCCGTGCCGTCAATGACATGGGCGTTCTCGAACAGGATTGCAGACGACATGCAGCAACTCAGCAGAATCAGACCGTGGACCGGCTCAGGCGCGCAGCAAGCGGCGCGCGTTGACCGCCAGCGAGGGCAGGACCGGCACAGGCTCGCCCGGCTGGACATCGGGTGCGTCCCAGCCCGAGAAGTTGGTGCCGTAGACCAGGTGGTCCTCGCCGACGATCGCAGCCAGCAGCGGCAGCACCTGGGGATGGTCGATGTGGGTGTCGAACCACAAGCGTCGCAGGCGCGCCTCGAAGGCGCCTTCGGCCCGCAGCGCAGGCGGCGACCACGGGCGCTTGCGCGCGCCTTTGGCCATGCGCCCGGCCAGCAGGGCGGTGGCGCCACCCCCGTGGCTGAAGCAGATGTCCAGGCCGGGGTGCCGGTCCAGCACGCCCCCGTAGACCAGGGTGGCCACCGCCAGGGTTTCCTGCGCGGCGAAACCGGCGATGATGTCGAGTTCAAAGCGCTTGAGCGCCGGGTCGCCGGGCGGGCCGTCGATACCCGCCGGACCGGGATGGATGGACAGCGGCACGCCGAGTCGCACCGCCTCGGCATACAGCGCGTCCATTGCCGGATCGTCGAGGGACAGCGGCGCGTCGGTGCCGAACCCGGCGCCGACCAGTCCCAATTCGGTGACCGCGCGGCGCAGCTCAGCCGCCGCTGCCTCGGGCGCCTGCAGAGGCAGGGCCGCCAGGCCCGCCAGCCGCGTCGAGCGGTCCCCCACGACGCGGGCCAGCGCGTCGTTGTGGATGCGGCAGAAGCGGATCGCGTCATCTGCCGGAATGAAATGCAGGTAGGTCAGCGGATTGGGCGACACCACCTGGAAATCGATGCCGCGTTCGTCCATGCGCTGGATCCGGATGTCCGGATCCATGAACGGGCTGCCCACGTAACGCACCCCGTTGAGCCGGTAGGTCTTGCCAATCTGGAAAAAAGGCGAGCCGTCAGGGTTCTGGCCGATCACGGGGCCGTATTCCCCGGCCGCCCCGATGGTCTCCGGCAAGACGATGTGGGCATGCAGGTCGATGACCTTGGCGCTGGCGATGGCTGGGTTGTTCACGGGTTTGTCTCGGTCGGAAACCACTTTCGCCGTTGCCAGGAAGCAGCGGCATTGCAGCAGTCTCAATTAAAACGATTTCGTTGAATGTACCCGTGCCATAATTTTCCGTCAATGTACGATGGCAAGCCCGTCCCGCAAGGCGGACAACACGATGGAAACTTCGGAGACACACCCCATGCAACATGCGTTCGTGACCGGCGGCGGCGGCGACATCGGTTCGGCGATCGGCGCGCGCGCAGCAGCAGCGGGCTACCGCGTGTCCCTGATCGACCAGGACGGCGAGCGCGCGCAAGCGCGGGCAGCCGGCATTGCAGGCGCGATCGGGTTGCAGTGCGATGTGACCGACGCGGCCTCGGTCCATGCCGCCCTCGACGCCGCCCAGGCGGAGTTTGGCACCGTGCCGGACCTGGTGGTCAACTGCGCCGGCACCGCGCGCTTCAAGCCGCTGATCGATCAGACCCTGGAGGACTTCCGGCGTGTCATCGACGTCAATCTCGTGAGCGGCTTCATCGTCGGCCAGGCCGCAGCCAAACGCATGGCGGCGCGTGGCTCGGGCTCGATCGTCAACATCACCTCGATCAACGGCATCACGCCGGCGCCCAACAGCGGCGCCTATTCGGCCGCCAAGGCCGGCCTGGCGCAACTTACCGAACTGATGGCCGTCGAGTGGGGTCCCATGGGACTGCGCATCAATGCCGTGGCACCCGGTTTCATCGATGCAGGACTGTCCGCGCCGTTCTTTGCCAACCAGACCGTGCGCGATCTGCGCGGCATGGCGGTACCGAGCCGGCGCCTCGGCCGCTCCGAGGACATCGCCGACGCCGTGATCTTCCTCGCCTCCGATGCCGCCAGTTACATCAACGGCCACCAACTGGTGGTCGATGGTGGCGCTTCGCGCGCCTTGCTGGCCTTGCTGCCGCGAGAGGCACCGGTCAAGCCATGAGCGCGCCCACCCGCAATCTGCTGCTGGCGGGGGGCATTCACCATCCCCTGGAGGCCAGTGCCCCTTCATTGAGCGACGCGCTGGCCACGCTGGGCATCCGCACCGATGTCGAAGAAGACATCGAAGCCGGTTGCCAGCGGCTGGCCGCGGGTGGCTACCCATTGCTGACGGTGAGCGCGCTGCGCTGGCAGATGCTGGACGCCCGAAACGACCCGCACCGCAAACGCTGGGGGCTGGCGCTGTCGGAGGGCGCGCGCGAAGCCATCCGCCAGCATCTGCGCGGCGGTGGCGCACTGCTGGCCATGCACACTGCCACCATCTGCTTCGACGATTGGCCGCAGTGGGGCGACATCCTGGGTGCGCGCTGGGTCTGGGGCCAGTCCGGCCATGCGCCCTTCGGCCGCGTCGACGTGAACTTCGATGCCGCACCCGCGGGCAGCATCGCCGACGCACTGCCCGCGTTCGAGTGCGAGGACGAGGTCTACGAGCACATGTGGATGGCCCCCGACGTGCGGCCCCTAGCGCATGCGCGCAACCAGACCACCGCCAGCGGATCACCTGGAGGCTGGACACCGGCGCTGTGGACGCGCGAATGGGAAGGCGGTCGTGTCGTCTACGACGCACTCGGCCACAATGCGAAGTCGCTCGACCACCCGGTGCACCGGCGACTGATCACCCGTGCTGCGGCTTGGGCGCTGGCGCGTGCAAACCCTGCTTCGACCGCACAACCATCACCTCCTGGAGGCAATCCCCATGCGTGAAATCAAGAACATGTCGGTGCTGATCACGGGCGGCGGCTCCGGCATCGGCGAAGCCACGGCGCGCTACTTTGCCGAGCGCGGCGCCCGTGTCACGATCACTGGCCGGCGCCAGGACAGGATCGACGCCGTGGCGGCATCCATCGGCACGGCCTGCCACGCCGTGGTGGGCGACGTCACGCAGCAGGCCGACCGCCAGGCCATGCTGGATGCCGCGGTCGCCCACGGCGGCAAACTCGACGTGCTGGTGAGCAATGCCGCCAACATGTACCGCCAGGCCGTGGACCAGTACACCGAAGACTTCCTCAAGGAAGCCTTCAATACCAACGTGATCTCCGGCATGATGCTCTCCAGCATGGCCGTACCTCTGCTGGAGCCAACCCAGGGCGCGATCGTTTTCATCGGCTCGGTGCACAACCGGCGGGCGTTTCCCGGTGCCTCGCCCTACGCCACCACCAAGGCAGCCATCGAAGGCCTGACCCGGGTGATGGCGGCCGAACTTGGCCGCAAGAAGATCCGGGTCAGCTGCATCGTGCCCGGTGCCGTCAGCACCGAGATCAACGTGCGCGCCGGCCTGTTCAGCGCAGAGCAGGCCGATGCCCGCTACGCCAACATCGCACCCGACCATGCCCTGGGGCGCATCGGTACCGTCATGGAGATCGCCGAAGGCATCGAATACCTGGTTCGCGCCGAGTGGGTCACCGGCGTCGCGCTCGAGGTCGACGGCGGCCTGGGCCTGGGAGTCTCCAGTTTCTGACCCTTGTTCTTGCCTGCGAGGTTTACACCATGTCCAACTTCACCCACCACCTGATCCAAAACGCCTACATCGTCAACGACATCGACGCGGCCATCGAGCGCTGGCACGGCCTGTGGGGCATCGGCCCGTTCTTCGTTCGCCGCCATATCGTGATGCCGCACGTGGTGTACCGGGGCCAGCCCTCGACGATCGACATTTCGGCGGTATACGTGCAGGCCGGGCCGATCCAGGTCGAACTGGTCCAGCAGCATTGCGACGCGCCATCGGCCTTTCGTGACATGTTCCCGCGCGGCACCGAGGGCTTCCACCATGTGGCGGTGATTCCCGACGACTACGCGCGTGTGCTGGCGCATTACGCCGCACGGGGCTACCCGGTCGCCAGCGAGGTCCGCACCCTTTCCGGGCGTGGCGCCGCCTTCATCGACACGCGCCCGATGCTGGGCCACATGATGGAGGTCTACATTCCGGGTGAAGGCATCCAGACGCTGTACCGCACGGTGGCCGAGGCCTCCGCCAACTGGGACCGCCGCCAGCTCACGATCGAGGTCGACCCCGCCAAATAGCGCCCCCACCACCCATCCATCACCGAGGAGGATCCATGCCACCGATCGTCGTGTCCGAATACAAGCATGCCAACGAAACCTTGCGCCTGACGGATCTGCGCCAGGCCTTGTACGACGAGGGTGCCATCCTCATGGACAAGGTGCTGGTCAACCTGCACGGCGAAGAACACCGCGCGCGGCGCAGCGTCGAGATCAAGGTGTTCCGGCGCGACTTCTTCGAGTGGTACGAAAAGCAGATCTTCCCGACCACCCTGCGCGAGACACTGGCGCCCTACCTGGCCGCCGGCAAGACCGATCTGGTGGATTTCGGTTTCCGCGTCATGATGAACCTCACGGCCGACTTCTCGGGTGTGGACCGCCCGCAGCGCTCGCCCGAGGAAACCGCCCGCCTGCTGCGCATCCTGCGCACCTTCGGCAAGGCGGCCACGCTGGGCCAGGCACTGGGCGACAAGGCCGCCATCCGGGCCGAGATCCAGCAGGCCATGGACGAGTTCGACAACGACTTCTTCCGGCCCTCGATGGCACGGCGGCGCGCCCTGCTGGCGCAACTCGACTGCGGCGAAATCGCCGAGGACGCCCTGCCCCGCGACGTGCTGGTCGAACTGCTGCGCAGCGAGGCCCAGACACCGATCAGCCATGATGTGCTCATGAAGGAAATCGGCTTCTTCCTGCTGGCCGGTGCCTTCACGTCGATCCACACGCTGAGCCATGCGATGCACGATATCTTCAGCTGGAGTGCGAGCCATCCGGCTGACGCTCCGCGGTATGCCGAAGACGCCTTGTTTTTGCAGAAGGCCATCCACGAGAGCATGCGCCTGCACCCGTCCAGCCCGACGGCCGGGCGCCGCCCGACCTGCCCGATGCACCTGCCCAGTGGCCAGGATGTCACCACCGACGACCTGATCAGCGTCGACCTGATGGCGGCCAACCGCGACACCTCGATCTTCGGCCCGGACGCTGCCGACTACAACCCGCACCGCCCCGCGCCGCGCGGCGCCAGTGCCTACGGTCTGTCGTTCGGCATCGGCATGCATTCCTGCCTGGGCCTCACACTGGCTGCGGGTTCCGTCCCACGCGCCGGCGCAGACGCGCGCGAACACCACCTGGGCACCGTCTCGCTGATCGCCCGCGCGCTGATGCAGCACGACGCACGGCCCGACCCTGCCAACCCCGGCGTGGTCGACCGCTCCACGATCCGCAACAACTGGTCGACTTACCCGATCCTGCTGAACCCCTGAGCGAGGCGCCACCGTGACCACCTACTCGATTTCCGGCTATCAAGCCGCCTCCGACACGCTCAGCGACAAGCAACTGTCGCAGTCGATGTACGACGAGGGTGCGGTCATCATGGCCGACGTGTTGCTCGTGCTGCACGGCGCACCCCACCGCGCGCGGCGCGGGCTGGAGCTGCGTGTATTCCGGCGCGACTTCTTCCGCTACTACGAAAACGAGGTATTCCCGGCCACACTGGCGCAGTCGATGGCAACGCATGCGGCACGCGGCCATGCCGACCTGATCGCACTGGGGTATGGCATCACCATGAACCTCACGGCTGACTTCGCCGGTGTCGACCGCCCGCGCGGCGATGCCGAAGAAACCCACCGGCTGCTCCGGCTGACCGGCACCTTCGGCGAAGGCGCCACCCTGGTGCACTCGACCCGGGACAAAGACGTGGTGCGCGCCGAGGTGCGCGCCGCGCTGGTCGAATTCGAAACCGGCTTCTACCACCCCTCGATGCTGCGCCGGCGGGAGCTGCTGGCACGTTTTGTTGCCGGCGAGATCACCGAAGACGCATTGCCACGCGATGTGCTGACAGTGCTGTTGCGCAACGAGGACAAGGTCGACATCCCACCCGACCTGATGATGCGCGAAATCGCCTTTTACCTGCAAGCCGGTTCGCACAGCACTGCCAATGCGACCAGCCACGCCTTCCATGACGTGGTGACCTGGTGCGCGGCACACCCTGACGATGCCCGCCGCGTGCGAACCGACCCGCTGTTTCTGCAGCGCTGCGTGCACGAGAGCCTGCGCCTGCACCCGGCCAGCCCGGTGGCAGAGCGCCGCCCGGTCTGCCCGATGGCACTCACCACTGGTGCGCAGGCCACTCCAAACGACCGCGTGGTGGTCGAGATGGCGCAGGCCAACCGCGACACCAGCGTGTTCGGCCCGGACGCCGACAGCTTCAACCCGCATCGCGTACTGCCCGAAGGCATTCCTCCCTGGGGCCTGACTTTCGGCACCGGCGTGCACACTTGCCTGGGACGCGATCTCGACGGCGGCATGCAGGCCCGCCCCGACACGGACCCCGCCACGCACCAATACGGCATCGTGCCGCTGCTGGTCCGGGCACTGATCGACCGCAATGCGCGGCCCGAGCCGGCGCAGCCACCCACACGCTCAAGCCACACCGAACGCCCGAACTGGGGCAGCTACCCGATATTGTTCGACGCCTGACGCGCCACCCTCACCACCACGCCATTACGCCGCCCCGTCATGACAGACCTGCAAACCGAAATGCTGCGCTCGGAGCGCGGCCGCGTGATGGCGCTGGACAGCGCTGCCGACATCCTGCCGCACAACCGCGGCCGTGACGTGCTGGTCACCGCCTCGTACATCGGCGTGTTGCCCGCCCGCCTGTTGCACGACCACCTGCCCCGCGCCGTGATCGGTTTCGACGGCGGCGTCGGGCCGCAGGGCGCCAACATGGCCGGCCTGTGGTACTTCGAGGCGCTCAACGTGCCCGCTGCCGCCGTGGACGTGATGAGCATCCTGCTGGGCGACGGCGTGGACGCGTACCACAATGGCCGCATCAGCTTTGTCAACCGCCCCGCTGCCGACTGCGGAGTACAGGCCGGCATGCCCGCCCATGAGGCTGCGCGACTGATGCTGGAACACGAGCCCGGCAGCCCCAGCGGCTACCAGGTGACCCATCGCCGCGTGATGCACACCACAGCGACGCGGCGGCAGATCGTGGTGACCGATTCCATCGTGTTCGGCACCGAAGCCGACCAGCGCAATGTGCTGGTCACCGCCGGCCACACGGGACGCAGCGGCGCCCGGCACATCATCAAGGTGCGCCCGTTCGGTTTCATCTGCTCCGACGGCGGCCGCGGCCGCAACGATTCGGGCATGGCCGGACTGGACATCACCGACACCGAAGGCATCGCCGGCGCCACCGTGAATGCCCACCTGGCCCGCATGGGCGACGGCAGGAGCACCTACCACGACGGCATCATCACCGCCGCCAACCCACTGGCCCTGGCCTGCGGCGTACGCGTGGGCATGACGGCGCAAGACGCTGCCTTGCTGCTCGTGAACCGCTGACTTCTGGTCGGTTTGTTCTAGCGTCGCCCAAGGCGTGTGTTTTTGCTCTCGCGTCGCCCAAGGCGTGTGGATGCTCGAGTCGTCGCAGCGCTCCGACGTGCATCGGCGCTGCGAGCGCCGAAGGCTGGGCTGACGCACACTGCATTCGGAGCGTCGCGGCAAGCGGTGCCCGGTGGGGGCGATTTCGGCGGCGTGCCGAGGAGCGCAGGGGGCGGGTCGGTGCGCGACAGCGCACTTCGTGCTCTGACTCATCGCGGCTGTTTGAATGCAGAGAGCGAAGCGAACGCAGTGAGTTTGGCGATGCGACCCGCCACCGAGCACCGCAGGTCCGTCGGCGCGTTCAGCGCCCGACCGCGCCGACGTAAGCCCCCACCGGGCACCGCCTGCCGCGACGCGGGCCAACGCCAAGGGAGTCCCGAGCACAGCCACGGAAAAGGCAGTCCCAGCAGGCTACAAAGCCAGCAAGGCCTGCGCAAACGCCCCCAGATACACATCGAACTCCTGAAGATCGTTGTGCCCCGCCCCGGGAACCCGCAATAGCGTGGCATGCGGGGCCAGTGCCTTCAGCGCCTCGCTGTGGCTCGGGGCAATCAGCGAATCGCGCTCGCCATGAATCAGCAGGATCGGACTGTGGATTCGCGCGATCAGCTGGTCGGTGCGCAGCGGATAACGCAACACCCCGGCAGGAACCCAGGCAAAGCGTTCCTGCGCCAGTGCCGCCATGCTGCGATAGGGCGACACCAGCACGGTCAGATCGGGCGCCCGGGTGGCGGACAGCTCGACGGCCAGCGCCGCCGCCAGACCCGAGCCCAGCGAGCGGCCATAGACCACCACCTTGCGGCCCGCATAGCGATCGGCAATCGTGGCCCAGGCCGCGCGCACATCGGCATGCAGCTGCTCCTCGCTCTCGATGCGGCCGGTGCTCTTGCCAAAGCCCCGGTAATCGATCATGAACAGGTCGAAATTCACGCGCCGGTAATACGCAGGGTTGACGAACCAGTTGGCCAGGCTGCCGCCATTGCCATGCAGGAAAAACACCACCCCCTTGGGATCAGGCATGCGCAAATGCAGCGCCGAAAGCCGGGCGCCGGGCACGTCGATGGCCACCTCGTGGATGTCCGCCGCCTGGGACAGCGGTTGCCCGGCAGGCAGCACCACCGGTACGAACAGCAGTTTCTCCTGGCTGAACCACAGCCACGCCAGGGCGCCGCCGTACAGGGCCAGCCCGGACAGCATCAGGGCCAGGGCCGAATGGACGAGCGTCTGCAGGGGAGTGCGTCGCAGGGGCATGACTGAGGCACAATTTTGGTGGGGGACAGTGTAGCCATGCGCCCAGCGCAGGCACTTTATCGCGCAAAATCAGGCCCATGCCACCCGCCCTCAAGGACCGTCAGGAAGACGCATTGGAAAGCCTGCTCAAGCAGGCGCATGCCGCACTCGACCGCGGAGATGTGCGCTCGGGGCGCGAGTTTTCGCAGCGCATTCTCAAGGAGGCCGAGGCGTCCAGTCACCGCCACTTCGAGGCCCGTGCGCTGTTGTGCCTGGCCCACTGCGACCGCATGCTCTCGCGCTACCGGCGCGCCCACCGGGCCAGCCAGCGGGCCGCCCAGCTGTTCCAGCTGCTGGAAGACACCTCGGGCGAAGTGATGGCACTCACCACCCATGCCTTCGTGTCGATCAACCTGGGGCGCAACGAAGAGGCGGTCGAAGCTGCCCTGCTGAGTGTGCGCCTGAGCCAGTTTCTGGAAAAGGACGAGCACAGTGTGTTGTCCTACAACGCCCTCGGCGTCGCTTATTTCTGGAGCCACAGCTTCGAAAAGGCCGAACAGGCCCTGCGTACGGCCATCCAGATTGCGGAGCGCGCCCAATCGCCGCTGAGCACCTTTCAGCCGCGCGTGAACCAATGGTGGACCGAAGTCATCCGCGTCTTTTATGAGCGCTACTACGTGGGCGTGCTGCCGGCGCTGGCCCAGTTGCGCCGTCTGCGAGAAGCCATCATCACGGTCATGGCCGGCGGCGATCGCCCGGGCTCCGGCCCGGGCACCCATATCACGACCGAGGCGGTACTTTTATTCGGGCTGGCGATCGACCAGTGCTGGCATGGTCGCTACGGCCAGGCCCGACTCGATGCCGATGCCCTGTCCACCTGGGCCGAGCGCTACGGCACAGTCACCTGGCTGTCCGCCCTGGAGAGCTGGGTGCGCGCCGAGATCGCCTGGGCACAGCAGGACTGGCCGGCAGCCCAGCAACACGCGGCGCGCATGATCGATATCGCCGTGACCGTGGAGCACGAGCAGCTGGCCTGCCTGGGCCACCTGCTGTCATCGCAGCTGTATGTGGCGCAGGGCCGCAACGGCGAGGCGCTCGACGAGCTGCGCCGCTTGCGCCTGCGCGAGCAACTCATTCGCTCGGACGGTCTGGACACCCGTGAGAAGGTGGTGGAGTGGCAGGTCGACCTGCGTCAGCGGCAGAAAAGCGTCGACAGGCTGGAGCTGACCTCGCGCCAACTTGAAAAACTCTCGCTCGAGGACACCCTCACCGGCATACCGAACCGGCGCAGCTTCGAGCTGTACGCGGCCGAGTTGCTGCGCGCCGGCATGGAGCGCGGGCAGCCGCCCTGCGTGGCGCTGATCGACGTCGACCAGTTCAAGCAGACCAACGACCACTTCTCGCACCAGATCGGCGACGCCGTGCTGCGGCGCATCGCGCACATCCTCAAGTCCCACGTGCGCGAGGAAGACATGGCGGCGCGCCTGGCCGGCGATGAATTCGTGATCGTGTTCAAGAACGCCGAGCTGCGCATCGCCCAACAGGTGTGCGCACGCATCCAGACGGCGGTGCGCGCTTTCGACTGGCCCAGCATCGCCAAGGGGCTGCACTCCAGCATCAGCGTGGGGGTGGCGGCGGCCGTACCGGGGGACACGGTCGAGTCGCTGACCCACCGCAGCGACACGGCGATGTACGCCGAAAAGAAAAACAGACGCTGACGTCCGGCCGACGGCCCTCTTGGGGGCCGCGATCTCACCACGGGAGGACCCACCCGGACAGGCGACCGATTGAAACTCGACGCCTCACGATGCGCGACAACGAGCGCGCGACACCATGACCCGCAACGCAAACCGCTCCAGCAGCCGTGAGAACAGCGAAAGCCCCATGAATACCGCCAGCCACAGCACCACCAGTGCCAGCAACAAGCCGCCACTGGTCCAGGCGTCGACCATCCGGTCGCCCACCACGACCATGGTCGAGAGCACCGTGGCCAGCGACACATGGTAGAAGCGCCGGACACTGGCGCTGCCCCTGCCGCGGCGCAGCAGCGGGCCCGGCACCGGGACAGCAGACCACGGCCCCGGGCGGGGTCTGGGGTATTGGTTCTCGATCGAGGCGGACATGGCGATGGCTCCCTGACAAATGATCCGGCCGCGGCAACGGCCCTGGAAGCCATACTAGGATGAAGCCTGCCGCAGCTCCACTTTTCGTTCGTGATGGCGGCCATTCACTGCGGCAATGACGCCACCTCACGCAAGGAGACCTCCGACCATGGCCCGTTACCGAGCCGATATCCTCTGGGAACGTGGCGACCAGGACTTTCTTTCCGGACACTACAGCCGCCGGCACCGCCTGCGCTTTGACGGCGGCGTCGAGGTGCCGGGTTCGTCCTCGCCGCATGTCGTGCCTCTGCCGTGGTCGGATCCGGCCGCGGTGGACCCCGAAGAAGCCTTTGTGGCGGCACTGTCCAGTTGCCACATGCTGTGGTTCCTGTCGCTGGCCGCCGCGCAAGGCTATACCGTAGACCGCTACCACGACGACGCCCACGGCGAAATGCAGCGGGACGCGCGCGGTCGGATGGCGATGACGCAGGTCACCCTGCGCCCGGCCGTGGCGTTTGGTGGCCACCGGCAACCCGACCGGGCCGCACTCCTCGCGCTGCACCACGCGGCGCACGAGGCGTGTTACATCGCCAATTCGGTACTTACGGAAGTGCTCTGCACGCCGATCCTGCCCGCCTGAAACGGTCAGGCGACGTCACTGCAGGCGCCGTGCCCAGCGTACGCCAACGCACAGACCCGCGGTAACTGCCTGGCTAAGCTGAACCGATGTCCGCGGCCTGCTTTTGGCTGTGGCAAATCCAGGCAGGAGGCCGCCATGCAGACTCCGACGCATACCACTACGGTGGTACGAAGCTATGTCACCACCAGCATCCACCCATGCCCGCAGTGCCACGGGCCACTGATGCGCATGCCTCGGCGCATCGTAGACCGGGCATGGAGCCTGTTCCAGCCGGTGCAGCGCTTCCGCTGCAACCACTTTGCCTGCCAGTGGAGCGGCAATTTCCCCACACCGCCGAGCAAAACGGGACGGCCCGACTCCGGCCAGGGAACACCCCTGCCCGCCTTGCTCGACAACCAGCCCGAGCGCCTACCCCGCACCTTCATCGTCAGCATGGTGCTCACCGCCCTCGGCCTGGTCGGACTCGTGGTGCTGTCCCAGTGGGACTTCGCGCCCGAGCCGTACGACGTTACACCGTTTTTGACTGAACCCCGATTTGACGCCACAACGCAAAGAGCGCCGCTCGGCAGGTAGCCGACCGGCGCTCAGGGTTGAACGCATGGGGCAGAGACGCGCATTGCACGCGTCGCGGCTGCGACGTTCAGTCGGCCAGCCAGTCCCGCAGTTCGTCGGCGTGCTGCTGCTCGTCGGCCAGGATGTCTTCCAGCAAGCGGCGTGTGGTCGTGTCCTTGTCGCCGATCATAGCGATCATCTGGCTGTAGGCCTCGATGGCGACGCGTTCGGCCACCAGATTGCTGCGGATCATGTCTTTCAGATCGGACGATGCGTCATACGCTGCATGGCTGCGCTGGAGCAAGGTGTCAGGCGAAAAGTCGGGCTCGCCACCGAGCTGCACGATGCGTTGCGCGATCCGGTCGGCGTGGCCCGACTCCTCGGTGGCATGCACCAGAAATTCGTCGGCGATCTTCGGCGACGCCAGCCCCTGCGCAGTGAAGTGGTGGCGCTTGTAGCGCAGCACGCACACCAGTTCGGTGGCCAGCGAATCGTTGAGCAAGGCGACAATGCCGGCACGCCACGGACCGAAGCTGGGTGTCACGGCCCCCTGGTCCAGGCTATGGCGTGCAGCCTCGATCGCCTGGGTGTCGAGCACCAGGCCATAGTTTTCGCTTACCGGCAGGTGCTTGACGTTGTTGGGTGCAGTCTTCTTGTCGTGGGCCATGTGGGCCTCCAGGTAGGTCGCCAAGGCCCGATGCAAGGAACTGCCGGGCCCATGGGATGACTGTAGGAGCGCGGCGTTCTGGTCGGCATCGGTGCATGACGCCTGCAGGCGTAGGACATGACCGCGTATTCCGCCAAAGTGCGAAGCGGCGTACGGCATTACGCAGGCCGCTGCTGCGCGATCAGGTCGCTCAGCAGCGCCAATTGCTGCTTCTGCAAGGCCAGAAGTTCCTCCCACTGGCCCTGGCGCAATGCGTCGAGCTTCTCGTGCAGCAGCATGATCTCCAGCTCTGCCTTGAGGTTGACTTCATAGTCATGCCCGGCGTTGGCACGGTCCTTTTCTGACTGGCGGTTCTGGGACATCAGGATGATCGGCGCCTGGATCGCCGCCAGCATTGACAAGAACAGGTTGAGCAGGATGTAAGGGTACGGGTCGAACACGCGGTTCGCGGCCACCAGCAGCCAGGAGTTCAGCAGTACCCAGCCCAGCAGCACGCACATGAACAAACCGATGAAGGTCCACGAGCCGCCGAAACGCGCCACGGCGTCGGCTGCGCGTTGGCCGCGGGTGCTGTCCACCGGGTCGCGCGCGTCGGGGTGGCGCGCGATGTGCGAGTGCCCGGCAACATGGCGCGCCACATTGCGGCTGTGCGGGTCAAGCGCTGCGTAATCGGCCCCTAGCAAGCGTCGCGCGATGGCTTCCGGATCTTTCATCCGGTGCGCTCCCAGGGAATGACATAACAGTCCACTGGCGTGCTGTCACGCCACGCCAGCCGCTCGGCGGGCAGCAACAGCCGGGCACCGGCCATTCCGACCGCCGCCAGCGCCTCGTGCGCAGGCCCCTGCCACAACACGAAGCGCCATCGGCGCCCATCGCGCTGCAACGTGAGCTCCGCACGCGGCCAGTGCGACGGCAGGCAGGGGGTGAAGTACCAATCCGCAGGCCCCTGGTGCAGGCCGAACAGCGACTCGATGGCGGCACGGTGCATCCACGCCGCCGCGCCGGTGTACCAGCTCCACCCGCCGCGCCCGGTGTAGGGCGGCTGCGAGTACACATCGCCCGCCATCACATAGGGCTCCAGGCCGTAAACCGCACCCTGCGCCCGGTCCGCCGCACGGTGCGCCGGGCTCAGCCAGGTGAAACTGCGCCAGGGCAGGTCACCGGCACCGGCGGCCGCCTGCGGATCGTGTAGCGCCTGCCCGGCCTGGGCCATCAGGGCCCAGACACCCGCATGGCTGTACTGGCCACCGTTCTCGCGCACCCCGGGTGGATAGGCCTGGATGTACCCGGCGCTCGGCACCGCATGTGCCAATGGCGGGTCGAGCAAACGAATCAGACCACCCGCGCGGTCCATCAGGTGGGACTCGACCGCCGCCATCGCCTGGTGCGCCAGTTGCGCTGGCGCGGCCTGCGAGAGCACCGCCCAGGCCTGCGCGATCAGGTCGATGCGGGCTTCGCGGTTGGCGCCGGAACCCAGCACCTCGCCGTCGTCGAAAAAGGCGCGCCGGAACCACTCACCGTCCCAGGCTGCGCCCGCCAGCGCAGCCTTCCAGCCGACGGCCGCAGCCTCCCAGGCGTCGGCACGCGCCAGCTCGCCGCGGGTACGCGCCAGCGGCGCGAAACCGGCAACCACCGCGCACAGGAACCAGCCCAGCCAGACCGACTCGCCGCGCCCCTCGATGCCGACGCGGTTCATGCCGTCGTTCCAGTCGCCACTGCCCATCAGCGGCAGGCCGTGCGTGCCCACGCGCAGGCTGCGGTCGATCGTGCGGGCCGCGTGCTCGAACACCGAAACGCTCTGCGCACCGACTCCGGGCACGTAGTACGCGTCCTCTGCGCCGTCGGCTATCGTCGGCCCCTCGATGAACGGCAGCGACTCGTCCAGCACCGTTGCATCGCCCGTGGCCTGCAGGTAGTGCAGGCTGACATAGGGCAGCCACAGCAGATCGTCCGAAAAACGCGTGCGCACACCGGCGCCGTCCGGCGCGTGCCACCAGTGCTGCACGTCGCCCTCGGGGAACTGGCGCGCCGCAGCGGTGAGGATCTGCGCGCGCAGCATGGCGGGCGCGGCCCAGCCCAGCGCCATCGCATCCTGCAACTGGTCGCGAAAGCCGGTCGCTCCGCCGGCCTGGTAGAAGCCCGCCTTGGCCCACAGCCGGCACACCACGGTCTGGTACAGAAGCCACCGATTGACCAGGGCATCGAACAACGGATCGGGCGTGTGGACCCGCGTGGCGCCCAGCAGTTGGTCCCAGTGGTCGCGCACCGAGGCAATGCGTGCATCGGCCGTGACCCGCGGCGCCGCATCCGCCAGCGCCAAGGCAGTAGCGACGTCGGCGCCGAAGCCGAGCAGAAACACATGGTCCACTGCCGCGCCTGGCTCGAGATGGATGCGTACCGCCAGGGCGGCACAAGGATCCAGCCCCGTACCCTGGCGCTGCCCCAGTACGTCCGGCAGCACCAAAGCACCGGCAGCATCGAACCATTCGCGCCGGTCACAGCTCCAGTCTGCTTCGTCTTCCGCGCGCGGCACTGCGGCCAGAAAGGCGGTGGTGCCACCAAATCCGTCGGCACGCTCGGCCTGTGTGCATAACAAGGTCGTGCCCGACGCGGTATCGTGCATCGCGCAGCGTGTGGTGCTGCGCGCATCGCGGCCGGCGCCCATGGCCCACTCCACCAGGCCCACCAGACGCAGGTGCAGGCGTCGGTTGCCGCGGTTGACCACGCGCACCCGGACCTGCTTGAGCGCGCTGGTCGGGTCGACGCACCACGATGCAGTGACTTCGGCGTCACCGCGGCGATGCGCGATCGTGCTACGCCCCTGGCCGTGCACGACCTCGTAGGCGATACCGGCGGCGCCATGGGCACCGGGCGTCAGGCTCCAGACTTCGCGCGTGCGACGGTCCTGCAGCAGGAACCACTCCGACGGCGGGTCCGCCACCGGGTCGTTGGACCAGCCGGTCAGTTGCATCAGCCGGCTGTTGAGCGCCCAGGTGTAGCCGCCGCCAGCTTCGGACAACTGGCAACCAAACCCGGCGTTGGCCAGCACATTGACCCAGGGGCGCACCGGCCGCAGCGTGCTGCCGGCGTGGAACCGGAAGTCACCGGACGCCGCATCGAAGGCACCTTGCGGTGCCGGCAGAACGCCACCGGCGCGATTCACGGGCACCGGCGTGCGGGCTCCGTCGATGCGCTGTTCCTGCGCCTGCTGGTGCCAGGCACACCATTGCGCCAGGTGTTGCAAGAACGGCCGGCCATCGGCATGCAGTTGCACCCGCGCCAGGGTTTGCAAGGTCGAGAGCTCGTCGCGCGACAGGTCCGGTCTGCGCAGCACATGCAACTGGGCCTGCGCCACGCCGGCTTGCGCGCCCGTGTCGGCCAGGTAGCGCTCGCGCAAGCCGTTGAGCTCGAGCTGCAGGCCCATCTGGTAAGAAGCGGGCTCGCTGTTCACCACCACCAGGTCGCACGCGATACCGCCCCAGGCCCACAGGCGCAGCGCCTGCACCAGCACGCGCAGCAGGCCCAGGCCTTCGATCGCAGCCGCCGACACCAGCACCAAGGGCCGGTCACCCGGGATACCCAGGCGCCACAACACGCGCCGATCGCACACGTCGGCCGGCCCTGCAGCGGCATGACCGGGTGCGCGCGCCAAGCCCAGCACCAGAGCCGTCGTCAGGTTCTGGATGGCGCCGTAGTTCTCGCTGCTGATGCGCATGCTGCGCAGGCGAATGCCAGCCAGTGTCGCCGACATCAGCGAGGCACGCTGCACATGGCTGGACTGCCGGTACTTGTCGATCACCGCATGCAGGGTGCCGCCATCCATGCTGGCGGCAGTGGCAAAGGTCAGCTGCGCCTTGCCATGCGGCGCAATGTGCAGACGCACCGCCAAACCGCACACCGGGTCCAGACCGGTCGGGAGCGTCACGCGGCCGGGGTTCGGGTCGCCCGCAATGGTCGGCTGCAAGGCCACCGGTTCCGGGTCGAACTGCGCCAGCGGTGCCGATGGCGCATGGTTGCGACCCAGCCAGCGCTGGCGGTCGGCCTGCACGCTGATACCGCGCACCTGCGCCTGCACGTCGGCCAGGAAATGGGCCGCCAGCAAGCCCCGCTCAGTCACCAGCCGCGGCGTACGCGCAAACACCAGTGCCTGTTGCTCCGGATGCCACTCGCAGCCCACAAACAGATTGCTGAAGGCCGGGTGCGATACGTCGGCGCGCGGATCGGCCAGCGTCACCTCGAAGGCCGACAGCAATTCGATGTCCAGCGCCTGATCCCCCAGATTGTGCAGCTCGATCTGGCGGAACTCGATGTCGTCCTCGGGGCTGACCCATACCGTGGTGTGCGCCTGCAGCTCGGGCCAGCGCGCGTCGAAACACACCCGGTCGGCATGGTAGGTGCTGTGGTAGCTGGCCTGCGGATCGGGCGCGGGGTGCTGGGTGATCGAGGCCAGCCGCGCCGCGCCGGCGGCGCGCCCGGGCTCCGGCCAGCGCAGGTAGAAGAAGCTGCCGCAGGCATCGCGCAGCGCGTCGTCGCGCGACCGCGTGATGCCGATCTGGCCCAGACGGCTCCAGCCAGCGCCGTTGGGCCGCAGGCTGACGGTGTAGCGCCCGTTGGACAACACATGCGTGGGCTCCAGCGCCTGGGCGCCCGGCACCACGTCGCGCAGCAGACCCGCGGCACGCCGGCGCTGTGCCGGAGCGGCCCGCGCGCGTTGCGGCTCGAACAGCAGCGACACTTCGCGCGGGGCGCGTTCGTGCAGCAGCGACGCCACCGCCTCGATGGCCGGGTTGGCCATGCCCCAGCGCTGTGCCACCCCGTCGAGCAGCAGGTTGGCCAGCGCCACCAGGCTCATGCCCTGGTGGTGCGCCATGAAGGTGCGCACCGGCGTGAAGGTCTCGCTGCCCGCCTGGCGCGAGCCGGTGAAGTCCAGCGCCTCGATAAAGCCGTAGGCGGTGCGCGGTGCCAGGCCCTGCAGCAGTGCCAGGTTGACCAGGGCGTCGCGGGGCGCTATCTGCGCTGCCATCACCGTGGCGTAGGGTGCGATGACAAGTTCGTCTGGCGGCGTGCGGCGCAGGGCCAGACGCGGCACACCCTGGGGAGCGTACTGGTAGGCCAGGGTATGGTCGCTTGCGGCATAGGCCGATTCGGACATGCCCCAGGGCACGCGCATCTGCGCCCCGAACGCCATCTGCTCGATCACCGCGGCACGGCAGGCGCCCTGCAGCGCACTGCCATAGGGCTCCTGCAGTACCAGGCCGGGCATCAAGTACTCGAACATCGAACCCGACCAGGACCGCAGGCCGGCCAGCGCCCCGACCGCAAAGAACGGTCGGCCCAGCGCCGCCCAGTGGCGTACCGGCACATCACCTTTGGCGATCGCCAGCAGGCTGGTCAACCGGGACTCCGAGGCCAGCAGGTCGTAGTAGCCGGCGTCGAGCTGCTGCTCGGCGACCCGGTAACCGATGTGGAACAGGTGGCGGCGCGGGTCGTACAGAAAACCGAATTCAGCCCCCCAGGCCAGCTGCTCGAAGGCGCTTGCCAGTGCCTGCAGCCGCGCCACTGCGTCGGGGCCGGCATCGTCGGTGCAGCGCTCCAGGCAGGCCTGGGCTGCGGCCAGCAGGTGCCCGCACAGGTTGCCACTGTCGACCGTCGACACATACATCGGCAACAGCGGGGCGCAGCTCTGGGTGTCGTACCAGTTGACGAAATGGCCCCGGTGGCGCTGCAGACGCTGCAAGGTGACCAGCGTCGCCTCCATGCGCGACAGCATTTCGGCCGTGCCGATCCAGCCGAAAGCGCGGGCACAGGCCACCGACAACAGGTAGAGGCCGATGTTCGTGGGCGAGGTGCGGTGCGCCACCATGTCGTAGGGCACGGTCTGCAGGTTGTCGGGGGGAAGATGGTTGTCCTGCGCCCCCACGCAACGCTCGAAGAAGCCCCAGGTGTCGCGCGCAACCGCCTCCAGCGTGACCCGGTCGGTCTGCGGCAACGGAGCATCGTCCCGCCCCGGCCAGGGGCGGCTGACCCACCAGGTCCACAGCGGCGAGGCGCCCCACAGCAGGCACAGCAGCACCGCTGCCAGCGGGTGCGGCGTCGCGGCCAGCAGCAGCGCGGCCAGCACCAGCGCGGCGGCCAGCGGCTCGCGCCAGTGCATGCGTAACAACCCAGGCAGCGCAGTGCGGGCGCGCGACTGGGCTGTCTCGGCCGTGGTCCACTGCAGCAGGTGGCGCCGGCTCCATGCCATGCGCCAGAGCGCGCGCACGATGGCATCCAGCGACAGAAAGGCCTGTTGCAGCAGTTGCGCGAGGTGCCACAGGGCGCCGGACACCATGCGCACCAGCCCGGTGGCCGCCTGGCGATAGAAGTGCCGCTTGGCCACGTCGTCACGGCTGGGCGAGAAACCGGCCACGGCACCCATCAGCGGCCCGGCCGAGAACGCCGCGAGTACCAGCGCCAGCGCCTCCAGAGGCGAGGCCAGGTAGCCGGCCAGCGACGACACCAGCAAGGCCAGCGACATCGGCGCCACCAGCGAGCGGCGCAGGTTGTCGAACATCTTCCAGCGGTTGATGGTGCTAATCCGGTAGCTGCGCGGGCGCAGCAGGAACGGCAGCAGTTGCCAGTCGCCGCGCATCCAGCGGTGCGTGCGGGAGGCGGCCACGTCGGCATGAAAGGGTGCATCCTCGATCACGGTGATGTCGGTGACCGTGGCGCAGCGCGCAATCGCGCCTTCCAGCAGATCGTGGCTGAGCACCTGGCCGTCTGGCAGCCGGGCCGACAGCACCGCGTGCATCGCCTGCACATGCAACAAACCCTTGCCGGTAAAGCTACCCTCGCCAAACAGGTCCTGGTAGACCTCGGAGGTCGCCGCGCTGTAGGGGTCGATACCGCCCTGCCCGGCAAACAGCCAATGAAACAGCGTGAAGTCGCGCCGGTCCGGCAGCGGGCTGGCAATGCGCGGCTGCAGGATCCCGTAGCCCTGCACCACCCTGCGCGTGGCCGCGTCCACCCGCGGCTGGTTGTGGGGATGGGCAGCCACCCCCACCAGCTCGCGCAGCCGCCCGGGCGGCAACTGGGTGTCGCTGTCCAGCGTCACGATGTAGCGGATCGCCTCGGCAATGCGCGTCTCCTCGCCCCGTGCCAGGAACGCGTCGCGCTGTCCGGTGGCCAGGGCGGTGATCAGGGATTCGAGCTTGCCGCGCTTGCGCTCCCAGCCGATCCAGCGCCGCTCGGTCGGGCTGAAACTGCGCCGCCGGTGCAATACGATGAAGCGGGGGGCGTCGCCGCCTGGCACCGGGTGGCGGGTGTTGAGTAAGCGCATGCGCGTACAGGCATCGTCCAGCAGTGCGGTGTCGCCATCGAGTTGCTCGGTGTCGGCATCGACCCAGTCGCTCAGCAGCGCAAATTGTGCTTCGCGCTCCGGGTTGGCCAGAAAGTGCAGTTCCAGCCGGTGCGCCAGCGCCTGCACCGAGGCGGCACTGGACAACATGCCCGGAATCACCACCAGCACGCGGTGTTCGACCGGGATGCCTGCGGCCAGCGCCAGGCGCGGCAGATGGCGCGGACGCACCGATTCGCTGATCAGCCGGTTGATCACCGCCACCACAGCCTCGGACGCCGGGAACAGCATCAGCAGCACCCCCAGCAGGGTCAACCACGCCGGCTCCAGCCGCGGCGCGGTCGGGCCGAGCAGCATCCAGCTCACCAGCCCCGCCGTGCCCAGGGCAAGCGTGCCGAGGTAGACCGGCACGCCCATCTGTCGCCAGGCGGTGCGCCAGGCGATCGCCTGGCTGTCGCGCAGTCCCAGCGCGTTCACCAGCTCGGGGCGCCCGCTGCCCCGCAGCCAGTGGCTGGCGACCGCCAGGTTTCCCGCGCCGGAGCGCATCAGTGCCAGCAGCGTTTGCGCCACCGACACCTCGCCACGCCCGCTGGCCCGCGCCAGCCGTTCGATCGCATGCAGTGTCTGGTCGCGCGTTCCCAGATCCTCGGCCTCGAACACGGGCGATCCGCGCATCAATTGCATCAGCGTGCTGGTCCGTGCAACGATGTCGGGCCAGTCGGCGCCGCCGATCGCCCGCAGTGAGGTGACCGCATTGCTGACGCTGAGGTTGTCCGCCGCCTGGTCGATCGGCAGTTGCAGCAAAGCGGCTGCCGGATCCGGCATGGCCTGCTGTAGCCAGGCCAGGTGCAGCGCACTGGCGCCGGTACGCTGGTCCTGGAACCGCTGCGCCATCTGCACCAGAAAAACCCGTGCCACGCCACGCTGCTGCATCCAGAGCAACAACGCGTCCAGCGTCGACACACTGGTGCTCGCGATCGTGTCGCAGCACAGGTTGGCAGCCTCGCGGGCCGCCTTGCTGGTGGCCACCCTTTCGGCGAGGCGGCGCAGGTTTTCCACCAACACCACCCGCAGCGTGGTCGGCAGCGCCCACATTTCGCTCAAGTTGAGCTCGCGGGTCTCCTGGTAGGCGCCGAGGAATTGCACCAGCAGCTCCTCGTCGAACGCCCCGTCGGTGTGCGCCACGAAAGCCCAGGCGATGCCATAGACACGCGGCAACCCCGCCAGCGGCGGATCCTGCAGGATCGGCAGCGCGCGAAAGTAGCTACGCGGCAAGCCGTCGTGGATCTCGCGCAGTTGCGCCTCGATCAGGTGAAAGTTGTCCAGCAGCCACTCCGCTGCCGGGCTGATGTCGTAGCCGGTGGTAGCCTGCAAGCCGATGTAGGCATGCGCCTCGCGCAGTACGTCGATGTTGTTGCGCAAACGCGGAAAGAAGCTTCCGCCCCAGCCGCGCGCGCGTGTGGCGCGGTGCGTCGCGCCCAGGCTGCGGCCATGCTGGGCGAATCGCTGCGGCCCGAAGATCTCGGACCGGATGGGCGGCTCGACCGCGCCACGCGCACCGTCCATCATGGACCGCAGTGGACGGCTGGCGTCCGGCAGCAGGCTGAACGCGGCAGCGGCCCGGGCCAACACCCTACAACACCAGCGAACTGATGCCCACGGCCAGCAGGGTCAATACCACCAGGGTCGTCACAAGGCGTGCCGACACGTAGGCATTCATGCGTTCGGCGGCGCAGTGAAAGGCAAAGAAGCGGCCGTGAACTGCGCTGCAGTGCGACAGGTGCTCTCCCAGTGCGTCCAGTTCCATCGGCGACGTGTCGGTACTGCCGCCAAAGGATGCAGTGCTCCAGGCGGCTGGGGGTGAAAGATGTTTCATGGTGCGTGCGGGCTCAGAAAGGGCGGGCTCAGAAAGGGCGGGTCAGGGCAGACAGCTTCCATGCTAGGGCGGCGGGTGGGGGCTGTCTGTCGGACGGCATGCCGAATCGCGCCTCGGCGATTACCTCGGGGTTGCGGGCGGAGTGGTGGCAAATACACGGTCCCATAAACCGCTGCTCACCCCATAACAGCCCTGCAGTGATGCATGGTGGTGCAGCGCATGCCAGCGCTTGCGCCCGGCGAGCCAGCCGCGCCGGCCGCGCCAGTGGTGCATGGCGTGGTGGATCACGGCATAGGCCAGGTAGCCTGCCACCACGCCCAGCACCAGCGCGCTGGCCTGCCACAAGCCGCCCCAGGACCAGGCTGGCAGGAACACGAGCACCAGGATCAGTGCGGCACTGAGCAAGGTGGGGGTGCAGATCAGTGCATGGGGACGGGCGTGGTGGGCCTCGTGCCAGCCGCGAAACGGTTGCACTCCGTGCAGCACGAAACGGTGCAGCAGGTATTCGATCAAGGACCAGCTTGCGAGCCCGGCCATCACCAGAGCCGCCCCGCGCCACTGAAGGTTGGGCGCAGCGTGGCTGACGACGAAGGCGGCCAGCAAGGCCACCGCCACAAAATAGAGTGCAAAATCGGCGCGGTAGGCTGCCTGGCTGTGTTCGAGCTTGAATATCTCCATGCAGGTCCTTGTCGGTGGTAGGCGTTGTGCACGGCAGTCGCGGAGTGCAGATCCATACCGATCGTCGGGCCGGGGATGCCCCCGGGTCTGTGCGCTAACGCACCTAGTGAGCCGCCCTCGCGGCCTATACTGCAAAGCAGATCAGGTCTACGGTACTGCTCAGGGCCCGTATCGTTTCAACCAAGGAACCCCGTTGACCACCAGCACCCCTGGCCCCAAGACCAACCACCTGCTGGCCGCCTTGCCGCCCGACGAATGGCGCCGCTGGCAGGCCCAGCTCGAACCCATCGCTCTGCCGCTGGGGCGGGTGCTCTACGAGCCGGGCGTCACGCTGGACCATGTGTTCTTCCCCACCACGGCCATCGTCTCGCTCTTGTATGTCATGGAAAACGGTGCCTCCGCCGAAATCGCCGTGGTTGGCCTGGAGGGCCTGGTGGGTATCTCGCTGTTCATGGGGGGCGACTCCACACCCAGCCGCGCCGTGGTGCAGACCGCAGGCCTGGGTTACCAGCTACCCGCGCAGATGATCAAGGATGAATTCAACAACTCCCACGCGGTGATGCACCTTTTGTTGCGTTACACGCAGGCGCTGATCACCCAGATGGCCCAGACAGCCGTCTGCAACCGCCACCACGCGCTCGATCAGCAGCTGTGCCGATGGTTGCTGCTGAGGCTGGACCGGCTGAACAGCAACGAACTGCTGATGACCCAGGAACTGATCGCCAACATGCTCGGCGTACGCCGCGAGGGTGTGACCGAAGGCGCACTCAAGCTGCAGCATGCGGGCCTGATCCGCTACAGCCGCGGCCGCATCACCGTCATCGACCGCCCGGGCCTCGAAAAGCGCGCCTGCGAGTGTTATGCCGTGGTCAGGAAAGAATACGTCCGGCTGCTGCCAAAGACCCAGGCGAGCTGACCGCCGGCGACGCCGTTCACGGCTCTGCCGCCTTGCGCAATGTCGATTCCAGCTGTTTCGTGGCGGTGATGTCCACAAAGGTGATCACCGCCCCGTCGATGACGTTGTCCAGCCTGCGATACGGCATGATGCGCACCGAAAACCAGCGCTGATCGGTGCTCACGATCTGCTTCTCGGAAAACACCAGCGTGCGCAGGGTCTGCAGAGCGTCTTCGTGCAATTCCGGGTACTGCAGACGGGTGGTCAGATGGCTCAAGGGACGACCCACATCGCTGTCGAGCAGGTTGATGATCTTGGCCGCACCGTCGGTGAACCGACGCACGTTCAGGCCCTGGTCCAGGAACAGGATGGCGATGTTGGTGCTGTTGAGCAGGTTCTTCAAGTCGCTCTGGGCCAGCGCCAGGTCGTCCAGCTTGGTTTGCATCTCGGTGTTGACCGTCTGAAGCTCTTCGTTCATCGACTGCATTTCTTCTTTGGAGGTGGTCAATTCTTCATTGGCCGACTGCAGCTCTTCGTTGGTCGACTGCAGTTCTTCATTGGCCGATTGCAACTCTTCCTTGGAGGCACGCGTCTCTTCGCGCAGGGTCTGGATCTCGTCGTGCAGCTGCTGCAGCGCGGCCGCGTGGCCAGTCTCGACCGCCCCGGTGGCCCTGCGGCGCGTGTGCACAGGCACTGGCGCCAGGTTGCGAAAGACAATCATCACCATGCCTTGCAATGCCGCGTTTGCGCGCAGCGCCTGCACCGTGATGTCCACCGCCAGCGCACCGCCGCTGGTCTGCATTGGCAGGTTGTGCAGGTAGATCGGTTCGCTCTGGGTCTCGACCCGCTGCAGTGCCTCGGTCAAGGGCAGGCGCAGGCTCTCATGCACCATGGCATGGAAGTTCCAGTTGGCTTTGCCGGATGCCGGCTCCAGGTATTGGCCCGTGCGGCCACTGATAAAGACGATATCTCCCGCGGCATTGACCACCACGGCCGGTGGCGCATGCATTTCGAGCAGGACGCGCTCGGCTGCGCTTTGCATCGAATCGGGCGGCGGGGACGGATGGGTGGAAGTGGGCAAAGCAGGCTCCTTGGTCAACTTGGACAGCGGCGGAAAAGACTTCAACAGGAGATCGGGGTTCTTGGCGGTGGCGTCGTTCTGGCGCAGGTAGATGCGCAGTTTGGAGTCGATGGGGTCGAACAGACGATTGAACGGCCCCACCGTCTCGGAGCTGCCCAGCAGCATGACCCCGCCAGGACGCAGGCTGTAGTGGAACAGCGGCAGCAGACGACGCTGCAGCGTGGCGCTGAAGTAGATCAACACGTTGCGGCAGCACAGGATGTCAAGCCGGGTAAACGGCGGATCGAGCACCACGTCGTGCCGCGCAAAAAGTACCGTGTCGCGGATGGCCTTGCTGATGCACACCGAGCCGTTCTGCAGCGTAAAAAATTGCTCCAGTCTGACAGGCGACAGGTTGGCGCGGGCGGCCGCCGAATAGCGCCCGAGGCGGGCCGTCTCGATCGCGTCAGGGCTCAGGTCGGAGGCGAAAATCTGCAGACTGCAATTCCGGTGTTCATGAAGCGCCTGAACTGCCTCGGCGAACACCATCGCCAGCGTGTAGGCCTCTTCGCCCGTCGAGCAACCCACGACCCAGGCGCGCAGCCGGGTCTGCGTGGCCCTGCGTGCCAACAGCGCGGGAATGGCGGTGTCTCGCAAATACTGCCATGCGGCCGGGTCCCGGAAGAATTCTGTGACCCCGATCAGTAATTCCTTGAACAGCAGATCGACTTCCTGTGCGTTGGCGCGCAGCAACCGGGCGTAATCGGCAAATGACCCGAGCCCGTGGATGGCCATGCGCCTGTCGATGCGGCGGTGCACCGTACTCGGCTTGTACAACGAGAAGTCATGCCGCGTACGTTGCAGCAACAATTGAAAGATGTCGTACAGACCCTCGGCAGGCGGTACCAACTGCGTCGGCGTTGGCGCCGCGCTGAGGGCTGACGCAGCATCTGCGGCCGGTGGGGTCGGGTCGCGCGAAGTGAAGGCCAAAATACGCCCCGGCATGGCGGACGGGACATCCACGAAATCGGCGCACCCCGCTGCGATGGCGCTGTTGGGCATCGAGTCGAACTGTGCTGAGCCCGGATCCTGCACGACACACAATCCACCTGCCGCCTGGATGGCCAGCAGGCCCGGCGTGCCGTCCGAACCCATTCCCGACAGCACCACGCCAATGGCAGATGCGCCTTGGTCGCGCGCCAGGGACGAGAACAGTACGTTGATGGGCAGCCGCATGCCGCGCGGTTCGGAAGGCGGGGTCAGCTGCAACAACCCGCCCCTCACGCTGAGTTCGGTATTCGGCGGGATCACATACACGCAATCAGGCTCCACCGGCGACCGCGCGACCGCTTCACGCACCGGAAGGGTGGTCGCACGTTGTAGCAGCTCGGGCAACATCGCCTTGATCGTCGGGTCCAGATGCTGCACTACTACGTAAGCCAAACCGGACCCTGCAGGCACATGGGACAAAAATTGCTCCAATGCCGGCAGGCCACCGGCGGATGCGCCGATCCCCACGATCCGTGCTCCTGCAAAGGGTTCGCCGGGTTGCCGTACTACTGATACAGGATCCATACGCTGGAGTATGCGCCAGGACCGGTGCTGGCGCTCTCGCCGGTCTGCGCTCCACAGGCTCGCAAAGCGGTTGTCAGATGCTGCTATGCGTTGCCGTGACCGGCATGAAAGCCAGCAGGACAGTACTGCTGTTGTGCGCGATCGCCGCCGTAACCTGCAGGCCGACGCCGCCAGCGACGGGCCGGGCCATGAAAGTGACGCTTGCGCTGCCCGTTTGCAAACGCGAGAGCGCATCCTGAATCGCCGCCCGGCTCTCGGGCGCAAAGAACACCCAGACCTGGCGACGGAGCCACTGCTCACGCGGGCCGCCCAGCCACTTGGCGCCGACGCGGCTGGCGTCTTGCAACTTGCCTTCACGATCCAGGGTCAAGTAGACAAACGGGGCTGCGTCGAACAGGTCGACGTAGGCCTCCAGCGATTCCGCGTATAACCCGCGCTCCTGCTCGATTTGCTCGTGCTGAAGGTCCAGTTCCACCTGGTGCACCTGCAGCTCATGCAGCAGCTTCAGGGCGTCCGCGGCACTCGCGGGATCGCTGGCAAGACGGTGCAGCATGGCCAGCGCCTGCGCACTGCTGTACCAACCCTTGGTGGACGGTGCCGTGCCACCTTCCAGCTGCTGCTCGGCAAGCTTGCGCAATTGCACCGAGATACTGGAGTCTTTTTGGGGAGTGGCCATGGGGAGGAACTGGGGTTATTGCGTAACTGCGTGATCGCGATCATAGGCGCGACGCGCGCTATCTTTGCGCTTCACGGAACGACGGGCGTTGACCGGCGTCAACCCAAGCGTCCGGCTGCCGCGCATGCATGCCTGCGATCCGCACGATCTCTTTGCCAATATCCTCTGGCGACAATACGAGATCGACACACCCACTGGCAATCGCACTCCGGGGCATGTCGGGCTGTATCGCCGTACTCAACTTCTGCGCGATGGTGATGCCACCCACGTCCTTGATGCCGCACAGCGCGGCAGCCCCGTCTCCGTCGTAGCCCGAGACAATCACGGCAATCAGGGGCCCATCCCAGTTGCGCGTCAATGAATGCAGGAATACTGTGATGACATCCGGCCACCCGCGCGGCTTGGAGATCGGTTTCAGCTGAAAGACGTCGCCGTCAACATGCAGATCCCGGTTGGCCGGGATAATGAATACCCGATTGGGCACCACCTGCAAGTTGTCCGAAATGAGTTCAACCGGCATGGAGGTGAAGCGCGGCAGCACCTCGTGCAGTTGGGTCGGCATGATCGTGATGTGGTTCACGATGACGATCGCCACGCCCATGTCGGGCGGAAGGTGCTGGAGCAGCCTGATGTAGGCATCCAGCCCACCGGCAGAACCACCCACACACACGATGGGGAAATCTTTCATCGAATCGCTCCTTCATCAAGCTCAATCGGCACTGCCTTTCATTTCATTATGAGCCGTTTACGGCGAAGGCGGAATACGAAAAGCCTATGCCCAGTGGGTGCCTGTGTGTGGCAGCGTACAGACGGCTAGTGGTATCCCGGCTATAAAGCTGTGGCGTATCCGCAATTGTTGGCTGTGCCGGCGGTCCTCGTGCGGCAGGTAACGCGGTGCTCCGGAAACCTGCATGACCATCCCCGAATCCGACATTCTCAAGGCGAGCATCCTGATCGTCGACGACCAGCAATCCAACGTGGTGCTGCTGGAGCAGATGCTGCTCAGTGCCGGTTACTCCAACATCATGCTGACGATGCAACCCCAGGAGGTCTGTGCCCTGCACCGTGCGCACGACTTCGACCTGATCCTGCTCGACCTGCAGATGCCGGCGATGGACGGTTTCACCGTGATCGACGCGCTCAAGACCAATCAGCGCGACGACTACCTGCCGGTGCTGGTGATCACCGCGCAACCAGGCCACAAGCTGCGCGCCCTGCAGGCTGGCGCGCGGGACTTCATCAGCAAACCCTTCGATCTGCTGGAGATCCGGACGCGCATCCGCAATATGCTGGAGGTGCGCTTGCTCTACCGACGCCTGGAAAAGCACAGCCGCGAGCTCGAATCCCGGGTTCTGGAGCGCACCGCCGAGCTGCGCGAAAGTGAAGCGCGCTACCGCAGCCTGACCGAACTGGCCGCCGACTGGTACTGGGAGCAAGACGGCGATGGCGTCTTTACCAAGGTGTCAGGTCCGGTACAGGAGATGCTGGGCCTGCGCGTCGATGTGTTGCCCCAGGCCGAACCCGCGGAACCGCAGGACGGCTGGAACGAGCTCCAGCGCGCCGCGCTGCGTGCCCATATCTCGCTGCGCACGCCGTTCGTCGACTTCTTGTTCGACCGTGTCAACACCGACGGGTCGCGCCAGGAGTTCAGGGTCAGCGGCGAGCCGATGTTCAACAAGGCCTCGGATTTCATTGGTTATCGCGGCGTCGGTATCGAAGTCTTCACGCGCGCCTGAACCGCATGCGATCGACACCCATCGGCCGATGCGCATGCCGCAACCACTGATCAAGGCCGGCGCGCTGCAAGACGCAATCTTCAACAGCGCCAACTTCTCCTGCATCGCCACGGACGCGCGTGGCGTGATCCAGATCTTCAACGTCGGCGCCGAGCGCATGCTGGGATACGAAGCCGCGGACCTGGTGGACAAGATCACGCCGGCCGGCATCTCGGATGCGCAGGAGGTAATCGCGCGCGCGGCGGCGCTGAGCCTGGAGCTCGACACGCCGATCGCGCCCGGCTTCGAGGCTCTGGTTTTCAAGGCCTCGCGCGGTATCGAGGACATCTACGAGCTGACCTACATCCGCAAGGACGGCAGCCGCTTCCCGGCCATGGTGTCGGTCACCGCGCTGCGCGACGCACAGGGGGGCGTCATCGGCTACCTGCTGATCGGCACCGACAACACGGCGCGCAAGCAGGTCGAGGCCGAGCAGGCGCGACTCGACCAGCGCCTGCGCGACCAACAGTTCTACACCCGCTCGCTGATCGAGTCCAACATCGATGCCCTGATGACCACCGATCCGCGCGGCATCATCAGCGACGTGAACCAGCAGATGGAGGTGCTGACCGGCTGCACCCGCGACGAACTCATCGGCGCGCCGTTCAAGAACTTCTTCACCGACCCCCAGCGTGCCCAGGCAGCCATCGCGCGCGTGCTGCACGAGGGCAAGGTCACCAACTACGAACTGACTGCGCTGGCGCGAGACGGGCACGAAACCGTGGTCTCGTACAACGCCACCACCTTCCATGACCGCGAGCGCACGCTGCAAGGTGTTTTCGCTGCCGCGCGTGACGTGACAGAACGCAAACTGATCGAGCGCACACTGCAAGACAACAATGTCGAACTCGAGGTCGCCCGCACGGCGGCGGAGAAGGCCAACCTGGCGAAATCCGAGTTCCTGTCGAACATGAGCCATGAGTTGCGCACGCCGCTCAACGCCGTTCTCGGCTTTGCACAGCTGATGGCCTCGGAAGTGCCGGCGCCATCCCGGGCCCAGCAGCAGTCGATCGACCAGATCCTGCAAGCCGGCTGGTACCTGTTGCGCCTGATCAACGAGATCCTCGACCTGGCCCTGATCGAATCCGGCAAGCTCACCATCTCGCCGGAGTCCGTGTTGCTGGCCGAGTTGCTGCAGGATTGCCAGTCGATGATCGAGCCACTGGCGCAACGCCATGCCATCCAGATGCGCTATCCCGACAACAAAGACACATTGCATGTGCACGCCGACCGCACCCGCGTCAAGCAGGTGATCGTCAACCTGCTGTCCAACGCCATCAAATACAACCGGGCTGGCGGCAACGTGGGAGTCACCTGCGTGGCCAGCTCGGATGCAAGCCGGATACGCGTCAGCGTGGCCGATACCGGCGCCGGCCTGGCGCCTGCGCAGATCGCCCAGCTGTTCCAGCCCTTTAACCGCCTGGGCAAGGAGACCACGACCGAGGAAGGTACCGGCATCGGCCTGGTCGTGACCCGCCGCCTGGTCGAACTGATGGGCGGCGCCATCGGTGTCGACAGCACGGTCGGAGTGGGCAGTGTCTTCTGGTTCGAGCTGCCGGCCACCGGCGCGCCGATGCTCCTCAATGATTCCGATGCGCCGCACGATGGCGCTGAAGCTGTAGCCCGAGGCATGCATGCGGGACGGGCGCCACGCACCTTGCTGTATGTCGAGGACAACCCGGCCAATCTGGCGCTGGTTGAGCGCCTGGTGGCACGACGCGGAGACCTGCGGCTGGTGACCGCCATCGACGGCTTCATGGGCATACAGATGGCGCGGGGCTACCTTCCGGATCTGGTGCTGATGGACATCAACCTCCCGGGCCTGAGCGGTTTCGAGGCCCTCAAGGCGCTGCAGGAAGAACCCACAACGGCCCACATTCCAGTACTGGCCTTGTCTGCCAATGCCATGGCGCGCGACGTGGAAAAAGGCCTGGCGGCTGGCTTCTTCAGCTACCTCACCAAACCGATCAAGGTCGACGAGTTCATGGATGCGCTCGACCTGGCTCTGCTGCACGCTCAGCAGTGGCACCAGAAAACCAGTAACCCCCGGCCGCTGTAGGACGTAGCCGACATACACAGCCGGCCGCCGCCGATAGCCCGATCCCGCGCCGGGCGGGATCATCAGGACTCAAACATCGCACAGAGAGTCCCATGAACATCCGCCCACGCCCGGTTTCCGACCCCCGCACCAACCAGTTGCTGGGCGCCCTGCCCGATGCCGAATGGGCCCGCTGGGAGCCCTACCTTGAACCGGTGGAACTGCTGCTGGGGCAGGTGCTGTCGGAATCGGGCCGTACACCCGCCTATGTGTATTTCCCCACCACGGCGATCGTCTCACTGCTGTACATGACCGAAAACGGCGCATCGAGCGAAGTCGCCGTGATCGGCAACGACGGTGTGGTCGGCATCTCGTTGTTCATGGGAGGCAACGCCATGCCCAACCAGGCGGTGGTCCAAAGTGCCGGCCTCGGTTACCGCCTGCGAGCGCAGGCGGTGACCGGCGAGGTCCAGCGTGGCGGCGCCGTGCTGCTGATGCTGCTGCGTTACACCCAGGCCCTGATGGGCCAGGTCGCGCAGACCGCCGCCTGCAATCGCTATCACTCGATCGACCAGTTGCTGTGCCGACGCCTGCTGTTGGCGCTGGACCGGGCGCCGTCCAGCGTGCTGATGATGACGCAAGAGTTGCTGGCCAGCCTGCTGGGCGTGCGGCGCGAAGGCGTGACCGCCGCGGCACTCAAACTGCAGCAGGACGGCGTGATCCGCTACAGCCGCGGGCGCATCGACGTGCTGGACCGGGTCCGCCTGGCGCAACGCACCGGGGATTGCCCGACGATGGCCCCGGTACCGCGTTATGCGCGGCCGGCCATGGCCATGTCGGCATGAAAAGCCCCGGGCACCGCTATATCCGATGTCCTTTGCACCTCTGGTTCGGTAACGCACAGACCACCGACAGCGCTTGCACCTAGAGTGCTATCGGGGTCTGCCACCTACCGGAGAGCGCATTGGCATCTGCCGAAAACCACCTTATCGAGCTGCTACCGCGCAACGACCGTACACGCCTGCTCGCCGCATGCGAACCGGTGCAACTTATCCTGTCCGAAGTGCTCTGCGAACCCGGCGGTCCGACACGCCATGTGTACTTTCCGTGCGACAGCTTCATCTCGCTGCTGGCCTCGAGCAAAGGCACGCCACAGGTCGAGGTGGGCATGGTGGGTCGCGAAGGCATGCTGGGTGTGCAACTCACGCTGGGGGTACCCACGGTGCCATTGCATGCGGTCGTGCAGGGGCCGGGTTCTGCCTGGCGCATCGGCGCACCTGCCTTTCGCCGCGAGCTGGAACACAGTGCCGCCCTTCAGCGCAGCCTGGAGCGCTACGTGTATGTATTGATGGCGCAGCTGGCGAGTTCGGCCGCCTGCCTGCGCTTTCACGAGATCGGCCCGCGCCTGGCGCGCTGGCTGCTGATGAGCCAGGACCGCGCGCATGCCGACAGCTTCCACATGACACAGGAGTTCCTGGCGTACATGCTGGGGGTGCGGCGCGTCGGCGTGACCAAGGCCGCCATCAGCCTGCAGCGCGCCGGTCTGATCCGCTACCGGCATGGCGAAATGGTGGTGCTCGACCGCCCCGGGCTGGAAGCCGCCGCCTGCAGCTGTTATGCCCAGGACACCCAGGTCTACGACCGGCTGCTGGGCTGAGCCACCGCCACTGCCATCTTCAGACGTCCCCCGGGGGCGCAGCCTTTGGCAGGTCGGCCTCGAGCCGGTTCGCATCCTGCCGCGTGGTGTCAACGATGTGCCACACCGCAATGAACATGGCAGCGATCGTCGGGCCGAGCACGAAGCCGTGGATGCCAAACACCGCCATGCCCCCCAGTGTGGTGAGCATCACGACGGAGTCGGGCATGCGGGTGTCGCGTCCGACCAGGAGCGGGCGCAGCAGATTGTCGACCAGGCCGATCACCAACACGCCCCAGGCGCTGAGTGCCAGGCACTTCTCCCATTCGCCGATGACGAAAAAATATACCGCCACCGGCACCCACAGCAGCGCAGCCCCTACCGCCGGCAGCAGCGAGAGGAAGGCCATCAGCACGCCCCACAGTACTGCGCCGCCCAGGCCCAGATACCAGAATGCCAGCCCGCCGAGCGCTCCCTGGATGGCCGCCACCAGCAGGTTGCCCTTGACGGTGGCACGCACCACGGTTGCAAACTTCTCCAGCAGTTCATGCTTGTGCGCCGGTGTGAGCGGTAGTGCGCGCCGCATTGCATGCACCACGGTATCACCGTCGCGCAGCATGAAGAAGGCCAGGTACAGCGTGATGAAGAAACCGGTCACGAACTCGAAGGTGTTCTGACCGATGCCCAGCGCCTGCGCTCCGATGAACTGCGTTCCCTGGACCAGCGCGGCAGTCATCCGGTTCTGCACTACATTGAAATTGACCAGGCCAAAACGGTCCAGCAAGTAGCGCGCCCAGCCTGGCAGCGCATCAAACAAGGTATGCACCACACCGACCGGGTTGGTTTCACCCGATTGCAAACGCTCGTACAGCGAGGCCGCCTCGCTCGCCATGGCAGCCGCCACCAGCGCCAGTGGCAGGATCAGAATTACCAGCGCCAACGCCAGTGTCAGCAACGCGGCAAGCGTGCGTTTGCGGCCCAGCAAAGGCAGCAGTCGCCGGTACACCGGAACGAACAGCATGGCGATGATCACCGCCCACAGGATGGTGCCAAAAAAAGGTAGCAGGATCCAGCCCAGTGCTGCGGTGGACAACACCAGCAGCACCTGCAAAGGGCGGCGTTCAGACGGCGGTGACACCGGCAACACGCGGCTCAGAACGCGACAGCCATCTGGTCGACCACCGTGCGCACGCCGCGCGATCCCCAGGCCGTATGGCGAGCCAGTTCGCGATCTGCCCAGCTGCGGACAGTACCGCTGAGCACCACCTCAGCCCCACGCACTTCGACCTGTATGTCGCGCGCGTCGGCACGGGCCCGGCGATCAAGAGCCGCCTCGATCTCCTCCTTGATCGCGCTGAGCTGCACCTTTTCGCCAATGGCGATCTGGTCGCTCACGCCGATGACACCCAGCAGGTGGCGCACGGCGCGGGCCGCAGCCTGGCGCTGGTAGTCCCAGTCGACAATACCGCTCAGGGTGACCCAGCCATGCTCCACCAGCACCTTGACCGAGTCCCGCGGCAGGTAATTGGTCCACTGGAGCACGGTCTCCGCCGCATGCGCGATGTCGGCATCGCTGCGCAGCGCCGACCCCGCCAGCGCCACGTCGATGTCAACCGCCAGACCCCGCACGCCCGCGACACGCTGCGCGGCTTGCTCGGCCTCACACTTTTCGGAGTAGCTGCCCACCTTGCCGCTCAGGGTCACAATGCCTTCGGTGACTTGGGCGCCGATACGGGCGGCGTTGATGGAGGGTTCCCAGCGCAGTTCAGCCAAAACGTCCTGTTGCAATTGGTTGTCGGTCTTCATGCGGATGCCTCCTTGGGTCGATGGACTTGCAGTGTTGCCCCGCCGCCGCGCCCGGTCTGTGCGCAAGCGCACAGACCAGCGCCGGAACCGGGCCTGCAAGCAGCATTGCCCCAACCATCATCAGGTCCACGATGGCACTGCAATTCGAAAGATCCCTGCTCCTTGCGTCCATGGCGCGAGGACCGACGCTCGCGTGCAACGCTCCGGCGGTCGCAAAGGCTGCGGGCTCCATCAACACCGTGGGCGTATCGATCACCGAAAAGATCGACACGGACAACGGCCGCGCCCATACCACCAGGGTCAGCATCGAGAAAAAGGCCGCGACCTGAACCATCCCGCCCCAGGCCAGCGCGGCCACGTCCCCCGGCTCAACGCGGCTTGGTGACGCATGTGCTTTTCCGCCACCGCGAGTTTCGGTGCCGGAATCTGCCTGATGGTCATTGGCATCGGCATCGTCACGGCGCGGCGCGTCCGGCACGCCGTGCCTTGGCCTTGTGCGCGAATACCGTTCTTCGTCCGCCTGCAACAAGGCATTGAAGGGTTACTCTGGCTACTGCTGCCCGACCGTGCTCCCACCTGCATCGTGGTTCTGACCCAGGTCTGTTCCGGCTTCTCACAACTGTTTTGGCCGGTATTCATCCCGGTGGCGATGCTGCTGCTGGAGACAGTGCGCTGGCGCCGCATCGCGCTGCTCGGATTTTGCGGCGCGGGCGTCGCCATGGCGCTGTTCCTGTTGGTGCAGATGCTGCACCAGCCCGTGGTGGCGCAGATCGAGGCGATGCACATCCGATACATTTTTCACCACTACCGCCAAGGCATCGCGACCGTGCTGTATCTGCTGAGCGCCTGCATCGCCCCGATGCTGTCGAGCCACCGCCCGATGCGCATCTTCGGCGTAGCGGCCACGCTGTCGATGACGCTGGCCTTTGTCGTCTACGAGGCCTGGTTCATCTCGGTGTGGTGCTTCTTCGCCGCACTGCTCAGCGCCACAATACTGCTGCAGTTTCCGCGCGCCGTCCCTCGTCGCACTGGCGCCTGACACGCGATCGTATGCGACCGCCAGCCAAGTCACAAGAGCCTGACCCCGCCAGCGCCGTCAACTACTGTGCCGCGCCTCCTGCAAGTCGACCTCACGCGTCAGGCGGCGCAGCAGCACTTCCGGAATACCGAGGCCGCCCCCGCTTTGCAGAATCTCGTCACGTTCGGCGTGCAGGCCGACCAGCCGCAAGCTGCGTTCGATCGCATCGGCATCGGCAGGCAGCGTGCGCATTCCGTCCCAGCGCATGTAGCGCGCCATGCGGTTGCGGTAGATCTCCACGATCCGCTGTCGGGCCAACGCCGCCTTTGCGGCGTCATGCGCTTTCGGGTCCCTGCCTTCTGCCGCCGCCTCGACCGAACGGATGGCGGCATCGGCAGCGCTACTGTGGCCAGCACCAGCGACACGACGATCACGCCGGCGGCCAGAAAGATGGCCAGGTCGCGGCCCGGAAAAAGCGCACCGTTGCGCATGGCCAGCGGCAGCGTCATAACCCCAGCCAGCGTGATCGCGCCGCCACCACGATGACCACCACATAGACCGCCAGCCACCAGGGGTTGTGGTGCCCGGTGATGCGCACCCTCTGCCCGGCGGCCGCAAGGATGAACGGGATCTGTTCACCCAGCAACACAAAGATGCTGCCGTTGGCCGCGAACTGCACCGTGTCCCATACAGCGGTTCGGCGGATCCGGGTGACAGCCTGCCAGTGGCTGTGAGGGGTGAAGCCCATGGTGATGCCGGCGGCCACGGCCGCCAGGATGCCCGAGCAATGCAGGAACTCGGCCAGCAGGTAGCTGCCCGTCAGGATCAGCAGCGTGAGCAGGATCTGCGCCGCACCACCGTCGCCCAGCAGCACGGACATGTCGGCATTGGTGCGGGTCACCAGCCAGGTTGTGGCGACACCGACCGCCACGCCCGCCAGCGACACCCACAGGAAGCTGCCGATCGCCCCCTGCAGCGGGAACCCGCCAGTCAGAGCGGCCGCCAGCGCCACCCGCATGCAGACCAGGCCGGACGCGTCGTTGAACAGCGATTAGCCCTGCAAGATACGGCGCATGCGCAGCGGCATCGGTGTGCGCGCGGTGATCGAGGACAGCGCCACCGGGTCGGTCGGTGACAACATGGCTGCCAGTGCGAAGGCCACCGGCAAAGGCATCGCCGGCACCAGCCAGTGGATCCACAAACCCACGCCCAGCACGGTAAAAACGACTAGCCCCAGCGCCAGGGTGAGGATGGTCGGCGCTTCGCGAAACAGGTCGTCCCGTGGCATGCGCCAGCCGTCCAGGAACAGCAGCCGCGGCGGCAGCAGCACGAAGAACACCTCGGGGTCGAGATCGACCGGGTCCAGACGCCCATAAAAGATGGCAGCGCCCAGGGCGATCTGCACCAGCGGCACGGGCAGCCGTGACGCGCGCGCAAGAAAGCGGCTCACGACCACCGCATGCAGCATGATCAGAACGATACCGGTTGCTTCCACTGGCTGCATGGTGCAAGCCGCGCGCCTGGGGGGTCTGTGCGCGAGCGCACAGACTGCTGCCCGGTTGGTACGCACCATGAATTCTGCGGTGCGCTGACCCTCCTGCGTGCCGGCAGCCCCATACAACCTGATACGACTTGGCGTGGCGCCGCAAGCGCTTCGCCTGCTTTCCTTCCGATTCCCACCATGCCCCCTGCCGCCCTGCCGCCGAACCCGTTTCCAGGCACCTGCTGGCTGTCGGCCACCGCCCTGGCGGCGGTGCTGGCGCTGTCGGCATGTGCGTCCCGTGGCCCGGTGGGGTCCGAGCTGGCAGGCCTGGAAGTGCCGCTCCACTGGTCGGGCGACACCGGTCACGGCGCGCCGACGGCCCTGGCCGACTGGTGGCAGCGTTTCAACGACCCCTTGCTGGTCATGCTGGTCGCGCAGGCGCTGCAGGCTAACACCACGGTGCGCGCAGCACAGGCCGCATTGCTGCAGGCGCGCGCACTGCGCGACGTGGGCGCGGCATCCCTGGCACCCACGCTGGGAAGTTCGGCCACGGCACAACGCAGCCGCAGCAACCACAACACCGGCAACAGCTTCCGGGTGGGCCTGGATGCCGGCTGGGAGCTCGACGTGTTCGGCGCCAACCGCAGCGGCGTCGACGCCAGCGAGGCGGGTGCGCGAGCCAGTGCCGCCAGCCTGGGCAACGTGCAGGTGTCCATCGCGGCCGAGCTGGTGCTGGCCTACATCACCTTGCGCAGCACCCAGGAACGGCTGGCCATCGCCAGTGCCAACCTGGCCATCCAGCAGGACAGCTTGCAGCTCACCCAATGGCGGCTGCAAGCCGGCTTGGTGTCCATGCTCGATACCGAGCAGGCCCGTACGGCTGCCGCGCAGACGCAGGCCCAATTGCCCGCTCTGCAGACTGCCATCGAACAGACGCGCCATGCCATCGCCGTCCTGACCGGCCAGCCACCGACGGCGCTGGCACGCACCCTGGATGCCGCGACCCCGGTTCCACGTGCACCGGCGAAGATCGCACTGAGCCTTCCCGCCGAGACGCTGCGCCAGCGGCCAGACGTGCGCGCTGCCGAGTGGCAGGTGACCGCGGCGATGGCCCGCACGGCCCAGGCCGATGCACAGCGCCGGCCCAGTTTCAAGCTCAGCGGCTCGCTCGGGCTCAACGCGTTGACACTGGGCGCACTCACCAACGGGGCGTCGGTCGCCGCTGCCCTGCTGGCCGGCGTATCGCTGCCGGTGTTCGACGGCGGCGCCGCACGCGCCCAGGTGCGCGCACAGCAGGCGGCGCAGCAGCAGGCCCAGGCCGACTACCACGCCACCGTTCTGGGCGCACTGCGCGACGTCGAGGATGCGCTGGTGGCCCTGCAAGGCAACCGCACGCGGCTGGTCAGCCTGCAGGACGCGGCGGCCGCCGCCGCCAACGCCGCCGAGCTGGCGCGCCAGCGCTACAGCAGCGGCCTGGTGGATTTCCAGACCGTGCTGGAGACGCAGCGCACCCAGCTCGGCACCCAGGATGGCGTCGCCAGCGCCATCGCCGCCGTCAGCAGCGACCACGTGCGGCTGTACAAGGCGCTCGGTGGTGGCTGGCTGAGCGATGACACCCGCCCAGATACCCGGGCTTCGACCCCATGACCCAACCCGACTCCACACCTCCCGGCGGGCCACCTGCACCCGCCCCTGCAGCACCTCCTGCCTCGGCCCCGGCGCCCCCGCCAGCCACCGCAAAGGGCGCCACCGACATCGCCGCGTTGCTGGGCGAGCCGAGCCGGCGTGGCTGGTACCGGCGCCCCACGGTCTGGGTCGCGCTGGCAGCACTGCTGCTGACCGGCGCCGGCCTGTGGTACTGGCAGGTACGCCGCGCCGCCGATGCACTGCCAAGTTACGCCACCCAGCCCGCTGCGCTGGGCAACCTGACACTCAGCGTCGCCGCCAACGGCACCATCCAGCCGACCCGCTCGATCAGCATCGGCAGCGAGCTTTCGGGCACCGTGCTCAGGGTCAATGTGGACGTGAACGACCGCATCAAGAAAGGCCAGGTGCTGGTGGTGCTGGACACCGCCAAGCTGCGCGACCAGATCCTGCGCTCGCAATCCGCGGTGGCTGCAGCCGTCGCCCGGGTGGCGCAAACCGACGCCACCGTGCAGGAAGCGCGCACCAGCCTGGGCCGGCTCGAGGAGGTGGCGCGCCTGTCGGGTGGCCGGGTGCCCTCCAAATCCGAGCTCGACGCCGGGCGCGCTGCGCAGGAGCGTGCATTGGCCGATGCCAACAGCGCCCGCGCTGGCGTGACGGACGCGCAGGCCGCGCTCTCCACCGACCAGATCAACCTGTCGAAAGCCTCGATCGTGGCGCCGAGCGACGGCGTCGTGCTTACGCGCAATGTCGACCCCGGCAACGCCGTGGCCGCGTCGCTGCAGGCGGTAACCCTGTTCACCGTGGCCGAGGACCTGAGTCGGCTGCGTTTGTGGGTGTATGTCGACGAGGCCGACGTCGGCCAGGTCCAGGTCGGCCAGGCGGCTACCTTCACGGTCAGCGCCTACGTGAGCCGCAAATTTCCGGCGCGCATCACGCGCGTAGGCTTCGGCTCCACCATCACCGACAACGTGGTCACCTACCTGACCTACCTGGACGTGGACAACACCGACCTGAGCCTGCGCCCCGGCATGACTGCCACCGCCACGATCACCGCCACCAGCCGCGAGAACGTGCTGCTGGTGCCCAACGCGGCGCTGCGTTTCACACCCACCACCTCCGCCGCTGCCGCGCCCAAGACCGGAGTGATGGCCGCACTGACGCCGCGCATGCCAGGAGGCAACCGGCGGTCGGCCGCCGCCGGCGCCAGCACCGCGAGCGCACGCCAGGTCTACGTGCTGCGCGACGGAGCCCCGGTAGCGGTGCCGGTGATGCCCGGCGTCAGCGACGGCCACATGACCGAGATCACCGGTGGCGACCTGCAACCTGGCATGCTGGTGATCACCAACCAGCGATCGGCTGCTGCGAAATGAGCGCCGCAACGCCACCCGCAGGTGCTCCCGTGCGCAGCGCTGCGCCCCTGATCCAGCTGCGCAACGTGACCAAGCGCTACGGCAGCGGCGCGGCGGAGCTGCTGGCGCTCAGGGGGATCGATCTCGACATCACCGAGGGCGAGTTCGTCGCCATCATGGGGCCCAGTGGCTCCGGCAAGTCCACCGCCATGAACATCCTGGGCTGCCTGGACACGCCCAGTGCCGGCCAGTACCTGTTCAAGGGGGCCCATGTCGAGGCCTTGTCACGCGACCAGCGCGCGCGGCTGCGCCGGCGCTTTCTGGGGTTCGTGTTCCAGGGCTTCAACCTGCTGGCGCGTACCTCGGCCCAGGAGAACGTCGAGCTGCCGCTGTTGTATCGCGGCGACAGCCCCTCGGTGCGTCGCGTGGCTGCCACCCGGGCACTGGCGTCGGTCGGGCTGGCCGGCTGGGAGCGCCACACACCGGGGGAACTCTCGGGTGGCCAGCAACAAAGGGTGGCGATCGCCCGTGCCATCGTCACCGAGCCGGCCGTGGTACTGGCCGACGAGCCAACCGGCAACCTCGACACCCAGCGCAGCCACGAAATCATGGCGCTGCTGATGGCGCTCAACCGCGACCACGGCATCACCGTGCTGATGGTCACGCACGAGCCCGACATGGCCGCCTACGCTCGGCGCATGGTGACCTTCGTGGACGGCAAGATCGCACGCGACGTGGCCAACCCGCACCCCAGCACGGGCGAACCGGCCGCCGCAACATCACCGGTGGAAAGCGCCTGATGTGGACCAGCGTCTTCCTGCTCGCGCTGCGTTCGGTCCGCCGCAACCTGCTGCGGTCTTTCCTGACGATCCTGGGCATCGTCATCGGCGTCAGTGCGGTGATCACCATGGTCACGCTGGGCAACGGTGCCACGCTGGCGATCCAGACCCAGATCACCAGCCTGGGCACCAACCTGCTGATCGTGTTGCCCGGGCAGCGTGGCCCGGGCGGCGGCGGCGGCGGCCGTGTGCCGCAGTTCACCGAGAGCGACGCCGAAGCGATCGCAGCGCAGATCGGCGGTGTAGCCGCGGTGGCGCCGCAGGGCCGCGCCGCCGTGACGGTGGTGGCCAACGGCCGCAACTGGGCCACCAATGTGACCGGCAGCACCAACGCCTGGTTTGAGACCGGCAACTGGAAACTGGCCAGCGGGCGCATCTTCGCACCCGAAGAGCAGCTCGCCGGCGCCGCCGTCTGCATCATCGGCGAAACGGTGCGCCGCGAGATCTACGGCGGAACCGCCGGCCAGACCGGGCTGGGTGCGCAACTGCGTGTCAAGCAGTTCTCGTGCGATGTGGTCGGTATTCTGGCCTCCAAGGGCCAGAGCGGCATGGGCGATCAGGACGACACCGTGGTGGTGCCGCTGCACACGCTGCAGCGCCGCGTCACCGGCACGCGCAACGTCGCCACGCTGTCGGTGTCGATGGCCGACGGAACCGACAGCGTGCCGCTCAAGGCCAGCCTGCGCGAGTTGCTGCGCGAACGGCGCAAGTTGTCCGAGAGCGACGACGACAACTTCAATATCTTCGACACCCAGCAGCTGGCTGAAACGCTCTCCAGCACGATGGGCGTACTGACCAAACTGCTCGGCGCGGTGGCCGCCGTGAGCCTGCTGGTGGGGGGCATCGGCATCATGAACATCATGCTGGTGAGCGTGACCGAACGCACGCGTGAGATCGGCCTGCGCCTGGCGGTGGGGGCGCTGGAGGGCGAGGTGCTGCTCCAATTCCTGATCGAGGCCGTGGTGCTGTCGGCGCTGGGCGGAGCGATCGGCATCCTGATCGCCACCGGCGCCTCCTGGGGTTTGTCGCAGGTGATGGCGGTGCCCTATGTGTTCGACCCGATGATCAATGTGCTGGCGCTGGCGTTCTCGGCTGCCATCGGGGTGATGTTCGGTTACTTCCCTGCGCGACGTGCCGCGCAGATGGATCCGATCGAGGCGCTGCGCCACGAATGAAGAAAACAACCCTCCTGCGCTGCTGGCTGGCCGCTGCGCTATTGGCCTGCGGCGGGCCCGCGTACTCCGATGCCGCAGCACAGCTGCGGCTGCGCTTCGCCGACCTGGGGCCGGCGCTGGCCCAGAACGTGTTTTCCAGGCCGCTGGTGCTGGAGTCGAGCGACACGCCAGGACAACTGCAGGGCGACATCTATGCGGTGCTCGGTTACCCGCTGAACACGGTGAACCGGGTGCTGCGCGATCCGGCGAACTGGTGCGCGCTGATGTCGCTGCACGCCAACACGAAGTATTGCCGCACCACCGGCGCTGCGCCGGGCCGCGAACTGCAGGTGCGGGTGGGTACCAAGTCACCGCAAGATCTGGCGCAGACCGTACCGCTGGAGTTCAAATTCAGCACTGCCGGCTCCACCACGGAGCTGCTGACGGTGGCACTGGCCGCCGACGCCGGTCCGCTGGGCACCAGCGACTACCGTATCCTGCTGGAGGCGGTGGCGCTGCCTGACAACCGCAGCTTCGTACACCTGCGTTACGGCTACGCGTACAGCCTGGTGGGGCGCCTCGCCATGCAGGCCTACCTGGCCACCGGTGGCAGCGGCAAGGTCGGCTTCACGCAAACTGCCGAAAGCACACCGGCGAACCCGCGCTACATCGGCGGCATCCGCAGCCTGGTGGAGCGCAACACGATGCGCTACTACCTGGCCATCGACGCCGTGCTGGACGCCAGCAGCGCGCCGCTACCAGCGCAGTTCGAGCGGAGGCTGGAACACTGGTTCAACGCCGCCGAGCAGTACCCGCAACAGCTACACGAGATGGACTGGGCCACTTACGTGCAGATGAAGCGCGCCGAGCAGGTGCGCCAGCAGCACACGCCTTAAGGCGCCGGCGCGCCGCACGTGCCAGGCGCCTCGCGGGCACGCGTGGCCATGAAGTCCTCGAACTGCGCCACCGTCAGCGGACGGCTCAGCCAGTAACCCTGCAATTCATCGCAGCCCGCCTGGCGCAGGTGCTCCATCTGCGCGAGCGTCTCGACCCCTTCGGCGATGGTCTGCAAGCCCATGCTGCTGGCCATGTTGATAATGGCCGACACGATGGCCTGGTCCTCCGGGCTCACCGTGACTCCGCGTACGAACGACTGGTCGATCTTGAGCTTGTAGACCCTGAAACGCTTGAGGTAGCTCAGCGATGAATAACCGGTACCGAAGTCGTCGATCGACATGCGAACACCCCGCGCGCGCAGCCGGTCCATCACCGCCACAGCGCCTTCGGGATCGTCTGCGGCCACGCTTTCGGTCAACTCCAGTTCCAGGCATTCGGGCGCCACACCGGACTCATCGAGGATGCGTGTCACCAGCTCGGGCAGGTGCGGCTGGCGAAATTGCAAGGTGGACAGGTTCACGGCCATCGTGATCGGCGCCATGCCGGCGTCGAGCCAGCACCGCACCTGTTGCAGCGCGGTGCGCAGCACCCATTCGCCGATCGGGATGATGAGACCACTGCTCTCGGCGATCGGGATGAACTCGGCCGGCGAGATGGCCCCGAGCTCCGGATGCAGCCATCGCAGCAGGGCTTCGGCGCCGACGATGCGGCGCCCACCGCGCAGCGACTGCTGGGGCTGGTAGTGCAACTGCAGCTGGCCGCGCGCGATTGCGCGGCGCAAGGCATTCTCCAGCAGCAGTGCGCGGTCCGACTGCGCCTGGATTTCCGGCGTGTGGAAACGAAAGCAGTTGCGCCCGCCCTGCTTGGCGCGGTACATCGCGGCGTCGGCGCATTTAGCCAGCGTGTCGAAGTCGAGCCCGTCGGCGGGGTAGATGGCGACACCGACCGAGGGCGTGATGCTCAACTCGTGCGGCGCGATCTGGTGCGGCGTCTCGGACAGCTGCAACAGCCGCTGGGCCACGTGCGCCGCCCCGGCGGCGTCAGTACGCGGCAACAGCAGCACGAACTCGTCGCCTCCCATGCGCGCCAGCGTGTCCTGATCCCGCAGGATCGTCCTGAAGCGCGCGGCCAGCGATACCAACAGGCGGTCGCCGACGGCATGCCCGAGCGAATCGTTGACATTCTTGAAGTGGTCCAGGTCGATGAACAACAGGGCCAGCGACTCCTTGCCGCGCCGCGCAGCGCCCAGCGCGTGGATCACGCGGTCGCTCAGCAGGGCGCGGTTGGGCAGCCCGGTCAGCGTGTCGAAGTGGGCAAGTCGGCGGATGCTGTCCTCGTCGGCCTTGCGCTGCGTGATGTCGCTGAACGCCGCGATGAAGTGGGTCACGACGCCTGCGGCGTCGACGACCTGGCTCAACGAGTGCCATTGCGGACAGACGATGCCGTCCTTGCGTCGGTTCCAGACCTCGCCCTGCCAGCGCCCTTTGGCGGCGACCTCGCTCCACATGGCCTCGAAGAACGCGGGTTCATGGCAGCCGGACTCGATGATGCCGAGCGTTTCTCCCAGGGCGTCGGCCTCGCCGTACCCACAAAGAGCGCTGAAGGCCGGATTCACCTTCACGATGGTGCGGTTGGCGTCCATCACGACGAAGCCCTCGCAGCTTTGCTCGAACAAGGTTCCGGCCAGCAACAGCTGCGCCTCCGCCTCCCGGCGCGCTGTCACGTCGCGCATCACGCCGACCATCTGTGTCAGCCGCCCCTGCGCGTCAAATACAGGCGTGACCGACAGTTCATTCCAGAAAACCGTACCGTCCTTGCGATAGTTGAGGATCTCGCCATGGAAGGGGCGCCTGGAATGGATGGCGGCCCGCAGCACCTGGCGCGTGTGGACGCTGGTCATCGGGCCCTGCATCATGCTCGCGGTGCGCCCCAGCATCTCGTGCGCAGCGTAGCCAGACATCTCCTCGCAGGAACGATTCGTGTAGGTCACCAGACCCTGCGCATCGGCAAGCAGAACGCCCTGCGAGATGGCGCCTAGCGCGCTTTCGTGCAGGCGAAGACTCGCCAGGCTGTCCTGCAGTTGCGCCGCGGTGACACGCTGGCGCTCGACCAGATCGAGCAGGATTTCGCGCACGCCCCATTCGTCTGCGGCCAGCGCCCACGCGGCTTCATCGCGCGGGCCCCACTGCAACCGCAAGGCGTCGCTCTTGGCAAGCAAGGTATTCCGTGGGTGCATAGGGTCTTCGCGATCTCGCCCGGAAGAGGCCGGACTGCCTGGGATTCAGTATCGCGGGGCCGTGCACAGTGCACCATCGGTGCCGGACCTGAAAAGGTGGGGTGAAATACCTGAGCTACCCGTGATCCGCTGCGCGCGCATGGTCGAACGGTCGATCTCGAGCTTTTGCACCGAAAAGCCGTTGAGATGGCTGAACGAGGAATATCCGGTGCCGAAGTCGCCGATCGACAGCTGCAGTTCGAGCGTGTTGAGCCGGTCCAGATCCAGGAGAGCGCCTTTTGGCATCAGGCCGATACCTGACAAACCGCGGAAAAACACCTGACCCTCGCCGCGCAGGCCGCGCGGCGAGGCGATCCCCACCTCAGTCGGCGCTCCCGGACCGGTCGTCGCGGGCGCCATCCGCCATCGGCAGGCAGATCACGGACGATCCGATGTGGGTCGCAAACTGCGCGCCCAGCGTGGCGAACATGCGACGGCCTTCCCGCAGGCCCCCTGGCGGCGGCGCTGCGGCGCTCCCGGCGCCATCGACCGCGCCAGGCTCTGCCATGCCGGCCTGGATAGCAGCGATATCGTCGTGGAATGTCATGGCGCGGCGCGCTTCACAGGGCGGCTACTCTGAGCAGGCGTCATTTGGAAGTTTCCAGGATGTCGCTGTCGGCCCAGTACCTGCTTCGGCCATAGTGGCCATAGAGGTTCTGATCCAGCTCCCGGCTCCACACGACGCTCGGATCGTAGTGGGGCGCCGCTTGCATCGACGCGCGGGTCAAACCGACAGACACGGTTTCATTCGACCAGTGCACACCGGTGATCCACTCCGGCGCGACCAGCATCTTGTGGCCGACCCACCAGTTGCTGGTGTCCACAACGAGGTAGCGCACGGCCCACGTCTCGTCATCGATGAGATAACCAGCGACATGCCCGATCTCGCCATCCGTGGCAACGATATGGTAGCCTTTGACGGCATTGCAACTGCGCAAATGCGGATCGTCGTTGCGGTGGCGGGCCTGTTCGGCGCGCAGATTGGCGGCGTCCTCGCGCTCGCGCGCAACACGATCCATGCGTTCCAGGCCATAGCCGGTAAAGGCCGGGTCCATGGCATAGGGGTAGAGCCCACCATCCCACAGGCCGGTACTACCCCAGTAGTACGGATAGCCGTAGTACCCCAGGGTCTGCTCTTCTTTTTGCCGCGACACGGGCTTGTCGGTGTCGATGCCCGGGCTGTTCTTGACGCGCTCCTTGGTGAGAGCAACCGACAAACTTTCTTCCAGCGTATCGACCTGGCGAACAGAAATCGGCGAGATCAAGACCAGACGACTGGACAGCCAGGGACCGGTGTCCACGACCAGGTAGCGAACCACCCAGGAGTCGTCGTCGAAATACAAGTCTTTTACATGTCCGATCTCGCCGTCCGTGGCGCTGATCGTGTAGTTCTCCAGGTCTTTCGTGCTGCGCAACATCATGCTTTCCTTTCGGGATGACAGGTCAGATTCGACGCCACCTATGCAGCATCGCCGTGGCAGAGCGGCACCCCTGGGCGCAACGCATTCGTGGTGAAACTCTGCGGGTCATGCTCTGGCACATCGGCGCTGGCGTCTGTTCGTTGGCGCACGGTGGCGACAGGCCTCGCTCCCCGCGAACAGGCACCGGTACCTGCTTTCAGTGGATGGGCGCAAGGGCGGGTTGCGGATCACGGTGGACCGGCAACATCACTTCATTGCGCCGCATGAACCACGGTGTCCAGGGCGGGTTGTAGCGGGCCAGCGCCACCGGCCCGCTGATGCGCAGGTGACGGGCATTGGCAAAGGCGTGCAGTTCGGTGGTCCGTTGCGCGATATCTGTGTCGTGTGCCAGGCCGGAGAAGCGCACCACGGCAAAGCGCTGGGGTGGCACCGCCCGCAACTGCACACGTGGGTCGTTGGGGACCGGCAGTGAGGTCAACCCGTAGGCGGATGGCATGACGAAGCGTACCGTCCATCCTCCGGCCCCGCCCATCTGGACCACCGGCGCCGTCATCGCGATCGACTCGCCACCTGCGGCGGTCTGCGCCACGGGCGCCGTCATGGCGATGCTCTGGCGTCGCGTGTTGCCACCAAAGATATAGCCCGCCAACAGGCGGAACCCTTCACTCGCTGCTGCGCTGCGGTTGCCCTGGACGAGCGCCTCTGCAACCACCAACGCAGGATAGTCGCGCAGTTCGAAGTCACCCTCTTTCAAGGCTGAGGTAAAGACCGGTTCTTCAGTTGCCATGGCAACGCCTCCTCATCAAAAAAAGTACAAGTATTCACTTTCAGGGCCGAAAGGGATATGCCGCGCACTCGCGTGCCTTGCGTTCGACAGCATGATCGTAGAGGGGGGCAAAGCCATCTTCTGTGGGCTGGCACACAGACGAAGGCCCCTTTCGCCACCAAACTGGTCTGCCCTGACCGGATTGCGACACTCCCAAGGACTTCCATGCAACCCCGCGCTCGCGCACACCATCATGTCCAGCCAAGATGACGCCGCGCACTCGATGTGGGCGCGGGCGTTCGACCTCACGGCACAGGCCGAAAGGCTTCAGCGCCAGTTTTTCCGCCCCGCGCCGTCTGGCACCATGCCCGTGGCCTGGGAGCCGCCGGCAGACGTGTTCGAGAACGAACGCGAAATCGTCGTCGTCATAGCCATGCCGGGCGTCACGGCCGAGCGCATGCAGGTGCTGAGCGAACCCGGAATGCTGATCGTGCGCGGTTCGCGGCCGCTTCCCCTGATTGGCCCCGGCCATACGGTTCGCCAACTGGAGATCCCCCATGGCCGGTTCGAGCGGCGAATCCTGCTACCCGCAGGACGCCTGCAACTCGAACCACTGGAACTGCAGGACGGGTGCCTGATTCTGCGGCTCCTCAAAATCGGCCAGGGGTGGCGATGAGCGCCGCTACCGAAGCGCTGCCGACGGAAGCAGCGCACGCCATCCCGGAAGACGCGTTGATCCTGCTTCCCGTGCGCAATCTCGTGATGTTTCCCGGGACCATCATCCCGGTCACCATCGGCCGCCCCGCCTCGCAGGCAGCAGTACAGGAAGCGGTACGCCTGGAGCGGCCTATCGGCGTGCTGCTGCAATACAAGCCGGATGTGTCCGAACCGGGTCCACAAGACATCCACGCGGTGGGCGCGAGTGCGGCCGTGCTGCGTTATCTCGCCGGCCCGGATGGAAACCACCAGGCAGTCGTCCGCGGGCTGCGCCGCTTCCGGGTCACCGAGTTTCTGGAGGGCCATGCGTTTATCGTGGCACGCGTGCAGTACCTCGACGACGTCGCCGAAGTGGATGCAGAAACAGAAGGCAGGGGCCGCGCACTCAAGCAAACCGCGCTGGAAACTTTGCAGCTCCTGCCCCACGCCCCTCCCGAGATGGCGGCCGGGTTGCTGTCCATCGAAGACCCCGTGCAACTGACGAACGTCATCTGCAGTCTGATGGACAGCACGCCTGAAGAGAAGCAGTCCCTGCTCGAGACCCTCGACCTGAAAGCCCGCATGGACCGGCTGCTGGAGATTCTCGCGCGCCGCAACCAGGTGCTGCAAGTCTCCCGCGATGTCACCCAGCGAACCCAGGAATCGATCGGGGATCTGAATCGCAAGCACATGCTGCGGGAGCAGATCCGCACGATGCAGAAAGAGCTGGGCGAAGGCGAAGACGGCGCTGCCGAGATGGACGAACTGGAAAAGTCCATCACCGAATCCCGCATGCCGGCCGAAGTGGACAAGGTGGCACGCAAGGAACTGAAACGCCTGGCGCGAATGTCGGATGCCTCGGGAGAATCGTCGACCCTGCGCACCTACCTGGAATGGCTGGTCGAACTGCCCTGGGCCAGCGAGCCGGAGCCCGCCATCGACATCGCCGAAGCGCGCCGCATTCTGGACCAGGACCATTTCGGGTTGGAGAAGGTGAAAAGGCGCATCCTCGAATACCTGGCGGTGCGCAAGCTCAATCCTTTGGGGCGCAGCCCGATCCTGTGCTTTGTCGGCCCGCCAGGTGTCGGCAAGACGTCACTCGGACAAAGCATCGCCAAGGCGACCGGGCGCAAGTTTGTCCGCGTGAGCCTGGGCGGTGTGCATGACGAGGCCGAAATCCGCGGGCACCGCCGCACCTATATCGGCGCCCTGCCCGGCAACATCATCCAAAGCCTGCGCAAGGTGGATACCGGCAACTGCGTGATGATGCTGGACGAAATCGACAAGCTCGGCGCGGGCGGCTTCCATGGCGACCCATCGTCGGCATTGCTCGAAGTACTCGACCCGGAACAGAACGCCACGTTCCGCGACACCTACCTGGCGGTGCCGTTCGACCTCTCGCGGGTCATGTTCCTGTGCACCGCGAATGTCCTCGACACCATCCCGGGCCCCTTGCGCGACCGCATGGAGATCATTCACCTGGCCAGCTACACCGCACAGGAGAAGCTGCAGATCGCGCGCCGGTATCTCGTGGCGCGACAACTGGCGGCGACCGGGCTCGACGCCGGGCGGTGCGATATCAGCGACGCGGCCTTGTTGGCCATCATCGAAGACTACACGCGCGAGGCTGGGGTACGCAATCTGGAGAGGGCGATCGGCAGCGTTTTGCGCCATGCGGCCGTGCGCATCGCCGAAGGCGAGGTCCAGCAGCTCCACATCGACGCACCGGACCTTGCCGCGGTTCTGGGCCCGATCAAATACGAAGCGGACATCGCGATGGGTGCCGATATCCCCGGCGTGGCGACCGGCCTGGCGTGGACGCCGGTCGGTGGAGACATCCTGTTCATCGAGGCATCGCGCTCACCGGGCACGGGCCGCCTCATCCTGACAGGGCAACTCGGGGACGTGATGAAGGAAAGCGCGCAGGCGGCGCTGTCACTCATCAAGACCCGGGCCCCGACGCTCGGGATCCTGCCTGAATCGTTCGAGAAGTCCGACATCCACATCCACGTGCCTGCCGGCGCCACGCCCAAGGACGGCCCGAGCGCGGGGGTGGCGATGTTCGTCGCGCTGACCTCGCTGCTCACCGGGCGGCCCGTGCGCAGCGACGTCGCGATGACCGGCGAAATCAGCCTGCGCGGGCTGGTGCTGCCGATCGGAGGCGTCAAGGAAAAGGTCCTCGCCGCCCTGCGTGCCGGCATCACCACCGTGATGCTGCCTGCGCGAAACGAACGCGACCTCGAGGATATTCCAGCCGACGTGCGTGGGCAGCTCAGGTTCGTCTGGCTGAAGCAGGTCGAGGACGCGATCACGGTTGCCGTCCCCGTCCAAGCCGTCGACCTCGACCATCTGACGGTCATTGCGACGCCTTGACATTTCCTTTATGTCTGTCTTTCATTGGAGCAAGCCATGCCACCCATGCCGCCATATTACGATCGGGAAACTGAATCCACTGCGCACCAGAAGGACGTGGTGGCCAGCAGCGGGGCGTCTCTGCCTGCCGGCGAGGACACGGACCAGTCGCAGCGACCACACCCCGGGGCTTCTGCACCCACTGCTCCGCCGCATCGAAAGACCTTGACCCTGAAGAAGCCGCGTTGACATCCATAGGAGCGCTTGCGGCTTTCGGGCCAGCGGCCGCTGGGCCCGCACGCGCTGCGGCATATGATCCCGCCGTCGGAAAGGCCCAGGGAGTGTCGACTTTAATGTTCGGTACGAAACAGACATACAGCATCTGCAGCGCTATGTTCTGCTTGACTCAGTTGACGCCCATTTCCTCGACTGTTGTAAAAGTCCCCATGACCTCCTCCTACCGAAGCATCAATCCCAACACCGGCAAGCTGCTCAAGTGCTTCGAGCGCATGCGCCCGGAACAGCTCGAAAAGTCGATGCCTTCGCGAAGCTCGACACGCTGGACATGGGCAAGCGCATCAATGAAGCGCGCGGCGAGGTTCGATGCTGCGCCGACATCCTGGCCTACTACGCCAAGCATGCCGATGCCTTCCTCGTGCCGACGAAGCTGCATCCCAAGGTCGGCGAGGCACACACGGAGTGTTCCCCCCTGGGTGTGCCATTCTGCGTCGAGCCCTGGAACTTTCCGTACTACCAGCTGGCCCGCGTGGCCGGCCCGCAATTGATGGCGGGCAACAGGCTGGTGGTCAAGCACGCAGGCTGCGTACCGCAATGCGCCATCGCGTTCGAGCGTCTGCTGCTTGACGCCGGCGCGCCGGTGGGTGCGTACACCAACCTGCTCATTTCCTACGAACAGTCTGACCGCGTGATCGACGACCCGCGCATCAAAGGCGTGGCGTTGACCGGCAGCGTGTCCGCAGGTCACAGCGTCGCGGCACGCGCCGGCCAGAACCTGAAGAAGTCGACGATGGAACTCGGCGGCAGCGACGCCTTCATCGTGCTCGACGACGCCGACATCGACCAGGCGATTCCCTGGGCCGTCTGCGGCCGCATGTACAACAGCGGCCAGACCTGCTGTGCGGCCAAGCGCTGCATCGTGCTGGAAAAGATCGCCGAACCCTTCCTTGCAAAGTTCAAGGCCGCGCTGGAGGCGCTCAAGCCCGGGGATCCGATGGAGGAGACAGCGACGCACGGCCCGTTGTCGACAAAGGCTGCGCCGGTGCAACTGCTGGCGCAAGTGGATGCAGCCGTCAAGGGCGGCCCCATGCTGCTGATGGGCGGCCAGCGTATCGACCTTCCGGGCTGGTTCATGCAGGCGACGATCCTCACCGACATCCAACCCGGCAACCCTGCAATCCGAGACGAATTCTTTGGCCCGGTGGTGTCGTTCTATCGCGTGAAGACCGAAGCCGAAGCCATTGCGCTGGCCAACGATTCCGACTTCGGCCTGGGCGGCTCGGTCTGGACCCGGGACGAAGCGCGCGGCAAGCGCGTGGCCAGCCGCCTGGACACCGGGATGATGTTCGTCAACAACCTGGATTGGGCCGATGCCGACTTGGCCATGCAGGGCACCGAGGCCCGCTTCGGACATATCGACGTGCTCGTCAACAATGCCGGCATCGGCTACTTCGCCGCGGTCGAAGAAAGTGAAGAGGACGAGGTGTGCAAGATGTTCGACATCAATGTGTTCGGCACCGGCCGTATGCTCAGGGCGGTGCTGCCCGGCAGGCCAGGAACCGGGCGACCCCGTGCGCAGTGCCAAGGCCATCGTCCAGGCGGTGGCGTCGGGTCGGCCGCTGCACCACCTGCGGCTGGGCAACGATACCTTGGACGGTGCGACGGCCAGGCTTACCCACTTACGCGGGGACTTCGCGGCGGTCGAAGATGTCGCGCGGGCGGCGGACTTCCCGAAGCCCAAAGTCGGCGCTTTGGCTTGACGGCCACGAACCTTCAGGGTCCGCTCAGGTCAGCCGCATGAAGACCTGGGCAGCCACTGACATCCCATCGCAACGGGGGCGCCTGGCTGTCATCACCGGTGCCACCGGCGGTCTGGGCTACCAGACGGCGCTGGCGTTGGCCGGCGCCGGCGCACAGGTTGTCCTGACGGGGCGCAATCCGATCAAGGGCGCGGCGGCATTGGAGAGCATCCGCGCAGTGCACCCGAGTGTCGAGATCAGCTACGAGACGCTGGACCTCGGCAGCCTGGCTTCGGTGCGTGAATTTGCCGAGCGCTTCAAGCGCAGGCACGACTCGCTGGATATCCTGGTCAACAACGGCGGCGTCATGGCGCCGCCGAAGCGGCAGGTGACGGCTGATGGCTTCGAGTTGCAGTTCGGCACCAACTACCTCAGCCACTTTGCGTTGACAGCGCAACTGTTGCCGCTGCTGTCGCAGGCCAATCCAGCGCGGGTCGTCAATCTCAGCAGCATCGCCCACCGCTTTGGCGCGTCGATTCAGCTGGACGACCTTCACTGGCAGCGGCGCTACCAATCCTTTGCCGCCTATGGCCAGTCCAAGCTGGCCATGCTGATATTCAACTTCGAACTGCAGCGGCGCAGCGACGCCTGCGGCTGGGGCTGGCTGAGCCTGGCCGCGCACCCGGGGCTGGCGAGCACGGCACTGTTCAGCAATGGCCAGCGCTTGGGCGGCAACGGCAGACCGGGCTGGCTCGAGACGGTCAGCGGCTGGCTGCCATCCATGCTGGCGCAGTCGGCCAGCGAAGGGGCGCTGTCAACTCTTTACGCGGCCACATCCATGAAAGCCGAGAAGGCGGGTTACTACGGACCGACAGGGTTCTTGGAACTCAAAGGCCCGGTGGGCAAGGCGACCGTGGCGCCACGCGCCCGGGACCGCGCCTTGGCCGCCGAACTCTGGCAAGTCTCGGAAACCTTGACAAGCGTGCAGTGGCCCCATGCGGCCGCAGTGCCCGCTCGGGTCTGCGCCTGATGGACGCGACCCCCACCGGGCTGGACAGCTATACGCGGGATGGCGGGTTCGCCACCGCCAGGGTCGCCGACGCACGCTTCGCGTTCCCGCTGGGTGAACAGGGTACCGACGAGTCGCTCGCGCCCTTCCCCTGTGCCGGCCTCATCGGCCGGCGCGCACTGGGCATCGCCGGTGAGGCCAATAGCCTTGGCCGGTATGGCTTCGGCGCCGCGGCCCACATCCCGTCCCCGGTGTTCGGGTGGTGTGCGCCGGCACAGCCCGCTGTGGGAACTGATCGCTGGCCGATCACTGCCAACCCTGCGCAGCCAGGATGTGCCGGCTCAGGCCATCGGCCCAGACCGAATAGCCCAAGGGACTTGGATGAATGCCGTCCGCGGCCATGCCGGCGCTCGTTGTCGACTCGGGGTGCCGGTGCAAGGTTCGGCGAACCTGGTCGGCCAGCTGGCCATCCAGTGCCGTGTTCATCTGCCGTGCCCAGCGGCCCATGAACCAGCGCAGCGGCTGTGGCAGGGCCTTGCACGCATGCATGGGTGGCACTGCGCTGTGCACCAGCAGCCTGGGCGCGAAGCGGTCGGTGATGAGTTCGGCCAGGCGGTTCTGCCACTGCGCCCACTGCAGTGGAGCGCACAGGCCGGTGGCATCGTTTGCGCCCATGGAAAGCACGACCACGTCGAAGCATGCTGCTGGAGAGTCCTTCAGCAACTGCAGCAGGCCCGGCGAGTCCAGCCCATTCACTGCCAGCACGCACCATTGAACCGTATGGTGCAGGCTCAGCCGCTCGACCAGTTGCCCACACAGCGCCTGCTCCTGACTGAAAGCACCTACCCCGGCAGCGCCCGAGTCGCCAGCTACCAACAAGCGTAAAAGCGGGCCGGTCCCTGCCGTGCCGGCACGATGGCCTGGCGGCTCCGGCATTCGCGGCGCGCTGCGCCGGACATGCCGGGCTTGCAGCCACAGCAGCGGCGACAGCAGACCCAGGAGCACGAGACGTTCCCAGTCAGACATGCGCTGGCCCTTTCGTGGCGTGCCCCGGCAATCCGTGCGCTGGAGCTCTGCGCTGGCGTCTTGCTGCACTGGGGTGTCGGTCTTCAAGGCGGCAATTCCGGGCTATTCAGGCAAAGCACAGCTTGATCCGCCGAAGGCTCGGCGTCTGTGCGCCTGCGCACAGCGGGAGGCCCGCTCCAATCTGTTTTGCGTCGGCAGCGACGAAGGCCCTCACCGAGTGCGGCAACGCACAGAAGTCAGCAGGCCCACAGGAACACATTTGACAGGTAGCCCGCCGCGCGGCCCAGCGTTGAAAGAGACCGTGCGTCGACGCTGCGGCGGCTTGCTGGCCGAACTCAACCTGATCGTCAACCCATGAACGAATCTGATCCGAAGGCTTCGGAACGTCTGCCGGCCGACGTCGTGAAGCTCGGCTTCGTCAGCTTGCTGACCGATCTCAGCTCCGAGATGATCTTCTCGGTTTTTGCGGTCTTCTTCACCACCGTGGCCGGCGCGTCCAGTGCCCTGCTGGGCCTGATCGAGGGCCTGGCGGACTTCTCGGCCTCTTCGCTCAACTACCTGGCCGGATGGTTGTCGGACCGCAGCGGCAAACGCAAGGTCTACGCCTTGGCGGGGTACGGCTTCTCGACGCTGGCCAAGCTGATCCTGCTGGTCTCGAGTTCGGTGCTCGGCTTGGGTCTGTTTCGCGTGATCGAGCGGCTGGGCAAGGGCTTTCGCGGGCCGCCACGCGACGCCTGGCTGTCGAGCATCGCCCAGCAGCAGACGCGCGGATTTGCCTTCGGCGTTCACAAGGCGCTGGACAAAGCCGGTGCCGTGCTGGGCCCGCTGGTCGCCTACGGGTTGCTGACCTGGCTGGGCGAATCGCCAGGTACCTACCACCTGCTCTTCTGGGTCGCCTTTGTGCCGGCCGTGCTGAGCATTGTGCTGCTGTCGCTGATGAAAGACCAGCCTGGCTTACCGCATGCGCGTGAGAGCGTGTCGCGCAACTGGGCTGAACTCAGCGCCGGTTTCAAGCGCTTCCTCATTCCCGCCGGAACCTTCGCGCTGGCTTACTTCAGCCTGGGCTTTGTGCTGCTGCGCGCCCACGGCATAGGCTTTGGCGTCACCGAGATCGTGCTGCTGTATGCGCTGTTCAACGCCGCCTGCGTCCTCTTTGCGCCGCTGGTGGGCCTGCTGGGGGACCGGATCGGCCGCAGCGTCATCGTGATGCTGGGTTATGGCATCTATGGCTTGATCAATGTCTGGCTGATATTTGCCAGCAGCCGCTGGGAGATCGTCGCCGCGTTCGCAGCCTACGGCCTGTTCTACGCCATCGAAGAAGCGCAAAGCAAGGCCTTCATCGCCGACATCGAGCCGGAGCGCCGCGCCAGCGCCGTCGGCATCTACAACTTCGTCACTGGCTTGCTCTACCTGCCGGCTTCTTTGATGGCGGGTGCGCTTTGGGCTACGTCGCCCACGATGGTGTTCTCACTGGCCGCCGTGTTGTCAGGGGTTGCCATCGCCTTGTTTGCCGGATTACGGCCGGCAGGCCCGGTGGCGCAGCGCCCGCCCGCTGGTGGCGCCGGCCGACCGGCTGACGGTGGCCGGCCTGGTGCCGGACCGGGGTATCGTCGCGGAGACCAGCCGCTATCCTCTGAACCTGGCGAACCAGGCGAACCAGGTCCTGGCCGACCTGCAAGCCGGCCGGTTTGAATCTGTCGCCATATCCCTACCCTGAAGGACTTGTCCATGACCCCACTTTTCACCCAAAGGCGCACCGTGCTCCGCACTGCCGCTGCAGGGGTGCTCTCATTGAGCACCTTTGCCGTGCCAGGCCATGCCACGGAAGAGCCGGACTACAAGGTCGTTCGCGAACTCGCGCCCGATACCGAGGTGCGCCAATACGCCCCTTATGCCGTGGCCGAAGTCGTCGTGCCCGGCCCGATCGGCGACGCGGGCAACCAGGCGTTTCCGATCCTGGCGGGCTATATCTTCGGCAAGAACAAAGGCGAGCGGAAGTTCGCCATGACGGCGCCGGTGACGCAGGTGGCAGCACCCGTGAAGCTGGATATGACCGCGCCGGTGACGCAGACCGCCGCGCCCGGCGGTTTCCTGGTGCAATTCGTTTTGCCCAAGGGGGTGACTATCTCCAGCGCCCCCGAACCGCTGGATGCCCGTGTTCAACTTCGCGAGGTGGTGCCCGCGCCGGTGGCGGTTATCCGTTACTCGGGCTTCTGGTCCGAATCGAATTACCAGGAACAGCTGTCCAGGCTGGAAACGGCGTTGCGATCCGCCAATCTGGCTTGGGTGGGCGAGCCGGTGTACGCGCGCTACAACGCGCCGTTTACGCCCTGGTTCTTGCGCCGCAACGAGATCTGGTTGTATCTGGTGCCGACGCGTTAGCGTCTCCATCAGATGCTGCGCTGCCGCGCCAGCCTTGGCTCGATGAACACGCATCGTGGGTGTCGCGAACTCTGCAAAGTCCTGTGCGCCATCGCACAGAACGAAACGCGCGCCGGAGCTACAAACGCAGCACCATGCAACAACTCAACACGCTGCAGCGCGCCCCAGCTGCGTCCCCGGGGATGCCCCAGGATCCGCCCTTTCGCACAGGTTCGCTGACCCCGTTTCGCCCGGTCGACGGGCCGGTTCGCCGATGGCGAGAATCGCTGGGTCTGATGGAGCGTCATGTGTCGTTCAAGCGGCGCAGCCTGCACGCGGGCGACCTCGTGCAAACCGCCGGTGACACCTTCAGCTACCTACACCTGGTGCACTTTGGCGCCATCAAGACAGTGGTCGTCGCCGCCAACGGCTGCCAGCAGGTCGCCGGGCTGCACCTGCAGGGCGACTGGATCGGCTTCGACGGCATTGCCTCCGGTTACAGCGCCTGCGAAGCTTATGCGATGGACACCAGCGAGATCTGGAGCGCGCGCTACTCCGTGCTGCTCAAGACCGCCGAGCGGGTACCCGATCTGGTGCATGTGCTGCACACCGCCATGAGCAGCCAGATGGCGCGCGACCGCGACTGGCGCTTTGCCCTTGCCACCTTGCCGGCCGACGCGCGGCTGGCCGACTTTCTACGCTCCTGGGCCCAGGCGCTGGCGCTGCGCGACCTTCGCACCGACCACATCACCCTGCGCCTGACACGCGCCGAGATCGGCAACTACCTGGGCATGACGCTGGAAACGGTGAGTCGCTCGTTCGGCCGCCTGGTCGAACTCGGCCTGATCGCCTTTGAGGAAAAGGGACGCAGGCATTGTGCCATTCCCGATGTCGACGCACTGGTTCGCTACGTCGAGAGCCGTGCCCCCGCATGTGCGACGCCGCCATTGGCATGAGCGCCGCGGTGCACGCACCCCCCAACAAGGGTGCGCCCGCACACGCCTGGCCCAGCACGGCCGACCGGCAATTCGTGCGTATGCTGGATGCCTTCCGCGGCACGGGGGGGCTGGCGCGTCCTGCGGAAATAGTGGGTCACCTGCAGACCGGCCACGACCACGCTGGCTCGGTGCTGATGCATTGGATCGAACAGCGCAGGGTGATCTGCTTTGACTGGGATAGTCGGGACTGGATACCGTGGTTCCAGTTCAGCCGCCACACCATGGCACCCCATAGCCATTTGATGCCGGTTCTGATCGAACTGAACACCGTCTACGACGCCTGGGAACAGGGCAACTGGTTTGCTACGCCCAACCCCTGGCTGGCAGAACACCTGCCGATCGACACCCTCTTGACCGATCTGCCTGCCGTTTTGCATGCAGCGCGGGCCGACCGCTTCATCGCCAATGGATGAGCCGGCCGTGCGGTCGGGCGCGCGTACGGCTCTGGATGGCGCCGCCCCCCTCTGGGGAGCGCAGACCGCGCTGAGCCTGCACTTCTTCGACATCGGAGAGCAGCGCATGCCACTGCAGGTGGTGCATGCGCTGGCCTGGATCAAGTGGGCCGCGGCCCGGGTAAACGGTACGCTCGGCGTGCTCGACGCCGAACTGTCGCGGGCGATCGCGGATGCAGCGCAGCGGGTGGCGCAGGGGGAGTTTGACGCCCATTTTCCGCTGTCAGCGTGGCAAACCGGCTCTGGGACGCAAACCAACATGAACGTGAACGAGGTGGTGGCCACCCTGGCAGGTCGGGCCCTGGAAAGCGTTGCCGGCCAGGCGCACCGCGTACATCCGAACGACCATGTCAACCGGGGCCAGTCCTCCAATGACGTCTTTCCCAGCGCCATGCACATTGCCATCGCGCTACAGGTCCGCCATCACCTGCTTCCGGCACTCGATACCTTGCGCTGCGCCTTGACCGGCAAGGCGCGCGAGTTCCATGCGGTCGTGAAGCTGGGGCGCACCCACCTGCAGGACGCTACCCCGATCACGTTCGGCCAGGAGTTCGGTGCTTATGGTGCCCAGCTCGTTCTGTGCCAGGGCAGCCTGCGGCATGCGCTGGTGGCCGTGCACAGCCTGGCCCTGGGCGGCACGGCGGTGGGCACCGGCGTGAATGCCGACCCTGCGTTCGGCCCCCAGGCGACGGCGCTGCTGGCGCGCCAGCTGGGCCTGCCCCTGGTGCAGGCCGACAACCTGTTTGCCGCCATGGCGGGGCATGAAGCGCTGGTGGCCTTGCACGGCGCGTTGCGCATGTTGGCCATCGCGTTGACCAAGATCGGCAGCGATATCCGCCTGATGGGCAGTGGCCCGCGCGGTGGCCTGGGGGAGCTGGCGCTGCCGCAGAATGAACCCGGCAGCTCGATCATGCCGGGGAAGGTGAATCCGACCCAGGTCGAGGCGCTCACCATGGTATGTGCGCAGGTGATGGGCCATGACACCGCCATCGGAATCGCCGCAAGCCAGGGACAGCTCGAGCTCAATACCTACAAGCCACTGATCGCGCTCGACACGTTGGACAGCATCCGCCTGCTGGGCGATGCCATGCACAGCTTCACGCAGCACTGCGTGAGCGGGCTGGCGGTCAACGCGGAGCGCGTGGCAGAGTTGTTGAACAGCTCGTTGATGCTGGCCGCGGCACTGGTACCGCACATCGGCTACGACCGGGCCGCGCAGATTGTCAAGTTCGCACACGCCCAAGGGCAGAGCCTGCGTGCCGCTGCGCTGGCCCTGGGCATCGTCACCCCGGCGCAGTTCGATGCCTGGGTTGTTCCAGAGGCGATGGTCTGAGCCTTCGCCAGGCCACCGATTGGGTGTGCGCCAGCGCACAGAACAATCCGGTCCATGCGCTTACGCTGGGACTTTCACACTTCAAGGACTCCCCATGAACAAACTTGTATTTGCCGCCATCCTCGCGGTCGCCGCGCTCACTGCCTGCGATAAACCCACGGTAGTCAACGTGCCACCGGCTGCCCCCGGCCCGGCCGGCCCTGCGGGTGCCACCGGTGCCACGGGCAACACGGGCGGCAGCGGTTCGACGGGCGCCACGGGCGACACCGGAAGTAGCGGTTCGACGGGCGCCACCGGCAGCACCGGTGCCACCGGCAAGAGCGGCGACGGGTCGACCGTGATCGTCGTGACACCGGCCGCGTCTGCACCATCTAACTGATCCCCGCAACCACCACAAGGAGAACCCCATGGGACTCGGAACCATTCTGTTGATCGTACTGGTACTGCTTCTTATCGGTGCATTCCCGAGCTGGCCTCATAGCAGCGGCTGGGGCTACGGCCCCTCGGGCGGCATCGGCCTGATCCTGATCATCGTGGTCGTGCTTTTGATCACAGGCCGACTCTGACGATGTGGGGCGCTTGCTGCGCACCCGGTGCTCGCGCCGCGCTCGCCGGGGCGTTGTTGTTAGGCGGATGCAGTGACATCACCCGTCTGCCACCGGGTGCAGACACAGGCCTGCAGCCCACCCTTGTGCCGCCTCGGCCCGGCCTGGTGCCCACCGTCAACATCGCACCCGCGCTGGGCTGGCCGCGTGGACGGGCGCCCCTGGCCACTGCCGGAACCCGCGTGGCGGCCTTCGCCGAAGGTCTGGACCATCCACGCTGGCTGTTTGTACTGCCCAACGGCGACGTATTGGTCGCGGAGTCGAATGCGCCCCCGAAGCCCGACGACGGCAAGGGCATCAAGGGTTGGGTCATGGGCTTGGTGATGCAGCGCGCAGGCGCCGCAAGCCCCAGCGCCGACCGCATCACCCTGCTGCGCGATACCGATGGTGACGGCGTGGCAGACGTCCGTACCGTGCTGCTGCGGGGGCTGCACTCGCCCTTCGGCATGGCCCTGATCGGCGATGCGCTGTTCGTGGCCAACACCGACGCCATTGTGCGTTTCCCGTACCGAACCGGGGACACGCAGATCTTAGCCGCCGGAACCCGGCTGGTGGACCTGCCAGCGGGGCCGATCAACCACCACTGGACCAAGAACCTGATCGCCAGCCTCGACGGCCAATCGCTGTATGTCACGGTCGGGTCCAACAGCAACGTGGCCGAGCGTGGCTTGCCAGCCGAAGAGGGCCGCGCGGCCATCTGGCAGGTCGACGTGGCCAGTGGCACCCACCGCATCTACGCCTCTGGCTTGCGCAATGCCAACGGGATGGCCTGGGAAGGCACACGCAATGTGTTGTGGACGGTGGTGAACGAACGGGACGAACTCGGCAGCGACCTGGTGCCGGACTACCTGACATCGGTGCACGACGGCGCCTTTTACGGCTGGCCCTGGAGCTACTTCGGCCAGCATGTGGATGCTCGCGTGCAGCCACCGCGACCCGACCGCGTAGCCAGTGCCCTGGCGCCCGACTACGCGCTGGGCGCCCACACCGCATCGCTGGGCCTGGCTTCCTCGGTCGGCACCAGCCTGCCAGCGCGCTTTGCTCGCGGCATGTTCATCGGTCAGCACGGCTCCTGGAACCGCAACCCGCACAGTGGCTATAAGGTCGTCTATGTGCCCTTCTCGCTCGGACAGCCAGCGGGCGAAATGGTGGACGTGCTGACCGGTTTTCTGAACCCCGACGGCAAGGCCTACGGCCGGCCAGTCGGCGTTGCACTCGACGCCCGCGGCGCGCTGCTGGTAGCCGACGACGTTGGCAACGTCGTGTGGCGCGTGCGAGCGGATTGAACTGGCCCCGCGGGGCCGCTAATCTCGTCCCCCCTCCGGGGGCAAGGCGCGAAGCGCCTCAGGGGAGGCTCAATTCGTCCGTCGATCGATCACGATCTGTCCGACCTCCACCCGTCGATTGGGTTCCAGGCACTGAATCAGGTCGCTGCGCTTCGTGTCGCTGCATTGCACCACGGGCTGGGCCTCGCCTTTGCCTTCGGCCACCATGCGCGTACCAGCCACGCCCTTGTTGCCGAGGTAGCCCTTGACTGCGTCGGCGCGGCGCTGCGACAGCTCCATGTTGTAGTTTTCGCTCCCCAGACGGTCGGTGTAGCCGATGATCATGACATTGCTAACTTGCGCATTGCCATTGAGCGCGGTCGCAATTTCATCGAGCCTGGGCTGCGGCATGTGCAACTCGGCACTGTCAAACGCAAACAGTTCGGTCGCCGACAAGGTGTAGCGTTCGTACTGGGGCGCCGGGACCACGACCGCCACCACCATCGGCGCTGGTGCCGGAGCGGGTGCCGCCACGGCTGCCGGGGCAACAGCCACCACCGGCGCAGGCGCAGGCGCCGCCACGGCGACCGGGGTCATGGGTGCCGGCGCGGCTGGCATCGTCTGGGCCACCGGCACGCGCATCGACGACTTCTCCAGGGCGTAGGTCAGGGCCACCGTCACGGTGTTGGTGTTGGCCCGGTTGAACGCGAAGTCGTTGCCTCGCAAATAGGCGTGCGAGCGGCGATAGTCCACCTGCATGCCCCACTGGTCGGTGAACGAATACTGCACCCCGGCACCCGCGCTCAGGTAGCCCGAGGTCGCTTTGGCGCGCGTGCCCGCCGTGCGCTGCTGGTCGTATTCAGCGCCGATGCCCAAAAGAAGGAATGGCCGCAAGCGGTCGCGCGAGAACAGGTACAGCCCGTCTAGGCCCAGCGTGTTCTGGCGGTACCGCGTGGTGCCATTGTTCTGGCGCGAAAACGTGGCGCCAAACTGCAGGTCCCAGTTGGGCGATACGGCCTTGCCGATACGCAGGCCCACACCCTCACCATTCTGGTTGGCACCGAACTTGTTGTCGGAGTCGATAGCGTTGATGCTCGGCATCACGTAGGTGGAGCCGCCGCTGGTCCAGTTCGACGAATTGTCGAAACCGTTGTACTGCGCGAGTGCGCTGCTGGCAGCAACGCAGCCGAGGACCGCGATGGCGGCAGAGATCGAGTGGAGGTTTGGCATGAGTGCTTTCTGTGGATGACCCGGGCATGTTGCAACGCACACAGCCTTCGGTCTGTGCGATGCGACACACACAGTAGCCCACTGCAGGCCGGGACCGAATCCGGCTTCCTATGTGCGTCAGCGAACAGACCCTGCACGGCGTCATCACCCACACTCATGGACACACGGGTCTGCCTGACCCCTGCCGCGACCGCCCCGGTCGGCGCAGCGAACCGGAGCATTGCGATGACAGACGCGGGCGAAGAAAGCCGCCGACAGGCGATCCGGCTGGCGCTGCACAGTGGCGCGGCCAATGGCGCTGGCGCAGTTGCGTCCGCAGCCGCCGTCCTGGACCTTTGGCACCAGACCGCCCGCCAACTCGAGCCGGTGATCGGTGCACGCGGAGTGGAAGTGCTGTTTGGCCGGGCGCTGCACCTCACCGCACGGCATTTTTCATGGTTGCCGACCAGCGCACATGGCAACAGCGCGGTGTCACTGGAGGCCCTGCGGGCATGTTTGGCGACGCGCAGTGCGACCGAAGCCAGCGAAGCGGGCGAGACGCTGCTGCTGACCTTCAGCGCGCTGCTGGTCGGCCTGGTCGGCGATGCGCTGACCAGCCGGCTGCTGGGCGCCAGCTGGGCGCCAAACGAACCACCCACACAAGCACAGAGGCCGATGTGAACCACACAGTAACCATTCGCCAACTCGCCACCGGCGTTCCCGGACTCGACACGATCCTGGGCGGCGGCCTTCCCGAGTTCTCGTTCAATTTGATCTCGGGGCCGCCCGGTTCGGGCAAGACCACCCTGGCGCACCAGATCATGTTTGCGCTGGCTACGCCCGAGCGCCCGGCATTGTTCATCACGGTGCTGGGCGAGCCGCCGCTGAAGATGCTGCGTTACCAGCAGCAGTTCAGCTTCTTCGACGCCGCCCGCATCGGTAGCGCGGTGCGCTTCGTCGACCTCAGCGACGAGATGGCCACCGGCGACTTCGAACAGTTGCTGGCCCGCATCGCGCTGGAGCTGGAGGCCACTTCGCCAGCGCTGGTATTTGTGGATTCGTTCCGTGCGGTCATGCTGGAAGCGGCACTGAGCGGCGCGCCGTCGGGCCAGCTCCAGCATTTCGTGCAACAGCTCGGCCTGAAGCTCAGCGCCTGGCAGGCGACAACCTTCATGATCGGCGAATACCATTCGCAGACCGAGGACCACCCGATATTCACCGTGGCCGACGGTCTGCTGGCCGTGCGCCAGAGCGTGCACCGCAACTCGATGGTGCGCCAGATCCAGATCCTCAAGATGCGCGGCCAGGCCACCAGCCCGGGCGTACACACCTTTCGGATTACCGGCGCCGGCATCGAAATCTTTCCATCGGCGTTCGTGCGCGACGACTCTGGCGCCGCGGCAGGCCAGATCCCCCTGCCACGCAGCGCGCAACGCGTGCCCATGGGCGTGCCGCTGCTCGACGACATGCTGGGAGGTGGGCTGCCCTCGGGCTTTTCCCTGCTGGTGGCGGGGCCGTCCGGCTCGGGGAAGACGCTCATGGCCACCGCCTTTCTGGCCGAAGGGGTGCGTCGCGGCGAGCCAGGAGTGATGGTGGCATTCGAGCAGACGCCCAGCCAGTCGTGGAACCCGGCGATCAACGACATGGTGCGCGCCGGCACGATCGGCCTGATCAATACCCGCTCGCTGGACCTGTCCATCGACGAGATCGTGCATCACCTGATCGGCATGGTCCGCCGCATGCAGGCCCGGCGGGTGGTGATCGACTCGCTGTCGGGCTTCGAGCTCGCGGTGGCGCCCGCTTTCCGTGAAGATTTTCGCGAATCGCTGTTTCGCATGGTCGCGGCGCTCTCGGGCTTGGGCGTTACCGTGCTGCTGACATCGGAACTGGAAGACCGCTATACCGACCTGCGTTTCAGCCCCTACGGATCGGCTTTCCTGACCGATGCGATCATCGTGCTGCGCTACATCGAGATCGACAGCAGACTGCTGCGGGTGATGGCGGTGGTGAAAGTGCGCGACAGTGCGCACAGCAGCGAGATCCGGAGCTATACCGTCATCGCAGGAAACATCGCGATCGGCGATCGATTGCGCGGTTTCGAGGGCCTGCTCGGCGGGCGGCCGCAATCCACGCCAGACGATTCGCAGCACGCCCGGCACGGCACTGGCGAAGCTCCATGACCGACGACGCGACGGCATCCCTGCTGCTTGCGCTGCGCGACGCCAACGAGCGGCTGGTCGTGGCCACCGTGCGCGCGCAAACGATGACTGAAGCGGCCGAAGTCGCGGTGGCACAGATGTCGCACATGGCCACGCATGATTTCCTGACCGGCCTGCCCAACCGTGCGCTGCTGACCGACCGGTTGACGCAGGCGATCCGGCATGCCCAGCGCAGCGGCAAGCAATTGGCCCTGATGTACCTGGACCTGGACCATTTCAAGCACATCAACGATTCGCTGGGTCACGCCGTGGGCGACGCCCTGCTGCAGGCGGTCGCCACCCGATTGCGCGACAGCGTGCGCTTGTCCGACACCGTGTGCCGCCAAGGCGGGGACGAGTTCGTCGTGTTGCTGGCCGAGCTGGAGGCCCCGGGCGATGCAGCCCGGATGGCCGACAAGCTGATGCTGGCGTTGGTGGCAGCGTACACGGTGGACGGCCGCCAACTGCACATCACGCTGAGCATGGGCATCAGCATCCTCACCGGCGAAGCGCCGGACGGGGAAACCATGATGCGCGATGCCGACACCGCGATGTACCACGCCAAGCGCCAGGGTCGCAACCGGTTCGCCTGCTTCACCCCCGACATGAACGTGCGCGCCATGGTGCGCCAGTCGGTCGAGCTGGCGCTGCGCGATGCCATCGGCAACGATGGCCTGCTGCTGCACTACCAGCCCAAGGTCCACATCGCCAGCGGCGCCATCATCGGCGCCGAGGCGCTGGTGCGCCTGCGGCGCAAGGGGCAGCCGCTGATGTATCCGACCGCCTTCGTGCCTGTGGCAGAGGGTTGCAGCCTGATTCAGCCGATCGGGCGCTGGGTGCTCGAGCAAGCCTGCCGACAGACCGCGCAGTGGCTGCTGGGCGGGCTGCCAGTGGGCCAGATCGCGGTCAACGTTTCCGCGGTCGAGTTCCATGGCAAGGACTTCGTGTCGGGTGTGCGCAGCATCCTGCGCGACAGCGGGCTTGATCCGGCCCACCTGGAACTGGAAATGACCGAAAGCGGCCTGATGCAGGACGACGCGCCCACCGTCGCCGTGTTGCACGGCCTCAAGGACCTCGGTCTGCAGCTGGCACTGGACGACTTCGGTACCGGTTACTCCAGCCTGAGCTACCTGCGGCGCTTTCCGATCGACACGATCAAGATCGACCAGTCCTTCGTGCGCGATATCGACCACGCATGCGGGGCACCCGTGCTGGTGGACGCGATCATCGCGATGGGCCGCAGCCTGAACCTGCGGGTAGTGGCCGAAGGCATCGAGAATCACAGCCAGAGCGCGTACCTGCAGACCAGCGGTTGCACCGAAGGGCAGGGTTTCTACTACGGCAGGCCGGTGCCTGCCACTGCGTTTGCGGATCTGCTGACGATGGGGGCCAGCCCGCCCGCGCACTCTGTGCGCTAGCACACAGACAACCCGGCCGGGCTACGTCAAGCTGGGCACATGTACATACAAAGTGTCGGCACCGCCGTGCCAGCGGCACGCTACACCAAGGCGGAGTGCCTGCAGGCATTCGAGCAGTCGGCCTGGTTCCACAAGCTCGACGCGCGTTCGCACCTGATCGCGCGCACGGTGCTGCAGCGCAACAACGGTATCGACGCACGGCGACTGGCCGTCGACTCGCTCGACGAGGTGTTCCAGATAGACCCTGACACGCTGGCTCGGCGCTTCCTGTGCCATGCGCCGGCGTTGGCCACACAGGCCGCTGCCCACGCGCTGGAAGCTGCCGGACTGCAACCGCAGGATATCGACGCCGTGGTCGTCAGCACCTGCACGGGCTACCTGTGCCCGGGCCTGTCCGGCTACGTGGTCGAGCGGCTCGGCCTGGCGCCCGACGTCCAAGCGTACGACATGGTCGGCCAGGGCTGCGGTGCTGCGCTGCCCAACATGCGGCTCGGGCATGCCCTGCTGCACGGCGGTGGCTTGGGGCATGTGCTGTCGGTGTGCGTGGAGGTCAGCAGTGCCGCCATGTACCTGGACAACGATGCCGGTGTGCTGGTGAGTGCCTGCCTGTTCGGCGATGGCGCGGGCGCGGCCGTGCTGTCGCGCTCGGCCGGGCGCATGGGCCGGCGCATACGCTGGATCGACAGCAGCTCGCTGGTCGACCCGGCACGGCGCGACATGCTCAAGTTCGAAAGCCGCTCGGGCATGCTGCGCAACGTACTCACGCGGGGCGTGCCGCCGCTGGCGGCCGAGTACGCGATGCGCGTTCTGCACACGGTGCTGCTGCGTGCCGGCCTGCACACCGACGAGGTGAGCACCTGGATCATGCATGCCGGCGGGCGGGACGTGCTGAAGGCCGTCGAACAGCGCTTCGAGATGCAGCAGGACGAGCTTCGCTACAGCGCAGCCATGCTGCGTGAATATGGCAACCTGTCGAGTGCCTTTGTCTATTTCGTTCTGCAGGCCGCATTGGCTGACGACGCGCCGGGGGGCTGGTGGTGGTTGTCGGCCTTTGGCGCCGGCTTCAGCTGCCATGGCGCATTGCTCAAGGTCGATCGAGCATTGAAACAATGAACCTGCCATGGACCTGACACTGCCGCGCCGGGTCGACGCGGAAGCACTGGACAACCTGCCGGCGCAGGACCCGCGGGCGCTTCGAGCACGGCGCGACCTGCACCGGGTCCACCGCGCCATGGGCACGCGCAGCACCCTGCTGCAGGCGCTGCGCCGGCTATCGGTCCGGCGTACCATTACGGCAGCCTCGGCGCCATTGCGGGTGCTGGAGCTGGGCGCCGGCGATGGCAGCCTGATGCTGGGTGTGGCACAGGCGATGCACTCCCGCTGGCCCGCGGTCGCCTTGACCTTGCTGGACCGGCAGGCGCTGCTGGCGCCGGCAACCGCTGCCGCGTATACCGCCTGCGGCTGGACGGCAACACAACAACTGTGCGATGTGCGCGACTGGGCCGCCGAGGGGGACTTGCCCGCCGCGCCGTCTCCTGCGCTTCAGATCCCGCACTGGGATCTGGTCGTGGCCAACCTGTTCCTGCACCACTTCGAGCACCTGGAGCTGGCTGCGGTGCTGGCTGCAGTGGCCCGCCGGACCGATGACTTCTTTGCGTGCGAGCCGCGTCGGGGCTGGCTGGCATGGGCCGGCAGCCACCTGGTGGGCGCACTCGGCGCCAACGCCGTGACACGCGCCGACGCCGTGTTGAGCGTCCATGCCGGCTTTCGCGCTGCAGAGCTGCGTGCCCTGTGGCCCGCCAGCGCCCGCGGCTGGACTCTGTCCGAGTACCCGGCCGGCCTGTTCAGCCACTGCCTGCTGGCCAGCCGCGCGCGTGGCACTCCGGACGGCGGTGTGTGATGCAGATCCGCTTCGATGCCCTGATCGTCGGCGCTGGCCCGGCAGGCTCCAGTGCCGCCATCCGCCTGGCCATGGCGGGATGGTCGGTGGGCTTGGTCGAACAGCACGACTACCCGCGGCGCAAGGTGTGCGGTGAATGCGTGGCGGCCAGCAATTTTCCGCTGCTCGACGCGTTGGGTGTGGGCAGCAGTTTCCAGGCGCAGGCCGGCCCGCCGCTGCACCGCGTGGCCTTGATGCGCGCCCGCGCCACGGTCGAAGCCGACCTGCCACCGGCCGCGCACCCGCACCATGCCTGGGGCCGCGCACTCAGCCGGGAAGTGCTCGACACCCTGCTGCTGGACCGTGCCCGCAAGGTGGGCGTGGTGGTGCTGCAACCCTGGGCCGTGCAGCAGATCGGCGGCACCCTCGGCGCGCACCACTGCACCGTGCGCGAGGGTGGCAGCAATCGCGTGGAACGGTTGCAGGCCCGAGTGGCCATCCTCGCCAATGGCTCCTGGGAGCCGCTGCCGGCGGAGCGCACGGCGCGCCGCGTGACGCGGCGCGCCGGCGACCTGCTGGCATTCAAGGCCCACTTCCAGGGTGGCGCGCTGTCCGCCGGCATATTGCCGGTCCTGGCCTTTGACGGCGGTTATGGCGGTATGGTCCAGGCCGACCAGGGCCTGCTCAGTGTGGCCTGCTGCATCCGGGCCGATCGGCTCTGGCAACTGCGCCAGGCAGCGCCAGGCAAGAGCGCGGGCGACGTGGTGGAAGCCATGCTGCGCAGCGAATGCCACGGGGTGGCGCGGGCGCTGGAGGGCGCACATCGCAAGGGCGCCTGGATCGGCTCGGGGCCCCTGGCCACCGGCGTGCACCTGCGCTCCGATGACCCGGTGTTCCGCATCGGCAATGCCGCCGGAGAAGCGCACCCGATCATCGGCGAAGGCATGAGCATGGCGCTGCAATCGGCTTGGCTGTTGTGCGAACAGCTGGTACGGGCCCGTCCGGCCGACGGCATCGGGGCCGCCGGCACCTGGCAACGCGGCGTACACGAACATTACGCGGCCCAGTGGCGCAGACACTTTTTGCCGCGCATGCGGCTGGCGGCGGCATTTGCCCATCTGGCCATGAAGCCCGCCACAGCCGCCGCGCTCGTGCAGCTGCTGCGCCACTGGCCCGCGCTGCTGACCCGCGGCGCGGTATGGGGCGGCAAGGTGCGCAGCATTCAGGGGTACCCATGAAAACCATCGACCGCATCCGCGCCATTCTGGTCGCAGACTACCAGATCGACCCCAGCCACCTCGCCCCGGGGGCCCGGCTGGAAGACCTGGGCGTGGATTCGATCGGCCTGGCCGAGCTGATGTTCACCATGGAGGACACTTTCGGCATTGCCATCCCCGACGAGCCACTGGCACTCGACACCCTGGCCGACGTCGTGACCCAGATCGACCGGCTGGTCGCGGCCCAGGTCGGCACGGCCAGCGCGGCAGTCTTGAGCCAGCGACAGCCGGCGTCATGAGGCGCGTGGCGGTCACCGGTATCGGCGTGTTGTCTCCGCTGGGCCACACGGCCAGCGACGTATTCGAAGCCGCCCGCGCCGGGCGCTCCGGCGTGCACCGGCTCGCCATCGCCGGGGCCCATCGTCTGGCCAGCCCGCTGGCGGCAACCGTGGATTTCCAAGGCGCGGACCACTTCGATCCACCGCAGTATCGGCTGCTCGACCGCGTGAGCCAGTTTGCCATGGTGGCCGCGCGCCGCGCAATGGCAGACGCCCGCTGCGAACTCAGCCAGACCGAGCGCGCCCGCACTGGCGTGTTCCTGGGAACCGGCATGGGTGGCACCCTGAGCATCGACGACGGATACCACACCTTCTACGGCGAGCAGTCCGACCGCATCAAGCCGATGATGATCCTCAAGGGCATGCACAACGCACCGGCCGCGTGGATCGCCATCGCCCACGACCTGCGTGGACCGAACCTGACCTATTCCACGGCCTGTTCGTCTTCTGCCGTGGCGATTGGCGAGGCCTGGCTGCGGCTGGCCAGTGGCGCGCTCGATGTGGCGCTTGCAGGGGGCGCCGAAGCGCCCCTGTCGCTGGGCTCGGTGAAAGCCTGGGAGGCCATGCACACGCTGGCTCGCATGGACACGAGCGACCCCACGCAGTCGTGCAAGCCATTTGCGGGAAATCGCAGCGGTATGGTGCTGGGCGAAGGCGGCGCCATGCTGGTGCTGGAAAACTGGGCGCGGGCGGTCGCGCGGGGCGCCAGCATCCACGGCGAACTGATCGGTTACGGGCTGACAACCGATGCCAGCCACATTGCGCGCCCCAGCGAGGAGGGCCAGGTAGCGGCCATGCAGGCCGCGCTGGCGGTTGCCGGCATCCAGGCCGACGAGGTGGACTCCATCAATGCCCACGGGACCGGAACTCAGGCCAACGATGGCGTGGAAACCGCTGCCATCAAGCGGGTCTTTGGCAGGCGTGCCCATGCCATCCCGATTAGCGCCACCAAGGCACTGCACGGCCACTTGCTGGGAGCCGCAGGCGCGCTGGAATGTGTGCTGTCCCTGCTAGCGCTGCAGCGGGGCGTGGCGTTGCCCACCATGCACCTGCAGCAGAGCGACCCGCAATGCGATCTGGACTACGTGGCCAATATCGCACGAACCGGCGCCGCCGGGCGCACGATGCTGTCCAATTCGTTTGCCTTCGGCGGCACGAACGCCGTGCTGGCGCTGCGCGCCGCCGGCTGACCGGCACCCGATCAGGTCTTGCCGAACGTGCTCTTGGCGCTGGCCACGCAGGCCGTCTTGGCATTTCCAGCGAGTGCATCGCACTTTTCGATGGATACCTTGTAGTCGGCGTCGCGCTTGACCTGGTTGGCATCCATCTTGGCTTCACCGATTTCCTGGTTCATCTTGGCGTTGGCCATGCCCTTGGTGCGTACGGCCTTGGACTCGGAGACGCACACGTCCTTGGAATTGCCAGCCAGGTCGTCGCACTTTTCCTTGGCAACGGTGTAGGTCGCGTCGACCTTGGCCTCGCGCACCTTGGTCGCGTCGTTCGGCTTGCCGCTGTAGCTGTATTCCAGCTCGGCGCGGGCGACTTTTTCTTTGCCCTTGGCCTCTTCCATGCAGACGTCCTTGGCGTTGGCTGCAAGCGAGGTGCAGGCGGCCTTGTCGGTCTTGTACTGGGCGGTGATATTGGTCTTGCCGGCACTGTAATCGGCCTTTGCGATGGTGGCCGACTGGGCTGCCGAGAGGGACAGCAACGCGGCAAACAACAAGCTGGTCTTGAAAGGGAGTGAGTAGGTCATGGAAGTTCCGATAGGAGTGGTGTGGATGAAAAAGGTGGTTCCGTGTCCGCAGTGCGAACAGGCGTGCAGTGTGGCGCGCGTGCCTTGCGGCGGCCAGCGGACGACACGCTGAATCCGGGTAGTCGTGTTCCTACGCCGGGCGCTACGTGCGCCACAGCACAGAGCGTCTTTCTCGCAGGCCCCAAGCTTGACATCCCGTCGCCGGCTCGCTTCCTGGCACCAGCGACGCCACCCCCTCCCACGATTGGAACCACATGAATTACGAAGAACGCGATCCCTACGGCATCTACAAGGTCGGTGCCACCGACGGCCCCGGCCCCTCAATGCGCCATGGCCCGGGCCCAGAGCTCATGGGTGCCAACACCCTGGTGGGCAACGACGTGTTCAACCTGCAGGGGGAGGACATTGGCGACATCAAGGAGATCATGCTGGACATGCGCACCGGCCGGGTGGGTTATGCGGTGTTGTCGTTCGGCGGGTTCATGACGGTGGGCGAGAAGCTGTTTGCCGTACCCTGGGATGCACTGACGCTCGACACCGAAAACAAGCGCTTCACGCTGGACGTGGATCTGGCGCGCCTCGAGACCGCGCCGGGCTTCGACAAAAACCAATGGCCCAACATGGCCGATCCCACCTGGGCCAGCGACATCCACCGCTATTACGGTGTCTCGCCGCACATTGGCGAAAACTGATTTGGGGGCTACTGTGTCAGCGCTGCGAGGAAACGCGAAGTCAACTACCTGACCGCTCTGTTCGCTGCCGTACAGACGCCGCGCACCAGTTGGTGTCAAATCTCCAAGGGTGCGTATTTACCCGCACAACCGAGGAGAGTGCACGATGATCAGCCAAGACAACTCTTCCGACCATGCCGACGCTCCCGCAGATGCGGCCGAACCCTTGACGGATTCCGCCTTCGGCGTGCTAGTGGAACGCAGCCTGGCCGACAGGGTCGAAGACGTGTCTATCCGGGACTGGGACTTGCTGTTCACCGCAGTGCGTGCCCGGCTCAACGCCTCGGTGGCCGACTGCCCGGTGCCGCCAGCTAGTTCGCCGCCCTGCAGTGGCCGCAAAGTACGCGATGCCGTGACGGAATGCTCCGCGGCTCTCGCGCAGTTGCACCAGACCATGAGCCACGAGATGGAGCGGCGCCAGCGACTGGAACTGGAGATCTTCGATACCCGGACGGCACTGGCCCAGGCCCGTGCCGAACTGGTGGGCACCCAGGCCGGCGAGCGTCACGCGCGCTACCTGGCCTCGCACGACAGCCTGACGTCGCTGCCCAACCGGGCCTTCTTCATCGAGCGGCTGGACCACGCGCTGGCGCTCGCTGCGCCGCAACGCCGGGCGCTGGCCGTCATGTACCTCGATCTCGATGGATTCAAGCCGATCAACGACACCCACGGACACGCCGCAGGCGACGAGCTGTTGCGCATCGTCGCGGCCCGCCTGAGCCGTGCAGTGCGCGCCGAAGACACTGTGAGTCGCCTGGGCGGCGACGAATTCGGCTGCCTACTCGGCGACCTGCACGACCCCGCACAACTGGCCCACCTGGCCACGAAGGTATTTGACGCCGTGTCAGCGCCATGCAAGATCGGCAAGCTCCGCGTCGTGGTGCGCCCGAGCATCGGCATTGCGGTGTGTCCGGCCGACGGGGTCACCGCCGCGGCACTGTTGCAGAACGCCGATACGGCGATGTATGCCGCCAAGCGCCACGGCAGCCACCACGCGTTCTTTCAGCCACGCTGACGTGCACAGCAGGCTCAACGCCTGCGCAACAAGCCGGCGATGAAGCTGGCAATGGCCAGCACCGCAAACACGACAAACAGGATCTTGCCGATCCCCATGGCCCCAGCGGCCAGGCCGCCGAAACCAAACAGCGCGGCGATCAGCGCGATGACAAAAAAGACGACAGCGTAATGCAGCATGGCGGAATCTCCCTGGGCGGATGTTTGCGGGCAGGCCGCAGTGCGACCCGGTAGGAGGCAGTGTCGGCGCCGCTGCGGGCACTGGCGATAGGCCAGGCCAGCATGTCCGCGTAGGACAGCAGGCCCTGACGCGCCGACGCCGACCCTCAGGCGGGGGGCGACGCCGGCAACGTGGCTTGCACCAGAGTCCCCGCGCCGGGGCTGGAGCGCAGGTTCAAGTTGCCGCCCTCGGCCTCGACCCGGAACCGCATGCCCACCAGGCCATAGGCGGAGGGTGGCTTGGCGCGGGTGTCGAAACCCACGCCATCATCGCGCACCGACACCTGTACCTGTCCGTCGCGCTGCCCCAGGCTGACCCAGACCTGCTGCGCTGCGGCGTACTTGGTGATGTTGGTGATCGCCTCCTGGACCAGCCGATAGACCATCAGCTCAGCCTCCGGGCGCAGCGGGACCGACTGCAGGTCGCAATGCACCTGCAAGCCGGAATGGTCCGCGAACTCCCGAGTCAGGATTTCCAGACTGGCCACCAGGCCCAGATTGCCCAGTGCGGATGGCCGCAGATCCTCGATGATGCGCCGCCCCAGCGCAATGCTGCCGTTCAGGGTTCCCACCAGGTGGTTCAGCAGCTCCAGGGAGTCCGGCGCCGTGGTGCCCAGGCGCGACTTGATGCGCGCCGCATCGAGCTTGGCCGAGGTCAGCAACGAGCCCAACTCATCGTGCAGATTGCGTGCCAACCGGTGGCGTTCGTCCTCGCGAGCCGTCTGCAGATGCTGGGCCAGTTCGGTCAGCTCGGCGGTGCGCTGCGCCACCTCGAGCCCGAGTTGGTCGCGTTGGGACTGCACCAGTAGCTGGCGCTCCCGCTGCTGGGCCTCCAGCGCAGCGCTCTGGCGCAGGTACATGAAAAGTCCGAACAGACCCACGACGCCCAGCACCGCGACGCCGATGCGGCTGATCAACAGCGTGCGGTAGATGTCGTTCTGGATGCTCGCCACTCGACCGGTCTCGGTGTTGAGCAATTCGGCACCGATGACGCGCAAGCCCTCCATCTGCTCCTTGCCAATGCCGCTGAGCAGGATCTCGTTGCTGTTCTGCAGCTTGCCCTCGTCGTGCAGGCGCATCGTCAATGCCATTTGCGACAGCCGGGTATCGGTCAGCTTGTGCATGGCGGCCAATCGTTGGCGCGACACTGCGTCACCGGTGTAGTAGCGATCCAGCCAGCCGAAAGCGGCTGTGACATCTTTCAGCGCCTGTTCGTACGGTTCGCGGTAATCGTGACGGCCGGTCAGCAGGTAGCCGCGCTGCGCCGCCTCGGCGTCGACCATGGCTTGCACCAGATTGCGGACGTTGACACGGGCCCCCAGCACCACGCCCATTTCGCTGAGCGCGCGTTGTGAGCGCCAAAATGACGACTCGCTGAGGAGCAGCAGCAGCACCACGGACATGCAGGCAAGCGCAAAGACAAGCTGGCCACGGCGCACAAGAGGGCGGAGATTCATGGTTCCGGCGCCGGCACCACTTTCGAATTCAGGCCAGGGCCACCGGCGACGTGTCGCCGGCAGCGAGCGCGCCGCAGTAGGCGATCAGGGCATCGATCTCGTGGGATTTGTCGAACACCCGGTCGGCACCGAGCTCCAGGCATTTCTTGCGCACATCCTGGGTGGCGTAGTTGCTCAGCACCACCACCTTGCGCCGCTGCAGCTGACCCTGCGTAGTGCGCAGTACACCCATGCCCGAACCGCCGCGCAGAAAAATGTCCACGATGACCAGATCGGCATGGTTGCTGGGTCGGGTGAGCCACTGCACCGCCGTGAACTCGTCCTCCGCCGTGCCCACCACCAGCACCGGCACAAGCTCTTCCAAAGTGGCTATCAGGCTCTCCCGGATCACCGGGCTGTCTTCGACGATGTAGGTCTTGATCGGTTGCATGGACTTGAGCAGCGCTGCCCGAGTATGCACCGGAATTGCAAGGCCGGACCGGATTCGACCGCGCGACGTCGTGTCGGACAGTTCCTACACGACGGACCGGGCTGCGGGCAGCGTAGGACAACTACTACCCAGCGGTGCGCCGCCGTCCGCTGTGCAGCCAGCCCCCCGCTTCCCATACTGACGGTTCACTTCCGAGGCTCTTGACATGCGCTCACGTCTACGATCCGGCCGCGCCGCCGCCACCCTCGCCCCGGCAGCCAACGCCAGCGCCCAGATCACCTTGCCCCCCGGCTCGACCCTGCGGGTCCACCGCCAGGTCGAGCCGCGCGCCTGAAGCCGGCATGAATTGAGGGCAGCCCCATGGCCATGAATTGTGCGCGGCCGCCGGCCGGGCGCCCGCGGCGCACCACACCCCACGGAGGCATTCGCAGCAGTATCGGCGCCAGCGGCCGGTTGCTGCGTCAGGTGGCCAAGTCCTGGCTGGAGGACTACGTGCCCAGCATGGGTGCGGCGCTGGCCTATTACACGATGTTTTCGCTGTCGCCCTTGCTGCTGATCGTGGTGTCGGTGGCCGGTCTGGTGTTCGGCCGCGAAGCGGCGCGCGGCGAGATCGCAGCCCAGCTGCAGTCGCTGATGGGGGAACAAAGCGCCAGCGCGATCCAGGCGCTGCTGGCCAGTGTGCAACAACCGCAGGAAGGGATCACGGCCACCGTGCTGGGTGTGCTGCTGCTGCTTCTGGGCGCAACCAGCGTGTTCGGAGAGCTGCAGGATGCACTGGACCGCATCTGGCGCGTGCCCACCCGCGACACGCATCGCGGCTGGCTGACCCTGGTGCGCGACCGCCTGCTGTCATTCGGCATGATTCTGGCGATCGGCTTCCTGCTGATCGTGTCGCTGGTTGCCAGCGCCGGTCTGGCGGCGCTCGGGCGCTGGTGGGGCCCGGCCCTCGCTGGCTGGTACGTGCTGGCGGTGGTGGCCAACGCGGGCGTTGCATTCCTGCTGGTGGCGGCGATGTTCGCCCTGATCTACAAGGTGATGCCGCGGGTGCGGGTGCAGTGGAAGGACGTCTGGATCGGCGCGCTGTTCACCGCCGTGCTGTTCTCGCTGGGCAAGTCGGCCATCGGCCTCTATGTCGGGCACAGCGGGCTGAGTTCGGCGTTCGGAGCCGCCGGGTCGCTGGTCGTGGTGTTGCTGTGGGTGTACTTCTCGGCGCAGATCTTTCTGATCGGTGCGCAGTTCACCTGGGTCTATGCCAACGTGTTCGGCTCGCGGCGGCCCCTGCCGGTCGAGCCGGTCCCGGCAACTACTTCTTGATGCTCATCTCGTTGCTGACGCTGGTCACACCGGGAACGGCGCGGCTGACGATCAACGCGCGGTCGATCTGACTCTGGCTGTCGACAAAGCCGCTGAGCTGCACTTCGCCCTTGCGCGTGACCACCGAGATGTCGTTGCTTTTGATCTTCTCGTCGCCGACCAGCGCCGCCTTGACCTGAGCGGTCACGATGCCATCGTCAACCTTCACGCCGACCGTGCGCGCCTCGCCCTTGAGACCCATGTTGCTCTGCACACCGGTCACGCCGGCCACCGCGCGGGTCGTGGCGATGGCCCGCTCCATCTGTGCCGGGTTATCGACAAAACCACTCAGCTGCACTTCGCCCTTGCGGGTTTCGACCTTGAGGTCGAGGCTCTTCACGTCAGGGTCGGCCAGCAGGGCCGACATGACGGCAGTGGTCACGACGCTGTCGTCGATCTCTCTGCCGATGGTGGTGCTGGCCGGCGCGGCGGCCCCCGCGACGGGGTCGGCAGGCTTGCTGCAACCGCTGACCAGGGCGGCGCTGGCCAAGGCCAGCGCGCTGAAAAGCGCGAGGGGTGCGGAACGTGTTTTCATGGGTCTGACTCCAGGGTTGCAAAGGGTTCAGCCCGACAGTGCGCCGATCTGCGCTCGCGCTCTGTGCGCCGGCGCACATACGGCAGGTGGCATTTGGCCTACCTTTCGCAGGCCCATGGTCTCCGCACCCACCCCGCCCGCTCGTGTCCCCGCTGCTGCTGCCGCTGCGGCTGCTACTCCTACTACGGCTACTGCGGCTACTGCTGCTGTTGCCGGGCATCGCCGTGGCTTGCTGCATCGTGTCGGCCAGCGCAGCGTGGACGGCGCGCACGAGGCGCTGAGCATGCTGTCCTTCGTCGGTGAAGCGGCGCTGTCGCTTGCCGGCTGCATCACGCACCCGCGGCGCCTGCGCTGGCGACCGATCCTGTTCAATATCCGCAGCGCCGGCTTCGACGCGCTGCCGATCGTGGGCGTTTTGTCCTTTTTGCTTGGCATCGTGGTGGCCTACCAGGCCGCCGACCAGCTGCGGCGCTACGGCGCCAACATCTTCGTGGCCGATCTGGTCGGCTTGTCGATGCTGCGCGAATTCGCACCGTTGATCACCGCCATCATCATCGCCGGGCGTTCCGGCTCTGCATACGCAGCGCAGATCGGCACCATGGCGGTGACGGAAGAGATCGACGCCATGCGCACCCTGGGCATCGAGCCGATGGAGATGCTGGTGCTGCCCAAGCTGATCGCGCTGGTGGTGACGCTGCCCCTGCTGACCGTGTTTGCCGATGTGCTGGGAGTCGCCGGCGGCATGGTGATGGCGCGCGCGCAGCTGGACGTCAATTTCGCCGACTTCCTGGACCGCTTCGCCAAGGCGGTGAGCATCACCACCTACCTGACCGGCCTCGGCAAGGCGCCGGTATTCGCCGCCATCATCGCCACTGTCGGCTGCTACCAGGGGTTGCGCACCCATGGCGGCGCCGACAGTGTCGGGCGCCAGACCACCCGCAGCGTGGTGCAGTCGATCTTTCTGGTGATCGTCGCCGATGCCTTGTTCTCGGTCGCCTTCAGTCTGCTGGACCTGTGACGTGAACGCCACCACAGCCAGCGCCCCGGACGCCGATACCGTGATCCGGATCGACCGGCTCCAGACCCGCTTCGGTACCCATGTGGTGCATGCGCAGATCGACCTGCTGGTGCGCCGCCACGAGATCTTTGCGGTGATCGGTGGCAGTGGGTCCGGCAAGTCGACTCTGCTGCGCGAGATGATCCTGCTGCACCAGCCCGATGCTGGCACGGTGCACGTCCTGGGGCAGAACCTGGCTACGCTGGACCGCGATGCAGCCCTGGGCCTGCGCAAGCGCTGGGGCGTGATGTTCCAGCATGGCGGGCTGTTCGGTTCGCTGACCGTGCTGGAGAACGTCGGCCTGCCGCTGCGCGAGCACACCGACATGGACACGCAGCAGATCGACGGCATCGCACTCGGCAAGATCGCCACTGCCGGTCTGAAGCCCGAGGTGGCCGGCCAGTACCCGTCGGAGCTCAGCGGCGGCATGATGAAACGCGCCTCGCTGGCGCGGGCGCTGGCGCTCGACCCGGAGCTGCTGTTCCTGGACGAGCCGACTGCCGGGCTGGACCCGCAGAGCGCCGGCGGCGTCGACACCCTGGTGCGCCAGCTGCGCGACGACACCGGCCTGACCATCGTCATGATCACGCATGACCTGGACCTGCTGTGGCAGGTGTCGGACCGGGTGGCCGTGCTGGCCGACGGACGGGTGCAGGCAGTAGGTTCGATGACCGAGTTGTCGCAGCTGGACAACCCGCTGGTGCAGCCCTTCTTTGCCGGGCCGCGCGGGCGTGCGGCGCAGCAACAGCAACATCCAGCCGTAGCGGAGGCCGCATGGAAACCAAGGTGAACCTGCCGCTGGTGGGTGCCTTCGTCATCACACTGGTGCTGGTGATGATCGGAATCGTTTTGTGGCTGGCCGCCGGCGGTGCGGTACAGACCCGCTACGACCTGTACCTGGCCGTGGAAGACGAATCGGTGGCCGGCCTGAACCTGAATGCGCCGGTCAAATACAACGGCGTCGACGTGGGCAAGGTGCGCGACATTGCCCTGGAGGTGGGCAACCCGCAACGGGTGAACCTGCTGCTGGCGATCGAACGCGGCACCCCGATCAAGGAGGACACGGTGGCCATCCTCAAGACCCAGGGGCTGACCGGCATTGCCTACGTGGAACTCAGCGGCGGTACCCTGGCCTCGCCGGTGCTGCGCGCCGTGGCGGGCCACCCCTACCCGGTGATCCTTACCCAGCCCTCGCTCAGTACCCGGCTGGAGAACGTGCTCACCGCCGTACTCGCTAAGCTCGACAGCACCTCGGGCAGCATCAGCGCGATCCTGAGCGACGCCAACCGCGCTGCGTTCAGCAGCGCGCTGGCCGACATCGCCATCGTGGCGCGCACCGTCGCAGCCCGCAGCAAGGCGCTCGACAGCGGCATCACCCAGGCCGGCCGCACGCTGGACAACACCGCGCAGGCCAGTGCGCAGATCGGCCCGATGATTGAGCGCATCGGCCACAGTGCCGAGGCGGTGCAGAAGATGGGCGATGCGCTGGCATTGACCGGTGCCAGCGCCGGCGCGACCGCCGATACCGTGGGCGTCGAGGTGAAACGTTTCGGCAGCCAGACGCTGCCCGAGCTGGAGCGTCTGATGGATGAGCTGGCGGTGCTGGCCACTTCGCTGCGCCGCCTGAGCGATCAAACGGAGCGTAACCCGCGCGGCTTCCTGTTCGGCCGCCAGCCGGTACCGGACGGCCCCGGCGAAATGTCGCCTGCACCATGACCCGCCCCAACCCCTCCCGGCTCACCCGGCACTGGAAGGTCGCCGCTACCGGATCGCTTTTGCTGGCCCTGACCGCGTGCAGCGCCCTGCGCCCGACCACCACCCCGCCGCCGACCTTCTACGCACTAGACGCGCCGCCCGCCGCGACAGTCGCCATCGCGGCTGCGGGCGCAACGGCGCCCACGCTGCTGGTGCTGGCGCCGCGCGCCGCTGCCGGCTTCGACAGCCAACGCATCATCTACTTGCGCCAGGACCACCAGGTGGAGTATTTTGCGCATAGCGAGTGGGTCGACACGCCTGCACGCATGCTCGGCGCGCTACTGGTACCCGCACTGCAAGCCGGAGGCGCCTTCCGCGCTGTGGTGCCGGTCTCGGGCGCCGCCACGGGCGACTTGCGGCTGGATACCGAGATCCTGCGGCTGCAGCACGAGTTCAAGCGGCTGCCCAGCCAGGTGCGTTTCACCCTGCGTGCAACCCTGGTGGACGAGCGTACGCGCACGGTGCTGGCCTGGCGGGAGTTCGACACCGTCGTACCCTCCGCCTCGGAGGACCCCTATGGCGGTGTGGTAGCCGCCAACCGGGCTGTGCAGGCCACCCTGCAGGAGCTCTCGGCGTTCAGCACCGAGGCACTGCGGCAATGGATCGTGACACCCGCAAAACCCGCTTTATCCGTCAAACCCAGGAGTACCCCACCATGAACCCGATTCGCATCGCAGGCATCGCCCTGATCATCGCCGGCTGCCTCGGCTTGGCCTATGGCGGCTTCAGTTACACCAAGGAGACCACCGGCCTCAAGCTCGGCCCGCTGGAGCTCAAGGTGCAGGAAAAGCAGAGCGTCAACATCCCGCTGATCGTGAGTGCCGCCGGCATCGTGATCGGGGTGGTCCTGCTGGTGATCCGGCCGCGCTGAGGCCTACCGCCTGTGGCGCCGCTACAGCAATCGCTCCAACCGACGCGACAGCCACTCCTTGATGCGTACCACCGGTGAGCGCCGGGCCCAGGCGGCCGGATCGATCGGCGCCGACGCCGCCAGGTCGACCGCGAACATCGCCTGCATCTGCTGCGCGAACCCGCGGCCCAGCACCACGGCATTGATCTCGTCGTTGTCCATGAAACTACGCCAGTCCAGGTTGGTAGAGCCGACGGTGGACCATACCCCGTCGACCTCCACCGTCTTGGCGTGCAGCAACGGCCCGGTGCGCTCGTACAACTTGACGCCGCCGGCCATCAGCCGCGCGAAATGCGCGCGTCCTGCGTGGAAGGCGAGGCCCGAATCCGAATGGGCAGGCAGGATCATGCGCACCGTGACGCCCCGGGCTGCGGCGTCGAGCAAAGCCTGCATCAGTTGCGGGTCCGGCACGAAATAGGCCTGTGTGAGGGAAACATGCCGCTCGGCGTGTCCGATCGCTGCGACCAGCGTGAGGTAGATCTGGCTGAACGGGTCGTCGGGACTGCTGCCGAGCGCACGCACGATATCGTCGCCCTGCGCCTGCAGCGGCGGAAAGTAGTTGCGCTGGGCCAGCGGGCCGCCGCGCTGCTTCTCCCAGGTCTGCAGGAACAGGCGCTGGAAGTCGGCCACCACCGGCCCGGTGATCTGCAGGTGGGTGTCGCGCCAGGCGACGGCAGCGTCACCCCCCGCCGGCCGGTGGGGCACGAACGAACCCGAGGAGTAGACGCTGCTGATGTTGATGCCTCCCGTGAAGGCGGTCTGGCCGTCGACCACGAGCAGCTTGCGGTGGTCACGGTGGTTGATGCGCCAGGGCATGTTGCCGAGCAGCGGGTTGATCGGGTTGAACTCCAGCACTGCGACGCCCGCCTGGCGCAGGCGCTCGAAGTAGGCGCGTGGGGTCTGCAGTGCGCCCACGCTGTCGTAGATGATGTTGACCTGCACACCACGCCGCTGCTGCGCGATCAGCAGGTCGGCGAAATGCGCGCCAACCGCATCGTCCTCGATGATGTAGGACTGCAGGTTCACGTGGTCGCGGGCGCGGCGAATCGCGTCCGTCATGGCCGGGTAGGTCGCCGCGCCGTCCTGCAGCAGCGTGACCCGGTTGCCAAGGACCAGCGGTGCGTCGCTGATGGACTGCTCCAGGGCTATCTGCTTGTCCAGGATGTCGATGTCGCCCGATGCCTGTTTTAGCCGAGCCAGCACCGCCGCGCTGCGGCGCGCCGACAGTTCCCCCGCCGCATTGGAAAAGCGCGCATCCTGGCCGGAGTGGCGCTCGATCAAATCGGAGGTGTCCGGCAGCGCAGCACAGCCGGTGGTGCCCAGCAAGACCAGGACAGGCACCAGGGCACCGATCAGCGCGCCGCGGATACGGGCGGGCCGCTTCATCGACGTTGTCCAGACGCCGGCTTGGCGGCAGCCGGCACCGCGCGGCACGCGAGCCGACTGGTGATGCTGCCTGCAACCAACACGGCAGCCAGCAGCAGCAGCAGCGGCAGCAGGATCACCGCGGCCAGCCAGCGCAGCGGGCGCGACTCGCTCACGACGCCACCGCCGCAGGGAAACAGGAAGAGGGGGTCCGGTTGCGCACGCCTTGATTGTTGTCACTGCCCGGGACGACTTCCGTGCGCCAACGCACATACCCGGGTGAGGGTCCATCCGGCCGAAACTCGCGCAACAGCAGGTACAGGCCGCCCGAGCACCGCTGCCGATGGCGCGTCAGCTGATGGAAAAAAACCCGCCAGAATCGGCACTGTAAACCGGATCGCGCCCGTGATGTCGAGTTGCAGGTAGACCAGCGCCCAGATGTTGAGTGACGCCAGCACGGGGCACGGATGCGGCCGCCGGTGGCGTCACAGCCGGGCGTCGACCCAGCCCTGAACGCTTGCCAGCGCCTGCGGCAGGGCCGCTGCATCGGTGCCTCCGGCCATCGCCATGTCGGCCTTGCCGCCGCCCTTGCCCCCCACCTGGCTCGCCACGAAGCTGACGAGTTCGCCGGCGCGGACTTTGCCGACCAGGTCGGCGGTGACGCCAGCCGCCAGCTGCACCTTGGTGCCATCCACCGTGGCCAGCAAGATAACGGCGCTCTTGAGTTTGTCCTTGAGCTTGTCCATGGTCTCGCGCAAGGTCTTGGCATCGGCGCCCTCCATGCGCACCGCCAGCAGCCGGCTGCCCTTGATGGCGACCGCCTGCTGCACCAGTTCGTCGCCCTGGCTGGACGCCAGCTTGCCCTTAAGCGCCGTGAGGTCGCGCTCGAGCTGCTTCACGTGGTCGAGCAGCCCCTTGATGCGCTCATGCACCTCGGCCACCGGCGCCTTGACCGCGCCGGCCACCTGGGTGACCGTGGCCTCCAGGCCCTGCAGGTAGGACAGTGCACCCTCACCGGTGACGGCCTCGATGCGCCGCACGCCGGCCGCCACACCGCCTTCGGAGACCACCTTGAACAGACCGATATCGCCGGTGCGCTGCACATGGGTGCCGCCGCACAGCTCAGTGGTGCTGCCGATGTCCAGCACGCGTACCACCTCGCCGTACTTCTCGCCAAACAGCATCATGGCGCCGGTCTTTCTGGCGGATTCGATGTCCATCACGCGCGAGTGCGTGGCCGCGTTGGCCAGGATCTCGGCGTTGACCAGGGCCTCGATGGCGTGCACCTGCGCATCGGTGACCGGTGCGTTGTGGGTGAAGTCGAAACGCGTACGTTCGGCATTCACCAGGCTGCCCTTTTGCTGTACGTGGGTGCCCAGCACCGTACGCAGCGCCTTGTGCATCAGGTGGGTGGCGGAATGGTTGCGCACGGTGGCCGCACGCTGCGCAGCGTTGACATGCGCCGTGACCTTGTCGCCAAGCTTCAGGGCGCCAGACGCCAGGCTGCCATGGTGACCAAAAACGTCCGACTTGATCTTCTGGGTATCGGCCACCTCGAACATCGCGGTGCCGGTGAAGATGGCGCCCTGGTCTCCGACCTGCCCGCCGCTCTCGGAATAAAAAGGCGTGCTGTCGAGCACCACGACCGCTGCCTTGCCCGGCACGATCTGCGAGACCGCAACGCCGTCGACGAACAGACCGGCAACCGTGCTTTCCTCGGTGAGGCTGTCGTAGCCGACGAAGGTGTTGCCCTCGCCGCCGTACTCCAGCGCCTTGTCCATCCGGAACTTGCCGGCGGCACGGGCCTGCGCCTTCTGGCGGTCCATGGCCGCATGGAAACCGGCTTCGTCCACCGTGAGGCCGCGCTCGCGGCACACATCGGCCGAAAGGTCGAGCGGGAAGCCGAAGGTGTCGTGCAGCTTGAAGGCGACATCACCCGGCAGTTGGGTCACGCCGCGCACCAGGGCCGCGTCGAGGATCTGCATGCCGTTCTCGAGCGTCTCGAAGAAGCGCTCTTCCTCAGCCCGCAGCACCTCGGTGATGCGCTGCTGCTGCTCGGCAATGGACGGATAGGCCTCGCCCATCACGGCCACCAGATCGGCGACCAGCTTGTGAAAGAACGGCCCCTTGCGGCCCAGCTTGTAGCCGTGGCGGATGGCGCGCCGGATGATGCGCCGCTGCACATAACCGCGGCCCTCGTTGCCGGGAGTCACACCGTCGGACACCAGGAAGGCGGTGGCACGGATGTGGTCGGCGATCACCTTGAGCGAGTTGTTGCCCAGGTCGGTGCAGGCGGTCTCGCGGGCGGCGGCGCGGACCAGCGTGTCGAACAGGTCGATGTCATAGTTGCTGTGCTTGTGCTGCAGGATCGCAGCCAGGCGCTCCAGGCCCATGCCGGTGTCCACGCAGGGTGCGGGAAGCGGCCGGAGCGAGCCATCGGCCTGCATGTCAAACTGCATGAACACGTTGTTCCAGATCTCGATGTAGCGGTCGCCCTCGGCGTCTGGTGAGCCGGGCGGGCCACCGGCGACCTCGGGGCCGTGGTCGTAGAAGATCTCGCTGCAGGGGCCGCAGGGCCCGGTGTCGGCCATCATCCAGAAGTTGTCGGAGGCGTATTTCGCACCCTTGTTGTCGCCAATACGGACCACCCGCTCGGGCGGCAGGCCGATCTCTTTCGTCCAGATGTCGTAGGCCTCGTCATCGTCGATGTACACCGTGGCCCAGAGTTTGTCGGCAGGCAGTTGGTAGACCTGTGTCAGCAGTTCCCAGGCCCACTTCAGGCTCTCGCGCTTGAAGTAGTCGCCAAAACTCCAGTTGCCCAGCATCTCGAAAAAAGTGTGGTGGCGCGCGGTGTAGCCCACGTTCTCCAGGTCGTTGTGCTTGCCGCCAGCGCGCAGGCAGGCCTGCACCGAGGCGGCACGCACATAGGAGCGCTTGTCGGTGCCCAGGAACACGTCCTTGAACTGCACCATGCCGGAATTGGTGAACATCAGCGTCGGGTCATTGCCCGGCACCAGCGGGCTGGACGCCACCACGGCATGGCCCTTGGATGCAAAGAAGTCCAGAAAGATCGTGCGGATGTCGGAAACGGAGATGGCAGAATGGTTCATGAGGCTTCAGGCTGAGGGAAATGCCGGCACCCGGAATGGCGCCGAAGGTGGCCCGGCCTTGCCGGCCGGCAGGCGCAAGGCTCCAATAGACCACCTGATTTTAACGGCACCCTTCCCACCCCCAGGGAAGCGCTCGCGGGATAATCCGCTATCCAATTTCACCCTCTCGAACGGTACCACGCC
>Ga0209181_10000180_pt1 | contig 115458 bp, 114 predicted proteins | sample MAT05_FD_187208 | JGI IMG/M metagenome (GOLD analysis project Ga0209181, IMG submission 187208) | Freshwater microbial communities from Lake Fryxell liftoff mats and glacier meltwater in Antarctica - MAT-05 (SPAdes) (version 2) | ecosystem: Environmental > Aquatic > Freshwater > Ice > Liftoff...
AGTCAAAACAGCAATTAACCGACCTGGAGGGGACTCGGACCGAAAGCTTTCAACTGAACTATCAGAAGGGGGATGCGGTGCAGCGCCTGCTGACTGACAAGACGCAGCCTATTCTTTCCAAGCGCGGTAGCGCGATTCATGATATTCGCACCAATAAGCTTTTTGTGCAGGATGTACCGAGCCGGCTTGATGATGTTCGCCGCTTGCTCGCCGAAATCGATGTTCCCGTTCAGCAGGTGCTTATTGAGGCCCGTATTGTCGAGGCAGAAGACAACTTTGCCAGGAATTTGGGGAGTCGCCTGGGGTTCCATAATCCTTCGCCAACTGGAAACAATTTTGCAAATCGCGGTCTGTTCGTTGCAGGAGGTGGTTTGGCTGATACGGGCTTCCATACGGGCCAGATGGCAACGCCGATTCCCGACTTTATGAATGACACCCTGGGTTCCAATCTGAGGGCGGCAGATATAGCGGGTAGTAAGGTTGGACAACTATCCTTCGTGCTTTTCAACCAAGCGCGCACCCAGTTTCTCAACCTCGAACTAACCGCCTTGGAACAGGATGGAAAAGGTAAAGTCATCTCCAGCCCGCGCGTGATGACTGCCGACCAGATCGAGGCATTGATTGAGCAGGGCGTCGAAATCCCGTATCAGCAGGCGACCAGTTCCGGTGCGACGAGTGTTTCCTTCCGCAAGGCCAATCTGGCGCTTAAAGTCAAGCCACAGATTACGCCCGATGGCCGCGTTATGATGGAGCTAGATATCAATAAGGACACACCGAACACCCAGCTTTCCACGGGAGCAGGTGTGGCCATCGACACCAAGCATGTCAAGACGCAGGTGCTAGTCGAAAATGGGGGTACGGTGGTTATTGGGGGTATTTACACGCAAGACGAACGCAGCACCACCGCCCGCATACCTTTCCTCGGCGACATTCCCTACGTTGGTTTTCTGTTTAAGAAAACCGAGAGGCGGGACAACAAGACCGAATTGCTGGTCTTTATCACGCCGAAGATCATCAGCGATAAGGTTGGTATGCGCTGAAAGTCCGACGATCATTCCAAAGGCCGGCTTAGCCGGCCTTTTCTTTTCTCGGGTGAGCTCTCGCCTGATAGAATTCCCCGGTGAATTCTTGCGACAACATTTATTTTGTCGGCATGCCCGGCGCTGGCAAAACAACCATCGGTCGCCAGTTGGCGAAGCGCTTGCAGAAGCGCTTTGTCGATTGCGATCATGAAATCGAGGCGCGTACGGGCGTGCGCATACGGTTGATTTTCGAGATTGAGGGCGAGCAGGGGTTTCGTCAGCGTGAGGCACTTGTATTGCGCAGCTTAACCGAGGAAGTCGGTTTGGTGCTGGCAACTGGTGGGGGCGCGGTGCTTGATGCGGAAAATCGCGCTCGCCTCAAGCAAGGCGGCTTCGTGATCTATCTTTGCGTGCCTCCTGATGAGTTGTATGGCCGCACCAGGCGTGATCGCAAACGCCCGTTACTACAGGTCGCCGACCCAAGGGCGCGTATCCATGAGCTCTATTTGCTACGCGACCCACTCTATCGCGAGGTGGCAGATTTAGTGGTTGAGTGCGCGGCTAAATCCCCTTCCAGCGTGGTTCGTTACATCGAAGAGGAAATCCAGCATAGATGCGTACACTCGACGTAGCGCTCGGCGAGCGCGCATATACCATCCAAGTCGGCGCCGGCCTGCTCGGGCGATCCGACTTGTTGCTGCCGCTGCTCAAACTGCCGCAGGTCGCCATTGTTACCAATACCACCGTTGCCCCGCTATATTTAGCGAAGCTTGCTGCGCCTTTGCGGGCGGCGGGTGTGCAGGTCCTGGAAGTGGTCCTGCCTGATGGTGAGCAGTACAAAAACGCGGCCACACTTAATCGCATCTACGACGCCTTGCTGGAAAATCGCTGCGAGCGTGCGGCCACCGTCATTGCCTTGGGCGGCGGTGTGATAGGGGATTTGGCTGGGTTCGCCGCGGCAACCTATCAGCGCGGCGTGTCTTTTATACAGGTGCCTACCACGCTGCTGGCACAGGTGGATTCCTCAGTGGGCGGGAAAACCGGCATCAACCATCCGCTGGGCAAGAACATGATTGGCGCTTTTTATCAGCCGCGGACTGTGCTGGCCGATACCGAAACGCTCAATACGCTGCCTGAACGCGAACTCCGCGCTGGGTTGGCAGAGGTGATCAAATACGGTCTGATTCGAGATCTGCCGTTTTTGGAATGGATCGAAGGCCATCTAGACGAACTGTTGGCGAGGAAAGCGGACGCGCTCACTTACGCCATTGAGCGCTCTTGCGCCAACAAGGCGGAGATTGTCGCTTTGGACGAGACGGAGTGCGGCGTCCGGGCGCTCCTTAACCTCGGGCACACCTTTGGTCACGCCATCGAAGCAGGGATGGGTTACGGCAGTTGGTTGCATGGCGAAGCCGTAGCGGCAGGTACGGTGATGGCAGCAGAGTTATCGCGTCGCATGGGTAGCTTGACTGAAGTTGACGTGAAACGGGTTGTAGATCTGCTGCGCCGCACTGGTTTACCCGTCGCTGGCCCGCCACTGGGAGCCGAGCGCTACCTCGCTTTGATGGCGCTCGATAAAAAGGTGAGTGCCGGCAAACTTCGACTGGTGCTCCTCGATGGGATCGGCCGCGGCGTCATCCGTGCGGATACGAATTTGAACGACGTGCGCGCCACCATCGAAGCTTGCTGCCATGTCTGAAACCATGAGCTATGCCGTCAGCGAGCGAAATTCGCGCGGGCGCCGGCATCCTGAAGCGCAGCCCACCGCGCGCAGCGAATTTCAGCGCGATCGCGACCGCGTGGTGCATTCGACCGCTTTTCGCCGGCTCGAATATAAAACCCAAGTCTTCGTGAATCATGAAGGCGACTTGTTCCGCACCCGCCTCACGCACAGCATTGAGGTCGCACAAATTGCGCGCACCCTGGCGCGAGCGCTAGGCTTGAACGAGGATTTGGTCGAAGTCATCTCGTTGGCGCACGACCTCGGGCATACGCCCTTCGGTCATGCCGGGCAGGATGCGCTGAACGCCTGCATGCGCGACTACGGTGGCTTCGAACACAATCTGCAAAGCCTGCGTACCGTGGACCTGCTGGAAGAACGCTACGGTGCCTTTGATGGCCTCAATCTTTGCTACGAAACCCGCGAAGGCATCCTCAAGCACTGCTCGCCCAACAATGCGCGGGACTTGGGTGAACTCGGCCGACGCTTCCTGGAAAACAGTCAACCGTCCATCGAAGCGCAACTGTGTAACCTGGCCGACGAAATCGGCTACAACAATCACGATGTCGATGATGGTCTGCGTTCCGAGTTGGTGACGCTCGAGCAACTTGAGGGTATCGGAATCTGGTCGCGCCACGTTGCCCAGGTGCGCGCCGAGTTTCCGGCTATTGCAGGCCGGCGCCTGATCCATGAAACTGTGCGACGCATGATCAATTCGCTGGCGGTGGATTTGATCGAACAAACCCGCCGCAATATTGCGGCCGCTGGTGTGGCGACTTTGGATGACGTGCGCCGGGCTTCGCCACTTGCCGCGTTTTCGGGCGAAATGTTGTCCGAGCACCTGGAGATCAAACAGTTTTTACGCGTCAACCTTTACCAGCACTATCAGGTGCTACGCATGACCAATAAAGCTCGACGTATAGTGAGCGAGCTTTTCGGCGCTTTCATGGACGATACCCGTCTACTGCCGCCGCAATATCAAGCCATGGCTGGGCAGGATAAGCCGCGCGCCGTCGCCGACTACATCGCCGGCATGACTGACCGTTACGCCATACGCGAGCATCGCCGCCTCTTCGCCGTAGGCGAAATCTAGCCTCGCACCCCAGCGCTTCTTGAAGCCGTCGCCGTTTGACGGTATATTTCGCGGTTCGCCCAAATGGTTTTGGCCAAAGCCGGTTCGCGTTCACGCGTCGGCTTTTTGGCTTCGGCCGCGCTGGTGGCCCGCTTGGGCCTTGGGGCTGGCGCTCGTTGCGCTGCGTCAGTCATAGACAGACATGGCGCCGCAACCAGCCACGCTGATGATGATTTTGTGTCGAGGAACTGAGATGGGCCTACCCGGCAGCCAGGGTTTGTACGACCCCGCCAATGAACATGACGCTTGCGGCGTTGGTTTTGTCGTCCACATCAAAAATAAGAAGAGTCACGCCATCATTGAGCAGGGCTTGCAGATACTCGAAAATCTTGAGCATCGCGGCGCCACTGGCTACGATCCTTTACTGGGTGACGGTGCCGGCATACTCATACAGACGCCCGACCAGTTTCTGCGTGAAGAGATGGGCAAGCAGGGCGTTATTTTGCCGCTGGTCGGCGACTATGGCGTCGGCATGGTTTTCCTGCCGCGTGCCGATGCCGACAGGCGCGCTTGCGAAAAGGCTATCGAACGTACCATCAAAGCGGAAGGCCAGAGGTTACTGGGCTGGCGTGATGTGCCGCGCGACAACCTCGGTTTGGCTCAAGCGGCCAAAGACTTGGAGCCGGTGGTCCGACAGGTCTTTATCGGCAAAGGCGCTGGCATCACCGACACGGACGCGCTGGAACGCAAGCTCTACATCATACGCAAGGCTTCCGGTCACGCCATCCAGGCGTTGAAACTCGCCGAAGGCAAAACGTTCTATGTGCCGTCAATGTCGGCGCGTACTCTGCTCTACAAGGGCATGTTGCTCGCGAATCAGGTCGGCGACTATTACCTCGATCTCAAAGATCCACGCATGGTCACCGCTTTGGCATTGGTGCATCAGCGCTTCTCCACCAACACCTTCCCGACCTGGGATCTGGCGCACCCGTTCCGCATGATCGCCCACAATGGCGAAATCAACACGCTGCGTGGCAACGTGAACTGGATACGCGCGCGCCAACAGGCGATTTCCTCGCCGGTATTGGGGGACGACTTGAAGAAAGTCTGGCCGCTGATCTATGACGGCCAGTCTGATTCGGCCTCGTTCGACAATGCGCTTGAACTGCTGGTGATGGGCGGCTACAGCCTGGCCCACGCCATGATGCTTTTGATTCCCGAGGCCTGGGCAGGTAACCCGCTCATGGACGAAGAGCGTCGCGCCTTCTACGAATACCATGCCGCGATGATGGAACCGTGGGATGGTCCCGCCGCCGTGGCCTTCACGGATGGTCGACAGATCGGCGCCACGCTGGATCGCAACGGTCTGCGCCCCGCGCGTTATCTTGTGACAGATGATGACATGGTGGTGATGGCTTCCGAAATCGGCGTGCTGCCGATACCGGAAAGCAAGATCGTCAAGAAGTGGCGTTTGCAGCCCGGCAAGATGTTTTTGATCGACCTCGAACAAGGCCGCATCATCGACGACGTCGAGCTGAAGAAGAGCCTGTCCAGCGCCAAGCCCTACGCCGAGTGGGTGGCCAAGTCGCGTTACTTCCTGGCGGACCTGCCCGGCGTTGACGGCAAGCAAACGCTTAAGGAGTCGGTGCTCGATACACAGCAGGCGTTCGGCTATACGCAGGAAGACATCAAGTTCATCCTGCAACCCATGGCCGCCACGGGCGAAGAAGCCATCGGGTCCATGGGGCACGACGCCGCCCTGCCGGTGCTCTCTGGCAAAAACAAGCCGCTGTATAACTATTTCAAGCAGCTTTTCGCGCAGGTCACGAATCCGCCCATCGATCCGATCCGCGAAGAGATTGTCATGTCGCTGACGTCTTTCATCGGACCGAAGCCGAATCTGCTCGGTATCGATGAAACCAATCCGTCGCTGCGGCTGGAGGTCACACAACCGGTACTGTCGGACGACGACCTGGCTAAGCTGCGCGAGATCGACACGCTGACGGGTGGCCGTTTTCGCGCCCAACTCATCGACATCACCTATCCCGCGAGCCAGGGTGCCGCCGGCATGGCGAAGGCCATGCGTGAGCTGTGCGCGGTTGCGGAGAAAGCTGTCGGCAAGTTCAACGTACTTATTCTTTCCGACCGCGCCGTTTCGCGCGGCCGTGTGGCCATACCGGCACTGCTCGCGACCAGCGGCGTGCACCATCATCTGGTGCAGAAAGGCTTGCGCACCAGCACCGGCTTGGTTGTCGACACGGGCTCCGCGCGCGAAGTGCATCACTTTGCGCTCCTCGCCGGTTATGGCGCGGAAGCGATTTGTCCCTGGTTGGCGTTTGAGTCTGTGGCCAGTCTTGCGCCGGGCATAGCCGGCAAAGTCGATAGCAAAGAAGCCAAAAAGCGCTTTGTTAAAGCCGTCAACAAAGGGCTGCTGAAAGTGATGTCGAAGATGGGCATTTCCACTTATCAGTCCTACTGCGGCGCGCAGATATTTGAGGCGATCGGCCTCAATTCAGCCTTTGTCACACAATACTTCAGCGGCACCGCCAGCAACGTGCAAGGTATAGGTTTGACAGAAGTCGCGGAAGAAACGCTGCGTATGCACAGCGATGCTTTCGGCACAAACCCTGTCTTGAGCAACGCCCTTGATGCCGGTGGCGAATACGCCTGGCGCGTGCGAGGCGAAGAACACATGTGGACGCCAGACTCCATCGCCAAACTGCAACACGCCACGCGCACCAACCAATACGAAACCTACAAGGAATATGCGCGCCTGATAAACGACCAGAGCAAACGCCATATGACGCTGCGTGGGCTCTTCGATATCAAGCCGCTGGGCGCGCCCGTGCCACTGCATGAAGTTGAGCCAGCCAAAGACATCGTCAGGCGTTTTGCCACAGGCGCCATGTCGCTGGGCTCCATATCGACGGAAGCCCACACCACGCTGGCCATCGCCATGAACCGCATTGGCGGCAAGTCGAACACCGGTGAAGGTGGCGAAGATGCGATGCGCTACCAGAAACTCAAGGGCGGCGAAAAACTCACTGAGTTGATCGGCAAAAACCGCATCGAGCGCGATCTGGTCATGCAGCCCGGCGATTCGCTGCGCTCCAAGATCAAGCAGGTGGCCTCGGGGCGCTTCGGCGTCACCGCTGAGTATCTCGCCAGCGCCGATCAAATTCAGATCAAAATGGCGCAAGGCGCCAAGCCGGGCGAGGGTGGCCAATTGCCCGGCCATAAGGTGTCGGAATACATCGCCCAGTTGCGCTTCTCTGTGCCGGGCGTCGGTCTCATTTCGCCGCCGCCGCATCACGACATTTATTCCATCGAAGACTTGGCGCAGCTCATACACGATCTGAAGAACGCCAATCCGCAAGCATCAATCTCCGTCAAGCTGGTGTCGGAAGTTGGTGTTGGCACGGTGGCTGCGGGGGTGGCCAAGGCCAAGTCCGACCACGTCACCATCTCTGGCTATGACGGCGGCACAGGCGCTTCGCCAATCTCTTCGATCAAACACGCCGGCGCGCCGTGGGAACTGGGTCTCGCCGAAACGCAGCAGACGCTGGTGCTCAACCGCTTGCGCGGCCGCATCGCCGTGCAGGTGGACGGGCAGATGAAAACTGGCCGCGATGTGTTGATCGGCGCGCTACTGGGCGCAGACGAATTTGGCTTCGCCACTGCGCCGTTGGTGGTCGAAGGCTGCATCATGATGCGCAAGTGCCACCTAAACACCTGTCCGGTCGGCGTCGCCACGCAGGATCCGGTGTTGCGCAAGAAGTTTACCGGCCAGCCGGAGCATGTGGTCAACTTCTTCTTCTTCGTCGCGGAAGAGTTGCGCGAGTTGATGGCGCAAATGGGCGTGCGTAAACTCGACGACATTATCGGACGCAGCGATTTGCTCGACATGAAGAAGGGCGTCCAGCACTGGAAGGCCAAGGGTCTGGACTTCAGCAAAATTTTCTATCAACCGAAAGTACCGGCCGAAGTGGCGCGTCATCACGTCGAAGCGCAAGACCATGGGCTGGCGCGTGCGCTCGATCATCAATTGATCGCCAAAGCACAGCCCGCCTTGGAAAGCCGTCAAAAGGTTGCCTTTGAAGTGACGGTGCGCAACGTCAATCGCACGGTAGGCACCATGTTGTCGCATGAAGTTGCCAAACGTTATGGCCATGCCGGTTTGCCGGATGACAGCATCCACGTCAAGCTGAGCGGTACGGCAGGTCAGAGCTTCGGCGCCTTTCTTGCCAAAGGCATTACGCTGGAACTGACCGGCCAGGCCAACGACTATGTCGGCAAAGGGCTGTCGGGCGGGCGCATCATCGTCAAGCCGTCACCGGAATTCCGTGGCAAGCCGGAAGACAACATCATTATCGGCAACACTGTGTTGTACGGGGCCATCGCAGGCGAATGCTATTTCCGTGGCGTCGCCGGTGAGCGCTTTGCTGTGCGCAACTCAGGTGCGATGGCAGTCGTGGAAGGGGTGGGCGATCACGGTTGCGAATACATGACGGGCGGCACCGTCGTGGTGATCGGTCAGACCGGCCGCAATTTCGCCGCCGGCATGTCTGGCGGCGTTGCCTACGTGCTCGATGAAGAAGGTGATTTTGAAAAGCGCTGCAATCTTTCCATGGTTGCGCTGGAACCGGTGCCGGACGAGCAAGCCGCCTCTGAGACCGGTGAACTGGAATCTCATGGCAAGGTCGATGTGCGCCACCTCGGGCGCGCCGACGATGAGCTGCTGCGCAGTTTGATCGAGAAGCATGCGCAACACACCAGCAGCGAGCGCGCTCGCTTGATCCTCGACCAGTGGGGCAGTTATCGCAGCAAGTTCGTAAAAATAATGCCGCACGAATACCGTCGCGCCCTCACCGAAATGGCGGCAGAACAGAAGCGTTTGGAGGCCGCCTGATATGGGCAAGATTACCGGGTTTATGGAGTATCAGCGGCTGTCGGAAGCTGTTTTGCCTGTACAGAAACGCGTCAAGGAATATAAGGAATTTGTGCTCCGCCTGACCGACGAGCAATCCGCCATTCAGGGCGCGCGCTGTATGGATTGCGGCATTCCGTTCTGCATGAGCGGCTGCCCGGTGAACAATCAGATCCCCGACTGGAATGATCTGGTTTATCGCGGCAAGTGGCGCGAAGCCATCGACACGTTGCATTCGACCAACAACTTCCCCGAAGTTACCGGCCGCATTTGTCCGGCGCCTTGCGAAGCATCCTGCACGCTGAACATTAATAACGATGCTGTCGGGATCAAATCCATCGAACACGCCATTATCGACAAGGCTGGCGAGAATGGCTGGGTGGTGCCGCAGCCACCAGCGCGCAAGACCGGCAAGAAGATCGCCGTAGTCGGCTCCGGTCCGGCCGGTATGGCTGCCGCACAGCAGCTTGCGCGTGCTGGGCACGACGTCACCGTATTCGAAAAAAACAGCCGCATCGGTGGTCTGATGCGCTATGGCATTCCGGATTTCAAGCTGGATAAACGGCTCATTGATTGGCGCATGGCGCAGCTTGCCGCAGAAGGCGTGCGTTTCCGTACCAGTGTGATGGTGACGGACAGCCCGCTGCCAGCAGGCGTGACCAACGATGCCGCGACCACGATTACCCCCAAAGCCTTGCTTAAGGAATTCCACGCCGTGGTGTTGTCGGGCGGCGCGGAAACGCCACGCGATTTGCCTATCCCCGGCCGGGAGTTGGATGGCGTGCATTTCGCGCTGGATTTCCTCATTCCGCAGAACAAGCAAGTGGCTGGCGATGGCAAGAACAAAATTTCCGCCAAGGGCAAACAGGTGGTGGTTATCGGCGGTGGCGATACCGGGTCCGACTGCGTCGGTACTTCCAACCGTCACGGTGCTGCCAGCATCACGCAATTCGAATTGCTGCCGCAGCCGCCTGAAAAAGAGAACAAGGCGCTGACCTGGCCCTATTGGCCCATGAAGATGCGCACCTCCTCGTCGCATGAAGAGGGTTGCGAACGCGACTGGTCCGTGGCAACCAAAGAGTTCATAGGCGAGAATGGCAAGCTCAAGGCGCTGCGTGTTGTTCGTCTGGAATGGAAAGACGGAAAGATGTGCGAAATTCCGGGCAGCGACTTCATCGTCAAGGCGGATCTGGCATTTCTCGCCATGGGCTTTCTCGGGCCGGTGAGCGGCATACTCGATCAGTTCGGCGTCGACAAGGATGGTCGCGGCAACGCCAAAGCGACAACCGATGGCGAAGGTTGCTACCAAACCAATGTTCCCAAGGTGTTCGTGGCGGGCGACATGCGTCGCGGCCAGTCCTTGGTCGTTTGGGCCATCCGGGAAGGTCGGCAATGCGCACGAGCGGTCGACGAATTTCTCATGGGAAGTTCAACGCTTCCGCGTTAATGGCTGCGGAATCAAAAAAGGGGCGACGCGGTCGCCCCTTTTGCTATGCGCAGTTCGTCACACAGAACGTCATAATCGCCATGCTAGAATCCATGCGTCTTTTAACGACTTTTTCAATCGCATGAACGTCGTCATACTCGCCGCCGGACAGGGCAAGCGCATGCGTTCGGATTTACCCAAGGTGCTGCATCGCCTGGGCGGCCAGCCCCTGCTAACCCACGTGCTGGAGACTGCTCGCGAACTCGGCGCACGCAAAATCTGCGTGGTGTATGGCCACGGTGGCGAAATCGTACGGGAGTGCTATGCCGACGCCGAGGTGGTTTGGGTCAAGCAGGAGCCGCAACTTGGCACCGGCCACGCTGTGTTGCAAGCGCTGCCACATCTCGATCCCACTACAGCCACACTGGTGTTGTATGGCGACGTGCCGTTGATAGCCAGTGCTACCTTGTCGCGTCTGTGCGAAGTCGCCGGCGCCGGCCTCGGCGTGCTTACCGTCGAGATGGCGAACCCCTCAGGCTACGGCCGCATTGTGCGCGAGGACGGCAAAATTCTTTGCATCGTCGAAGAGCGCGACGCCAGCGAAGATCAGCGCACTATTACTGAAATCAACACCGGCTTCGTCATCGCGCCGACCACGGCGCTTTCGCGCTGGTTGCCTGGATTAGGCAACAACAACGCGCAGGGCGAGTACTACCTGACCGATATTGTGCGACTCGCCATTGAAGAGGGTATGCCGGTGGCCAGCGCCCAGCCCGATGCTGATTGGGAAGTGTTGGGTGTCAATAGTAAGGTGCAGCTCGCGGAACTCGAACGCATCTATCAGAACGGCAATGCCTTACGTTTGATGGAGCAAGGTGTGGCGCTGGCCGACCCGGCGCGACTGGACGTGCGTGGCGAACTCGATTGTGGTCGCGATGTGACGATAGACGTGAACTGCATTTTTGAAGGCCGCGTGGTGCTGGACGATGGCGTCGAAGTTGGCGCGAATTGCGTGCTCAGAAATACCCGCGTTGGCGCGGGTACCCGCATTGCGCCTTTCTCGCATATCGATGATGCGGAGATTGGCCCGCGTTGCATCATTGGCCCTTACGCTCGACTACGTCCGGGCACCAAGTTGGATGAATCGGTGCACGTCGGCAATTTCGTCGAGGTCAAGAACAGCCTTATAGGCGAGAACTCCAAAGCCAATCATCTTTCTTACGTCGGTGATGCCACCGTGGGCAAGAACGTCAACATCGGCGCCGGCACCATTACTTGTAATTACGACGGTGCCAATAAGTATCGAACAGTTATCGAGGATGACGTATTCATAGGCTCGGACACGCAACTCGTAGCGCCGGTAACGGTCGGTCGTGGCGCCACGCTGGGTGCTGGCACCACGCTAACGAGTGATGCGCCGCCCGAGCAACTCACCATTTCACGCACCAAACAAGTGTCGATTTCGAAATGGAAGCGACCGGTTAAACAGAAAAAAAATTAGCCGCGTAGCGCGCGGCATCAATTGGGATATCGCCTTATGTGTGGCATTGTCGCGGCGGTCGCTGACCGCAATATTGTTCCCGTCCTGCTTGAAGGGCTGCGCAAGCTCGAATATCGCGGCTATGACTCAGCGGGCCTCGCCATCTTGAATGGCGGCTTGCATCGTTTTCGCAGCGTTGGGCGCGTCGCTGAATTGACGACGCAAGCGGAAGGCGCGACATCTCATGCAGGCATCGCGCACACGCGCTGGGCCACGCATGGCGCGCCCTCCGAGCGCAATGCGCATCCGCACGTCTCAGGTGGTTTGGCGGTGGTGCATAACGGCATCATCGAAAACTTCGAGGAGATCAAAGCGCGACTCAGCGGTCTCGGTTACACCTTCACTTCTGACACCGATACCGAAGCGATCGCTCATCTGGTTGAACACAATCTCAGAACGCTGCCTGATATTTTCGATGCCACGCGCGCGGCTTGTGCCGAACTCATCGGCGCCTATGCCATTGCCGTTTTGTCCGAGAAAGAGCCGCAGCGCTTGGTGGTGGCTCGTCACGGCGCGCCCCTCTTACTCGGTGTTGCCGAAGACGGCCATTATGCGGCGTCGGATACCTCTGCTTTGCTGCAAGTGACGCGCAACATGATTTACCTCGAAGACGGGGACATTGCCGAGATTTCTCGCGCCGGTTGTCGTGTGGTGGATCTGGCAGGAAACGTGGTGATACGCCCCATGCACGTTAGCACGCTGTCAGCGGACGCCGTCGAATTGGGTAAGTTTCGTCACTACATGCAGAAGGAAATATTCGAGCAGCCACAGGCGCTGGCGAATACGCTCGAAATGATAGGTGCCGCCCAAAGCGTAGTGCCGCAGTTGTTCGGCGTTGAGGCGGCCGAGATACTGAAAGACGCGAAGCGTGTGCTGATACTCGCTTGTGGCACCAGTTGGCACGCGGGCATGACAGCGCGTTACTGGATTGAGCAGATCGCCAAGGTGCCTTGTGTCGTGGAGATAGCCAGCGAATATCGTTACCGCGACTCCGTGCCCGATCCCGATACCCTGGTGGTCGCCATTTCGCAGTCTGGTGAGACGGCGGATACCTTGGCCGCGCTGAAGCACGCGCGGGCCCTGGGCCAACAGCGCACGCTGGCGATTTGCAACGTCGCCGAAAGCGCCTTGGTGCGAGAGACGGCGTTGCGCTTCCTCACGCGCGCCGGGCCGGAGATAGGCGTCGCATCCACCAAGGCGTTTACGACCCAACTAGCCGCATTGTTCCTACTCGCGGTTACTCTGGGTAAACAACGTGGCCACATTGACCCGGCGACAGAAGCGGCGCACCTGGTCGCGATGCGCCACCTGCCCTTGGCCGTCGGTCGTGTACTGGAGCTGGAGCCGCAGATCGAGGCCTGGGCGCAAGCCTTTGCCGACAAGCACCACGCGCTTTTTCTTGGTCGGGGGTTGCACTATCCGATCGCAATGGAGGGCGCGCTTAAATTGAAGGAAATCTCCTATATTCACGCTGAGGCCTACCCCGCCGGCGAACTCAAGCATGGCCCGCTGGCGTTGGTCGATAAAGACATGCCCGTGATAGCCGTTGCGCCGAACGACACTTTGCTGGAAAAGCTGAAGTCGAATTTGCAAGAGGTACGCGCGCGCGGCGGCGAGCTCTTTGTGTTTGCAGATGCCGGCAGCGAAATCAGTGAGTCGGACGGTGTGCATATCATCCGCATGCCGGAACACTATGGCCTACTCTCACCGGTGCTGCATGTTGTACCGCTGCAATTGCTCGCCTATCACGTCGCGCTGGTCAAAGGTACTGACGTCGACAAGCCACGCAATCTCGCCAAATCAGTGACGGTCGAATAGGCAAGCGGCGCGTAGTTGCGCGCCGCTTGCCTCGCTGTTATGCGGCGCCGCGAGCAGTTGGCGTCCACATGGCGCGAGCGATCGCGATTGTGGTGACCAGTAACGCTAAGCCACCGGCATACTCCGCCGGATAGTAAAACGGGGCGACGAAGGTTAGCGCAAGCGCGTGATAGACATAGGGAATGGCGGTCCACTTCGGTAGCTGCGGCGTGCGCCAAATGAGTATGCCGTAAAGCACCGAGCCTACCAGTAGTGCCACCGCAGAAGCGATCATAAAGGGCAATGCGTAGGGCCCAGCCAGGCCGTTGTTGGCAATCTCAATAACCTGATGCGCACCCGCCAGCCATTGCCGGCCAACCTCCGGCGTGACAAATGCGATCACGCCTGCCATCGGTAGGAACAGTAGATTGCCGAAGATGCTCAAGACCATTGCCCAAAAGGCTAGCGTGTCGTGGCGAGTGTCTTTGAGGACGACATACATCGCCAGCCAACCGAAGCATTGAACGCACAGGCTGGGAAGTAAAAAAAACCAGGCAAGGGCAAACGAGTGCGAAGCCGCGCCCAAGGCGAAAGCTTCTGGCGAGGTGGCTTGATCGATAATCGGGCCACGCAATGTCAGGCCGATCACACTCAGCACGCCCGACGCCACCAGGCACAATAATCCCATGCGTACGCGTTTCAAATCTCTGGCGTTCATCGCTGTTGTTCCCCCATAAATCACGAGTCGTGCAAATACCCGTCGCCGAATTGGCGAGCGCGGGCTGCCTACTCAAAATATGCGAATACGTGTCGTCGAACGTAGCGCAATCATGCGTTATCAGCGTGATTTTGCGTGTCGTTACAAAGCAAAGTGCGCCGCGACAACAACTCGATGGGGTGCGAATGTATCGGACGAGTTCGGCGCGCGTCAAGCGGCCGACACGCGATAGGTTGTTGCCAGATGAGGCTTGGAGGGTTGTTTTTCAGAGTGCGCACGAACCGCTACGCCTCAAGAAAAAATTTATCCGAAAGTAATCAGAATAGCGTCTGCGACACTTTTCATCGGGATGTTTTTTTCCATGCTCAACTTTTGGATATAGCGGAACGCTTCTGCCTCGCTCATCTTCTGCTTGTTCATCAGCACGGCTTTAGCCTTGTCGACCGCCTTGCGACTTTCCAGCTCCAGCTTCAGTTTTTCCACTGTGCCGCTGAGCGACGATTGCTTGATGAAATTTTCCAGAGCCAACTCGATGGCTGGCGGAATATCCTGCGCACGGAACGGTTTGGTGATGTAGGCCATCACACCGGCGGTTTTGGCGGCGCGCACCAGTGGCGGGCTCGAATAGGCTGTGAGAAGTATGACGGGTATGTCGCGGGCGACCAACTCCGCGACAGCGATGCCGTCCAGTCCAGACATTTTGATGTCGAGGATGGCGACGTCGGGCTTGAGTTCGGTGATCTTGCGCAGCGCCTCGCCACCATCGGCGGCTTCGGCCACCACGGTGTAGCCGAGGTCTTGTAACAGCTCCTTCAGATCCAGACGGATCAGGGGCTCGTCGTCGGCGATGAGTATGCGCATATCCATGTCAAGATTTTTGCAATAGTCTATTGCATAGTTGAAGCCTTGACGCGCGGGTATCGCACGCAGGCCACGGTACCGCAACCGTGCGGGTTGTTATGCAGATGAAAGCTGCCACGCAGATCGCGCGACACCAGCTCGTTGATGATCGTGATGCCCAGACTGCCGTTGTTGTCGCCGGCAGTGAAGCCGGCTGGCAAACCATGGCCGTTGTCGGTCACGGTCAACACCACTTCGCTTTCGCCGCAGTGGAGTGATATTTCGATCTTGCCACTTTCGATCTGGTTCAGGCCATGAGAAAGCGCGTTCTGGATTAGCTCATTCGCCACTAGCGCTAATGAGGTCGCTTCTCGGGAGACGATTGCCGGCGACCCGCCTGCCACAGTGAGGCTGATCTGCGGTCGCGATGGCAGGTTGGTCGTGAGTAGGCCGCTGATCTTGGTGAGTAGATGCGAAAAGTCAACCATGCCTATGTCGCCCAAGGTCAGCGTGTCATGCACCAGTGCGATGGTCATGACACGTCCGATGGAATCTTCCAGTGCTTGTTCAGCGGTAATGCGGTCGAGACGGCGTATCTGCATGCGCAACAGGCTGGCGACGGTCTCCAGGCTGTTCTTCACCCGGTGATGAATTTCCTTGAAGAAGGTGGTGTTGAGTTCAAGCTCGCGATTCTCGACAAACACGCCTAACTGCCCGGCAAGGCTATGCAGGAACACTTCGTTGTGCGCGGTTTCCGGCCCCTCGAAATACCACGCCTCGCCTTTCGGCTTGTAGAGATTGAGCCGGCCGCGTGGCACATCGCGGTAGAAAATCGGCAAAGAGATGTAGTCGAATGAATAGTCGGCGGGGGGATGGGGCGACTCGTCGTCCCGATGTGCCGAAGTGATCGCGGTGTGTGATGGTCGCCGATCGTGTGCGAGTTTCGCATCGAAGCCGAGATCGCTGTCGCCGAGCACAACGGCTGGATCCACATCGAGCGCTTCATTGACAAGCACGTGATGATGTTTGTCGAGAACCCAAATGGTGGTTGCGGCGAGCTTGAGCGTGCGGCGTATGCTCTGGGCGACGTGCGAGTATCGTCCGGCGCCACCGGACATCACCAGCTCTTGGCCGAGCGCGTTCAATAACTCGATTTGTCGCAGGTCCCTGCCAGGAACAAACTGTGCGGTCATCATGGCCTACTCTGTTCGGTTTCGGGGCGCTATGCAAAAAGTCGAGGGCACTGTAGCGCATCACACCGGGCGTTCGCAATGCGCAGAATCAAGTCACACATGCTTCAATCAGAAAATGTTCCCATTTCAACAATACGCCTATTTTTTACAAAAGGTGGAACGGGGCTCTTGACACGCCTAATTCAATGGATGCAATATTCGGCTACGGAATTGCAGCACCGGGGTAAAGCAGCCCTCTTCGCCTAAACGGCGGAGAGGGCTTTTTGTTTTGCGCTTTTGTTTTTCCCCGGATTTTTTCTGATGGCTCATTGAAGAAACGGAAGCAGCATGAACATGCGATTGGCGAGCGGGAACAGTTGGGATCGAGCGATAGCGCTGACGCTGCTCGTCGTGCTGTTGCTTGGCTGCTTGCGCTTCGCCAGCGCGGCCTCGGCACCGCGCGAGGACCTGCTCGATGTCACCTTCAGCAATGAAAAGTCCGGCTGGGCAAGCGGCCGCTGGGGCACTGTGGTAGCCACTGCCGATGGCGGACGCACCTGGCGGCGCCAGGCTACCGGCGTCGACTACACTCTGGCCGGCATTCATTTTGTCGACGACAAGAACGGCTGGGCCGTGGGCGACAAAGGCACCATCATTCACACCGCTGACGGTGGCAAAACATGGGTGAAGCAACGTAGCCCCGTGCCGCTGTTTCTCATGCGTGTGCACTTCCGCAATCCGCAAGTCGGCTGGATCGTCGCGGAGCGCACGCACATTCTCTATACCAACGATGGTGGCGCCACCTGGACCGTGCAGTTCGCTGACGGCGATTTCATCTTCAAGTCACTAGCCTTCGCCGATGACAAGAACGGCTGGGCGGTCGGCGAGTACGGCCACATTTATCACACCAGCGACGCTGGCAAGAGTTGGGTCAAGCAGGCCGGCCGCTACGGTATGTCCGAGCAGACCGGCGAGATTCTCGGCGACAACTTTCTGTTCGATATAAGTGCCGTCGATGTTAAAAACGCCTGGGTGGTCGGCATAGATGGTTATGTCGCGCGCACCGAAGACGGCGGCGCCACCTGGCGAGAAGTAAAAACCGGCACACCTAAAACGCAGATATTCAGCGTCGCTGTCTCGGCAGGCAGCATCGCTATCGCCGGCAACGGCTTGCTGATGACGTCCATCGACAATGGCGCGAACTGGAAGCGCGTCAAGACCACGCCATCCGCCGACTACGGCTGGTTCTATCGCTTGGCTGCGCTACGCAGTGGTTATGTGGCGGTGGGTTGGCAGGGGGCGATCTACGTCAGCGACAGCAAGGCGGAAAACTGGCAAAGGGCGGCGTATGAATAAGACCAATCTAAACCCGCTCGATCGCAATCTCATCGACCGGCCCGGCCGTGTCGACAGACTGGCGCGTTTTTTCACCGACTATCGCATCATTGTGCTGACGCTTTCCGTTATCGCTGCGCTGGTGGTCGGCTTCGGCGCCACGCGCATCAAGGGCGAGGTGATCTTGCAGGACATGTTCCCCTTCACCCATCCGTATCTCCACCTGCATGGGCGTTTCTCGCAGGTGTTTGGCGGCGGTGGCTCTACGGTGGTGGTGGCGGTGAAGGTCAAGAACGGTGACATCTTCACACCGGAACGCCTCACCCGTATCCAGCGCATGACCGAAGAAATCGAAATGTGGGACGAAGTTTATCGCCCCCTCACGGTTTCCATTGGCAGTCGATCCACCAAAGTGGTGAAGACGCGCAAGAAAGGCGAGATCAGCGTCGAGCCCTTGATGTGGCCGGAAGTGCCGCGCACGCCCGAAGCGATCGAGGTGCTGAAGAAAGAGTTGTATTCCAATCCCGCCTACAAAGGCTCTCTGATTTCGCACGATGGTACGGCGGCACTCATTTTGACCGAATTCCGAGAGAACATTTCTTACGAGCGGGTGTTCGAGCTGGTGCAGAAGTTGACCAAGGAACACACCGACGCAGAGATGTCGGTGCACACCGTTGGCTTCCCCATCATGATGGGCTGGATATATTCCTACAAGCCGCAGATATTCATTGTCTTCGGTGTAAGCATAACGATCTGTCTTGCCATACTCTGGCTGATCTTCCGCTCGCCCGCCGGCATTATTGCGCCTATCGGTTTCAGCATGATCTGTACGCTATGGGGTTTGGGCTTCATCGGTTGGAGCGGCATCAACTTCAGTCCTTTGCTTTACGTGCTGGCCTTTCTCGTTGGTGCGCGCATGATCAGTCACTCCGTGCAGATCACGCAGCGTTACTTCGAGGAATATCAAGCTTGCCACCACCACGCGGTGGCGGCCTGCTACGAAACCATGCGCAAGACCATGCTGCCCAACACCGTTTGTGTGCTGACCGAAGCACTGGGTTTTCTGGTGTTGTTCATCGCCAAGATCGGCTTGATGATGCAGGTAGCCACCATCCTCAGCGTGTGGATGGTGAGCCTCGCCCTGGCCGGGATATTGACGCCCATCATATGCAGTTTGTTGCCGATGCGGCGCGCACTGCAAGACTGGGAGACACGTCAGGCGCGTCCCAGCATGCTCGACCGGCTGCTGGTTCGAGTTTGCGAGTTCTCCATAGGGCGTGGCCGCTGGGTCGTGCTGGGCGTGTGCGCCGCAATGTTCGCGTTCAGCTTGTCGAACATGGGCTCGATCAAGATCGGTGATCCCACACCCGGTACGCCGCTACTCTTCGACAGCCATCCGTATAACCGCGACCAGGCGCTGATCGACGCTTCCTTCGACGCCTCCTCCGATAATCTCATGCTGTTCTATGAAGGTCAGCGCGGCTCGGTCTACGACCCCGAGGTACTCAAGACCTTTGAGGCATTCTCTCGTCACATGCGTGACGAACTCCCCGATCTCTATAAGACCTCGGCTTCCGTCATCAATCTTGCACAGTTGGTCAACGTCACTTTCCACGACGGCGATATGCTGTGGTACCAGACGCCTCGCGACGAGGCTCTCCTGACGGCGCTGATGGGCTATGTGCGCGAAAATGCCGCGCGTGGCACCACCAGTCGCTTCATGGACGCCAGCATGGAGCGTGCGCAGATCACGCTGTTTTTCTCGGATCACACGTCAGACAATCTGGCTCGCATTCATGACGCCGCCTATGCGTTTTTCAAAACGCATCCAACCAGCACGGAGCGAGGCCACTTTCTACTGGCGGGCGGCCGCATCGGCTTGGAAATGGCCGTCAACGATGAAATGAAGCGCTCGCATTTCTTGATCGATGGCGCGGTGCTTCTCGCGATCCTGCTGCTGTGTTCGCTCTACTTCCGTTCGCTTTTGGCCGGTGTGATGCTGACGGTGCCACTGATACTGGCCAACCTAGTGGCCTTCGCCTATATGGCGAAGATGGGCATTGGGCTTTCCATCAACACCTTGCCCATTGCGGCGGTGGGCGTGGGCGTCGGCGTTGATTTCGCGCTTTATCTTTACGCCATGCTGAAATGGGAACTGCCGCGCCACGAACATTGGCGCGACGCACTGATCGAAACGGTGCGTACCTCCGGCAAGGGAGTGGTGTTCACTGGTTTCACCACCATACTGCCAATTCTTTCTTGGTACTTTATTTCGGATCTGCGTTTCCAGGCGCAGATGGGCTTCTTCCTGGCAATGATTATGGCGACCAACGTCGTGTTGGCGATCACCTTGCATCCGCTAATGATTTATATGCTCAAGCCCAAGTTCCTGCTCAAGCGCTCGATACAGCCCCAGGTCGCAGATCGGCTCGCGCACGACGGTGAAGTTCCGTCCGCCGCCATTGTGGACAGGGCGAATTAGGAATACCGCGATGGCAATGAAAAACGCCCAAGACCGCTACGGATTTATCGCCAAACTCCTGCATTGGGTGATGGCGTTCTTGATCCTTGATCTCGTCGTGATGGGCGTCGCCATGACGGGACTACCGACAGGTGAGCAGAAGGCGCAAATTTTCGATGCGCACAAGTTTCTGGGCATGACCGCGTTCGTACTCGTCTTGCTACGCGCCGGTTGGCGATTGATCGATACTGCGCCGCGGTTGCCGGCATCGATCAGTCATGTACAACAACGCCTGGTGGGCGTGGCACATGGCTTGATGTACGTGCTCATGCTGATCGTACCAGTGCTTGGCGCGCTGGTGGCGCAGTCAGCCGGCAAGCCGGTGCCCTTCTTCTTCGAGCTACCTGTCATGGTGGTGCGAGATGAGGCATTGCACGAGATACTGGCCAAAATTCATGGTGCTTGCGCGATGGTCTTGGTCGGGCTTGCCCTTGCACATGCGCTGGTGGCGTTGGCGCATCATTGGGTTTGGAAGGACGACGTCTTGCGCCGTATGACGCGCTGGCGCCGGCAAGATTTGAGGCCACGTTAGTTAGCTTGATTTGTACGTGAGCGCAGACGATGCACGCTGGGCGGGCATCGCCGCAGGTGTGGTGGGGAAGTAGCAGTTTGGGGTGACGTAGCCTCTCTTGCCGGCGAAAAATGCGCGGCAGGGGAGGCTTTTTTTCGCGGTTCGTGCAATCCGAAATTTTCAAGGGGGGTCGGTATGAACAGACAAGCAATAGCAAAAAAGACGACGCTAGGCGCGCTGTTGGCGATGGCGATGCTGCCAGCGCACGCGGCGCCATGGGTCACAGAAGGCGGGGGCGAGGCGACCGTCATGGGGTATGTCAGTCAGGGCATGGGGTATGGACTGCGCGACCACTACGACAGTCAGCCTGGCGTCAATTCGCTTATCACCACCATCTTGCTTGAAGGCGCCTACAAGCCCAACGACGATCTCAAGTTCTACGGCTCCTTGATGGCGACTGGCGACTGGATATACAGCGTTCGCGACAATAGCAACGGCTGGAATTCCCGTCGCTTTGATCGTTCGCAACAGTTTCTTCAAGCCGATGATAAATACTGGCAGATCCTGCGCGAGGCACACGTGACGTGGACAGGCAAGAGCGGCATGCTTCGTCTGGGCAAGCAGGTCGTCAAATGGGGCGAGATGGATGGTCAGCAGATCATCGACACCATCAACCCGGTGGATCAGCGACGCGGTTTCGCCGACGTCGAGTTCGAAACGTCAGTGATTCCAACCTGGTTGATACGCGGCGAGTACTACCCCGAGAACAAGCCAAGTTGGTTGCAGGACCTTGGCATCGAATACGTGCTTAACCCCAATATCGATTTCATTCCGAGTCAGGCCGGCGAACTTGGCAACGACCGCGGCGGTATCTGGGCGCCGAATGTGCCGGGATTTGGATGGAAGCAGATCACCTTTTGCCCGCCTGGTCCGCCGATGCCTGGGCCGCCCTGCATGCCGGGAGTCTATGTGCCTGGGGAAGCGCCGCTGCCGCCCTTTATGACTGGTCCCGTTGTGCAAAGCCGGCTCGGTTCGCCGGCCTTGAATAGCATCGTCAAGCCCAACGGCTGGTCGGGTATGGAACATGCCTTGCGCATCAAGGCCAATGTCGGTGAGACGCTGGCGACGTTAAATTACTTTTACGGTCGCGAGAAGCAGGCAGTGCAGCGCGATGTGCCGGGCAGCACGCCCTTGCTCGAACCAGCCAGCGATGGCACGCTGATCGAACATCATTTCAACGAAGGCTATTACGCTCGCAAGCAATTCGTCGGCTTCACGATGACGCGTGACATCACGCCACTCAAGTTGTCGGCGCTGGGCGGAGTTTCACCTATAGTGCGTATCGAAAGTCTCTATTCCTTCGATAGCACGTTCTCGGTTGGACGCATGACCAACGGTCCGAATGCGGCACCGGTGTTTACCTACGACAAGATGAACACCTGGAACACCGGCATCGGCATCGACTGGAGCGTCAAAATTCCGTTCCTGAACTCACGCAGTTCCTTCCGAGTTTCGCCACAGTTCTTCATGAACCGCCTGATCGGCCATCCGAGTGATGCCATCGTGGTGCTGGCGCCGGGTAACATCGGTCTTGAGCGGAACAACTACAGCACGTCGCTGCTCATCTCAACTTCGTATTTCCACGACAAGCTCTCGCCGATGGTTTTTTGGCTACACGACGTGAATAACCAGGCCAACTTCTATCGCGCCCAACTGACTTACACTCAAAGCGCCAACTTGAGTTTCGCGGTCGGCGGGATGTTCTTCGACGGCAAGGAGCGAGGCAAGAGTTTCCAGGTGTTCGATAACAAAGACCAGCTGTTCGCCAAGATCACATACAAGTTCGATTGATCCGCCGACACAATCACTACGAGGAGACATAATCCATGAATACCCTGTTCAAAAATGTCGGTTGGGCGCTAGGCTCGCTGGCCATGATGTGCCTGGTAGCGCCGCTGGCAGGCGCCGCTGATAATATGGTCAACCTGACTTTCGGCGAACTCGAGAAGCGCAAAAAGATCTTCGACGATCCGACGCCGCTGATCAAAACCTTGCCGGTTTCGGCAGTGCTGAAACCTCAGCAGCTTGCCAAACTCACCTTCGATCAGGAAGCGATGAAGACGGCTTGGGCAGACCTCGTCGGCTTCAAGGCGCCGGATGTCGTCGGTAAGATCGCGCCGGAAATCAAGCCCGGCACCTATACCTATCAGGATCGTGATCGCCTGCCCTTCAAGAGCCTGATGATTCCTGACCATTACAACCGCATGCGTGCCGGTGGGCCGCCGCATATCGGCGCATTCGCCAAGGTGACAGTCGTGCCGACCCGCCAGTACTACTGGGCACTGCCCGTCGCCAAGGCCAGCAAGGCTAACGTCGGCAAGACCAAGCAGACCGATAAAGGCTACATGGTCGAGGACAGCTATGTCAGCGGCTATCCCTTCCCGCAGCCCTCAGGCCCGCATAAGGCCATGCAGATCGTGTACAACTGGGATAAGCGCTACATCAATTCGGATAACTATCTGATGTTTTCGCGCGTGGTGGGTTTTAATAAGTCGCTCGACATAGATTTCGACGGCCTTAACTTGACGCATTACCTGCGACTTCAAGGCCGTGTGCTCGAAGAGCCTTTCGGCTGGTATGACGCTCGCGCCAAGGAAAAGGGCGAATCAATGGCCCTCATGACGGTGGCGCTGGCACCGCGCGATCTCTATGGCAACGTGGTCACTTTGCAAAACTACGCCAGCTCGGATAACGACAGCCAGTTCATGATCTACATCTCCGGGTTGCGGCGCGCGCGCAAGCTGTCCGGATCAGACACCCAGGACGCCATGGGCGGCCAGGATCTGATCTACGAAGACGGCGACGGCTTCAGTCAGAAGATCTCGCCCACGCGCTATCCCTACAAGTACGAGCTAGTGGAAGAGCGCGAGTTCCTGGTGCCGGCATATACGCTGGACGGCAGCACGACCATGACCAAGGACAAGAAGGAGTTCGTGAATTTCGAGTTCGAACGTCGTCCGCTCTACGTGCTCAAGCTGACTTCGCTCGACACCAACTTCGTCTATAGCAGCCGCAAGATGTACTTCGACAAAGAGACCTTGCTCCTGGTCGCAACCGAAAGCTATGACCAGAAAGGCCGGTTGTTCCGCACTGTCGATCAGACTTTCGCCTTCTATCCCGAGATGGGGATGATGGTGATGAACGATTTCCTCGCCAAAGATCACATTGATATGCACAGCACCTACATCAAGGGATTTGGTGTGCCGGCGCCGCATTTGCGTCGCGAGGATTTCAGCTTGCAGAGCATGTCCAAGTACGGCAAGTAACAACGCGAAAAATGGAGCGACCATCATGAAGGTACATCTGTCGGAAATGAAGGCATGGGCGAAAGAGCATGTCGTCGGCGTGGAAAACGTAACGTTTCCATCTTTCTCGCCGGATCTGTCCGAGCTGGATGAGGACGGCATTCGTCACGACGTGCAGCAAGCGATCAAGCATGGTTTTTTTGCGACGCTGTGCGCGGCGGAATCCGGCCTGACCTTTGACGAAGCCAAGCGTTTCGTCGCCATCGTCGCTGATGAGGCCAAGGGCAAAATCATGGTGGGCGTTACCTTGCTGTTCGACTCTATCGAGAAGAACATCGCTATGGCGCGGCATGCCGAAGCGGTCGGCTGCCAGTCGCTCACCATGGGTTTCCCACCCAACTTCTATCCACACGACGTCGACGAGATTTTTCGCGTCGGCAAAACCATGATCGAGGCGAGCAATCTTGCCATCTCGATTTACCCAAGCCCGCACTATAACTTCGAACGCTTTCATCACTGTGGCTACCCGCCGGAATTGGTGGATCGTTTCGCGGCGTTTCCCAATGTGGTCTCTTGCAAGGCTGGGGAGCCGGGTCTGGCTGCCGAAATTCAGAGCCGGGTGGGCGACCGCATCCTCGTCAGCAATCCCGTCGAGCGCATGCTACCGCTGATGTGGCAAGCCAACCGTCAGCAATATATCGGCGCCGGCTGCTACGAAGCCTATCAGTCACCCGATAAGCCTTACATGGTCGACTACTACCGCAAGCTGCGCGAAGGCAAGACCGCCGAGGCCATGGAAATCTACTGGTTTCTCACGCCGGTGCGCGTCATGTTCGAAATGCAGCACATGCCCACCGCCATGCTCGGTAATTACAACTGGCCGCTGCAGAAGTACTACCAATGGCTGGTGGGCGGCAACGGGGGCTATACGCGCCAGCCCACCATGAAGATCCATCAGCACACCATGGAGCCCTTCAAGTTCGCACTCATGCAGATCGGCATTGATCCGCACGAGCCGGACGAGGAGTTCTACTACGGGCGCATGAACTTCGAAAAAATCAAAAAAGGCAAGCTGAAAGCACCCAGCGCGCCCTGACTAATAAAAGTAAAGACGAAAATTCAATAGAAAGGCAGTGATGAAATACAAATTGGCATTGACCCTCGCGCTAGCAGTAGGCGCTTCGACCGCATTTGCGAGCGACTTCTACGTGGTCGGTTCGGTTGGCCGCAGTTACGAGAAGATCGACGGCAGCATTGGTGATACCGATCTTGCCTTGTTCGGTATGACCAATATCCGTTCTTCCGTCGATGAAGTGGATACCGGCTACAAGTTGCAACTGGGGTGGCGCTTCCACAAAAATTTTGCTGTGGAAGGCGGCTGGGTCGATTTGGGCAAGACCAACTACGCCGCAAATTTCACCACCCCGTTCGCCACACCGGCCAGCGCCTTGGCGGAATGGAAAGCTTCAGGATTCAATATCGGCGTGGTCGGCTCACTGCCCTTGAGCGATTCCTTTTCGATCTTCGGTCGGCTGGGCTGGATTGATGCCAAGGTCGAGGCCACATTTGGTTCCACCGGCTTTCCCACTGTTGTGACGAAAGCAACGACATGGAAGTCAAATTTCGGCGTCGGTGCCGCTTATGAATTGAACCAGCACTTTGGCGTTCGCGTCGAGTGGGAGCGATTCAATAATCTGGGCAACGACCAAACCGTTACCGGCACCGGCATACACGACTTCGACTTGTTGTCTGTCGGCGTCGTCGCCAAGTTCTGAAAAAGCATCGTCAGGCCAACCAACTCGGGAAATTCACATGATCGACTTCTCTCTCAGCGAAGAACAGCGCATGTACCAGCAAACGGCGCGTGACTTCGCCCTCAAGGAAATCAAGCCGGTGGCGGAGGCCATCAAGCACATGGACCGCAGCAAGCAGACGCCGTGGGACCTATGCCGCGATCTCTACCGCAAAGGCTCAGAGCTGGGGTTTACCAAGACGCTGATTCCCGCCGAGTACGGTGGCCTGGGCGGCGGCTGTCTCGATAACGTCATCATCATGGAAGAGCTGGGCGCGGTGGATGTGTCCATCGCCGCGTCGTATTTCAACGTCAGCGCCACCTCGCCCATCATCATCCTCAAGGGTGGCAACGAAGCGCAACGCAAGCGCTGGTTGACCGCCATGGCCGAGGACGATGACTACGTGTTGTCGTCGGCGTCGAGCGAACCGAACGTCTCCGGTGCGGATGCCTTCTGCCCGGTACCCGATCCCAAGATCGGCCTGAAGAGCTTTGCGCGTCGCGATGGTGACCACTATGTGCTGAACGGGTCCAAGTCGGGTTTCTCCACCAACGCCGGTGCCGCCAAGGCCTACTTCATCATGGCGCGTACCGATCTCGACAAGCCGGGCATCGAAGCCACCTCGATGTTCTTCGTCCCCGCCGACACGCCGGGCCTGACTGTGGGCAAGAAAACCGAGTTGATTGGCTGGAAATCCGCCATGCACTGCGAAGTGTTTCTCGATGACGTGCGTATTTCAGTCGACAACCGCATCGGCGAGGAGGGCGCCAACTTCGGTATGTTCTTCATGGAGGTGATTCCATATCTCGGGGCGGGCCTGGCTGCCTGCTATGTTGGACAAGCGCGCGCCGCGTTTGAATATGCCTACGAATACGCAAATCAGCGCATCAGTTGGGGGCAGCCCATCATTAATCATCAGGCTGTGGCGTTGAAACTCGCCGACATGATGGTTGATCTCGAAGCGGCGCGGCTGATGGTTTGGAAGCTCGCATGGGCAGCCGACTCGGGCGACATGGGCACAGCGGCGCTGCTGTCGGCGGGCGCCAAGAGTTTCACCATGGATGTGGCCATCAAGAACGCGGAACGCTGTGTGCGCATACTCGGCGGCTATGGCATTGCCGCCGAATACGACGCCGGCAAATTCCTTACAGACGCTTGGGTAGGCGAGCCCTGCGATGGCACGCGCGATTTGCTGCGCCTCAATATGCTCAACCTGCTGCGCATGATGCGCGGCTGAATATAGGAGTAACGATATGTCACCTATGTCACGACGGAGGGCACTGGCCCTGCTGATCGGCGCTGGCGCATTGACGCAGTCAGCTGCCGCGGCCGATCTCGCCTACGACCTTACCAAGAAAGCCTGGGTCGACGGCAAAACGGTGCAGGTCTATGTGCAGATGCCCAAGGCGCGGGGCGGACACGGCCCGAATGAACCTTCCAAGAACAAGCCGAAGGTGGACGTATTTCTCGTCGCGCCGGTTTCCGACGCGGAGCCGTATGGTCCTGAGATGGCCATGCCGCTCGACAAGATCAGCGGCAAGCCGGTGCGGGATGCCGAGGGCAAACCCATGCCCGACGTGATCGTGCCGGCGCATGACGACACCTTCGAACGCTTTACGAAGAAGCCCACCGACACCTACGGCTATTGGATCGTGCCTGGCCCTAAGGCGACGCCGGAGACGGTGGCGATTCAGCCCATGCCGGCGAATAGTATGGTGGGTGAGGCGCTGGTGCAGCGAATCAAAATCGATGGTGTGTGGTTGCCATTAAACGACGCCAAGACTGTACGCAAAGGATTGGCATTGGGACTGGTGGCAAAAAAATTCGCCACCTGGGGTGGTATCGCTTGGCTGAAGAACCCGCCAAAACAATAGTATTTTTTAACTTGATAAGGAGAGAAGCATGAATAAGACAAGCATGATTGTGGGCGGTGTTCTGCTGGCAAGTGTGGTTGGCCACGCCGCCGCCGAAACGATAGTGTTACGCGAAGTTAGCATGCGCACCTTTTCGGCATCGTTGAATGACGAAAAGAATAATCCCATTCTCATTATTGATGATCTAAAAAAACCGCATCCCATCGGCCCCGGCCGTGGCGCGGGTGGCTGGGTCTTCCTGAACAATAAAGTGTTCGACTGGAAGAGCAACAAGGAGCTGGGCATGATGCGAGGCTGGTGCATGACGGTCGACCATGGCCCCAACGGCCCTTTCAAGGGTGAGGTTGTGATCGGTCAGGGCGGCCCTTATGACGCCGCTTGCCAGATAACCTACATTCTGCCGGGTGGCCAGATCAATGCCAATGGCAATATGAACCTGACGGCGCTGGAACAGGACAATGCGCTTTCCCTGGCGGTGACTGGCGGCACGGGAAAATATGCTGGCGCGCGTGGCGAAGTGACGTTCGTACAAGATCCGCCCGGCCAGCCTATCGCCTACAAGGTCACGATCAAGTACAAGAAGTAGGACATCGAGGAGACCATGATGAGCAAACCTAGCCAGGCGCTCGCAGCGGTGTTGCTGCTTGTTTGCAGCAGCGCCTACGCGATGCGCCCGGGGGTGGAACTAACCCCGATGGAAGAAAGAGCGAAGGCCTGCGGCGCCTGCCATGGTGGCGACGGCATCAGCATCAACCCAGTGTGGCCGAACCTGGCCGGCCAGAAAGAGGCTTACCTGGCCAAGCAACTTCGGGACTTCCGTTCCGGCGTACGCAAAGACCCGCTGATGGTGCCCCTGGCCAAGCCGCTGTCGGATAAGGATATCGTTGATTTTGCCAAGCACTTCAGCAGCCTTCAGCCGGCTCCACAAGCTGCCCCGCCAGCAGCTCCGCAAGTAACCAAGTGACCCGCGAAAGGAACGACCATGTCCACCGCAGACGAACTTATTTGGGAAGGTAACAGCAAGGCGATGTTTGACAAAATGTTGTCTACCTCACCGAGTTTCATGCGCGAAAAAGTGCAGAAGAAATTCAACGAATGGGTGGCCGCGAAGGGTCTCACCACACTGACCGAAGCGGCCATTGAGCAGCACGTCACGGAAACCGTGCCGCCGCAATTTCGCGGCATGGTGCTTGGGCAGTTGGCAAGTCTGAAGTCCTAACCCGGAGAGCGACATGGGCGCAGCACTCGACTTAGTCAAAGAGCATGGTGGACAGGCGCCAGGGGGGCCGCCTGATTTTGGCGCTGCCGCACTGCCGACCGAGTTCGTGCGCTATCCGGCAGCCGCCAGGTTGATGTTGCATGGCCTGCTTTGGAAGCCAGCGCAAGCCACAGCCAGCGTGGTTGTTTACGTGCCGGGCTTCGGTGGTGGATTCGCCGGACCTAACGACCTAAACAGCTTCGTTGCACCGCTGGTGGCAGACGGACATGCCATGCTGGCGATCAACACCCGCGCCGTGTCTCCGACTGGCATGGTGTACGCACATTTTGAAGATTGCCTGGAAGACATCGATGCCGCGCTGAGTTTTCTGCGTAGTCGTGGCTACACTTCCATAGTGATGGTGGGCGATAGCCTGGGCGGTTGCCGCGTCGCATATTACTTGGCACATCGTGCCGAGCATGGTATCGCCGCCGTGGCTTTTCTCGGCGGCATCGTTTCGCCGTACATGGAAGCGCGTTTCCGCTGGAACGAAACGGAGCGCGCTTGCTACGACGCTTTCCTGGAGACGGCGCGTCGTATGGTCGCAGAGCGGCGTGGTCGCGAGGTGGTGAGCTTTCCATGGGGCGGGGGCAGGCCGCTGACGGTGTCGGCAGAAACCTTAGTGAACTTCTTTGGCACACCAAGCGATGGCAACACCGATGTGCTTTCGCACGCCAAATCCATTAACGTGCCGACATTGGTGCTGCATGGCAGTCGCGACGGTGTCGCCTTGCCGGAAAACGGACAAATCATACATGCCGCACTCACCGAGGCGCCGAGCAGAGAATTGGTCATAGTGAATGCCGATCATTTTTTCATGACGCAGGCGGATGCGCTTGCCTATGCGCAGCCCTTGGCGGAATGGATTGCCAGAACGCTAGCGCCGGCCGAGGCGGTATGATGCGGTGCCCCCAATTTTCCACCCTACAACAGAGGAAGAACCTATGCTGAAACGTTACCGAATCAAATCAACGCTGTTCGCCGCAGCACTATGCGCCGTTGCGCCTTTTGGCGCAGAAGCGGCTACCGTGCTGTTGACGGCGCACGGCGTTAAGGCCGCCGCCGCCGGCTTTCTATATGCGACGCTCTATTGCGGTGAAGCCAGCTGGCTGGACCCGGCGCGCGCTGTGGCCAACGTCAAAGGCGCCGTCACCGGCGAAGACGTCACACTCAAGTTCGAAAATGTCGCTGTCGGCGGCTGCGCCATCAATCTGTTCCATGATGAGAACGGCAATGGCAAGCTGGATTTTTCAGCGGGGATGATCTCCATCCCAATGGAAGGTGTGGCCGTCTCCAATAACGCCACGCGCATGGGGCCCCCGCGCTACAAGAAGGCTGAATTTCAGGTGAAAGATGCCGAGGTCAAACAAGAAGTGAAGATGAGCTATTGAGTCAGGCGGTGGCCACTCTGTCGACTTAGGCTACTTGGCGATGCTTGGCTTTGCCAACGCATTGTCCGAACCGGACCCAATACTCGAGCCATTACCGGCATTGCCCAACTCACGCGCCAACACATTGGCCGCGTCGCCGGTGCTCTTGAGGGGGTTGGTAACGCAATAAGTGTCCATCCAGGCGTAGATCGCCTGGTTGCTACTGCCTTTGAGGAGATCCTTGTCCAGCCCCACCGCCAGGCCGGACAGATAACCCAGTAGCCAGAAATGGTCGGCAACGATTTCCCAGGCATTGGCTTTGCTGTCGGTCAGCCATTGGTCGCAGGTCACGCCACCGCGCGTTTGTACCGCGCCTGCTGCCGCGCTCACGAGCAGCAAGCTCGCAGCGCACAGGGTGGCAATTCGCATCGGCAATTTTTGTTTCATCATCTTATTGTTTCGCTAGCCATAAGTGACGGCAGCCCGTATCCGCCGCGCGTTAGAACCCCAAAGTAAAGTAGAAGGTCGCGCCGCGCTCGGTGGAGGGGGAGGGCCAGATGCGGCCGTGATGCATTTCGATAATGCGTTTGACGGTGGCAAGCCCGATACCCTCACCGTCGTAGCCCTGGCCGGGGTGCAGTTTTTCGAAGGGCAGGAAGAGCTTGTCGGCGTGCGCCATATCGAAGCCGACACCGTTGTCACGCACGTAATAAATGGTGCGCTGCTTTTCCTGCATGGTGCCGAATTCGATAGCCGGCTGCGCCACGTCGCGAGTGAACTTCCAGGCGTTGTCGAAGAGATTGGCGAGGGCGTTGCGCAGCAGGGTTTCGTCGCCCTGCACAACGAGACCGTCTTCAATGCGGAACTCCACGTTGCGCTTGGGCTGTGCCTGATGCAATTCAGCCGCGATTTCTCTGGCTAGCGCGGAGAGATCTACTTCTTTGAAGTTCGGCTGTGCGCGCGACAGTTTGGCGAGCTCCAGCAAGCGGTCTATGAGATGCCCCATCTTCTCGGCTGCGGCGCGCACACGCCGCAGGCAATCGCGTCCGTAGTCGTCGAGCTTTTTGCCGTAGTCCTCTTCAATCACATGGCAATAGCCATTGATCGCCCGCAATGGCGTGCGCAAGTCATGCGAGACCGAATAACTGAAAGTGCTGAGTTCGCGCACCATGGCCTGCAGTTCGGTGGTTCTTTCTGAGACGCGTTTTTCCAGAAGTGCGTTGGACTGGCGCAGGATGGTTTCTTTGTCCGCAGTCTGGCGCATGTTCATGTTGATCAGCAGAAACATCCCGCCTACCACCAGCATAATCATGGTGACACGCAACTTCAGCCCACTTTCTTCCTGAACCCAATAATCGGTGGCCACATCCACCGGCACCGATGAAACGATTACCATGTCATACTCCGCCAACTGCCGAAACACGACGACGCGCGGTACGTCCGTGAAGGGCGAGGTATCGATAAAGCTGCCTTCAGGTTTTGTGAGAAAGCGCGCGAACATGTCATGAACCGATAAATCGCGGTCTATAAGTTTTTTCGTGGGGTCCGGGTGGGCGTCGAGGAGCCGTTTGAATCGGGTGTTCGCCACCATCAGCCGCCCGGTCTCGGGCAAGGCGAGGGTGTTATACATTTCGCGCAGATGGTCCGTGCGGAATTCTGCCGCGACATAGCCGAGGGGCTTCTGCGCATCCGGTCCTATACGCAGCATGAGCGGAAATGCACGTATCCCCTCTCCCGGTGTCACGCGGGTTCGGCCAACGGCGCGCTCCAGCTTGGAGTCGGCGATGAGTGCGCTGCGCGCACTGGCCAGATAGGCCGCCACTTCACGCGCCGGCTCGTCAGTGGAATTGGCTCGTACCCGGCCATTCGCATCGAGAACAGTGAACGACAGTATTTGCGGCATCCCGATCTTGAGGCGTTGTTTCAGGAGCGTGCGCAGCTGGCGCTCGTCCAGCGCACCGCGTCGCAGTTCGATGTCTTGCGCCAGGATGGTCAGCGCGTACTCGGTTTGCACCAGCCCACTCTTGATATGCTCAAGCAACGCCATGTTCAGCGCCAGCAGCTTGCGCTCATAGATTTCGCGCGCTTCGACGCGCTTTACCTGTATGCGGTTCAGCGTGACGCTAATGACAAAGGCGCCGATCGCAAGAAAAATCAATGCTAAAAGCCAGCCGGGCTTGCGGCGGAGACGAGTAAAGAGGCGGACGGATTCGCTATTCACGGAAGGTGATCGCGCCACCGCTGCATCGTGGGGAGTGGCGGCTGATTTAGGGTCGCGCATGGTGGTGGCTGCAAAAAACGTCAAACAATGATGGAAGAATCGAAGCCGCAGCGTACCATGCCCCCAAGCCTGTCGCCGACGTGAGCAGGCATGGCGACATCGGCCACGACGTCGCCAATGTCGCGCATAAAAAGGGCTGCCACGATCAACGCAGTCAAGATCGCACCGCCCCAACTGCCGCCGTAACCGCTCCATGCGGCGGCGGCGATCTGGCCAGCGGCTACCGTCAATAGAGCCAACAGAATTCCGGCAAGACCACTACGCTGTGGCATGCTTTTTCCCTTAGTGTTGAACAAATGATCGGTCTCACCCCCATCCCGGTCATGCTGCCGCGGGCTTGCAGCGGGCGTACATGCGCCCGGGGAGTGCCGCGTGCTAGTGTTATCGGCACGCCTGAATTCTTCTTGAGCGCCACAGTGCATCAGGCATAGGCTTGTTTCCACGCCGCTTTTTACGGCAATGTTTGCCGCAAGCCGCTTGCAAACCTGGATTGCCGGCGTAGAATCTTCCTCTAGACGCGCTTTGGCGTCTTTCCATTCTCTGCGAGTCTGATTTACTCGACGCCCATGCGTTTAATGCATCCGCTAATACGCCGCACCCACAATCGCCGGCCGGCCTGGATGATGGCGCTCGCGCTGGCGCTTTGGTTGCCTTTGCAGGGTTACGCTGCCGTGACCGGGTGCTGTCATGGGGCAATGGCGGGCGATCTTGTGAAGCAGATCGAAAAGATGCCAGCCTGCCACGACATGATGTTGTCCGACCCGACGCCGCAGGCCGACGATCAAACCAGCTCGGCCGATGAGCAGCAAGCCGCGCAGCACGTCACCTCCCAGGCCGGCTGTGGTCATTGCGCCGGTTGCCATTTCGCCAGTTCGGGCATGACGCCGCCGGCGGCGCTTTTCACCAACCTGGCGCCGGCCGGTCGCATCGACGCAGTACCCCCGGCGCATCGCCTCAGTACCCCCTATGCCAAACGGCCGCAAAGGCCGCCTCTCGCTCGCGTCGCCTGACGCCGGTTTGGCCGGCGCGAACGCGCTACCCCCTGCTGTATCGGTGCGTAAGCACTGTTCGTTTGCGCTAGTGGTCTGCCGGCTTGATTGCGTCGCGGCTTGCGGCTGCGTTTGTTGTTGCAATGTGGAGTCACCATGAAACAAAACACAATACTGATTGCGCTAGGGCTGCTACTGGCGATTGACGCCTTCGCCGGCCCACCGGCTACGCCTGGCGCGCAGGTGGAAGAGTTGCTCGCGATTGCCCGCAGCCAGAATCCCGAGCTGGCCGCCATGGGCTACGAATCCGAGGCCGCTGCTGCGCGCGTGCAGCCGGCCGGCGCCTTGCCCGACCCCGTGGCGCGTCTGGAGCTGCGCGACCTCACCAACAAGGACACCGACGCCGGCCCCAGCCTCTCGCCCAGTCGCGTCGGCAGCACCAAATACACGCTGCTGCAGACCTTTCCGCTGTGGGGCAAGCGCGACCTCAAGCGCGAGGCCGCCGAGGCCGACGCCGCGCAGGCCAAGGCGCGTGAGAGCGGGGCTTGGGCGGAACTGGCCGCCAAAATCAAGATCGCCTACGCACAATATTATTTCGCGGCCAAAAGCCGCCAGTTGACCGAAGAGCTGCTGGACTTGAGCGGCAGCATGGAGCAGTTGGCGCTGGCGCGATACGCCGATGGTTTGGTGCCACAGCAGGACGTGGTGCGCGCCCAAGTCGAGCGCACCGTCATGCGCACCGAGTTGCTCGCCATCGAGACCGCGCATCACCACGCTGTCGCGCGGCTTAATGGCTTGTTGCGTCGCCCGCCGATGGCGGCCTTGGCCGTGCCGCAAGCCCTGAGGCCCTTGCCGTCCGCCGAGAAGCTCGATTACGCCACGCTGGAAGCGCGGCTGCTGGCGGCCAATCCCACGCTGCTTGCGCAGGGCGCGCAGGCGACTGCGGCGGACAGTAATCGCGAGCTGGTGCAGCGCAATCGCTATCCCGATCTCACGGTCGGCCTTTCGCCCATCCAGATGCGCAATCGGGTCAACGAATGGGAGCTGATGTTCGAGGTGAATATTCCGCTGCAACAGGAATCGCGGCGCTCGCAAGAGCGCGAAGCGGCGGCGATGGCGTCCGCCGCCCGCGCGCGCCGTGAGGGGACGCAAAGTATGTTTGCCGCCGACCTCGCCGAAAATCTCGCCGGGCTGGATACGGCGCGGCGCACCGAAGCGCTCGTCGCCACCAGCTTGCAGCCACAAGCCGAGCTGAGTTTCAACGCCGCGCTGGCCGGCTATGAAACCGGCAAGCTGGGCCTGGCGCCGCTGCTCGAAGCGCAACAACAAGTTCGCAAAGCCAAGATCGAACGCCTCAAAGCGCAAGTGGAAGCGCAAACGCGGCTCGCCGATATCGAAAGATTGCTGGGAGAAGAGTTATGACAATGAGCACAACCACCAAACCCGCTGCGGCCGCCATCATCGCCATGGTAGTCATCGGGGGCGCGCTGGGCGCGGGCTACTGGTTCGGTCAGCGCGGCGATGACGATAAAAAAGCCGCTCCAGCTGCAAGCGCCAAGCCCGCTGAAAAGAAGCTCCTCTACTACCGCAACCCCATGGGCTTGGCGGATACCTCACCGACGCCCAAGCAGGATGCGATGGGCATGGACTACATCCCCGTCTATGAAGGTGGGGACACACCGGTGGCCAGCAATGGCCAGGTGATGATCAGCACAGAGAAATTGCAGAAGCTCGGCGTGCGCACCGAAGTGGCGGCATTGCATGAACTCTCGCGAGTCGTGCGCGCCGTCGGTCGTGTGGAAGTGGATGAGCGCCGCATGCATACCATTGCGCCCAAGTTCGAGGGCTGGATCGAGGAGTTGTTCGTCAACACCACCGGCCAGGCCGTGAACAAAGGCGACAAGCTGGCCTTGGTATACAGCCCGGAGTTGATTTCCGCGCAAAGCGAATACGCCATCGCCGCACGTGGACAAAAGGCCATGAAGGATGCCAGTCCCGAAGCGCAGCAAAGCATGCGCCAGCTCGCCGATTCCAGCCTCATGCGCCTGCGCAACTGGGGTGTCTCCAGCGACGACGTCGCCAAGCTGCGCGAGAGCGGACAGATACGCCGCATGCTGGTGCCGGTGCTCTCGCCGGTGTGGGGCGTGGTGATGGAAAAGAAAGCCATCGCCGGCATGCGCTTTATGCCGGGCGACGTGCTCTACCAGATCGCCGATCTGTCGCAAGTGTGGATCGTCGCCGATATCTATGAGCAGGACTTAGCCCTGGTGAAGCTCGGCCAGACGGCAAAGATCAAAGTGGCTGCTTATCCGGATCAAGTGTTCGACGCTAAGGTGACCTATGTTTATCCCACGGTGAATGCGCAAACCCGCACCGTGCCGATCCGCCTGGAACTCGCCAACAAAGGCGGCCTGCTCAAGCCCGCCATGTTCGCCGATGTGGAACTCGCCGCGCTGGCGGCGACGAAGCGCCTCACCGTGCCGACCTCGGCGGTGATCGACAGCGGCACGCGTCGCGTGGTGCTGGTCGAAGTCGCCGAAGGCCGCTTCGAACCGCGCGACGTAAAGCTCGGCCGACGCGGTGACAGCGAAGTCGAAGTGCTGGAAGGTGTGGGCGAGGGCGAGAAAGTCGTCGTCGGCGCGAATTTCCTGATCGACGCAGAAAGCAACCTGCGCGCAGCGCTCAGTGGCATGGGCGGCACGGGCAGCACAGCCAGCCCGAAACCAGAAACCCAAAACCAGAAACCCGAAGCTGGCACCCCCCAATCCGAAACCCGAAACCCAAAACCCGAAACTCATAACCAACACGAGGGCCACTGACATGCTCTCGCGCATCATTGAATGGTCAACGCGCAACATTTTCATGGTGTTGCTGGCGACCTTGTTCATCATCGCTGGCGGCATTTACGCCCTATTGCATACGCCGCTGGACGCGCTGCCCGATCTCTCCGACGTGCAGGTCATCGTCTACACCGAATACCCCGGCCAGGCGCCGCAGGTGGTCGAAGACCAGGTCACTTATCCACTCACCACCGCGTTGCTGTCGGTGCCGAAATCCAAAGTCGTGCGCGGCTTTTCCAATTTCGGCGTGAGCTTCGTCTACGTGATTTTTGAAGACGGCACGGACATTTACTGGGCGCGCACGCGCGTGCTGGAATATCTCAACGGTGCTACCGGTCGCCTGCCACGCGGCGTTACACCCACGCTGGGGCCGGATGCCACCGGCGTGGGCTGGGTGTACCAGTACGTCGTGCAGGGCAAAAACAAAACGCTGGCGGAGCTGCGCACGCTGCAAGACTGGTTCCTGCGCTACCAGATCGCCAAAGCGCCCGGCGTGGCCGAGGTCGCGAGTCTGGGCGGCTTCGTGCAGCAATACCAAGTCGTCGTCGATCCGCGTCGCTTGCAGGCCTACGGCATTCCGCTCTCTAAAGTGAGCCAGGTCATTCGCGACAGCAATCGTGACGTAGGTGGCCGCGTCATCGAAATGGCCGAGACGGAATTCATGGTGCGCGGGCGCGGATATCTGCGCGGCAAGGCCGACATCGAACAACTCGTCGTCAAAAGCGAGAAGGGTACGCCGGTGTTGTTGCGCGACATCGCGCGCGTCGAGCTGGGGCCGGATGAGCGGCGCGGCGTGGGCGAATTGAATGGCGAAGGCGAGGCCGTCTCCGGCATCGCCATGGCGCGCTATGGCCAGAACGCGCTGGATGTCATCGAAAACGTCAAAGCCAAGATTGCCGAAGTTGCCAGCGGCCTGCCCGAGGGCGTGAGTATTCAGGCCGTGTACGACCGTTCCGATCTCATCCACCGCGCCATCGACACCTTGAAGCGCACGCTCCTCGAAGAGGCTGTTATCGTCGCGCTGGTCTGCGTGCTGTTCCTGCTGCATGTGCGCAGCGCGCTGGTGGCGATTGTGATGCTGCCGGTCGGTGTGCTCATCGCCTTCATCGCCATGCGCTTGCTCGGCATGAACTCCAACATCATGAGCCTGGGCGGCATCGCTATCGCCGTCGGCGCCATGGTGGATGCGGCCATTGTGATGATCGAGAATGCGCACAAGCATCTAGAACGGATGAAGGAGGGCGATTCGCGCACGCAGGCTATTGTGGATGCTTGTAAAGAAGTCGGGCCTGCGCTGTTCTTCAGCCTGCTCATCATCACGGTTTCTTTTTTGCCCGTGTTTACGCTGGAGGCCCAGGAAGGTCGGCTCTTCGCGCCGCTCGCCTACACCAAGACCTTCGCCATGGCCGGCGCTGCGCTGCTCTCCGTGACGCTGGTGCCGGTGCTCATGCTGCTATTCATACGTGGCAGCGTTATGCCCGAGGCGAAAAATCCGGTGAACCGTTTTCTCATCTGGTTTTACCGCCCCATCATCACCTGGGTCATGCAGCACAAAGGCATCACCATCGTCGCGGCGCTGCTGGTGTTTCTTGTCAGCCTTTATCCCGCCGCGAAACTCGGGAGCGAGTTCATGCCCACCTTGAACGAAGGCACGCTGCTCTACATGCCCACTTCGCTGCCCGGCATGTCCGTCACCAAGGCCGCCGAGCTGCTGCAAGTGCAAGACCGCATCATCAAGGGCTTCCCCGAGGTGGCCTCGGTGTACGGCAAGGCCGGCCGCGCGCAAACCGCCACCGATCCTGCGCCGCTGGAAATGTTCGAGACCATCATCAACCTAAAACCCGAAACCGAATGGCGCGCCGGCATGAACGTCGACAAACTCATCGCCGAGATGGATGCTGCGCTGCAAATTCCTGGCGTCGCCAACGCCTGGACTATGCCTATCAAGGCGCGCATCGACATGCTCTCCACCGGCATACGCACGCCCATAGGTATCAAGGTTTTCGGCAAAGATTTGGCTGAGATGGAACGCCTGGCGCGTGAAATTGAGGCAGTGGTGAAGGCCGTGCCCGGCACGACGAGCGCCTACGCGGAACGCATCACCGGCGGCTATTACCTCGACATCGAGCCGGACCGTAGCGCGCTGGCGCGCTACGGCATAGGTGTGGGCGAGTTTCAGGAGGTGATCGCCACTGCGTTGGGCGGCGAAGTTGTTACGACCACCGTCGAAGGCCGCGAACGCTTCGGCGTGAGCGTGCGTTACCCGCGCGAGCTGCGCAGCGATCCGCAAATGATCGCCACGCAAGTGCTGGTGCCGACAGCGGAGGGAGCCATGATTCCGCTAGGACAGGTGGCAAAAATCTCCATCGCCAAAGGCGCGCCCGCCATCCGCACTGAAAACGCACTGCTCTCCGCCTACATCTACGTCGATATCCGCGATCGCGACATCGGCGGCTACGTGGCCGAAGCCCAACGCGCGGTGCGCGAACAAGTGAAATTCCCGCCCGGCTACTACGCCACCTGGAGCGGCCAGTTCGAATACATGGCCCGCGCCGCCGAGCGGCTGAAGATCGTCGTCCCGGGCACGTTGGCCATTATCTTCCTGCTGCTCTATCTCAACTTCCGCCGCATCACCGAAAGCCTCATTGTCATGCTCTCCGTGCCCTTCGCATTGGTCGGCGGCGTGTGGCTCATGTGGGTGCTGGGTTATAACTTGAGCGTCGCCGCCGCAGTCGGCTTCATCGCCCTCGCCGGCGTGGCAGCAGAGACCGGCGTGGTGATGCTCATCTACCTCGACCACGCCTGGAGCAAACTCGCCGCCGAACGGCAAGCCGTAGGCAAGCAGCCCAACGTTGCCGATCTCTACAGCGCCGTGATGGAAGGCGCCGTCGAACGCGTGCGCCCAAAAATCATGACCGTTGTCGCCATCATGGCCGGCCTGCTTCCCATCATGTGGGGCAGCGGAACCGGCTCCGAAGTCATGCGCCGCATCGCCGCCCCGATGGTGGGCGGCATGATTTCGTCAACGATATTGACGCTGATCGTGATACCGGCGATTTATGCGGTGGTAAAACAGAGGCGGTTGGTTGGCCATTACACGAAAGCAACAACAGCTAAGTAAATCGTCAAGTCGAACAAATAGCCGGCGCAATGACGGGGGGCAGGTAATTGCTCAATGCTAGAATCCGGCGTCATAATTGGAATTACTTAAGACGATAAGGATACGGAATCAAGCCAAGTGATCGAATGGCATGGACTGATCGACAGCGAGCCTGCGATCCAGTCGAATCCAGAGGTCAAATTCCCAACCATGGCTTATCACATCCGAAAACGGAAAGTGTTAAAAAATCTTTTTGAATCAATCTTGTGCCATCACCATGCTGAGTAAGCACTGGGTGGCGGGTGCTTTGGCTTGTCTGGATGAAAGTCTGAAGCCACTACCGCACGAAACCAATGAAATTGATTGGAAGCTCAGTCTCTCCGAAAAGAAGGAGCGATTGATCGAGCATCTGATTGCTTTTGCCAATCATCCGAATGGCGGCTATTTGGTTTTTGGAGTGCGGGACGGTGATGGGCATCTGGAGCCAGTAACGCAGGAGGCGGTCGCAGCGATTGCCAATACGCTATCGAACATAGGCCGCGATGCGGTGGAACCGCCGCTCGCCATCGACCATGGTGTGGTCGAGTATCGAAGTGTACCAATACTTCTGGTACGCATCCCCGAGCAAGCGCATAAGCCAGCGCATCGGCGCGGCAAGTCCGTCGAGGAATCCTGGGTACGCTCCGGTGGCACGACTCGCAAAGCATCCCGCCAGGAAATCGGTGCCTTGATGTTGAACAGCACGGCGCCACGCTGGGAGGACTTGCGGGCATCAGGCCTGTTGTCAATAGACGAGGCAGCCGATAGTCTTGATATGGGCACTATCGCCAAGCTCTTGCAACGGCCGCTGCCGGATGAGATGGACACCCTTGCGGCATGGCTCACTGACGAAGGTATTCTGATACCCGATGGCCGAGGCTATTACATCACCCATTTTGGCGCAGTGGCGGCGGCGCGTCGCTTGGATTGGTTTCCAACACTCGAACGCAAGCGCATTCGAGTCATACGCTATCGAGGCAAAAACAAGGTTGAAACGATCGATGAGCTTGTCGGACAACGCGGTTACGCGGTGGGATTCGAGGGGTTGGTTGGCCATCTGAAGCGGGTGCTGCCGCATTCCGAGGTTATTGAGCAGTCGCTGCGCGTTGAAGTGAGCGTCTATCCGGAAATTGCACTGCGAGAATTAATTGCGAATGCGCTAATCCACCAGGATTTCACGGTGACTGGCGCGGGTCCGATGGTGGAAATTTTCGATGATCGGATCGAGTTCACCAATCCAGGCACGCTCTTGCCAGGAAAACGCCCTGACCGTTTGATTGGTGCGACGCCAGAATCACGTAACGAGATTCTGGCATCGGCCTTCCGGCGCTATCGGATTTGCGAGGAGCGCGGAACTGGTTTTCAGAAGGTGGTGCAGTCGGTGGAATTGTTTGGCCTGCCACCGATCCTGTTTACACCGATGGAGAATGCCTTTCGCGTCACCCTTTTCGCGCCGCGCAAATTTTCCGATATGTCACAGGACGAACGCCTCGAGGCCTGCTATCAACATGTCATGTTGCAATACCTATCGAGCCAAACACTAACCAACACCACGCTTCGCGAACGCTTCAAATTACACGATAAGCAACGCAACCAAATTACCAATCTGATTGGTGACGCCGTCGCCGCAGGCAGAATCAAGCGCAAGGATGCGGGCAGCGGCAACAAGTTCGCCGAATACCTGCCTTATTGGGCATGAATATGCACGGTACCTAGAGGAATAATCATGCCGGCGAGAGGTGTTTGTTATTTTTGGTCGTAGAAAACAATTTGAAGGCCCTTACAAAATCTAATCGCAACAAAGAGTTGGGAGAGACGTTGTTTTCCAGTATTGAATAGCCCGCATCAATTTTCGTGTCTATTCTGGCTAGCCTAGGGCTTCACAAACTTCACCACAAACTGATCCTTCGCCATTGGCGGTTCGGGCATGACCTGGTCGCGCGGGTCGGCGGGGTTGCGTAGAAAGTCGGCGCTGCCGGCGAGTTTGAAGCCGGCGGCTTCGACTTCGCGGATGAGGAAGGCTTCTTCCATGCGGTGCAGGGTGCCGGCCTCGGAGATGCCGGTGCCGGGGCGACCGGCGTGGTCGATGATGATGTAGAGGCCGCCAGTTTTGAGCGCGGCGTAGATGGCGCGGTTCATTGTCGCGCGGTCTACGCTGGCGTGTTGCAGGTCGTGATAGTTGTAGAACAGGGTGGCGAGATCGAAGCCGCTGTTGGCGAGTGCGGCGGGCGCGGGAGCCTCAAAGGGCTGCACTACCGATTGCAGAGTGGTGATCGCCGGATTCTCGGCGCGCTTGGCGAGCGCTTCGGGCGAGGTGAGGCGCGGGCCGGGCGGTAGCGCGGCACGCAATGCGGCGCCGAGCGGCCCGCTTTCGGGCACGGGTGGTGGCGCGCGATTGGGGTCACGCGGTTCGCTCTGGCCAATCACCAGACCGGTGGGGCCGACGGCGCGGGCGAGGAGTTCCGCCGTGTAGCCGCCACCGGTGCTTAGATCGAGCACCTTCCAGCCTGGACGCACGCCGATGAATTCGAGCAGTTGTGCGGGCTTGCGCGTTGCGTCCATTTTTCGGTCGAACTCGCTGCGATCCGGACTGGCGACGATTTCGGCAATGCGTTCGGGGGAAAGTGTGGCGGCTTTTGATGCGGGCGCATCGCGGTGGGCGCAGGCGCTGAAGAGTAATGTTGCGCATATCAGCAGCGCAGCGCGCAACGATGGCTGAGCGTGGATTAGCGGCAGAGTTGAGCGTGAGGAACAGTGTGTGGCCGATGTCATAACTTGCCTTTCACTGGCGAAATATCGCCAGCCTAACAGACGACTGCCCGGAGAGCGCCATTCCATGCGCCTCTCCGGGCAGTGATCGGGGGTAGATGCAGCTTACTTTGGCGCACCCGCCAGCTTAGCGGCAGCGGCGAAAACCGGCGCGAGGTCGGCCTCATTGAGGATGTCCCAATGCTCGGCGAGTTTGCCATCGGCCATGCGGAAGACGTTGGCGACGCGCACGGTGACGGCGAGGTTGGTGGGCGGCAGGCCCATGAAGGCGCCGGTGTGCGTGCCTTTCCAGATGAGGAAGCAGGAGATCTTGTCGCCGTCGGCCAGCACGTGCTGTACGTCAGGCTTCATGTCCGGGAAGCCGGCGTAGAAGCCGGTGTAGAAACGCTTGAGCGATTCGCGCGCGGTGATGCCTTGCGTCTTGTCGGCGGCGGCGCGGCGTTCGTTGTGATAGGCGAAATCGGCGGCGAAGTTGCGGTCAACGGATTCGATGTCGCGCTTGACGAAGAGTTCGTCCGCGGCGCGGAGGAAGGTGGCTTTGTTGTTGTCTTGCAGGCTGCCGCTCATGGTGCTTTCCTTTATGGGTTGTTCGTATCGGTGCCGGTGCGAGGACGCGACGACGCGGGATGGTAGCGGCATCTGTCTGGATGAACAAGCGGCGCGGCGTAGTGTGCTGAGTGGTGGATCACAGCGCATCAAGCACAGCAGCCCATTTGTCGGCGAGCTTGCGGCGGCCGCTCAGGTTGGGATGGATTTCGTTGAGCCAGTCGCCGCTGTCGCCGGCGCTGCCCGCCGCCGCGCGATCCAGCGTGCCCTGGGTTTCGATGACATGCACGTTGGGCAAATTGAGTGTGGTGAGTATGCTGGCAAGCCGCTTTAGCAGCGCATCGGCGAGCGCCTGCCATATTGCGAGCGGCACGTTGTGTTCGGTGAACGCGGTGTATAGCCAGGGGCCGAGTGCGCCCACAGTGCCCGCCAATCGCGCTGATGCGGGGCGTGGCGTGGGGAAGTCGTAGGTGTGCAGGACGATCGGTATGTCGCGATTGGGGCTCGCGGCATCGTCCCGCAAGGTCACGAGCGCCTCGAAATTACGGCGCAAGTAGGTCTCGAATTTGGCGTAGCCCTCGGTGTCGATGTAGTCCTCGGCGTTCGTCGAGGGGATAGCCGGTGCGGCGAGTATGCCGGGCGCGGCCAGCGCGGCGTCGATGAGATCGTTGCCGCCGGCGGAGAGCAACACGGCGTCCCAGCGCCAGGCGAATAGCGGGCGAGAGAGCAGATTGACGAAGGCGGTGTTTTGCCGCCACTCCACCATGTGCGTGAGCGTGTCGCCGGGGTAGGCGGTCGTGACGATCAGCGAAGTCTGTTCGAGCTTGAGTTCTTGCAGCAGATTGCCGCCCGGCAACGCCGCCAAGGTGAACCAGGAGTCGCCCTCCGCAAGATAGTGTCGCGTGTAGTCGCCCCAGATCGGCGCCGATGCGTCGCTGCCGGCCAGTTCGGCGGGCGTGATGAGCTTGGCTTTGGTTTTCATGGCGCTATCCTTGGTGTGGTCGGCGTTGGTTGTCGGGCGCGAGCGTGCAAATGCTACACCCGCCTGAGGTTGGCGACAAAAGCCACCTTGCTCCACGTCCAATGACGGATACGCTTAATTTGGTGTGGCTTGTTCCGTCTCAGGTCGGCGCATATAATCGGCCGGTCTTGTGCCCCACGCCCGCCTGGCGGGCGCTTCGCCAACTTTCCCTAGAGCCATCGCCATGCCTAAAAAAATCGCACTTCGTCATTCCCGCACCGGCGCCGCCACGCTTGCGGTGCTTCTTGTCGTGTTGGTCGCCCCTGCCCTGGCAGCGAATTTGCCCCGTGGGACTACGGGTGGCAACGTTGGCAGCCCCCGTGCGGGTAGCGATTACCACGAAGCGCCGAAGAGCGATGAGTCGCAAAGCAAAGAACCCGCGCTAGAGCAGGTCAAGTCGCGCGCAGAAGAAGGCGACAAGGGTGCGCAGTTTTATTTGGGTTACATGTATGCCACCGGCACTGGCACGGCGCAAAACTTCGCCGAAGCTGCGAAGTGGTATCGCAAAGCCGCCGATCAGGGCCATCCCGGCGCGCAGGCAAACCTCGCCGTGCTGTATTCAGTTGGTCGTGGCGTCGAGAAAAACGAAGCCGAAGCGGTGAAGTTGTGGACGCTGGCTGCCGAACAAGGCGAACTGAATGCGATCACCAACCTCGGCATCGCCTATGCATCCGGACGCGGTGTGCCGAAGAACGAAGCGGAAGCGGTGAAGTGGTACACCAAAGCGGCCGAGAAAAACGAAAAGGGTTCGGACCGTGCGCAGTTCAACCTCGGTGTGTTCTATCAGAGCGGTCGTGGCGTGGCCAAGGACCCGGTCGCCGCACTGAGGTGGTATCGCAAGGCCGCCGATCAGGGCTATGCCCCGGCGCTGTACGCGGTGGGCTTGTCCTATGCGACGGGTCAGGGCGTCGCCAAGGATGAAGCGCAGGCCATCGAGTGGTATCGCAAGGGCGCCGAGAAGGGCTCTGGCGCCGCCCAGGCCAGTCTAGGCGGCATGTATGCGGAAGGTCGTGGCGTGGCGAAGGACGAAGCCAAGGCGGTTGAGTTGTACCGCAAGGCCGCCGAGCAGGGCGAAGCGGTTGGTCAGTACGGTTTGGGCGCCATGCTGGAGGCGGGCCGCGGCGTGGCAAAGGATGAGGTCGCCGCCGCGCAGTGGTACCGCAAGGCCGCCGATCAGGATTTGGCCGCCGCGCAATATCACCTGGGCCTGATGTATGCGCAGGGCCGCGGCGTCGCCAAGGACGACGCCGAAGCCGTGAAGTGGTATCGCAAGGCGGCTGAGGAAGGTTCGTCCGGCGCGCAATCCAACTTGGGCCTGATGTACAGCAAGGGTCGTGGCGTGCCCAAGAACGACATGGAAGCAGTGAAATGGTACAAGAACGCCGCCGAGCAAGACGAGCCTGCGGCGCAGTACGCCCTGGGTTTGATGTACGAAACGGCTGGCGGCGGTGTCGCCAAGGATGATGCCGAAGCGGCCAAGTGGTATCGCAAAGCAGCCGATCAAGGCCTGGGCAGCGCGCAATCCAATCTGGGTTTGATGTATGCCCAGGGTCGTGGCGCGCCGAAGAACGACATGGAAGCGGTGAAGTGGTATCGCAAGGCGGCGGACCAGGGCGAAGCCGGCGGCTATTACAACCTTGCGCTGATGACTGCCGAAGGTCGTGGTGTGGCCAAGAGTGAAGCCGAAGCCATCAAACTCTATCGTAAGGCCGCCGATCTGGGGTTCGTGGCGGCTCAGTACAACCTTGGTGTGATTTATAAGCAAGGCAAGGGTACGGCGCGCGACATGGCCGAAGCCGAAAAGTGGTTCACTCTGGCTGCCGACCAAGGCGACAAACAAGCCAGGGACGAACTGAAACGCTTAAAACGTAAATAGGACGCTGCCGCGGCGCTGCGTGTGTGATGCGTGTTTCACGCTATCGCACGCAGCCAGATCGATTTCGCCGCTACCGCACCCCTCCTCGCCGGTGGCCTGGCGTGGCGGCACTTTGCGGCGGCATACCTACTGCAAGTTCTGCCTATATTCTGGCCATGCGCATGGGCGGCGAGGGCGCTAGCGTCGTCTGACTTATTTCAGCCGGCACCTTGCTCGCCATGTTGACCACGCCGTTGTGGCTTATAGCATTGGGTGGAGCTAAGCGCGGATTACTTTCACTTCTTTTCCGGCTTGCCCTGCGCTGTGTCGGCGGCGGCGGGCGCAGTGCCACCTTGCGGCATCATGTTCCAGGGCCACATGGCCGGATTGGCAAAGGGATTGGCGTTGGCTTCCGGCGAGCCGGCTGACTGGCTGATCGCCTGCATGGCAGCCAGCGTTGCACGTTGCATTTCCAAGCCCTGGATACTCATTTGCAGCATGTTGAGATTCATGCGCAGCCAGCCTTCGACGGTTTTCAGTTCGCTGATGCGTTTGTCGAGTTCACCGACGTCGGTGGTGGGCGTTGCCATGCCAGGTACAGCAAAGCCCATGCCGCCCCACATGGCCTTGAGAAATTCAAGCGGATCTGACGTTGTGTTATCGGTAGTCATTGCGGCATTCCTTGTTAGAGACGCAATGCATCATAGCCCAAGCGATTGATTTCCGCCCTCGCGCAGCATGGCGTGGATGAGCGTGCGCAACTTGGCCGGCATGACGGGCTTTTGTAGTAGTTGATAGTGATTCGTGTCGGCCTCCGCCTCGCGTTCCGGTGTGACGGTGCCGGTGGCCATGATGGCTGGCAGGTCGTGCCCGAAGCGCTCGCGTACCACACGTATCGCTTCGCGACCGACCGGCCCTTCCGGCAGACGGTAATCGGCGATGATGAGATCGGGCGCGTTCTCCAGCGTCTGCATGAGCGCTTGCGTGTCCGTCAGGCCGATGCAGGCAGTGACTTCGGCACCCCAGCCGCCCAGCAGTGCGACGAGGCTTTCACGCACAACGATTTCGTCGTCGATAATCAAGAAGTGGTAACCGGAAAAATCCGGCGCAAACTCGTTGCGCACCGGCGCCGGCGCGGGAGGCATCGGCCCCAGGGCCAGCGGCACTTCGAGGCGGAACACCGTACCGCGTCCGGGCCGCGAGCACAGACTCAAGCGGTGACCCAGCAAATCCGCCAAACGCTTGACGATGGAAAGGCCCAGCCCGAGGCCCTTCTTGCGATTGCGTTCGGGGTTGGCGAGTTGGTAAAACTCTTCGAAAATTTTGTTCTGCTCATCCGCCGGGATACCGATGCCGGTGTCCCAGATTTCTATGCGCAGAAAGTCGCCGCGTTTGCGTGCGCCGATTAGCACGCTGCCGCTCGGCGTGTAACGCAAGGCGTTTACAACTAAATTGAGCAGGATGCGCTCCAGCAAGTGCGGGTCGCTGCGCACGCGCGCGTTGCAATGGCGCATGCGCAACGCCAGGCCGTTGGCGGCGGCTTCCGGCTCAAGATTGAGGCGTAGTGAGACACACATCGCATCGAGCGGGAAGTCGCTGAGTTCGGGATGCACTGTGCCGGAGTCTATTTTCGAAATGTCGAGCAGTTCGCTGAATAAGGATTCGAGCGACTCGATGGCCGCATTGATGCTATCGACGGCATAGCGGGTTTCAGGATCGCGTACCCGATCACGCAAGGCGGAGGCGAACAGTCCCATGGCGTGGATGGGCTGGCGTAAGTCGTGGCTGGCGGCAGCAAAGAATTTGGTCTTGGCGCGATTGGCTTGTTCGGCGATGTTGCCGGCTTTTTCCAACTCAGCATTCTTTTCTGCCAGACGACGCGCCAGTCTTTCATTCTCCAGCCGGGTACGTAGCGACGAGATAAGCAAGCTGTTGAAGTTTCGGCCGAAGGAAAGTATGCCCAGCATGACGGCGAAACAGATAATGGCCAGCACGATGTGCGGCGTGTCGCCTTCGTAGAGGTTGCGTGCGACGACAGCCAGCATGGAGGGAAAAATAAAAGCATAAAAGGATGGCACATGCGAGGCGATCAGCGGCGTCGCGCCGGCGGCCACGCCAAAGATCAGCACGGTCATGACCGCCTGGTGCACCGGCGAGTCGGGCGGGAACATCAGAATGTAACCAATGCCCCACAAGCAGCCGGAGATCAAGGTGCCCATCATCCAGACAAAAGCGGCTCGCTGGATTTGGTCCGGCGCCAGCATTTTTTCGCTGTGCACGAGGCGCCACGCCTGATTCAAGGCCATGAGCGCCAGCCAGCTGGCCAGCAGCCAGGTTGGCGCCGTACCTGCCATCACCACCACATTGAGCAGCGCCCCGACCATGGTGCCGAATATCGCAACGCCCAACTGGCGATAGAGCATCACCGTTTGTTCGCGCTTGATTTGCGCGTCCAAGCTTTCTTCACCGGGCGCCGGAACGGCTGCGTTGCCAGTTTCTAAGGGCGGGATATCCGCATACTCTTGGGCTGCCATGCTGTGATTCCTGTTAAACGAAGTTGCGTAGAGGAAGCATAAACCACCTACAGCGCGTTAACGGCCGATTTAGCGCTGAACGCGAGGCCTTTGACGCATCCGACAAAATGACCGTGAATAGGCCCTAGACATACCGAAGAAAAGTCGTATGATGACAAAAAGATAAACCGTGCCAACCAATCAGGGGGATGCGTTGCTCAGACTATTGGTTGTAGAAGACCATGCCTTGGTACGGGAGGGCTTGTTGCAGACACTGCATAAGCTAAGTCCCAGACTCAAGCTGTTCGAGGCGGAGGACGCCGAAGGCGCTCTGCATGTGGTTGAGAAGGAGAAGGAATTTGATTTAGTACTGCTCGATCTCATGCTGCCAGGCATGAATGGCATGGCCATGTTAACCGTCATGCGCAAGCGCTTCCCGGCGGTGCCGGTGCTGGTTATTTCCGCTTTGGGAGATGCTGAGACGGTCAGGCGTGCCATGCGCCAGGGCGCCTCGGGCTTTGTGCCGAAATCGAGCTCTGGCGAGGTGTTGCTGGATGCTGTGCGCCGCGTGCTGGACGGTGAGCTGTATCTCCCGGCCTATTTGCGCGATTCCGCCAACGCGGAACAAATGGATGACAGTAAGAGAGACCCTACTGGCACCTATGGTTTGACGGCGGCACAATTGCGCGTACTCGATTTGCTCAAGCAAGGGAAGTCGAACCGGGAGATCGGCGAGCTGCTGGGCTTGACTGAAGGCACGGTCAAGTTACACGTCTCGAAAATTTTCAAAGCGCTGAAGGTTTCCAGCCGGGCACAGGCCTTGGTTATACTCGGCCGCAAGCGCAGCAAGCTCTGAGCGGCGAACTTTAATGCCGTGTCGCCCGCTGCGCCATGCTCTGTATCAGAATTGCGGGGTCTGAGGCCGCAGCTTTGGGCGCGGCAACTTCTTCGGGTTCGTCAACAGGCGCTTCGCAAGCTACTTCCATCAAACTCAGTACCTGATAAGCCAGCGCGCGGCAGGCGTTGGCCAGCGGTGTCGGTAGTGCCGGCGGTATTTGTTTTTGCAACATGAGTTTGCTGGCCGACACCGCGTAGACTGGTTCAAGCAGCCGGTCGGCATGTCGCCCCAGAAATTCGCGCACACTTTTTTTCGAGGCTTCTTGCTGCCAAGCGTTGGTGGGCCATTGCGAGGGAATCGCCCAGGCGCGCGGAAAAGCCTCGAGGTCGTTAAGTACTGTGCGTAAGTCTTCATGCGAATCACGAAAAGGTAGCAGCACCAGATTGGCCAGACCGTAGAGCCTGCGATCCATTTCCGAGCGATTGCCGCCGCCGTCGATGACGCCGATCCAACCCTTCAAGCTGCGGATCTTGTCCAGCACTTTACCCAGCGCTTCAGGCGTGCGTGCGTCGGCGATGAGATAGCGGCGACCGTCCGGATCCAGTGGTTCGCGCAGAGTATCTGTCAGCACGCAAACGGAACGCTGCTCAAGTAAGCCTATGCCTTGACAGAGCATATGTGAGAGCGTTGTCTTGCCAGTGCCACCCTTGTTGCCGATGATGCAGACGATTTCAGCCATAGTGTCTCCTTGTACAAGGGCATTGTTGCCGTTCGTACGACACTTTGGTCCGGCGAATTGCGCGGCTTTCAGGCGCCAATTCGAAATTTACAGGGTGTAGCAGTAGAGTCGGGTACCGCGCCGGTCAGCCACCTCGATGACTCGCTGCGGCTGCACGTCGGGCACTGGGAAGCTGTTGCTGATGAGCAAGGAACCTGCACGCATTTCCTGCCTTGCTTTTTGCCACAAGCGCGGCATGGGAACTGGTGAAAGAAAGGCATAGACAACATCATATTCGGCCAGCGAAAGTCGCCAGAAATCACCAAACTTGACATGACATTGTGGGAGGTTGCGGGTGGTCAGCCACGCCAGCAGGAAGGGTAGCGGGGCGTGTTCGATGCCGGTGAAAGTGGCGTCGGGTCGAGCCTGGGCCAAGCGCTGGAGTGCTACGCCAGTGCCGGCACCCACATCAATTACGCGTAAGCCGCCTGTTTGCGGCAGTTGTGCCAGCACTGCCGCGGCGGTCAAGCGGTTGGAGAGATACAGCGGCACCCGGCTGCGAAAGGTACTCCAGTAAACGAGCATCAGCAGCACGAAGCCGCCCAGGTAGACGGTTGGTGGCAGATTCAGCCGGCGCAGTCCCACCACTGCCGGCATGAATGCGATATGGATAACGATCCACCATTTCTCGGCACGCAGCAAGAAGCTCGTGCAGGCCGCCAGTGCAGCCTGGCCCAGCGCCAGAGCGAGCGGGGAATCAAGCGAGGAGGGCTGCAAGACGATCCAGGCCAGTATCGCCAGTGTGCCCACGAGTTGCGCCACCAGCGCTTTCAGCGCTACGCCCATAGTCAATCTGGCAGAACTTTGCCTGGGTTGAGGAGATTTTCCGGGTCCAGTGCCTGCTTGATGGCGCGCATGATGTCCAGCGCGGCTTCACCATGTTCGGCAGCGAGATACTTTTGCTTGCCCAGCCCGACACCATGCTCGCCGGTGCAAGTGCCTTCCATGCGTAGCGCGCGCATCACCAGGCGCTGCGAGAGTGCTTGCGCATGGTCGACTTCATCGCTATTGGCGGGATCGGTAAGCACCAATAGATGGAAATTGCCATCGCCGACATGGCCGACCAGCGGCGCGATAAGTCCGCTGCTGCGCACGTCTTCCAAGGTTTCCGCGATGCACTCGGCCAGGCGCGAAATCGGCACGCAAACGTCGGTGGTGAGTGAGCGGCTGCCGGGGCGGAGTCGCAGGCAGGCGTAATAGGCATCGTGGCGCGCCTGCCATAGCCGTGTACGATCTTCGGGACGGGTGGCCCATTCGAAATTTTCGCCACCGTGACCGGCAGCGATTTCTTGTACCGTTTGCGCCTGTTCTTCCACGCCGTGCGCCGAGCCGTGAAACTCGAAGAACAGCGTGGGCGCTTCCGGCAGATTGGTTTTGCTATAGCGATTGATAGCCGTCACGGCGAGTTGATCCAGCAGCTCGATGCGCGCTACCGGCACGCCAAGCTGGATAGTCTCAATGACTGTGTTGACGGCTTCGTCTACGCTGGGGAAGGCGCAAACCGCACTCGAGACCGCCTCAGGTAGCGGGTAGAGACGAAGCGTAAGTTCGGTGATGATGACCAGCGTGCCCTCGGAACCGATGAAGAGCCGAGTCAGGTCGTAGCCGGCCGAAGACTTTTTGGCACGGCTACCGGTCTTGATAATGCGCCCGTCGGCCAACACCACCGTCATGCTCAGCACATTTTCGCGCATCGTGCCGTAGCGCACCGCGTTGGTGCCGGAAGCGCGCGTGGCGGCCATGCCGCCCAGCGTGGCGTCGGCGCCGGGGTCGATGGGAAAGAACAGCCCCGTGCCATGCAGTTCGGCATTCAACTGCTTGCGCGTCACGCCGGCTTGCACTGTCACGTCGAGATCGGCCGGCCGCACCGTCAGCACACCATTCATCTGCGAGAGATCGATGCAAACACCGCCTTGCATGGCGATCACATGACCTTCCAACGAGGTGCCGACGCCATAAGCAATGAGGGGTACCCGGTAGGGCCGGCACAGTTTGACAATGTCGGCCACCTCGCTTGTAGAGTGAGCGAACACTACGGCATCCGGTGGCGCTGGCTCGTGCGAAGACTCGTCCTTGCCGTGATGGGCACGGACGGCCTCGGCGGTCGAAAAGCGGCTGCCAAAACGTGCGGCCAAGGCCTCGGCCAGCGCGGCAGGAAAGGCGGGGCGGGTTACTAGGCCTTGCAAAGGGCAGCTCCGAGCGAGAGTAGGCCCGGATTCTACGCTTTGATCGAGGCGGGCGCGAGGCGGGCGCCAGACGGGTGCCATTTACCCCATTTCAACGGGAAATCACAGGAGGTGTTTGACATTGCTGGCGAAAATAGGCAAACTTGCGCGTTTCGCTGGAGGGGTTCCCGAGCGGTCAAAGGGATCAGACTGTAAATCTGACGGCTCTGCCTTCGAAGGTTCGAATCCTTCCCCCTCCACCAAAGTTTAGGTGGTGCAGTAGTGTTTAGTAGTTGTGGCAGTTGAGTCTAGGGAAGCCGGGCGGGATTAAGCGGTAGTTAAGCGGTAGCGGTGCATGGCACGGCGTCGGGCGGGTGTAGCTCAATGGTAGAGCAGAAGCCTTCCAAGCTTATGACGAGGGTTCGATTCCCTTCACCCGCTCCAACTGGATGCTGTGGGCACGCTTAGATTTTGAGTAATGATATTAGTGGATTTAATGGCCGGTCGCAGTTCCGGCACGAAATTTAGACTGCCCATGTAGCTCAGTGGCAGAGCACTCCCTTGGTAAGGGAGAGGTCGCGTGTTCAATCCACGCCATGGGCACCAGGTTTTGGCGGTAGGCTGGGAATTTAGGCAAAGTTAATGTCTTCCACCGGCGCCAAGGTTGGCTTTTCAGTGATTTTTGTTGACGACTTGTTAGAGGACCGACATGGCTAAGAGTAAGTTTGAACGTACGAAGCCTCACGTGAACGTAGGCACGATTGGTCACGTAGACCATGGCAAGACGACCTTGACGGCGGCGATCACCACGGTGTTATCGAGCAAATTTGGTGGTGAGGCCAAGGCCTACGACCAGATTGACGCGGCGCCTGAAGAAAAGGCCCGCGGCATCACCATCAACACCGCGCACGTCGAATACGAGACTGCCAACCGGCACTACGCCCACGTTGATTGTCCCGGTCACGCCGACTACGTCAAAAACATGATCACCGGTGCCGCCCAGATGGACGGCGCGATACTCGTGTGTTCCGCTGCTGACGGCCCCATGCCCCAGACCCGCGAACACATCCTGCTCGCCCGTCAAGTTGGCGTTCCCTACATCATCGTCTTCCTGAATAAATGCGACATGGTCGACGACGCCGAACTACTCGAACTTGTTGAGATGGAAGTCCGCGAACTCCTCAGCAAATACGACTTCCCTGGCGACGACATCCCCATCATCAAAGGCAGCGCCCTCAAAGCCCTCGAAGGCGACAAGGGAGAGCTAGGCGAACAAGCCATCCTCAAGCTCGCCGAAGCGCTCGACAGCTACATCCCCGAGCCCAAGCGCGCCATAGACGGCCCCTTCCTCCTGCCGATTGAAGACGTCTTCTCCATCTCCGGTCGTGGCACGGTAGTCACGGGCCGTATCGAACGCGGCATTGTCAAGGTTGGCGAAGAAATCGAAATCATCGGACTGCGCCCCACCATCAAGACCATCTGCACCGGCGTTGAAATGTTCCGTAAGCTTCTCGACCAAGGTCAAGCTGGTGACAACGTCGGTGTACTGCTACGCGGCACCAAGCGCGAAGAAGTCGAACGCGGCCAAGTACTCGCCAAGCCCGGCAGCATCACCCCGCACACCCATTTCAGCGCAGAGATCTACGTCCTGGGCAAAGACGAAGGTGGTCGTCACACCCCCTTCTTCAACGGCTACCGTCCGCAGTTCTACTTCCGCACGACCGACGTCACCGGCTCGATTGAACTGCCGGCCGGCACTGAGATGGTCATGCCGGGCGACAACATCACCATCACGGTGAAGCTGCACGCCCCCATCGCCATGGAAGACGGACTGCGCTTCGCCATCCGCGAAGGCGGCCGTACCGTCGGCGCCGGCGTGGTGGCGAAGGTCATCGAGTAACAAAAGCGTGAACGAGAAGCGAGACGCCTCGGGTGATCGAGGCGCCTCGCGGTCTCTGCCGCAGGGGCATAGCTCAATTGGCAGAGCGTCGGTCTCCAAAACCGAAGGTTGGGGGTTCGAGGCCCTCTGCCCCTGCCACCAGAACTTAGGGCGAGATTAATGGCCGACAAAATTAAGTTTGCGCTGGCGTTGCTGCTACTTGCCGCCGGCGTCGCGGGCTATTACCTGCTGAGCGAAGAAGCGCTGATTCTGCGCGTGTTGTGTGTGCTGGCTGGCGTGTTTGCCGGCGCGGCGGTGGCTTGGTTCACTGAACCAGGCCGGCGCTTTTTCGTCTTCTGCCAGGAAGCCGTAGCGGAAACAAAAAAAGTCGCCTGGCCGACTCGTAAGGAGGCGGTGCAAACCACCGCAGTGGTCTTTGGCTTTGTCGTCATCATGGCGGTGTTCCTGTGGCTGACCGACAAGAGCCTGGAATGGATCCTCTACGACTTGATCCTGGGCTGGAAGAAATCATGACCAAACGCTGGTACGTTGTTCACGCCTATTCAGGCTTCGAGAAGTCCGTGCAACGGGCCATGCTGGATCGCATCAAACGCGCCAGCATGGAGGACAAATTCGGCCAGATTCTGGTGCCGGTCGAAGAAGTGGTCGAGATGAAGTCCGGCCAAAAGAGTATTTCAGAACGCAAATTTTTCCCCGGTTATGTGCTGGTGGAAATGGAGATGGACGACGACACCTGGCATCTCGTCAAGAACACCGCCAAGGTGACCGGCTTTGTGGGCGGCACGGCTACCAAGCCGACGCCGATTTCCGAAAAGGAAGTCGCCAAGATCATGCAGCAGATGCAGGAAGGCGTCGAGAAGCCCAAGCCCAAGGTGCTCTATGAAGTGGGCGAGATGGTGCGCGTTAAAGAAGGGCCGTTCACGGACTTCAATGGCACGGTGGAAGACATCAACTACGAGAAAAGCAAGTTGCGCGTGGCAGTCACGATTTTTGGTCGTTCGACGCCAGTGGAACTGGAGTTTTCGCAGGTCGAAAAAGCTTAATCAGTGCGGCCGTCGGGTCCGAAATCCCGGCAGAGGAGCGCGAGTAGGTCAAACGAAAGCGCGTTACCACTCATTTAACAGGAGCCATCATGGCCAAGAAGATTGTCGGTTTTATTAAGCTGCAAGTACCGGCCGGTAAGGCCAACCCCAGCCCGCCTATCGGCCCGGCCCTAGGCCAGCGCGGCCTCAACATCATGGAGTTTTGCAAGGCGTTCAACGCCCAGACCCAGGGCGTCGAGCCGGGTCTACCGATTCCGGTGGTGATTACCGCCTTCGCGGACAAGAGCTTCACCTTTATCATGAAGACGCCGCCCGCTTCGGTGCTCATCAAGAAGGCAGCCAAGCTCGACAAGGGGTCGGCTAAGCCGCACACCGACAAGGTGGGTAAGCTGACGCGCGCCCAGGTCGAAGAAATCGCCAAGACCAAAATGAAAGACTTGACTGCCGCCGATATGGACGCCGCTGTGCGTACCATCGCGGGCAGTGCCCGCAGCATGGGCGTGACTGTGGAGGGCCTCTAAAATGGCAAAGCTGTCCAAACGTTTGACGGCGATACGCGGCAAAGTTGACCGCAACAAGCCTTTGCCGGTGAGCGATGCGCTGAAATTGGTGAAGGAATGCGCTACTGCCAAATTCGATGAATCCGTCGATGTCGCTGTGAATCTCGGCGTCGATGCTAAAAAATCCGACCAGACCGTGCGCGGTTCTGTGGTCCTGCCAGCCGGCACCGGCAAGACGGTGCGTGTGGCGGTGTTCGCACAAGGTGAAAAGGCCGAGGCCGCCAAGGCGGCGGGCGCCGACATCGTCGGTTTCGACGATCTGGCCCAGCAGGTTAAGGAAGGCAAACTCGATTTCGACGTGGTGATTGCCACGCCGGACGCCATGAAGGTGGTCGGTCAGCTTGGCCAGGTGCTTGGTCCGCGCGGCTTGATGCCCAACCCCAAGGTCGGTACCGTCACCATGGACGTGGCAACAGCGGTGAAGAACGCTCGCGCTGGCCAAGTGCAATATCGCACCGATAAGGGCGGCATCGTGCAATGCACGATCGGTCGCGCCTCTTTCACGGTGGAGCAGTTGCAGCAGAACCTTGCTGCGCTGATCGACGCGCTGAATAAGGCCAGGCCGGCTACCGCAAAAGGCATTTATTTGAGACGGGTTTCAGTCTCCAGCACCATGGGTGCGGGTGTGCGCGTCGACTCGTCGAGTCTGGCGGCGCAGTAAGTATTTTCGCGGGTTTTAGCCCCGCAAGGACTTTGGGTCGCCGGTGCTGTCTGGCCGGCGGATCATCAAAGACCGTAGGCGCCTCGCAAGAGGCTTAATGGAAGTGGGTGAGACAGCGCAAGGGCAGGGGTTCTGATCCCTGATTCCTGACATCTGATCCCTGAAACCTACGCAGATGGTGTGCCCAGAACAGGCTACTTCCGCTTAGCGGTGGTCTCCTGAACCAGGTCGCCGTGGGTGCGATGGCTGAGTTGTTCCATCGCTTATGGACTTGAAAGGAGAAGTTTCAATGAGTCTCAATCTAGACGGAAAAAAAGCCGTCGTGGCAGAGGTGTCGGCACAAGTAGCCAATGCCCAGACTGTCGTTCTGGCCGAGTACCGCGGCATCGAGGTGAGCGATCTCACCAAACTGCGTGCCAAGGCCAGAGAGTCTGGCGTTTATCTACGCGTGTTGCGTAACACCTTGGCGCAACGTGCCGTCGCCGGCACGTCGTTCGAAGCGTTGTCTACGCAAATGATCGGTCCCTTGATCTACAGTATTTCGGTGGATCCTGTGGCTGCTGCCAAAGTGCTGCACGACTTCGCGAAAACCAACGACAAACTGCGGCTTAAGTCCGGCGTGTATGCAGGCAAGGTGCTGGACAAAGCGGGCGTGCAAGCGCTGGCCTCCATCCCGAGCCGCGAAGAACTGCTCGCCAAACTGGCTGGTGTGATGAAGGCGCCGGTTGCCGGCTTTGCTGTGGTGCTGGGCGCATTGGCCAAGCAACGCGAAGCCGCCGCTGCCTGATACACCACGATAGCGCCAACGTGGCGCCGACTAAACCTATCTCAAAAAATTGGAGTGATTGAACATGGCAATTAGCAAAGATGACATCCTGGAAGCCGTCAGCAGCATGACCGTGATGGACCTTAACGAACTGGTCAAGGCTTTCGAAGAGAAGTTTGGTGTTTCCGCTGCTGCGATGGCGGTTGCCGCCCCCGGCGCTGGTGCCGCCGCGGCTGTCGAAGAACAGACCGAATTCACCGTGATTCTGGCCGCAACTGGCGAGAAGAAGGTGGAAGTCATCAAGGTCGTGCGTGTGCTGACCGGCCTGGGCTTGAAGGAAGCCAAGGACCTGGTCGACGGCGCGCCGAAGCCCGTCAAGGAAGGCGTGTCTAAGGCCGATGCCGAAGCTGCCAAGAAGCAACTGGAAGATGCTGGCGCGAAAGTCGAGATCAAGTAAGTCGCGTTTTGCAGGATGGGCTGGCGGTTTTGGGCCGCCAGCCCTTTGCCTTTTTCAGGAATCAGAGAACAGGGATCAGAAATCAGTGTCTATCAACTACCCTAAGTTGGACCTGTCATCGATTCCCGCTGTCTGATACCTGTTGCCTGATACCTGACATCTGACGCCGGAGCCACCATGACGTACTCCTATACCGAGAAAAAGCGTATTCGCAAGAGCTTCGCCAAGCGCGCCAGCGTTCTTGACGCGCCGTTTCTACTGGCCACGCAACTCGAGTCCTATCTGGCTTTTCTACAGACGGACATCCCGCCCGTGCAGCGCCGCAACCAGGGGTTGCAGGCGGCGTTTACGTCGATCTTTCCGATCGCCAGCCATTCCGGCAACGCGCGCTTGGAGTTCGTGTATTACTCGCTAGGTGAGCCGGCCTTTGACGTCAAGGAATGTCGCCAGCGCGGCCTGACTTTCGCCAGTCCCTTGCGCGCCCGTGTGCGTCTGATCATTCTCGACAAAGAAGCGGCCAAGGAAACCATCAAGGAAGTGAAGGAACAGGAAGTGTATATGGGTGAAATTCCACTCATGACCACTACTGGTTCCTTTGTCATCAACGGCACCGAACGCGTGATCGTCTCGCAGTTGCATCGTTCACCTGGCGTGTTCTTCGAGCATGACCGTGGCAAGACGCATTCTTCTGGCAAGCTGTTGTTCTCGGCGCGCATCATCCCTTATCGCGGCTCGTGGCTCGATTTCGAATTCGACCCCAAGGATTTCTTGTACTTCCGCATCGACCGTCGTCGCAAGATGCCGGTGACGATCCTGCTCAAAGCCATTGGCATGTCGCTGGAGCAGATTCTCGCCACGTTCTTCGAGTTTGACGCCTTCCATTTATCGAAGAAGGGCATTCAATTCGAGGTCGTTCCAGAACGTCTGCGCGGCGAAGTCGCGCGCTTCGATATCACCGATAAAGCCGGCAAGCTTATTGTCGCCAAGGACAAGCGCATCACCGCCAAGCACATCCGTGAGCTCGCCGATGCCGGTATCAAGAAGCTCAACGTACCGGAAGACTTCCTCATCGGGCGTGTGATCGGTCGCAATGTGATCGACAGTGACACTGGCGAAATTCTAGCCAACGCCAACGATGAAATCACCGAAGCGGTGCTCGGCCGGCTAAGCGAATCCGGTGTGGACGTCATCAACACGCTCTACACCAACGACCTGGATCGTGGCGCCTACATTTCCTCGACGCTGCGTATCGACGAAACGGCGGACCAACTGGCGGCTCGCGTTGCTATCTACCGCATGATGCGCCCCGGCGAGCCGCCCACCGAGGACGCCGTGGAAACCTTGTTCCGCGGCCTGTTCTACGCCGAGGAGCGCTACGACCTTTCCGCCGTCGGCCGCATGAAGTTCAACCGTCGCGTTGGCCGCGAAGAACTTGTAGGCGCGGGCACTCTGTCCGACCAGGACATCATCGACGTCATCCGCATTCTCGTTGAGTTGCGTAATGGCCGCGGTGAAATCGACGACATCGACCACCTCGGAAACCGCCGCGTGCGTTCGGTTGGTGAACTGGCCGAAAATCAATTCCGTGCTGGCTTGGTGCGCGTCGAACGTGCTGTTAAGGAGCGTTTGTCGCAAGCCGAGAGCGATAACCTCATGCCGCATGACCTCATTAACGCCAAACCGATTTCGGCGGCGATCAAAGAGTTCTTCGGCTCCAGCCAGCTCTCCCAGTTTATGGACCAGACCAACCCCCTGTCCGAGATCACGCACAAGCGTCGTGTCTCGGCCCTGGGCCCAGGTGGTCTGACGCGCGAACGTGCCGGCTTCGAGGTGCGCGACGTCCACCCGACCCACTATGGTCGCGTCTGCCCGATTGAAACGCCGGAAGGCCCGAACATCGGCCTGATCAACTCCCTGGCGTTGTACGCCCGCACTAACCTGTACGGCTTCCTCGAGACGCCGTACCGCAAGGTGGACGATGGCAAGGTGACCGATCAGATCGATTACCTGTCGGCCATCGAAGAGGGCCATTTCGTGATCGCCCAGGCCAATGCCCAGCTCGACAAGAAGGGTAAGCTCTCTGACGAACTGGTGTCGTGCCGGCACAAGAGCGAGTTCACGCTGGTGACGCCCGACCAAGTGCAGTACATGGATATCGCGCCGGGCCAAATCGTCTCGGTGGCGGCTTCGCTGATTCCGTTCCTGGAACACGATGACGCGAACCGCGCGCTGATGGGCGCCAACATGCAGCGTCAGGCCGTGCCGTGCTTGCGCGCTGAGAAGGCGCTGGTCGGCACTGGCATCGAGCGCACTGTGGCGGTTGACTCTGGGACTGCGGTGCAGGCGCTGCGCGGCGGTGCGGTGGATTACATTGACGCCAATCGCATCGTCGTACGCGTGCATGACGACGAAACGGTGCCGGGCGAAGTCGGTGTCGATATCTACAACCTCATCAAGTACACGCGTTCCAACCAGAACACCAACATCAACCAGCGTCCGCTGGTGAAGGTGGGCGACATTATCGCCAAAGGCGACGTCATCGCCGACGGCGCCTCGACTGATATGGGTGAGTTGGCGCTGGGCCAGAACATGTTGGTGGCCTTTATGCCTTGGAACGGCTACAACTTCGAAGATTCGATCCTCATTTCCGAGCGCGTGGTGGCGGATGATCGTTTTACCTCCATCCACATCGAAGAGCTGACGGTTGTGGCGCGCGACACCAAGTTGGGCGCTGAAGAAATCACCCGCGATATCGCTTCATTGGGTGAAGCGCAACTCGGCCGCCTCGACGAATCCGGCATTGTGTACATCGGCGCCGAGGTCGAAGCGGCCGATGTGCTGGTTGGCAAGGTCACGCCCAAGGGCGAAACCCAACTCACGCCAGAAGAAAAACTGCTGCGCGCCATCTTCGGCGAGAAGGCCTCGGATGTAAAAGACACCTCGCTGCGGGTGCCTTCGGGGATGTCCGGCACGGTGATTGACGTGCAGGTGTTCACCCGCGAAGGCATCGAGCGCGACAAGCGCGCAGCGCAAATCATCGATGACGAATTGCGCCGCTACAAGACCGATCTGGCCGACCAGATGCGCATCGTCGAGCGCGATACCTTCGCGCGTATCGAGCGTCTTCTGACCGGAAAACTCGCCAACAAGGGACCGAAGAAGCTGGCCAAGGGTACTAAAATTACCAAAGCCTATCTGGAGTCCATCGATCCGCATCACTGGTTCGATATTGGCATGGCCAACGACGAGACCGCCAGCCAGTTGGAAAGCCTGCGCGAGTCCATCGAGCAGACGCGCAAAGACTTCGATCAGGCTTTCGAAGCCAAGAAGAAGAAGCTTACCCAGGGCGACGAATTGCCGCCTGGTGTGCAGAAGATGGTCAAGGTCTACCTGGCCGTCAAGCGCCGCCTGCAGCCTGGCGACAAGATGGCCGGCCGCCACGGCAACAAGGGCGTGGTGTCGCGTATTGTACCGATCGAAGACATGCCGCACATGGCCGATGGCACCACGGTGGATATCGTGTTGAATCCGTTGGGCGTACCGTCGCGTATGAACATCGGCCAGATTCTCGAGACCCACTTGGGCTGGGCTGCCAAGGGGCTGGGTCTGCGCATCGGCGAATTGCTGAAGAAGCAGGCGTCGGCTGCCGAGCTGCGCAAATATCTGAACAAGATCTACAACGCCAGCGGCAAGAGCGAGGACATTGACTCCCTGACGGAAGTGGAGCTATTCGACCTTGCCGGCAACCTCACGGATGGCGTGCCTTTCGCGACGCCGGTGTTCGACGGCGCTCACGAGGCGGAGATCACGGCCATGCTGGAACTGGCTGGCCTGCCCAACAGTGGACAAGTGACGCTGTTTGACGGCCGCAACGGCGATGCCTTCGAGCGTCCGGTGACGGTGGGTTACATGCATGTCCTGAAGCTGCATCACTTGGTGGACGACAAGATGCACGCTCGTTCCACCGGCCCGTACAGTTTGGTTACTCAGCAGCCGCTGGGCGGCAAGGCGCAGTTTGGTGGTCAGCGCTTCGGTGAAATGGAAGTCTGGGCTCTCGAAGCTTACGGCGCTTCCTATACCTTGCAGGAAATGCTCACGGTCAAGTCGGACGATGTCTCCGGTCGCACCAAGGTCTACGAAAACATCGTCAAGGGGGAGCACAAGATTGATGCCGGTATGCCGGAATCCTTCAATGTGCTGGTGAAGGAAATTCGCTCCCTGGCGATTGATATAGACCTTGAGCGCTATTGAGTAGCGGAAATACAGCCGCCGATTGCGCGGATTACCGCGGGGTTTTTTAACGGATCCGCAGTAATTCACCCAATCGGCGGCTCAAGGATTTTGAATTGGAAGTCTCACCCCTTGCAGGAGTGAAGAAATGAAAGCACTACTCGATTTATTCAAGCAGGTAACGCAGGAAGAAGAATTCGACGCCATCACCATCGGCCTCGCTTCTCCCGAAAAAATTCGCTCATGGTCTTACGGCGAAGTAAAAAAGCCGGAGACCATCAACTACCGCACCTTCAAGCCCGAGCGCGATGGCTTGTTCTGCGCCAAGATATTTGGCCCGGTGAAAGATTACGAGTGCCTTTGCGGCAAGTACAAGCGCCTCAAGCACCGCGGCGTGATCTGCGAGAAGTGCGGCGTCGAAGTCACGCTCTCCAAAGTGCGTCGCGAACGCATGGGTCACGTCGAGCTGGCCTCGGTGGTCGCTCACATCTGGTTCCTAAAGTCCCTGCCCAGCCGCCTGGGCATGGTGTTGGACATGACGCTGCGTGATATCGAGCGCGTGCTTTATTTTGAAGCCTATGTGGTGGTCGATGCAGGCATGACCCCGCTTAACCGCGCGCAACTCTTGTCTGAAGACGATTATCTCGCCAAGGTGGAAGAGTACGGTGACGATTTCACCGCTGTTATGGGCGCCGAAGGCATCCGCGAACTGCTGCGCACGCTGGACATCGCCCACGAAATTGACGAAATGCGCAAGGAACTGGAAACGACCGGTTCCGAAGCCAAGATCAAGAAGCTCGCCAAACGACTCAAGTTGCTGGAAGGCTTCCAGCATTCCGGCATCAAGCCAGAGTGGATGATTCTCGAAGTGCTGCCGGTGCTACCGCCGGACCTGCGTCCGCTGGTACCCTTGGATGGCGGGCGTTTCGCCACTTCCGACCTGAACGATTTGTATCGTCGCGTTATCAACCGTAACAACCGCCTGAAACGTCTGCTCGAACTCAAGGCGCCGGAAATCATCGTGCGCAATGAAAAGCGCATGCTGCAGGAAGCCGTCGATTCGCTGCTGGACAATGGTCGTCGTGGCAAGGCTATGACCGGCGCTAACAAGCGTCCGCTGAAGTCGCTCGCCGATATGATCAAGGGCAAGGGCGGTCGCTTCCGCCAGAACTTGCTGGGCAAGCGCGTCGACTACTCGGGCCGTTCAGTCATCGTCGTCGGTCCGCAGCTTAAGCTGCATCAGTGCGGCCTGCCCAAGAAAATGGCGCTGGAACTCTTCAAGCCTTTCATCTTCAACAAGCTTGAATTGCTGGGACTGGCCACCACCATCAAGGCCGCCAAGAAGCTGGTCGAACAGGAAGTGCCCGAGGTCTGGGACATTCTGGAAGAAGTCATCCGCGAACATCCGGTGATGCTGAACCGCGCGCCGACCTTGCACCGTCTCGGCATCCAGGCTTTCGAACCGACGCTGATCGAAGGCAAGGCCATCCAGCTGCATCCGCTGGTTTGCGTAGCCTTTAACGCCGACTTCGACGGCGACCAAATGGCTGTGCACGTGCCGCTGTCGCTGGAAGCGCAGATGGAAGCGCGTACGCTGATGTTGTCCACCAACAACATCCTGTCGCCCGCCAACGGCGAGCCGATCATCGTGCCGTCGCAGGATATCGTGCTGGGCCTCTATTACGCCACGCGTGATCGCATTAACGCCAAGGGCGAGGGCATGGCCTTTACCGACATCGCCGAAGTGAAGCGTGCCTATGAGTCCGGCCAGGCCGATCTGCATGCCCGCGTCCTCGCTCGCATCAAGGAGTACGACGTCGCCGAGGATGGTGAAAAGACGGAAAAAATTACGCGCTACGAAACTACCGTCGGTCGCGCCATCCTCTCAGAGATTCTGCCGCCGGGACTGCCTTTCTCCATAATTAACAAGCCGCTCAAGAAGAAGGAAATCTCGCGCCTCATCAACGCCTGCTTCCGTCGTTGCGGCCTGAAAGAAACTGTGATCTTCGCTGACAAGCTGATGCAATCCGGTTTCGGCCTCGCCACGCGCGCCGGTATTTCCATCGCCATTGGCGATATGTTGGTGCCGACGCAAAAGCACGAGATCATTTCCGCCGCCGAGCATGAGGTGAAGGAAATTGGCAAGCAGTACACCTCAGGCCTCGTGACCGACGGCGAGCGTTACAACAAAGTGGTGGATATCTGGGGCCGCGCCGGCGACCAGGTGGCCAAGGCCATGATGGAGCAGCTTGGTGTGCAAGACGCTGTCGACGCCAAGGGCAAGAAAGTCACGCAAGAGTCATTTAACTCGATTTATATGATGGCTGATTCGGGCGCGCGCGGTTCCGCTGCGCAGATCCGCCAGTTGGCAGGTATGCGAGGGCTAATGGCCAAACCGGACGGCTCCATTATCGAGACGCCCATCACGTCGAACTTCCGCGAAGGCCTTAACGTTCTCCAATACTTCATATCGACCCACGGCGCACGCAAAGGCTTGGCCGACACGGCTTTGAAGACCGCTAACTCGGGCTACCTTACACGTCGTCTCGTCGATGTGACGCAAGACTTGGTGGTTATCGAGGACGACTGTGGCACCGAGCAGGGCTTCGCCATGAAGGCCTTGATTGAAGGCGGCGAAGTGGTGGAGGCTTTGCGCGAGCGCATCCTTGGTCGTGTCACGGTGAGCGAAGTGCTCAACCCCGAGACGCAAGACCTACTGTTCCCCATCGGGCACCTGCTCGATGAAGATGCCGTCGATCTAATCGAGAGCCTCGGTGTTGATGAGGTTCGGGTGCGTACGCCGCTCAATTGCGAAACCCGCTATGGTTTGTGCGCCATGTGCTACGGCCGCGACCTCGGCCGCGGTACTGTGGTTAACGTCGGCGAAGCGGTGGGCGTCATCGCCGCGCAGTCCATCGGTGAACCGGGTACTCAGCTCACCATGCGCACCTTCCACGTCGGCGGCGCGGCTTCTCGTGCGGCCGCAACGTCGCAGGTCGAAGCGAAGTCCGCTGGTACTGTGCGTTTCACGCAGAACATGCGCTATGTCACCAACGCCAAGGGCGAAAAAGTGGTCATCGCGCGCAGCGCAGAAGTGATGGTGACCGATGATCATGGCCGCGAACGCGAACGTCATAAGGTGCCCTACGGCGCCATGCTGGCCGTCGACGACGGTCAGCAGATCAAGGCGGGTGTTCTGTTGGCGACTTGGGAGCCGCATACGCGTCCCATCGTCACCGAGTACGCTGGCACGGTGAAGTTTGAGAACGTCGAAGAAGGCGCCACCGTCACCAAGCAAATCGACGAGGTGACCGGCTTGTCGACACTCGTTGTTATCGACCCCAAGCGTCGCGCCAGCTCGCCATCCAAGGGTGTGCGCCCGCAGGTGAAGCTACTCGACGCCACTGGCCAGGAAGTGCGTATTCACGGCACCGATCACGCCGTTACTATCACCTTCCAGGTCGGCTCCATCATTACCGTGAAGGATGGTCAGCAGGCTAGCGTTGGCGACATCTTGGCGCGTATCCCGCGCGAATCGTCAAAGACGCGCGACATCACTGGCGGCTTGCCGCGTGTGGCCGAACTTTTCGAAGCTCGTTCGCCCAAGGATGCCGGTATGCTGGCAGAAGTCACCGGTACGGTTTCTTTCGGCAAGGACACCAAGGGCAAGCAGCGCTTGGTCATCACCGAACCGGATGGCATCCCACACGAATATCTCATTACCAAAGACAAACACGTCATGGCGCACGACGGTCAAGTGGTTAACCGTGGGGAATTCATTGTCGATGGCCCGGCTGATCCGCATGACATTCTGCGTCTCAAGGGCGTTGAAGAGCTCGCGCACTACATCATTGACGAAGTGCAGGACGTGTATCGTTTGCAGGGCGTGAAGATAAATGACAAGCACATCGAAGTCATCGTGCGTCAAATGTTGCGTCGCGTGGTGATTTCCGATCCGGGCGATACGCCGTTCATCCGCGAAGAGCAGGTCGAGCGGGCTGAAGTGCTGGACGAGAACGACAAAGCCATCGCTGCCGGCAAGCGTCCGGCCGAGTATCAATTCGTGCTGCTGGGCATTACCAAGGCTTCGCTGTCGACCGACTCCTTCATTTCGGCGGCTTCTTTCCAGGAGACCACGCGAGTGCTCACGGAAGCGGCCATCATGGGCAAGCGCGATGAACTGCGCGGGCTCAAGGAAAACGTCATTGTCGGCCGCCTCATACCGGCAGGCACGGGTCTGGCCTATCACCGCACCCGGCGCATGCAGGCAGCGGGTACTGACATGGCTGCCGGCCGCGAGTTGTTTGCCGAGGTCGGTACAGCCGCAGAAGACGTACAGGCGGGTTGACGCTCGGTGAGAATCTACCTATAATCCGGCCTCTTTGCTTTTGGCGCGCCCTTATCCCGCGCCAATACAAACAGGCAATTATGAGGCGGCGCGCAGATGCAAAAGCCGCCTCGGTTTTTTGGGAAACACGAAAAATATGCCAACAACCAACCAGTTAGTACGCAAGCCACGCAAGTCACCGGTGACCAAGAGCAAGGTACCGGCGCTGGCCGCCTGCCCTGCCAAACGCGGTGTGTGCACCCGTGTTTACACGACGACGCCAAAGAAACCGAACTCGGCGCTGCGTAAAGTTGCCAAAGTGCGTTTGACTAACGGCTTCGAAGTGATTTCGTACATCGGCGGCGAAGGCCACAATCTGCAAGAACACTCGGTGGTGCTGATCCGCGGTGGCCGTGTGAAGGACTTGCCGGGCGTGCGCTATCACATTGTGCGCGGTAGCCTGGATACGCAAGGCGTCAAGGATCGTAAGCAGTCGCGCTCCAAGTACGGCGCCAAACGGCCTAAAGCGGCCTAAAGCGGCCTAAGTTGGCCACGTAGTTGCTCGGATAATTCGGCGGCGAAATTTTCACTCACCGGTCGATTGAATAGAATCAGAGGGAACCATGCCCAGACGTAGAGAAGTACCCAAACGCGAAGTGTTGCCCGATCCCAAGTTCGGCAGCCAGGATGTGTCGAAATTCGTTAACGTGTTGATGACTGGTGGCAAGAAGTCAGTTGCCGAGCGCATCATCTACGGGGCCTTTACCCACATACAGACCAAGTCGGGCAAGGATCCGCTGGAAGTATTCAATCTGGCAGTGAACAACGTGAAGCCTGCGGTGGAAGTGAAAAGCCGTCGCGTTGGTGGTGCCAACTACCAGGTGCCGGTGGAAGTTCGCCCGGCTCGCCGTGCCGCGTTGGCCATGCGCTGGTTGCGTGAAGCGGCGCGCAAGCGTGCTGAGAAGTCGATGGGCGCGCGTCTGGCGGGTGAATTACTTGAGGCGGCCGAAGGCCGTGGTGGCGCTGTCAAGAAACGCGAAGAAGTGCACCGTATGGCAGATGCCAACAAGGCATTTGCGCATTACCGGTTTTAATTGAAGGTGCGCTTGCCTTAGCGGCGAGCGCGCTCAACTGAGCAAATTCAGACCCCCAAGCGCCACTGGCGCTCAGGTGGTTTAACGTTTTTATAGGTCCTCGAAAAGTGGCACGCACGACTCCGATAGATCGCTATCGCAACATAGGCATCAGTGCCCACATTGATGCCGGCAAAACCACGACCACGGAACGCATCCTGTTTTACACCGGCGTTTCGCACAAGATCGGCGAAGTGCACGACGGCGCTGCTGTGATGGACTGGATGGAGCAGGAGCGCGAGCGTGGCATCACTATCACCTCAGCAGCTACCACCTGCTTCTGGAAAGGGATGGACGGTAACTACCCCGAGCATCGCATCAACATTATCGACACGCCTGGCCACGTTGATTTCACTATCGAAGTTGAGCGTTCCATGCGTGTGCTTGACGGCGCTTGCATGGTGTATTGCGCCGTCGGCGGTGTGCAGCCGCAGTCCGAAACGGTATGGCGTCAGGCCAATAAGTACAAAGTGCCGCGTCTCGCTTTCGTGAACAAGATGGACCGTCAGGGTGCTGATTTCTTCAAAGTCTACGAGCAAATGAAGACGCGTCTGAAGGCTAATCCCGTGCCGCTGCACGTGCCGATCGGCGCCGAGGAAAACTTCGAAGGCGTGATTGACCTGATCCGCATGAAGGCCATCTATTGGGATGATGCCAGTCAAGGCATGAAGTTCGAGCTACGCGAAATCCCCGCCAACCTGGTGGACAAGGCGCAGGAATGGCATGAAAAGATGGTCGAGTCTGCCGCCGAAGCCAGCGAAGAGCTGATGAATAAGTACCTCGAAGAGGGCGACCTCAGTGAGGAAGATGTTCGCAAGGGGCTGCGCGCGCGCACCATCGCCAGCGAAATCATTCCCATGTTGTGCGGCTCCGCTTTCAAGAACAAGGGCGTGCAGGCCATGCTGGATGCGGTCATCGAGTTGTTGCCCGCACCGACGGATATTCCGCCGGTCAAGGGCCACCTGGAGAACGATACGGAAGGCGAACGCAGTGCCTCCGATGAAGAGCCCTTCTCCGCCTTGGCATTCAAGATCATGACTGACCCATACGTCGGCCAGCTCACCTTCTTCCGCGTCTATTCCGGCGTTATTAAGTCGGGCGACACGATCTACAACCCAATCAAGGGGCGTAAGGAGCGTATCGGCCGTCTGCTGCAGATGCACGCCAACCAACGTCAAGAGATCAAGGAAGTGCGCGCTGGCGACATCGCCGCTGCGGTCGGCCTCAGAGAAGCGACCACCGGCGAAACCTTGTGCGATCCGGACAAGGTGATCACGCTGGTCAAGATGGTGTTCCCTGAGCCGGTGATCCACGTTGCCGTCGAACCCAAGACCAAGGTTGACCAAGAAAAAATGGGCATTGCGCTCAATCGTCTGGCGCAGGAAGACCCGTCTTTCCGGGTGCGCACCGACGAGGAATCCGGTCAGACCATCATTTCCGGCATGGGCGAGTTGCACCTGGAAATTCTGGTGGACCGCATGAAGCGCGAATTCGGCGTGGAAGCCAACGTCGGTGCGCCGCAAGTGGCCTATCGCGAAGCCATTCGCAAGTCTGCCGAGATTGAAGGCAAATTCATTAAGCAATCCGGCGGTCGTGGTCAGTATGGCCACGTCTGGCTCAAGCTCGAGCCGAACGAAGCTGGCAAGGGTTTTGAATTCATCGACGCCATCAAGGGCGGTACGGTGCCGCGCGAGTTTATTCCGGCGGTCGAAAAAGGGTTGCTCGAGACGCTGCCTAACGGCGTGTTGGCCGGTTTCCCGGTGGTGGACGTCAAGGTCACGCTGTTCGATGGTTCTTACCACGATGTGGACTCGAACGAAAACGCCTTCAAGATGGCGGCCTCTATGGCCTTCAAAGACGGCATGCGCAAGGCCAGCCCGGTGTTGCTGGAGCCAATGATGGCCGTGGAAGTGGAAACACCCGAGGACTTCATGGGCAACGTCATGGGCGACCTATCGAGCCGCCGTGGCATGGTGCAGGGCATGGAAGATCAAATTGGCGGCATCAAGTTGGTGAAGGCGGAGGTGCCGCTGGCCGAGATGTTCGGCTACTCGACCACGCTGCGTTCGCTCAGTCAGGGACGTGCCACCTACTCGATGGAATTCAAGCATTACTCCGAGGCGCCGAAGAACGTCGCCGAGGCGATCATTAACAAGAAATAACGACTTGTTAGAGGACCGACATGGCTAAGAGTAAGTTTGAACGTACGAAGCCTCACGTGAACGTAGGCACGATTGGTCACGTAGACCATGGCAAGACGACCTTGACGGCGGCGATCACCACGGTGTTATCGAGCAAATTTGGTGGTGAGGCCAAGGCCTACGACCAGATTGACGCGGCGCCTGAAGAAAAGGCCCGCGGCATCACCATCAACACCGCGCACGTCGAATACGAGACTGCCAACCGGCACTACGCCCACGTTGATTGTCCCGGTCACGCCGACTACGTCAAAAACATGATCACCGGTGCCGCCCAGATGGACGGCGCGATACTCGTGTGTTCCGCTGCTGACGGCCCCATGCCCCAGACCCGCGAACACATCCTGCTCGCCCGTCAAGTTGGCGTTCCCTACATCATCGTCTTCCTGAATAAATGCGACATGGTCGACGACGCCGAACTACTCGAACTTGTTGAGATGGAAGTCCGCGAACTCCTCAGCAAATACGACTTCCCTGGCGACGACATCCCCATCATCAAAGGCAGCGCCCTCAAAGCCCTCGAAGGCGACAAGGGAGAGCTAGGCGAACAAGCCATCCTCAAGCTCGCCGAAGCGCTCGACAGCTACATCCCCGAGCCCAAGCGCGCCATAGACGGCCCCTTCCTCCTGCCGATTGAAGACGTCTTCTCCATCTCCGGTCGTGGCACGGTAGTCACGGGCCGTATCGAACGCGGCATTGTCAAGGTTGGCGAAGAAATCGAAATCATCGGACTGCGCCCCACCATCAAGACCATCTGCACCGGCGTTGAAATGTTCCGTAAGCTTCTCGACCAAGGTCAAGCTGGTGACAACGTCGGTGTACTGCTACGCGGCACCAAGCGCGAAGAAGTCGAACGCGGCCAAGTACTCGCCAAGCCCGGCAGCATCACCCCGCACACCCATTTCAGCGCAGAGATCTACGTCCTGGGCAAAGACGAAGGTGGTCGTCACACCCCCTTCTTCAACGGCTACCGTCCGCAGTTCTACTTCCGCACGACCGACGTCACCGGCTCGATTGAACTGCCGGCCGGCACTGAGATGGTCATGCCGGGCGACAACATCACCATCACGGTGAAGCTGCACGCCCCCATCGCCATGGAAGACGGACTGCGCTTCGCCATCCGCGAAGGCGGCCGTACCGTCGGCGCCGGCGTGGTGGCGAAGGTCATCGAGTAACATGAGTAACACTCTGGTCGGCGCGTGGTGCGCTGGCCATCGCTCTTTAGGAAATTGATATGCAAAGCCAGAAAATTCGCATCCGCCTAAAGGCCTTCGACTACCGCTTGATCGACCAGTCTGCGCTGGAGATTGTGGAGACGGCCAAGCGTACGGGTGCCGTGGTGCGCGGTCCCGTGCCCTTGCCTACCCGCATAGAGCGCTTCGATGTACTGCGCTCGCCGCATGTGAACAAGACTTCGCGTGACCAGTTCGAGATTCGCACCCATCTGCGCTTGATGGACATCATCGACCCGACGGACAAGACCGTTGATGCCTTGATGAAGCTGGATCTGCCGGCGGGTGTCGACGTTGAAATTAAGTTGCAGTAAACGGTGATGAGCGGGCGTGCCCGCTAGTTTAGTCACTGATATTTGAGTAACCAGCCGGCCAATTGTAGTCGGCACCTCTAGAGAGGATAAAAAATGACTTTAGGCCTTGTAGGTCGCAAGGTCGGCATGACACGTATTTTTACCGATGATGGGTTATCCATCCCGGTAACGGTGCTTGATGTGTCGAACAACCGCGTGACCCAAATCAAAACACCCGCCACGGATGGCTATGCCGCTGTGCAGGTGACTTTTGGCAAGCGTCGTGCTAGCCGCGTCACTAAGCCCGCTGCCGGGCACCTCGCCAAAGCGGGTGCCGAAGCTGGACATGTCTTCAAAGAATTCCGCGTCACCGACGAACAGATCGCCAGCTTTAAACCAGGCGATGTGATTGCCGTGACGATGTTTCAAGCCGGCCAAAAAGTCGACGTAACCGGCACCACCCTGGGTAAGGGTTTTGCCGGCGCCATCAAGCGTCACCACTTCTCGTCGAACCGTGCCAGCCACGGTAACTCTCGGTCACACAACTCGGCTGGTTCCATTGGTATGAACCAGGATCCAGGTCGGGTTTTCCCCGGCAAGAAAATGGCCGGTCACTTGGGCGACGTGCAGCGCACTACTCAGAATCTCGAAATCGTTCGAGTGGATGAGGCGCGTCAACTGCTACTCGTCAAAGGTGCCGTTCCCGGCAGCCGCGGCTCGGATGTCGTCGTGCATCCGGCCATCAAGGCTGGCAACTGATCGGGGGCATGATGGAACTCAAACTAATCAACGATCAAGGTAAATCGTCCTCGACGCTGCAAGCGTCGGACGCGTTGTTCGGGCGTGACTACAACGAAGCGCTGGTGCATCAGGTGGTGGTCGCTTATCAAGCCAACGCCCGCTCCGGTAATCGCGCGCAGAAGGATCGCACCGAAGTGCGTCACTCGACCAAGAAGCCCTGGCGTCAAAAGGGTACGGGCCGCGCTCGTGCAGGTATGACGTCTTCGCCGCTATGGCGCGGAGGCGGTCGTATTTTCCCGAATTCGCCTGACGAAAATTTCAGCCACAAGGTCAACCGCAAGATGTACCGCGCCGGCATCGCTTCTATCCTGTCGCAGCTGGCGCGCGAAGATCGTTTGGCAGTGGTGGAGAACTTCTCGCTCGAAGCGCCGAAGACCAAGCTGCTCATGCAAAAGCTCAAGAGCATGGGTTTGGAGTCGGTACTGGTGATTACCGATAGCCTCGACGAAAATCTTTACCTGTCGTCCCGCAACCTGCCTAACGTGCTGGTGCTTGAAGTCAGTGAGACTGACCCGGTGTCGCTAGTGCGTTTCAAGAACGTGCTACTGACCAAGGGCGCGGTCGCCAAGATGGAGGAGACGCTGGTATGAGCGCCACATTCAATCAAGAGCGCCTGATGCAGGTCCTCGTCGCCCCGCAAATTTCCGAGAAGGCTACCTTCGTTGCAGATAAAAACGAGCAGGTGATTTTCATCGTTGCGCCGGACGCGACCAAGCCGGAGATCAAAGCCGCCGTTGAGTTGCTCTTCAAAGTAGAGGTCGATTCGGTGCAGGTCTCCAACCAGAAAGGCAAGAAAAAGCGCCACGGTCGTTTCATGGGCAAGCGCAAAGACGTACGTAAAGCCTACGTCTGCTTGAAGCCGGGCCAGGAAATCAACTTCGTGGCTGGGGAGTAAGCAATGGCACTCGTTAAAGTCAAACCCACATCCGCCGGTCGCCGTGCCGTCGTCAAAGTCGTCAACGCCCATCTGCACAAGGGTGCGCCGGTTGCCGCGTTGATTGAAAGCAAGAACAGCAAGGCTGGCCGCAACAACCATGGCCGTATCACCATTCGTCACCATGGTGGTGGCCACAAGCAGAATTACCGCATCGTCGATTTCCGTCGCGACAAGGATGGTGTGCCGGCTAAGATCGAGCGTTTTGAGTACGATCCCAACCGCACCGCCAACCTGGCGCTGCTGTGCTATGCCGACGGCGAGCGTCGCTACATCATCGCCCCCAAGGGCGTGGCGGTCGGCACGCAACTGATGAGCGGTTCGGAAGCGCCGATCAAGCCCGGTAACACCTTGCCCCTGCGTAATATCCCCGTCGGCACGACCATCCATTGCATTGAAATGACGCCTGGCAAGGGTGCGCAGTTGGCGCGCGCCGCCGGCACCTCGGTGCAACTACTGGCTCGCGAAGGCAGCTACGCGCAACTGCGTCTGCGCTCCGGTGAAATTCGCCGCGTGCATGTCGAGTGCCGTGCCACCATCGGCGAAGTTGGCAATGAGGAAAACAACCTGCGGTCCATAGGCAAGGCCGGTGCTCAACGTTGGCGCGGCATCCGCCCGACGGTGCGCGGTGTGGCCATGAACCCGGTTGACCATCCACATGGCGGTGGTGAAGGTAAGACGGCCGCCGGTCGTGATCCGGTCAGCCCGTGGGGTACGCCGACAAAGGGCTACCGTACGCGTCGCAACAAACGCACGGACAGCATGATCGTCCAGCGTCGGCACAAGAAATAAGAGGTGAAGCATGGCACGTTCCGTTAAGAAAGGCCCGTTCGTCGACGCCCACCTAATTAAGAAGGTGGAAACGTCGCGCGCAACCAATGACAAGCGCCCGATCAAGACTTGGTCGCGTCGTTCCACTGTACTGCCGGATTTCGTCGGCCTGACCATAGCCGTGCATAACGGCAAGCAGCATATTCCGGTGTATATCTCGGAAAACATGGTCGGTCACAAGCTCGGCGAGTTTGCGCTCACCCGCACCTTCAAAGGCCACACCGCCGGCAAAAAAGCCGCGGTGAAGAGGTAAGGCGATCATGGAAACTAATGCAACTCTGCGTGGCGTTCGTCTTTCCGAGCAAAAAGGCCGGCTGGTCGCTGACCAGATCCGCGGTCTGCCGGTTGATCAGGCCCTCAATATTCTGGCGTTCAGTCCCAAGAAGGGCGCCAAGATCATCAAGAAAGTGCTGGAGTCGGCTATCGCCAACGCTGAGCACAACGATGGCGCCGATATTGATGCGCTGAAAGTTAAGACCATACACGTCGAACGTGGCACGGTGCTGAAGCGCTTTATGCCGCGCGCCAAGGGGCGCGGCTTCCGCATTTTAAAGCCGACCTGCCACATCTATGTCACCGTTGGTGACGAGCCGGCGAAAAAGCCGATCAGGAAGTAAGGAAAAACTATGGGACAGAAAATACATCCGATCGGTTTCCGCCTAGCGGTCACGCGTAACTGGGGTTCGCGCTGGTATGCCAACAGCAAAAACTTCCCCGGCATGCTGAACGAAGATATCAAAGTGCGCGACTACCTGAAGAAAAAGCTGGCACACGCCTCAGTCGGGCGCGTTGTCATCGAACGTCCGGCCAAGAATGCCCGCATCACGGTGTACTCGGCCCGCCCCGGCGTGGTCATCGGCAAAAAGGGCGAGGACATCGAGCATCTCAAGGCTGAGCTGCAGAAGATCATGGGCGTGCAGGTGCATGTCAATATCGAAGAAATCCGCAAGCCAGAAATCGACGCCCAGCTCATCGCCGATTCGATTGCCCAGCAACTCGAAAAGCGCATCATGTTCCGCCGCGCCATGAAGCGCGCCATGCAGAACGCCATGCGCTTGGGTGCCCAAGGCATCAAGATCATGAGTTCGGGTCGCTTGAACGGCGCCGAAATTGCTCGCCGCGAGTGGTATCGGGAAGGCCGCGTGCCATTGCATACCTTGCGTGCCGATATCGACTACGGCACCTCTGAAGCCAAAACGACGTACGGCATTATTGGTATCAAGGTGTGGGTGTTCAAGGGTGAAATGTTGGCTCGCAATGAGCAGCCCGTCGCCGCGCCGGAAGTCGCAGCCACCGATGATCTGGCGAAGCGAGTACGCAAGGCTCCTCCGCGCCCGTCGGTCAGCGCACCGGAGAAGCCGACTGGTGATGCCAAGCCGGCCGCCAAGCCGCGCGCACCACGCAAGACCACCGCGAAGGCCGAGGACACCAATCAGGCCAGCCCCGAGTCCGCAGCCAAGTCCGAAGCCGCGAAAGCGCCCGCCAAACGCGTGCGTAAAGCCGCTGAAGGCAAGCCGGACGCGGCAAAAGAAGTTAAGGAGTAAGAGCCATGCTGCAACCTGCACGCAGGAAGTACCGCAAGGAACAAAAAGGTCGCAACAAGGGTGTTGCGACCCGCGGCACCAAAGTAAGCTTCGGCGAGTTTGGGCTCAAGGCAGTCGCTCGCGGCCGCCTGACCGCCCGTCAGATTGAGGCAGCGCGTCGTGCTATGACGCGGCACATCAAGCGCGGTGGCCGCGTCTGGATACGCGTGTTTCCGGACAAGCCTGTTTCCAAGAAGCCGCTGGAAGTGCGGATGGGTAACGGCAAGGGCAACCCGGAGTATTACGTTGCCGAGATTCAGCCGGGCAAAGTTATTTATGAAATGGATGGCGTGGGCGAAGCCCTGGCGCGCGAAGCCTTTGCGCTTGCTGCTGCCAAATTGCCTATCGCAACGACGTTCGTTGTCCGCCAGGTTGGGGGTTGATCATGAAAGCAAAAGAACTCAGGACCAAGAGCACGGCCGAGCTAAATCAGGAGGTCCTCGACCTCCGCAAGGCGCAGTTCTCTATGCGCATGCAGGTCGCCACGCAACAGCTGACCAACACCAGCCAGCTTGGCAAGGTGCGCAAAGATATTGCGCGTGTGAAAACCCTATTGTGTGAAAAGGCGTCAGCCAAATGAGCGAAGCTATTGAAACAGTGCGACGCACCCTGACGGGCCGCGTTGTCAGCGACAAGATGCAAAAGACCGTCACCGTTCTGGTTGAACGACGCGTCAAGCATCCAATGATCGGTAAGGTCATCACGCGTTCGCGTAAGTACCCTGCCCACGTTGAAGGGCTGGAGACCGCTGCTGGCGATATGGTGCAAATCGAAGAGTGCGCGCCCATTTCCAAAACCAAAGCTTGGCGTGTGACGCGCGTGCTTGAAAAGGCGAACGCAATATAATTTCGAATTTGCTTTACAGGGCTGATGAACTTAGCTACAATCATCGGCTCAATTCCTTCGGCTGGCGTTTTCGCGCCATTCGATTTAACCCGGACGGGTTCCAAGACTGACCGCAGCGCGCTGCGATTAAGTTGGAGATTTAAAAAATGATTCAAATGCAGACGGTGCTGGATGTCGCCGACAATACTGGCGCGCGTTCGGTTATGTGCATCAAAGTGCTGGGCGGCTCGAAGCGTCGCTACGCCGGCATTGGTGATGTGATCAAGGTCAGCGTCAAGGACGCCGCGCCGCGCGGTCGCGTCAAAAAAGGCGAAGTCTATAACGCCGTGGTGGTGCGCACTGCAAAAGGTGTGCGTCGTCCGGACGGGTCTCTCGTTCGTTTCGACGGCAACGCCGCAGTGCTGCTCAACAACAAGCTGGAGCCAATCGGCACCCGCATCTTCGGCCCGGTAACCCGCGAGCTGCGCAACGAACGATTCATGAAGATCGTTTCGCTGGCGCCCGAGGTTCTCTGAGGCTGGTCTGAGTAACAGGCATAGGAACGGGCCATGAACAAGATTCGCAAAGGCGATGACGTAATTGTTATCGCAGGCAAGGACAAGGGCAAGCGCGGCGCCGTGTTGCAGCGCGTGGATGACGAGCACGTGCTGGTCGAAGGCGTGAATCGCGTCAAGAAGCACACCAAGCCGAACCCGATGAAGGGGCAGACTGGCGGCATAGTCGAGAAGGCAATGCCGATTCATGTCTCCAACGTGGCTATTTTGAATCCAGCCACGCAGAAGGCGGACCGCATCGGCGTCAAGACCTTGGAAGACGGGCGCAAAGTGCGTGCGTTCAAATCCAACGGCGAAATAGTGGGAGCGTAAGGAATAGCTATGGCGCGCTTACAAGATTTTTACAGAGAAACAGTTGTGGCCGACTTGCTCAAACAATTTGGCTATAAATCTGTAATGGAAGTGCCTCGCATCACCAAAATCACCCTGAACATGGGTGTTGGTGAGGCGATTGGGGACAAGAAAATTCTTGAGCATGCGGTCAGTGACATGACCAAGATTGCCGGCCAAAAACCGGTGACGACCAAGGCAAAGAAATCTATTGCCGGTTTCAAGATTCGTGAAGGTTATCCCATTGGCTGCATGGTGACCTTGCGCGGTGCTCAGATGTATGAATTTCTTGACCGCCTAGTCACGGTGGCATTGCCGCGTATCCGTGACTTCCGTGGTATTTCCGGAAAATCCTTCGATGGACGCGGTAACTATAATCTTGGCGTTAAAGAGCAGATTATTTTTCCGGAAATCGAATACGACAAGATTGACGCGCTACGCGGTATGAATATCAGCATCACAACCACGGCGAAGTCAGATCAGGAAGCGCGCGCGCTCTTGGCTGCTTTTAAATTCCCGTTCAAGAACTGAGGGTGAGGGTTAGATGGCGAAACTTGCATTGATCAATCGCGAGGCAAAGCGAACCAAGACGGTGGCAAAGTATGCCGCCAAGCGGGCTGAGCTTAATGCGCAGATTAATAACGCCAAGCTCTCCGATGAAGAGCGTATGGCTGCGCGCCTGAAGTTTCAGCAACTGCCGCGCGATGCCAGCCCGGTGCGCCAGCGCAACCGCTGCGAACTGACGGGTCGTCCGCGTGGTTATTTCCGCAAATTCGGTCTTTGCCGTCTCAAGCTTCGCGAAGCGGCCATGCGCGGCGAAGTGCCGGGCATCACCAAGGCCAGCTGGTAAGAGGAGTCAGAGAATGAGTATGACTGATCCCATCGCCGATATGCTGACGCGTATCCGCAACGCTCAGATGGCGCAAAAAAACGCCGTCGCCATGCCGTCGTCCAAGCTGAAGATCGCTATCGCCGGCGTGTTAAAAGATGAAGGTTACATCGATGACTTTGCGGTTCGCAGCGCCGAAGGCAAACCGCAACTCGATATCGCCCTGAAGTATTACGCCGGGCGTCCCGTCATTGAGCGTATTGAGCGTATCTCGCGGCCAGGGCTGCGTGTGTATAAGGGTTCCGACGATTTGCCCCGGGTTATGAATGGTCTGGGCATCGCCATTGTTTCCACGCCGAAGGGCGTGATGACTGATCGCAGAGCACGTGCCGGTAATGTCGGCGGCGAAGTTCTGTGTATCGTGGCGTAAGGAGGGCACCATGTCACGTATCGCAAAATATCCGGTCGAAGTGCCCAGTGGTGTAGAGGTCACGCTTGACGCAAATGAAATCAGCGTCAAGGGGCCGCTAGGTACCCTTAAACAATTCATGCTGCCATCGGTTCAAATCGAACGAGATGGTGACAAGCTTACATGCAAGGCTGTAGCAGGTGCCGCGAACGGCAGTGCGATGTCCGGCACCATGCGCGCTTTGCTAAACAATATGGTCACTGGTGTCACCAAAGGCTTCGAAAAGAAGTTGATGCTGGTTGGCGTGGGTTACCGTGCTCAAGCGCAAGGGGCCAAGCTGAACCTGACACTGGGATTCTCGCATCCGGTTGCGCACGACATGCCGGCTGGTATCAAGGTCGAGACGCCCACCCAGACAGAAATCCTGATCAAGGGTATCGACAAACAAGTGGTTGGTCAGGTGGCGGCGGAAGTGCGCAGCTATCGTCCGCCCGAGCCTTATAAGGGCAAGGGCGTGCGCTACGCGAACGAAACCATCGTCATTAAAGAAACCAAGAAGAAATAAGGTAGGGGCATCGCAATGGACAAAAAGCAGACGCGTTTGCGCAGGGCTCGTAAAACACGAGCCAAGATTGCGGAACTCAAGGCGGCACGTCTCTGTGTGCACCGCTCCAGTAGCCACATTTATGCTCAAATCATTGACGGCAGCGGTTCACGTGTCCTCGCGGCTGCGTCTACGGTTGAAGCCGATGTGCGCAAACAATCGGCCAACGGCGGCAACGTCGGCGCAGCCACGGCCGTCGGCAAGTTGATCGCAGAACGTGCTAAAGCGGCGGGTGTCGAAACGGTTGCGTTCGATCGTTCCGGATTCATGTACCACGGCCGCATTAAGGCCCTGGCCGAGGCCGCCCGCGAAGGCGGGCTCAAGTTTTAAGCGAGGTTAGCGAGAATGGCAAAACCGCAATCCAGAAAGCCGCAGGCCAGCGAAGAGCGTGATGACGGTCTGCGCGAAAAGATGGTCTCCATCAACCGTGTGACCAAAGTCGTGAAGGGTGGCCGTATTCTCGGCTTCGCAGCACTGACCGTGGTTGGCGATGGCGATGGCGCGATCGGCATGGGTAAGGGCAAGTCGCGCGAAGTGCCTGTTGCCGTACAAAAGGCGATGGACGAAGCGCGTCGCAAGATGGTCAAGATTTCGCTCAAGAACGGCACCTTGCAGCACGCCGTGATTGGTGAGCACGGCGCGTCGCGTGTGTTGATGCAGCCGGCGTCGGCGGGTACTGGCATTATCGCCGGCGGTCCGATGCGTGCTGTCTTCGAAGTGATGGGCGTGACCGATGTGCTGGCCAAATGCCTCGGGTCGACGAATCCGTACAACGTCGTGCGCGCCACGCTGAACGGCCTCGGCAAGATGAACACGGCTGCGGAAATTGCCGCCAAGCGCGGCAAGAGCATCGAAGAAATTCGGGGGTAAGCCATGGCCGACAAAAAAATCAAAGTGACCCTCGTGAAGGGCCTCATGGGCACCAAGCAAGACCACCGCGCCACGGTGCGTGGTCTGGGGCTGCGTCGCCGCAACTCGACCTCGGTCTTGGAAGATACGCCGGCGGTGCGCGGCATGATTAACAAGGTCAGCTACCTCCTGAAGTGTGAGAGCTAAATGAAACTGAATACCATCAAGCCTGCGACAGGGGCGAAACATGCCAAGCGCCGTGTCGGACGCGGTATCGGTAGCGGTCTGGGCAAAACCGCCGGTCGCGGACACAAAGGGCAATCTTCGCGTTCGGGCGGCTTTCATAAGGTTGGTTTCGAAGGCGGCCAAATGCCGCTGCAACGTCGTTTGCCGAAGCGGGGTTTCGTTTCGCTGACCCGCGCGCGCAACGCTGAAGTTCGTTTGTCGGATCTGGAAAGACTTCCCGTGACGGACATCGATTTGTTGGTGCTGAAGCAGGCCGGCGTTGTGCCGGGCGATACGCTTTCCGCCAAGGTCATTCTGTCCGGCAAGCTCGAAAAGAAAGTGACGCTGAAAGGCGTTGGCGCCACCAAAGGTGCAAAAGCCGCGATCGAAGCGGCTGGCGGCAGCGTCGCGGCAGAATAATCGGCACAGTCACGGAATTCCCACTTGGCTACTGATAAGGCAACCCTAGGCAAAAGCGGCAAGTTCGGCGACCTCAAGCGCCGGCTCTTGTTTCTGCTTGGGGCGCTGATCGTCTATCGCATCGGCGCGCATATCCCGGTGCCCGGCATCGATCCCGTCAAGTTGGCGGAGTTGTTCCAAGGGCAGCAGGGCGGCATCCTGGGCGTCTTTAACTTGTTTTCTGGCGGTGCCTTGTCGCGCTTTACGATTTTCGCACTAGGCATCATGCCCTATATTTCGGCCTCGATCATCATGCAGTTGATGACCGTTGCAGTGCCCGCGCTAGAGGCGCTGAAGAAGGAAGGCGAAGCCGGTCGTCGCAAGATCACGCAGTACACGCGCTATGGCACGGTGACGCTGGCTTTGTTCCAGGGCTTAGGCATTGCAATTGCGCTTGAATCGCAGGCTGGGCTGGTGTTGGAGCCGGGGCTCATGTTCCGTCTCACCACCGTCACGACGCTGGTGACGGGAACGATGTTTCTTATGTGGCTGGGTGAGCAGATTACCGAGCGCGGCCTGGGTAACGGCATATCGATCATTATCTTTGGCGGTATCGCGGCCGGCTTGCCTAACGCCATAGGCGGCTTGCTTGAGTTGGTGCGCACTGGCGCCATGCATCCGATAAGCGCGATTGTCATCGTTGCCTTGGTGGTGTTGGTAACCGGCTTTGTGGTTTTTGTGGAGCGTGGCCAGCGCAAGATACTGGTGAATTATGCCAAGCGTCAGGTGGGCAACAAAGTTTACGGTGGCCAAAGTTCGCACCTGCCCTTGAAACTGAATATGTCCGGCGTGATCCCACCGATTTTCGCCTCGTCGATCATCTTGTTCCCGGCTACGGTCGCCGGCTGGTTCGGCGCTAGCGATGGCATGCATTGGTTGAAGGACATTGCTGCGACCTTGTCGCCGGGCCAGCCGATTTACGTTATGTTTTATGCGGCGGCAATTGTGTTTTTCTGTTTCTTCTACACGGCGTTGGTGTTCAACTCGAAAGAGACTGCTGATAACCTTAAGAAGAGTGGCGCCTTCGTACCGGGTATACGCCCGGGCGATCAGACCGCGCGTTATATCGACAAGATTTTGATGCGCCTGACTATGGCTGGCGCGATTTACGTCACGGTAGTGTGTTTGCTGCCGGAATTTTTGATACTGAAATGGAATGTGCCGTTTTATTTCGGCGGCACGTCGCTGCTGATTATCGTCGTTGTGACCATGGACTTCATGTCGCAGGTGCAGGCTTACATCATGTCGCACCAGTATGAAGGCCTGCTTAAAAAGGCCAATTTCAAGGGTCCGGGCGGTAGTAGATGAAAGCCCAATACTGAATGGCCAAGGAAGATCTGATTGAAATGCAGGGTGAGGTCGTGGAGACCCTGCCTAACGCAACTTTCCGCGTAAAGCTGGAAAATGGCCACGTAGTACTGGGTCATATCTCGGGCAAGATGCGTATGCACTATATTCGTATCTTGCCTGGCGACAAGGTTACAGTGCAATTGACACCTTACGATTTGACCAAGGGTCGAATCGTATTCCGCGCCAAGTAAGATCGGCGCTGAAATTTAGTTTTTGGAGATAAGCATGAAAGTTCTCGCTTCGGTGAAAAAGCTCTGCCGCAATTGCAAGGTCATCCGTCGCAAGGGCGTGGTGCGTGTCATTTGTACAGACCCGCGTCACAAGCAGCGTCAAGGTTGATCAGCGGTAGCTGATTCGATATAATTAACGGTTTCGCTTTTTTGGGGTGATGAAAGGTTTACATCTATGGCCCGCATCGCAGGGGTAAACATTCCCAATCATCAACACGCTGAGATCGCATTAACTGCGATCTACGGTATAGGCCGCACCCGCTCGCAGAAGATTTGTGACTTGGCCGGTGTGGTTCGCTCGACCAAGATCAAGGACATGACCGACGCTCAGTTGGAACGTCTGCGTGAAGAGGTCGGTAAATTCACCATCGAAGGTGACCTGCGGCGCGAAGTGACTATGAGCATCAAGCGCCTAATGGACCTCGGTTGCTATCGGGGCGTGCGTCATCGCAAGGGTCTGCCGGTACGCGGCCAGCGCACGCGCACCAATGCGCGCACGCGCAAAGGCCCGCGCAAGGCCGTTCGTCTGTCGAAGTAAAGGATAAGAGATGGTTAAGACCGCCACCAAGGTGCGCAAGAAGGTTAAGAAGAATATCGCGGAAGGTATCGCGCACATTCACGCTTCCTTCAACAATACGATCATCACCATCACGGACCGTCAAGGCAATGCTTTGTCCTGGGCGACTTCTGGTGGCGCTGGCTTCAAGGGATCGCGCAAGAGCACGCCTTTCGCCGCCCAGGTGGCTGCCGAGCATGCCGGCAAAGCCGCGCAGGAATGCGGCGTGAAGAACCTGGAAGTGCGTATCAAGGGTCCAGGCCCGGGACGCGAATCCGCTGTGCGGGCACTTAACGCACTCGGTATGAAAATCACCAGCATCACCGACATTACGCCGATCCCCCATAACGGCTGCCGCCCGTCGAAACGGCGTCGCGTCTGAGCAACGGAACAGTTTAGGAGTTGAATCGTGGCCCGAAATCTTGATCCCAAATGCCGCCAATGTCGTCGCGAGGGAGAGAAACTCTTCCTGAAAGGCGAAAAATGCTTCACCGACAAGTGTGCGGTTGAGCGTCGCGCCTATGCGCCCGGCCAGCACGGCCAGAAATCCGGCCAGCGTTTGTCCGGTTATGGCGTGCAGTTGCGTGAAAAGCAGAAAATCCGCCGCACCTACGGCATCCTGGAGCGCCAGTTCCGCAAGATCTACGCCGAGGCTGATCGCCGCAAAGGCCAGACCGGCGAGAACCTGCTTAAGCTCTTGGAAAGCCGCCTTGATACCGTTGCCTATCGCATGGGCTTTGGTGCTTCGCGTGCCGAAGCGCGCCAACTGGTACGCCACAACGGCGTGCTCGTGAATGGCAAGCGCGTAAACATTCCGTCCTACGATGTGCGTCCCGGCGACAGCGTTGAAGTCACCGAAAAGGCGCGCGCCCATCTGCGCGTCAAAGCCGCTGTCGAGGCTGCCGAGTCACGCGGCTTCCCCGAGTGGATCGATGTGGATGCCAAGGCAGGCAAGGGTGTATTCAAAGCCTACCCGGCCCGTAGCGAGCTGCCCGCGACCATCAACGAAGGCCTCGTGGTCGAACTGTATTCGCGTTAATCCCGCGTCTTGTGACGTAACGAACTGAAGGGATACAGATGCAAAGCACTGCGCTCCTGAAACCGCGCATCATTGATGTGCAAAACCTTTCCCCGGTGCATGCCCGTGTGGTCATGGAACCGTTTGAACGTGGCTACGGCCACACGTTGGGTAATGCGCTGCGTCGCATCCTGCTGTCGTCCATGCCCGGCTACGCCCCGACCGAAGTCTCGATCGATGGTGTGCTACATGAGTATTCGACGCTGGAAGGCGTGCGCGAAGACGTTGTCGATATCCTGCTCAACCTGAAGGGTATCGTGCTCAAGCTTCATAGCCGCAGCGAGGCCGTATTGACGCTCACCAAGCAGGGCGAAGGTGTCGTCACTGCTGGCGATATCGAAACCAGCCATGATGTCGAAATCATCAATCCTGAACACGTCATTGCGCACCTCGCGCCCGGCGGCAAGCTGTCCATGCAGATCAAAGTGGAAAGCGGTCGTGGTTACGAGCCGGCCAATACGCGTCCGGTGTCGACAGAGACCAAGGGTATCGGTCGCGTGATGGTTGATGCGTCGTTCAGCCCGGTGCGTCGCGTCGCTTACTTTGTTGAGTCCGCTCGCGTCGAGCAGCGTACCGACCTGGATAAGCTGATCGTCGACATCGAGACCAACGGCGCCATCGAACCGGAAGAAGCCATCCGCTACGCTGCCCGCGTGCTGATGGAGCAGCTTTCGGTCTTCGCCGATCTGGAAGGCACGCCGATCTCCATTGAAACACCGCGTCCGAGTCAGGTTGACCCCATCCTGCTGCGCCCGGTCGACGATCTGGAGCTCACCGTGCGTTCGGCGAATTGCCTGAAGGCCGAGAACATTTATTACATCGGCGACCTGATTCAACGCACCGAAACCGAACTGCTCAAGACGCCGAACCTCGGTCGCAAGTCGCTCAACGAGATCAAGGAAGTCTTGGCGTCTCGTGGGCTGACGCTGGGGATGAAGCTGGAGAACTGGCCGCCTGTCGGCCTGGAAAAACTGTCGTAATCGCGGCAGATCAGAATTAGAGGGTTTAAAAATGCGCCACCGTAACGGCCTACGCAAACTTAATCGCACCAGCAGCCATCGCTTGGCCATGCTGCGCAACATGACCAACTCGCTGTTGCGTCATGAAACCATCAAGACCACGCTGCCCAAGGCGAAGGAACTTCGCCGTGTCGTCGAACCGATGATTACACTGGGCAAGAAGCCGTCGCTGGCGAATCGTCGTTTGGCTTTCGATCGCTTGCGTGATCGCGATATCGTCACCAAGTTGTTCGCTGAACTTGGCCCGCGCTATATGAAGCGCAATGGCGGTTATCTGCGTATCCTCAAGTTCGGCTTCCGTGATGGCGACAATGCGCCGATGGCACTCGTGGAGCTGTTGGATCAGCCGGAGCAAGCCGCCGAGGCTGGCGCGAAAGAGGTTGTCAGCGCTTAATTCCAGTTTCACGCCTAGCACCAAGACAAAGCCCGCTATGCGGGCTTTGTCGTTTCTGACGCGGCTGTAGCGGCTTCTGCTAAGCTGGACCGCATGAGTTCCCTCCTGAACCTCGCTGCCTACCCGCGCGTTGCACTGGCACGTTTGCCTACGCCTATCGAGCATTTGGCCCGCCTGTCCAAGCATCTGGGCGGCGCGCAAATCTACGTCAAGCGTGACGACGAAACCGGCCTGGGCTTGGGCGGCAACAAGCTGCGTAAGCTGGAGTTTCTGCTGGGCGATGCCTTGGCCAAAGGCGCGGATGTGGTGCTCACCACTGGCGCCATGCAATCCAACCACGCGCGTCAAACTGCTGCCGCCTGCGCCAAGCTGGGGCTGGACTGCGAGCTGATCCTGCGCCGCACGCAACGCGCGACTGAGACGTATCTGCAAAACGGCAACGTGCTGCTGGACAAATTGTTCGGCGCGCGCCTTACCGAAATCGACGCACGCAGCAGCCGCGAAGCCGCCATGGCTGAGCGTGCCGACGCCCTACGCGCCGAAGGCCGTCAGCCCTATTGCATCCCTGTAGGTGGCAGTTGCGCCATAGGCAATCTAGGCTATGCCCTGTGTGCGGAAGAACTGACGACGCAAGCGCGCGTGCTCGGCATCGACTTCTCTGCAGTTTTGCTCGCGACAGGGAGTGGCGGTACGCACGGCGGCACCGTCGTGGGCCTGCATGCCTTGGCAAGCGCACTACCAGTGATAGGCATTGCGGTTGAGAGTACAAGCGCCGAACAGGAGGCATTGGCCTTCCAACAGGCGTGCGAGACCGCAGCGCTGATAAACGTGCCAGCGCCGCCACGCTCCGCAATCAAGGTGCTCGATGATTATGCCGGGCCGGGTTACGCCAAGCCTACCGAGGCGATGCGCCAAGCGCTGCATCTGGCGGGCAGTTTCGAGGGACTGGTGCTGGACCCGGTGTATACCGGCAAGGCGTTTTCCGGCGTAGTTGACCTGATACGTCGTGGAAATTTCGGGAGGGACGAGGCCGTGTTGTTCATCAACACGGGTGGTTCACCGGGCTTGTTCGCGTATCCGGAATCGGTCGATTGAACGCTAAGCAATCATCCCCGCGCCGACCGTGTTATTGGTCGACTCGTCGATCACTATGAAGGCGCCAGTGCCTCGGTTATCGACATAGCCATCGGTGAATAGGGGCTGAGCCAATTTGAAGGTGACGCGGCCAATATCGTTCATGGCTAGTTGCGTGGCAGCGCCTTGCGTCAATTCGTTGATGTCCACCCGGTAGCTGATGTCGGCCACCATGGCGCGAGCCTCACGCGTGGTGTGGCGAACGATGTACTTGCGGGTGCGATCCAGCGGCATTTCGCCCAACCAGCAGACCATGGCGTCGATCTGCTTGGTGACGTTGGGCAGCTCGCTGCTTTTCACGATCATGTCGCCGCGCGAGATATCTATCTCGTCTTCGAGCAGGATGGTGATGGATTGCTCGCTGATTGCGCGTGGAATGGACTGCCCACAAATCTGAATGTCTTTGACGCGTGAGTTGAGGCCAGCCGGCAGCACTTGCACACTGTCGCCGACACAGATCTCGCCGGACTCGACACGGCCCATGTAACCGCGAAAATCGTGGTACTCGGCCATTTGCGGACGGCAGACGTATTGCACGGGGAAGCGGAACTGCTCGCGTCTGGCGCTATGCGCGGTGGTCGCTTCCTCAAGAATATCGATCAGTGTCGGGCCATCGTACCAGCCGAGGTTCTCGCCGCGGTCGACAACCATGTCGCCCACCAGGGCGGAGAGCGGAATGAAGCGCACATCGCTAATGCCTAACTGCGCCGCGAAGGCCAGATAGTCTGCCTTGATGCGCTCGAAGACGTCCTGCGAATAGCCCATCAAATCCATCTTGTTAACCGCAATGAGCAGATGCGGTATGCCCACCAAGTGGGCAATGTAAGAATGGCGTCTTGTTTGCGTCAGCACGCCCTTGCGCGCATCAATCAGAATGATGGCCAGATCGGCGGTGGACGCCGCCGTGACCATATTGCGCGTGTACTGCTCGTGCCCAGGTGCATCGGCAATGATGTATTTGCGCGTACCGGTGCTGAAGTAGCGATAGGCGACGTCGATGGTGATGCCTTGTTCGCGTTCGGCTTGCAAACCATCCGTCAGCAAGGAAAGATCAACGGCCTCATGGCCGCGTCGCTTTGACGTTCGCTCAATGGCGTGCAACGTGTCGGCGAGGATGGATTTGCTGTCGTAAAGCAAACGACCGATCAGCGTGCTCTTGCCGTCATCCACGCTGCCGCAGGTGAGAAAGCGCAGCAGGCCATTGTCGACCTGCGGAAGTTGCTCTGGTGCGGACATCAGAAATACCCTTCTTTCTTGCGTTGTTCCATGGACGCATCCGAGGTTTGGTCATCCAGCCGCGTGGCGCCGCGTTCGGTGATGGTGGTGACAGCCGTTTCAGCAATAATTCTTTCGACGGTATCAGCGTCCGATTCGACCGGCGCCGTGCAGCTGATGTCGCCGACGGTGCGAAATCTCACCATGACTTCTTCCACCGTATCGCCAGCCTTGGCTGGGGTGAGATCGGTCACCGGCACCAAGGCGCCGCTGCGTCTTACCACGGGGCGTTTGTGCGCGAAGTAAATGGAAGGCAGTTCAAGCTTTTCGCGGGCTATGTATTGCCAGACATCCAACTCCGTCCAATTGGAAATCGGGAAAGCGCGGATGTTTTCGCCCTTATGACTGCGCGCGTTGTAGAGGCTCCACAATTCTGGGCGCTGATTCTTCGGATCCCACTGCCCGAACTCGTCGCGGAAGGAGAAAATCCGCTCCTTGGCGCGCGCCTTTTCTTCATCGCGTCGCGCACCGCCTATGCAGGCATCGAATTCAAACTCGGCAATGGCTTCCAGCAGCGTAATTGACTGGTGCTTGTTGCGAGATTCGCCCGGGCTCTTCAGCACGATCGTACCTCGCTTCATGGAATCTTCCAGGGAGCGCACGATGAGCCGCTCGCCCAATTCAGCGGCGCGCTTGTCGCGGAAGTCCACCACTTCGCCATAGTTATGGCCGGTGTCGATGTGCATCAGCGGGAAGGGAAACTTGCCGGGACGAAATGCTTTCTCCGCAAGGCGCAGCAGACAGATCGAATCCTTGCCGCCAGAAAACAGCAGCACCGGATTGGCGCACTGGCCGGCCACTTCGCGCATGATGTGTATGGCCTCCGCCTCGAGCCAGTCGAGGTGAGAGAGGGTGTTGGTATGTGTTGCGACCGTCATGGTTAACCTTAAAACTTAAAAACTAGACGCGGAATTTCGCGGATGAGCGCGGATCAAAAAAAGAATGAGACCTTGGGGTTTAATCCGCGTTCGTCCGCGTAATCCGCGTCAAAAAACTAAGCGCTTTTCACGTGCAAGCCGCATTCCTTATTCTGCGCGTCTTCCCACCACCAACGTCCGGCGCGGATGTCTTCGCCGGGGGAGATTGCGCGGGTGCAGGGCGCGCAGCCTATGCTGGGGTAGAACTTGTCGTGCAGCTTATTGTAGGGCACGCCGTGGGTACCGATATAGGCCCAGGTTTCGCGCTCACTCCAGGCTGTCAGCGGATTGAATTTCTCCAGTCCATTGGCGTCGTCGAATTGCTGTAGCGGCAGGCCGTCGCGTGTGGCCGATTGCTGGGCGCGCATGCCGGTGATCCAGGCGCGCTTGCCGGCCAGCGCGCGTTGCAAGGGCTCGACCTTGCGAGCGTGGCAGCAGGCTTTGCGCAAATCCACGGATTCGTAGAAGGCATTGATGCCGTGCTCGCGCGTATAGGGCTCGATTAAATCATGCCGCGGATAGTAGAGCGTCAGCTTGAGGCCATATTGCTGTTGCACTTGCTGCATCAGTTCGTAGGTCTCGGCAGGCAGGCGGCCGGTATCCAGCGAGAAAATCTCGATATCGAGTTTCTCGCGCCGGATCAGATCGGTGAGCACCATGTCTTCCACGCCCAGGCTGTTGGCGAATACCGCCGGGCCGAATTCGCTCGCAATGCGGCCTAGCAAATCCGTCGCGGCCTGCGTCTTTTCCGCCAGGGCGGCTTGAAGCTTGGGGTCGTTGAGATTGGGGTTGGTAACGGGGTTCATGCTGTCTCTTGCTGTTTTTAATTACACGCTGGCACCGGCTTGGCGATGCCGACGATAAATGGGCAGCGGCTGGTCAACCGAGGTTTGATAGGTGACGCTGAAATCACGCAAGCCACGCAGCGCGTCTTCGATGTTTTTGTCTGCACGTACGGCAAAGGAATCAAAACCGACGCGCTTCATGTAGAACAGCTGATCCTGCAAAACATCGCCTATGGCGCGTAACTCTCCCCGATAGCCGAAGCGCGTGCGCAGCAGCGTGGCGTTGGAATAGCTGCGTCCGTCGGCGAAGCGCGGGAAGTTAATGGCGATGAGCGGGAAACGATTGAGGTCGTCAAGGCTTGCCGCCAGCGTTTCCGCCAATTCGTGGCTGTCTATCCAGACGCCCAGCGTACCGGTCTTCACACGTGCTTCCAGTTCAGCCTTGCGCGCCAGCCAGGCGGCCAAGGGCACCAGCGTTTTGCTGGCGGAAATTTCCAGCGCGGCGACGGCCTCGTCAGTGGCGGATACGTCACCAGTCAATCTGGATTCCACTACTTTGCCGGCCTGCTTACGTATCGGTTGGTCACTGACGGGAAAGCTGGCGACGGTCCAGTCATCAGTCACGATACTGTCGCGCAAAATAATCTTAGCCATGCACCACCTCCTTGGCGGCTTTTTTCGTGTTGCCATACACGCCTTGCTTGAATGGCTCCAAACCCAGTCGCCGCACGGTATCGAGAAAACGTTCGCCCTCCTCTCGCTGCGTGACGTAGGTCGAGATGAGTTTTTCCACCACGTCCGGCACTTCTGCCGCTGAGAAAGAAGGGCCGATCACGCTCGACAGTGAAGCGGTTTTGCCTTGGGCACCACCGATACTTAACTGGTACCACTCAGCGCCGTCCTTATCCACGCCGAGGATGCCGATTTGGCCGACGTGATGATGGCCGCAGGAATTCATGCAGCCGGAGATATTGAGTTCAATTTCGCCGATGTCGTGCAGATAGTCGAGATCGTCGAAGCGGCGCTGGATGGCCTCGGCGATGGGAATGGACTTGGCGTTGGCGAGCGAGCAGAAGTCGCCGCCGGGGCAGCAGATGATGTCCGTCAGCAGACCGATGTTGGGCGTCGCCAGTCCTGCCGATTTAGCCAGTTCCCAGAGTTTGTAGAGATCGGCTTTCTTTACGTCCGCGAGGATCAAATTCTGCTCATGCGAAACGCGCAATTCGCCGAAACTGAATTGATCCGCCAGATCTGCGACGAATTCCATTTGCTCGGAAGTGCAATCCCCGGGCGGCACGCCGGTCTTCTTGAGCGAGAGCGTGACGGCGACGTAACCCGGCACCTTGTGCGCGCGCACACTGCGACCGACCCATTTGGCGAAGGCGACGTTCTCCGCTAACTTGGCATCAAGAGCGGGTGCTTGAGCATCGAGCTTTTCGTAAGCAGGCGGCGCGAAGTAGGCGGCGACACGATCCAGTTCGGCTTGCGTCAACGTCGCGGGGCCATCTTTGATGTGCGCCCAGTCTTCTTCGACCTGGCGCCCGAATTCTTCTGCGCCCAACGCCTTGACGAGTATCTTGATGCGCGCCTTGAAGGCGTTGTCGCGCCGGCCATAGCGGTTATAAACACGCAGTATGGATTCGCAATAAGTCAGCATGTGCTGCCAGGGCAGGAACTCGCGAATCACGCTGCCCAGTATCGGCGTACGACCGAGGCCGCCGCCGACAATAACTCGCATGCCCAACTCACCTGCTTCGTTTTTGACCAGGTCAAGGCCGATGTCGTGCATCAACACGACGGCGCGATCTTCCTCCGCGCCATTTACGGCGATTTTGAACTTGCGCGGCAGATAGGCAAATTCGGGATGGAAGGTCGACCATTGCCGCAGAATTTCGCAGAGTGTGCGCGGGTCGATGATTTCGTCCGGTGCGACGCCGGCGAACTGGTCCGAGGTGATGTTGCGGATGCAGTTGCCGGAGGTCTGGATGGCGTGCATTTCGACGCTGGCGAGATCCGCCAGCAGGTCGGGCACCTGCTCCAGTTCGGGCCAGTTGTACTGAATATTTTGCCGCGTCGAGAAGTGAGCGTAGTCGCGGTCGTACTTGTGTGCGATATGGCCCAGCATGCGCAGTTGCTTGGAGGACAGCAGCCCATATGGAATCGCCACACGCAGCATATGGGCGTGGCGCTGCATGTACAGCCCATTTTGTAGACGTAGCGGACGGAACTCGTCTAGCGACAATTCACCGGCCAGGAAGCGCCGCGTTTGGTCGCGAAACTGAGCCACGCGGTCATCGACGATGGCTTGGTCGTATTGATCGTAGCGATACATGGATTGCCTCTCTGCTAAGGGGGCTTAGTGAAGGATCAGTTTGCCACCGATCAACACCAGCATAACGGCCAGAGTCGGACGCAATATCCGCTCCGGCACTTTGGTTGAAATATGACTGCCTACAGCAATGCCAGGCAAAGAACCGATGAGCAGGCTGCCGAGCAATTCGAAATCTACACTACCCAGCGCCCAATGGCCCAGGCCGGCGATCAAAGTGAGCGGCACAGCGTGGGCGATGTCGCTGCCGACAATGCGCACGGTAGGCAACTTGGGATAAAGAAAAACCAGTGCAGCCACGCCCAAGGCGCCAGCGCCGACCGAGGAAATCGACACCAGGACGCCTAGAATTGCGCCGGTGATGACGGTCGCTACTACCACGGTGCGCTCGGCCGGCTGTGGCCGCGACTGCGCATATTCCATGAGTTTTTGGCGAAAGATAATGGCGGCGGCGGTGAGCAGCAGGGCGAAACCCAACGCCACCGAGATCACGCTGGAGGTGTGCTGGTTGCTGGCGCCTAGGCGCAAAAGCACGTAAATCGTGATGGCCGTCGCCGGAATGCTCCCCGCCGCGAGCCGCCCGGTGATGCGCCAGTCTACCGTACCCTTGAGCGAATGCACGACAGTGCCACCAGCCTTGGTGAGCGAGGCGTAGAGCAGATCGGTGCCTACCGCTGTCGCCGGATTGATGCCGAAAACCAGCATCAACAGCGGTGTCATGAGCGAGCCGCCGCCGACACCGGTTAATCCAACAATGGCGCCGACCACAAAGCCGGAGAGTGCGTAGGCGAGATTCATAAGAGCAAAATGCTATGGGTAGGGCGCAGTGAGGCCGAATGTTAGCAATGCACCATAGATCGTGAAAATACTTTAATGTTAATATTAAATAACTTTTGGTTATATACCAACAGGCACCGGCCATGAATATCCAGCAGCTACGCTATGTCTTCGAAGTCGCTCGCCGGGGCTTTAATGTCTCCGAGGCGGCGCTGGCGCTGCACACTTCGCAGCCGGGTGTGTCCAAGCAAATCCGTCAGATCGAGGAAGAGCTGGGAGTCGACATCTTCGTGCGCCAGGGCAAGCGCCTCACCGGCGTCACCGAGCCGGGCAAGGAAGTCCTAAAAATCGCCGAACGCATGCTGCGCGACGTCGACAACATGCGCAGCGTCGGGCGCGAGTTTCGCAGCGAAGAGTCTGGCACGCTGTCCATCGCCACCACCCACACCCAGGCGCGCTACGTATTGCCACCGGTGATCCAGCAATTCATGCAGGCGCATCCCAATGTGCGCGTCAGCCTCCACCAGGGCAATCCGGTCGAGGTGTGCAAGTTCGTGCTCTCTGGCGAGGCGGACATCGCCATCGCCACCGAGGCCATCGGCGATCAGCCTGATCTGGTGATGCTGCCCTGCTACCAGTGGAACCGCTGCGTCATCGCGCCGCCCGGTCATCCCATCCTCAAGGCTCATCCGCTCACCCTGGAAGAGATCGCCAAGTATCCGATCATCACCTACGACTTCGCTTTTACGGGTCGCACCCAGATCAATCGCGCCTTCGAGGCGCGCGGCTTGACCCCCAACGTCGTGCTCACCGCCATCGACGCCGACATCATCAAGACTTACGTGGCATTGGGGCTAGGCATCGGTGTCGTGGCTTACATGGCCTACGATCCCAAGACCGACAAGAATCTGCGCGCCGTCGATGCCGCCCACCTTTTCGAATCCGCCACCACCCGCATTGGCGTGCGCCGCAGCGCCTGGCTGCGCGGTTATGTGTATGCCTTCATCGAACTTTTCGCACCGCACCTGACGCGCAAGATGGTGGAAGCGGCGCTGGCGGGCGAGGCGGGGAGTGATCCGGGGTTGTAGTCTGTTTGCTGGCAGAGCGGCTCAAGCGATTAAGGATTTGGTTCTATAGCTTGAGAATTGGAGGGCGCTATAAGCAAGCTGTGGATCATGCAGGACGCCAAGAATCATTTCAGCGAAGTCGTGCGCCGGGCCATGCGGGATGGACCACAGACCACTACGCGATATGGCCGTGAGGAAGTCGTTGTCGTCGCCACGGCCGAGTACCAGCGCGTGACCCGGTCGAAAGGCTCGCTGGTAACGTTCAGCCGCGATTCGCCGCTAAAGGGCGTCAATCTTAATGTCGAGCGGGCGTAAGTACGTGTGTTGATGCTCGACGCGGACCGCGTAGGCGTTTTCAGAAATGCATTGCGTGCCTGGCCCGTTTTTCCCGCTCTAGCGCTGATGGGTGTTGTAGCCCAAGTTCGCCATAGGTTGCGCAGCGAGGGAGACGTTGTCGGCTATCAGTGAGTACAGACAAAGTTGATCTCGCAGAGACGATGAATCAGGGCATGGAAGCAAGGTGACTACACGGTGACGGACAGGCAAAATTAAGGGGCCGCATTGATGATGGGCGCCTGCTTTAACCAGGTGGTATCTGTCAGTTGCGCCAACATGGCGGCGGCGAGATCGGCACGGCATATCACTAGCTTCGGGCTCATCGCCGGATAGCCCAGCGCCCATTTTCCGGTGGGCGGGTCGTTGGTCAGGCGCGGCAGGCGCAGGACGACCCAGTCGGTGTTGCTGGCTTGCAATGCGGCAATCTGCGCTTCCCGGTCGGCGAACATCTGCTTGAGAAAGAACTTGAGCAGTGCGCCGATGGCCTTCGCCACGCCGTCGCGCTTGTCCTGCGGCATGGGAACGCCGGCGACTGAGACAATGACCACGCGACGCACGCCATGTTGCTTCATGGCGTCGACAATCAGTCGCGTACTGGTGGCGCACAGGCCCTTGGCGGACGGGCCTTTCGGGCCGAGCAAGCCCAATACCGCATCGGCGCCGCGCACGGTATCTGCAACCTTGGCCGCATCAGTGGCGTCGCCCGCTACGATGGTGAGGCCGGTGCGTGCCGGCAGTTTGGTCGTATCGCGTAGCAACGCTGTGATGGTGTGACCGGCGGCGAGCGCTTGGTCGACGAGTTGCTTACCGGAAGCGCTGGACGCGCCGAAGATGGCCAGTTTCATGACTATGCCTCCGTGGTTGTTTTGGAGAGCTGATGTAGCGCGTCGATAAAGGCGGCGGGCGGTTGCGCGCCGCTCAGCCCGACGCGGTTATCGAAGACGAAGAAGGGCACGCCCTGGATGCCCGCGGCTTGGGCCCACTGAATGTCGCCTTCCACTTCGGCGAGGGCTTCGCCGTCTTGTATGAGCTGGCGCAGTTTGGCCACATCCAGGCCGACCTGCGTCGCCAGGGCATATAGAACTTCGGGGTCGCTGGGGTCCTGTCCATCGCGGAAGTAGGCGGCATAAATGGCATCGACCAATGCTTCCTGTTTATCGGCGGGCGACAGACGAATCAGACGATGGGCCAGCAACGAATTCGGTGCGCGGGTGATTTTGTCGAAGTTGAATTGCAAGCCGACTTCAGCGCCCATGCGACGCGGCGCGTCGAAGAAGAACTCCGGCGGCTTGCCACTGCGGCTCTTGGCTTGCATGTGCGTGAGAAAGTCGGCGCCTTCGGGCGGGATGGTCGGGTCGAGTATGAAGGCGCGATAACGCACCGTCACGGGCGTGCCTTTCCATTCGGCCAGCGCGAGCTGCATGTTGCGTTTACCTATCCAGCAGAAGGGGCAGGCGATGTCCTGGAATACGTCGATTTGCACGGAGGACTCCTATGGCGAAAATTGGAAAGGCAGCATTATCGCTTATTGGCGCGAGGCTAAATACTGTCAGTGCGCAATCATGCGCAGTATGTAACCGCCGGATTTTTCGTCATGTTGCAGTTCCAGCAGTTTGCGCGACTGAGCTTCTTCCAGTAACTCACTGAATGATTTGAAGCCGTAGTAGGACTCGGTGAAACCGGGCTTGCGGCGCTTGAGCGCTTGTTTGACCATGGAACCCCAGATCTGTTCGCCGGCGCCGCGCTCAGCGATGAGGGCTTCGATCGTTTCAAGCGTGAGATCGAATGCTTCCTGCTTGCGGTCATCCTCCTCGCTCGGCTCCTTGTCGTCCTTCTTGGTAGTGCTCTTCGCGCCGGTGGTGGCGGCCTTGGCCGGACGCTTGCGTGCGTTGCGCTGCTTGGTTTCGGCTTCGCGCACCAGATCATCGTAGAAAATAAATTCGTCGCAATTCGACATGAGCAGATCGGAGGTGGAATTTTTCACCCCTATGCCAATGACCAGCTTGTTGTTCTCGCGCAGCTTGGAGACCAGCGGCGAGAAATCCGAATCGCCGCTGATGATGACGAAGGTGTCGACGTGCGACTTCGTATAGCAGAGATCCAGTGCGTCCACCACCATGCGGATGTCTGCCGAGTTTTTGCCGGACATGCGCACGTGGGGAATTTCGATCAACTCAAAAGCCGCTTCGTGCATGCCGCCCTTGAATTCTTTGTAGCGCTCCCAGTCGCAATAGGCTTTCTTGACGACGATGCTGCCTTTGAGCAGCAAGCGCTCCAGCACGCGCTTGATGTCGAATTGCGCGTACTTGGCGTCGCGCACGCCTAAAGCGATATTCTCAAAGTCACAAAACAGCGCCATGTTTTTGATTTCCGGTTGTATCGCCATAACAAGCCTCAGTGGTGAAGTATTTTCGAAAGGAACTGTTGCGCGCGTTCCGAGCGCGGTGTGCCGAAGAACTCCTCTTTCGGCGCGTCTTCAACGATGCGCCCATGATCCATGAAGATCACGCGGTGCGCCACTTTGCGTGCGAAGCCCATCTCGTGCGTCACCACCATCATGGTCATGCCTTCCAGCGCCAATTGCACCATGACGTCGAGCACCTCATTGATCATTTCCGGATCCAGCGCGGAAGTCGGCTCGTCGAAGAGCATGCAGATCGGGTCCATGGCCAATGCGCGAGCAATGGCGACACGCTGCTGCTGGCCGCCGGAAAGCTGGCCCGGGTGCTTGTCCGCATGCGCCTGTAGTCCAACGCGGGCGAGCAGCTTAAGCGCCCTTCCCCGCGCTTCTTCCTTGTTACGCCCCAACACATGCGTTTGCGCCAGTGTCAGGTTGTCGATGATGCGCATGTGCGGAAACAACTCGAAGTGCTGAAAAACCATGCCGACGCGAGCGCGCAGTTTGGGCAAATTCGTTGCCGCATCGCCCACCGAAACACCATCAACCGTGATCTCGCCCTGCTGAAAAGGCTCCAGGCCGTTCACGCATTTGATTAAGGTGGACTTGCCGGAGCCGGAAGGCCCGCAAACCACGATGACTTCGCCTTTGCGCACCTCCGTCGAGCATTCCGCGAGCACCTGAAACCGCCCGTAGAATTTGCCCAGATTCTTTATGCGGATCAAGCGACGACCCTTCGGCGCAAAAATTTGACGCCCAATGAAGCGGCATAGCACAGCACAAAATATACGGCGCCGGCGAAGAGCAGCAGCTCGACCAGACGCCCGTCGCGGTCGCCGACCTTGTAGGCGGCGCCAAAAAAATCAGCCAGGGCCGAAACATACACCAGCGAAGTGTCCTGGAACAGAATGATGGCCTGCGTCAGCAACAGCGGCAGCATATTGCGCAGCGCTTGGGGCAGCACCACCAGCCGCATGGCTTGGCCATAGGTCATGCCCAGCGCGTAGGCTGCCGACACTTGGCTTTGCGGCACGCTCTGTATGCCCGCGCGGATGATCTCCGCGTAGTAGGCCGACTCAAAAAGAGCGAAGCCCACCATGGCGGAAGAAAGTCGCACGTCCGCGCCAGGCGTCAGGCCAAATATGTTGTGCATCACCTGCGGCACGATGAGAAAAAACCACAACAGCACCATCAACAGCGGCACGGAGCGGAACAGGTTCACGTAAGCGGCAGAAAACCATGACAACAGCGGGTTTTTCGCCAGCCGCATCATGGCCAGCAGCGTGCCCCAGATCAGACCGGCAATGATGGCGACGACCGTGATTTGCAGCGTCACGCGCATGCCTTGCAGCAGGAAGGGCAGCGCGCCGGGGATGGAAGACCAGTCGAAGTCCGACATCAACGCTTCCCGATATAACCCGGCACGCGGGTGTGCGTTTCGACATGATGCATCAACGTCATGACCACCACGTTGATAAGTACATACATCAGCGTGACGGCGATGAAGGATTCGTAGGGTTGCGCGGTGTAATCAACCAGCTGGCGACCTTGTGCGGCGAGTTCCAGGAGGCCGATGGTCGAGCACACCGCCGAATTCTTGAAGATGTTGAGGAACTCCGAAGTGAGGGGCGGCACAACCAGCCGCGCCGCCATCGGCAACATTACATGGCGATAGGTTTGCGGTAGCGTCAGACCCAAGGCCAACCCGGCATTTTTCTGCCCGGGCGGCAGCGACTCGATGCCGGCGCGCACTTGTTCGCAAACACGCGCACTGGTGAACAAGCCCAAACATATCCAGGCGGCGAGAAATTGTTGCAGCACCGGATTGATCTGTTTGTAGGCATTGCCCCAGGCGGTCGGCAACAATTCCGGCAGCACGAAATACCAAAGAAACAATTGCACCAGCAGCGGAATGTTGCGGAACAGTTCGACATAGGCGCCGGCCAGCCGCTGTAGCGCCTTGCTGGGTACGGTGCGCAGCACGCCCATCAACGCGCCCACCAGCAAGGCCAACACCCAGGCGGCGAGCGAAAGTGCGACGGTCATCTTAAGGCCGGCGAGCATCCAGCCCAGATAGGTGTCGCCGCCGCTCGGTGTGGCGCTGAGGAATATCTGCCAGTTCCAGTGGTAGCCCATGGCCGCCGCCTGTAAGGAATTTTCCTAACGAGCGCTCAATCGTAAGCCTTGTCGTTCGGACTTTTGTACAGCTTGGCGACGTCGTCGCTCATGGGGAAATTCAGGTTGAGCCCCTTGGGCGGAATGGGCGACTGGAACCACTTCTTGTAAATCTTTTCCGCTTCGCCTGAAGTCATGGCCTTGGCCAGTGCAGCGTCGACTATCTTCTTGAAGGCCGCGTCATCCTTGCGCAGCATGCAGCCATAGGCTTCCAGTGACTGCGGTGTTCCGGTCACGATCCAGTCACCCGGCTTTTTCGCCTTGGCCAATTCGCCGTACAGCAAAGCATCGTCCATCATGAACGCCACCGCGCGGCCTGTTTCCAGGGTGAGGAACGATTCGCCGTGATCCTTGGCGCTGATGATGCTCATGTTCAACTTCTTGTCGTCGTTCATCTTGCGTATCAGACGCTCGGAAGTCGTGCCGGCGGTGGTGACGACGTTCCTTCCGGCGAGGTCGGCGAAGTCTCTCACCCCGCTGTCCTTGCGTGTCAGCAAACGCGTGCCGATGGCAAAGATGCTGTTGGAGAAAGCCACCTGCTTCTGGCGTTCGGTGTTGTTGGTGGTGGAGCCGCACTCGATGTCCACCGTGCCGTTTTGCACCAGCGGAATGCGGTTCTGCGAGGTCACCGGCACCAGCTTGGTTTGAAGAGCGGGCAGTTTGAGTTCGGCCTTGAGCGCGTCCACCACCTTGAGCATCAGTTCCTGGGAATAGCCGACGACCTGTTGCTTGTCGTCGTAGTAGGAGAAGGGGATGGACGATTCGCGATGGCCCAGCGCAATGTTGCCGCTGTCCTTGATCTTCTTTAGCGTGCCGGTCAGTTCCTGAGCGCAAGCGACGTTGGTCAACAACGTGGCGGTGGAAAGAAACAGCGCAAGGTGAATGTAGCGTTTCATGACGTTTCCTCCTGATGACGTTTGCTGATTCTATGCTCGTTGCGGCAAGCTGTAATGGCTTTCCGCGAGTAGTTCAAACCGCTTGGTCGGCTTCCTCTTCTTCCGCTTCCTGTTGTTGCAGCGACCACATCTGCGCATAGGCGCCGCCCAATTCCAGCAGCGCGCGGTGAGACCCGCGCTCGACGATGCGGCCTTGGTCGAGGACCAGAATTTCGTCGGCATTCATCACGGTGGACAGACGATGCGCGATGACCAGCGTGGTGCGGCCGACGGCAATGCGTTCCAGTTCCGCCTGGATGGCGTTTTCGGATTTGGAATCGAGCGCCGAGGTGGCCTCATCAAAAATCAAGATGGGCGGATTTTTCAGCAGCGCCCGTGCAATGGCGACGCGCTGCTTCTCGCCACCGGAAAGTTTCAAGCCGCGTTCACCGACGCGGGTTTCGAATTTGTCCGGTGTGGACTCGATGAAATCGTGGATATGCGCGGCCTTGGCCGCAGCGATGACCTCATCGCGCGTGGCCTCCGGGCGGCCATACTGAATGTTGTAGAAAATCGTGTCGTTGAACAGCACTGTGTCCTGCGGCACGATGCCGATGGCGGCGCGCAAGCTGGCTTGCGTAAGCTGACGGATGTCCGTGCCATTCACCACTACGGCTCCGGAAGCTACATCGTAGAAGCGATATAACAGCCGCGCCAGAGTGGATTTTCCCGAGCCGGAGTGGCCGACAACCGCCACCGTCTTGCCGCGCGGAATGGCGAAGTCCACATCGAAAAGAATTTGCCGACGCGAGTCATAAGAAAAGTCGACATGCGCAAAACGCACATCGGCCGAGCCCGGCGCGAGAGGCCGGGCATTGGGCGCATCGGCCACTTCGCGGTTCTCGTTCAAGAGCACGAACATGCGTTCAATATCGGTGAGCGACTGGCGAATTTCTCGATACAGCACGCCGAGGAAATTGAGCGGGATGTAGAGCTGGATCATGAAGGCATTCACCAGCACGATGTCGCCCACTGTCATGCTGCGGTCCATTACACCCGCTGTGGCGCGCCACATGATGAGCGTGACGGCGGTCGCGATGATGGCCGATTGCCCCATATTGAGCAGGGAGAGAGACACTTGGCTTTTCACCTGGGCCGCTTCCCACTTTACCAACTGGTTGTCGTAGCGGTGCGCCTCGAATTCCTCGTTGTTGAAGTACTTCACCGTCTCGTAGTTAATCAGGCTGTCGATGGCGCGGGTGTTGGCGGCCGAGTCCAATTCATTCACCGAACGCCGCAGCGCGGTGCGCCAGTTGGTGACCACCACCGTGAAGGCGATGTAAATCACCAGCGAGGCGAAGGTGATGAGTGCAAAGCCCAGCTCGTACTTCATCGCCAGGATACCCAGCACCAGACTGATCTCTACCAGCGTCGGCAGGATGCTGTAAATGCTGTAACTGATGAGTGTGCCTATGGAGCGTGTACCGCGCTCGATGTCGCGCGTGAGCCCGCCGGTTTGTCGCTCCAGATGAAAGCGCAGGCTCAGCGCGTGTAGGTGGCGGAAAACCTTGAGCGCGATGTTGCGCACCACACGCTGGGTGACGCGGGCGAAGACCAGTTCGCGCAGCTCGGTAAACAGCATGGTGGAAAAGCGCAACAGGCCGTAGGCGGCCAGCAGCATCGCCGGCACCGCTAATATGGCCTGCTCCTGCGTCAGTGCATCGACGATCTGCTTGAAGACCAGCGGCACGGCGACGTTGGCCACCTTGGCCGCAACCAAACAAGCCAGGGCGAAGAGCACACGCCCCTTGTAGGCCCAGATATGGGGAAAGAGTGTGCGCAGGGTTTGCCAGTCGCGGCGATCGCCTTGGGCGGGTAGGGGCAGGGCTTGAGCAGATGATCGGCGCATGGGTCAATTCTAAAGGAGTTCGTGTCTCAGGCAGTGGCTCTCCTTGCGGCTCTTTTTGTGACTCGATGGGCCGAGGTGATGGCATGATTCTTTTGGCGAGGGGAGGAAAGGGACATGCTAAACTCGGTCTAAAATGAGATCAATAATGTCGATACATAAATAAGGCGTGGAGGATGCCGGCAGTGGCCCGAAACGGCTCGCTGTTGAATCGCTTTCGAGGTAGTCATGAGTTTGCTGCAGGTAGTCTTAAAGCTGGATGGCGCGACCGCCGCTATCGAAAAACGTTTGTTTGGCTGGATATCGGCCGACGTATGGCTGCTCGTTGGCCGCATCGTATTGGGCGTACCGCTCATCATGAACGGCGTGGGTCAGGCCGTGGGCGAATTGGTCGGGCCTGAAAAAATGATGTCCGCCATGATGACGATGCGCGGCGTTTCGCTGCACTGGATGTGGCCGGCGATCTTGGTATCCTTTTTTGGTGGCTGGGCCATTCTGCTCGGCTGGCGTATACGCCTGGCACTGCTCATGGTCGCTATCTATACCGTTTTTGCCACAGTAATGTTTCACGGCAGCTTCGTAGGCTGGGAAAACAAGCTGGTGCCGCCAGCCTTCAATTTAGACGCCTGTCGCGCCATGATTGCCTGGGATAAGCTGCCGCCGGCTTCAGACGAGTTCATCAAGGGCTGTGCCTACTTCCGCACCTGGTCGGATATGTTCGCGTTCCAGAAGCATCTCACCATGCTGATTCCGGCCCTGTTGTTGCTCATGGCTGGCGCCGGCCGCTACAGCCTCGACGAATGGGCGCGCCGCAAGCGCGCCGCGACCACGCCCTGATTTGGGTTGTCCGAGCAGCCGAAGGCCCGCGCCAGTCGCGGGCCTTCGGCATTTCAGCCGGGCCGTTGGCGAAGTGCGTACGGCGGCGTGCATTGGGCAAGTTAACCTAATTCGTTGGCCGCGCCTTGACAGGCGGGTCTGGCAACGTATGATTCAAACATCTGTTTGAAACGAGCGTTCACCACGCCTACTTTCTATACGTCCCATGTCGGCCGAGCCAAAACACAATCAGGACACCTGCGCCCGCATCCTTGATGCGGCCGAGCTGCTTTTCATGAAGCACGGCTTCGAGGCGACCTCCATGCGCATGATCACGGGGGAGGCGGGCGTCAATCTGGCAGCGGTCAATTACCATTTCGGCGGCAAAGAAGCGTTGGTGCAAGAGGTCTTTCGCCGCCGTCTCACCTGGCTCAATCAGGAACGGCTGCGCGCGCTGGATGTGCTGGAAGCGCAGGCAGGCGCTGCGCCGCTCAAGCCACACCAGATCGTCGAAGCGTTTTTCGGCGTGGCGCTGCGTATGGCGGCGGACAGAGCGGGCGGCGGCCATGTCTTTATGCGCCTATTAGGGCGCACCTACACCGAGCCGACCGAATTTATTCGCAAGTTTCTTGCCGAAGAGTATGCGGCGGTGGTGACGCGCTTTAAGGCGGCGCTGATCAAGGCGTTACCGGATGTACCGAGCGAAGAAATCCTTTGGCGTTTTCACTTCATGCTGGGGGCGATGTCGTATGCCATCAGCGGTACTGATGCGCTGCAACTTGTCGCCGGTAGCAGTCTGGATGATAACGACCCAGCGGCCATGGCGCGGCGCTTGATGCCATTTTTACTGGGCGGACTGCGCGCGCCATTGCCGGCAACGCCGACGGTGCAGCCAGTTGCAAAGCGCATTCGGCCGCGAAATTCGGCCTGAAACTTTGGCCTGAACTGGGTGGCATGAACAAATCGACGGGGCCTGGGCAGCTTGAAGTATGCCCGCAACTTGCCGATAACCAAACATACGACGCTGGAATGCTTCTGCGTTAGAAAATGGAGTGTAAGCAATGAGCAGTATGGTCTGGTGGGTCTTAATCAGCGTTCCTTTGATCGCCCTGATGTTCGCGTATGCGCGCGCGCCGATTGCGGTTTGGGCCATGGCCGGTGCCGGCTATCTGGCTGCTTTCTCCACGCTTGGCCAGTGGCCGGCGGGCGCAAGCTATGCCGCCTTCGCGCTGTATTTTGTCGTGGTGCTTTTATTCGCGCTGCCACCACTGCGTCGCTCACTGATCTCTGCGCCCGTGCTCGCCCTCTATCGCAAGATACTGCCGCAGATGTCCCAGACCGAACGCGAGGCGCTGGAGGCGGGCACGGTCTGGTGGGAAGGCGAACTGTTCAGCGGCAAGCCGGCCTGGGACAAGCTGCTCGCCTACCCCCAGCCGCGCCTCACCGCCATCGAGCAATCCTTTCTCGACCGCGAAACCGAAGAACTCTGTCGCCTGGTGAACGACTGGGAAACCACCCAGGTGCATCACGACATGTCGCCTGCGGCCTGGGCCTATGCCAAGGAAAAAGGCTTCCTGGGCATGATTATTCCGAAGCGCTACGGCGGCCTGGAGTTTTCCGCTTACGCGCATTCCGAAGTCGTCACCAAACTGTCCACGCGTTGCAGCGCCGCCGCCGTTTCGGTCATGGTGCCCAACTCCTTAGGGCCGGCGGAACTGCTCCTGCACTATGGCACTGAGGAGCAGAAGAACCACTACTTGCCGCGTCTGGCGAAAGGTCTCGACATTCCAGCCTTCGCGCTGACCAGCCCGCACGCCGGCTCAGATGCCGCCGCGATACCCGATCGTGCCGTCGTCTGCAAAGGCATGTACGAAGGGCGCGAGGTGTTGGGTATGCGCGTCACCTGGGACAAGCGCTACATCACACTCGGGCCGATCTGCACAGTGCTAGGGCTGGCCTTCCGCTTGTTTGACCCCGATCACCTTATGGGCGACGAAGCAGACCTCGGCATCACCTGCGCGCTGGTGCCGACCACGCATCCAGGCGTGCACATCGGGCGCCGTCACTTCCCACTTAACGCGGCGTTCCAGAACGGCCCCAATTGGGGGACAGACGTCTTCATGCCGCTGGACTGGATCATCGGCGGGCCGAAAATGGCCGGCCAGGGTTGGCGCATGTTGATGGAATGCCTTGCCGCCGGCCGCTCGATCTCCTTGCCAGCCTCCAACACCGGCATGCAGAAACTCGCCGTGCGCGCCACCGGGGGCTACGCCCGTGTACGCACCCAATTCAAGCTGCCCATCGGCCGCTTCGAAGGCGTCCAGGAGCCGCTCGCGCGCATGGGCGGCAATCTCTATTTGTGCGACGCCGCCCGCGTCATGACCGCCGGCGCCATCGACCTGGGCGAGAAGCCCTCGGTGGTTTCCGCCATCGTCAAATACCACATCACCGAACGCGCGCGGCAGGTGGTGAACGACGCCATGGACATCCTCGGCGGCAAGGGCATCTGCCTCGGACCCAACAACTTCATGGGCCGCGCCTATCAGCAAATCCCTATCGGAATCACAGTGGAGGGTGCGAACATCCTGACGCGCAGCCTCATCATCTTCGGCCAGGGCGCCATCCGTTGCCATCCCTACGTGCTGAAAGAAATGCAGGCTGGCGCCGAGCCGGATGCCGCCAAGGCGTTACGCGATTTCGATGCGGCGCTGTTCGGCCACATTGGCTACACCGTTGCCAACGGCGCACGCGCTCTGGTGATGGGACTGACCGGCTCGCATTTCGTCTCGACGCCTGAAAACATCGCCCCGGAAACGCGGCGCTACTACCAGCAACTCACGCGTTTCTCGGCGGCTTTCGCCTTTATCTCCGATGTGTCATTCCTGGTGATGGGTGGCGATTTGAAGCGCAAGGAAAAACTCTCCGCGCGTCTGGGGGACATCCTCTCGCTGATGTATCTTGCCTCGACGGTGTTGAAGCGCTATGAGGCGGAAGGGCGTCAGCAAGCCGACGCGCCTCTCATGCACTGGGCCATATGGGACACCATGTTCAAGGCGCAAAATGCTTTCGAGGGCGTCATCTCCAACTACCCCAGCGCCTTCGCCTCGTTTATTCTGGCGCGCTTCATCTTCCCGCTCGGTCGTCCCTACGTCGTGCCATCGGACAAACTCGGTGGTGAAGTCGCCAAACTGTTGATCGAGCCTTCCGCCACGCGCGACCGCCTCACCGCCGGCATGTATGTACCGCGCGATGAAAACGACGCAGTGGGTGTCATCGAACTGGCGGTGGATGCGGTCATCAAGGCCGAGTCAGTGGAAGCCAAGATGCGCTCTGCGCAAAAAGCCGGGCAGATCACCGGCCAAGGTAGCGATGAGCTGGCGCAGGCTGCGCTCAAGGCGGGCGTCATTACTGCGGAAGAGCTGTCGCTGATGCGCCGCGCCACCGAATTGCGCAACGAGGTCATTCGCGTCGACGACTTCCCGCCCGATTTCAGCCACGAGCAGCAGTCTGTTGCGCGGCGCGCTGTCGCCTGAAACTGTAGTGACACCGTCTCGCCAATGCGAGAAGAGAGGTAGCACATGAGCTTTCAACCTGTCTATATTGTCGATGGCGCTCGTACGCCCTTTCTCAAGGCGCGCAATGCGCCCGGTCCGTTTTCGGCGGGGGATCTTGCCGCTGCGGCGGGGCGTGCGCTGCTGGCGCGCCAGCCGTTTGCGCCCGAGGCTTTCGACGAAGTCATCCTCGGTTGTGCCTCGCCTGCGCCGGACGAAGTGAATATCGGCCGCGTCGCCGCGTTGCGCATGGGCTGCGGTGAGAAGGTGCCGGGCTGGACGGTGATGCGCAACTGCGCCAGTGGCATGCAGGCGCTTGATTCCGCCATGGCGAATATCCAGTCCGGCCGTTCTGAGCTGGTGTTGGCGGGCGGCGTGGATGCGCTGTCGCGCGCGCCGCTGCTCTACTCAGACGTTATGGTGCGCTGGTTCGCGCAGATGAGCATGGCAAAAACCACCGGGCAAAAACTCGCCATGTTCCTCAAGCTCAAACCCGGCGCACTGTTCGCGCCGGTGATCGCCTTGCTCAAGGGGCTGACCGATCCGGTGGTGGGCTTGTCCATGGGCCAGACAGCGGAAAATCTCGCCTGGCGTTTCGGCATCACGCGCGAGGACATGGATGCGTTTTCGGTACGCAGCCATCAGCGTGTAGCCGCCGGCCAGGATGCCGGCCACTATGGCGAGGTTGTTCCCTTGCTTGGGCGCGACGGCAGCGTGTACGCGGCGGATGATGGCTTGCGGCGCGATTCTTCCATGCAAGGCCTGGCCAAGCTCAAGCCCTACTTTGATCGCAAGGTCGGCAATGTCACGCCGGGCAACAGCTCGCAGATCACCGACGGCGGCGCTTGGCTGATTCTCGCCTCCGAAGCGGCGCTGAAGCGACATGGTTTGCAACCGCTGGGAAGAATCCTCGACGTCCAATGGGCCGCGCTCGACCCCGCGCAGATGGGGCTGGGGCCGGTGCATGCCGCCACGCCCATCTTGCAACGCCACAACTTGGGGCTCAACGATCTGGATGCCTGGGAAATCAACGAGGCCTTCGCCGCTCAGGTGCTGGGTTGCCTCGCCGCCTGGAAGGACACGGCCTACTGCAAGGAACAACTCGGCTTGGATACGCCGCTGGGCGAGTTGGATCAAAACAAATTAAACGTCGATGGCGGCGCCATTGCGCTGGGACATCCGGTCGGTGCGTCCGGCGCGCGCATTGTGCTGCACCTTCTGCATGTGCTGCGCCGTGGCAAGCCCGGCGCGCGCGGCATTGCGACCATCTGCATCGGCGGCGGCCAGGGTGGCGCCATGCTGGTTGAATCTCTGTGAGGCGGGCCATGACCTACCAACACTGGAAACTCGAACGCGACATCCAAGGCTTGGCCTGGCTGCATTTCGACAAGGCCGATGCCTCCACCAACACCTTCTCCGCCGAGACGCTGGACGAACTTGCGCAAGCGCTGGATGTGCTTGATCGCGAACCACCCCAGGGCCTCGTTATCCTCTCCGACAAGCCCAACGGCTTTATCGCTGGCGCCGACATTGAAAGTTTCACCAAACTCGATACCACCGCCGCAGCGCGCGCCTTGGTGGAGCGCGGCTGGCATCTCTTCAATCGTCTCGCGGCAGTGCCTTATCCGACGCTGGCCCTGATACGTGGGCACTGCATGGGCGGCGGCCTGGAGCTGGCGCTGGCCTGCCGCTATCGCATTGCTGTTGATGACGCCGGCACACGCCTCGCGCTGCCGGAAGTCATGCTGGGCATCGTGCCGGGATGGGGCGGCATGCTACGTCTACCCGAACTCATCGGCCCCGCCGCCGCGCTGGACATGATGCTCACCGGCAAAGGCATCGACGCCAAACGCGCAAAAAAAATGGGGCTGGCCGACGACTGCGTGCCGCCGCGCGTGATGGTGAATGCGGCGCGCTTGCTGGTGACTTCCGGTCAGCCGCGCCGTCAGCCGCCGTTCCTGCAACGCCTCATGAACACCGCGCCACTCAAGGCTTATGTCGCCTCGCAGGCGCGCAAGCAAGTGGCGAAACGCGCGCGGCGCGAACACTACCCGGCGCCTTACGCGATTCTCGATATCTGGGCCAACTACGACGGCAATGCCCTGGCGGTGCCGGCGGACAAGCCGAGTTCGCTGGAGAGCATATTCAGTTCGCCGACCACCCAGAACCTGATTCGCGTTTTCTACTTGCAGGAACGCCTCAAAGGCTATGGGAAAACCGAGGGCGAGGACAACGATTTCGAACCGCGCCACCTGCACGTGGTGGGCGCCGGCGTCATGGGCGGCGACATCGCCGCCTGGGCCGCGCTGCGCGGCCTCACGGTGACGCTGCAAGACCAGACCATCGAGCGCATCGCGCCCGCCATCAAACGCGCGGCCGAGTTCTACAAGAAAAAACTCCGCGATGACAAAGCCGTGCGACTAACGCTGGACCGCCTGATCCCCGATCCCACGGGGCAGGGCGTGCGTCAGGCAGACGTAGTGATCGAGGCCATTTTCGAAAACCTCGAAGCCAAGCAAAAGCTCTTCGCCGGCATGGAGCCGCTGCTGAAGCCGGGCGCGGTACTCGCCACCAACACCTCCAGCTTGAAGCTCGAAGACATCGGCGCGGCGCTGCAACGACCTGAGCGGCTGATTGGCATCCACTTCTTCAACCCCGTGGCGATGATGCCGCTGGTGGAAGTGGTGGAAGGACGCGGCACAGATACGGAAGCGCTGAAGAAGGGGCTGGCCTTTGTACGCAAGATCGACAAGCTCGCGCTGCCCGTGAAAAGTGCGCCGGGCTTTCTGGTCAATGCGGTGCTGGCGCCGTATATGCACGAAGCCATGCGCTGCGTGGATGAAGGTATTGCGCCCGAGACGGTGGATGAAGCGGCGCTCGCGTTTGGCATGCCGCTCGGCCCCATCGAACTGGCCGACACCGTCGGCCTCGATGTCGCCGTCGCCGCCGGTAAAAGTCTGGCCGGGCCCGGCGCGCAAACACCGCGTCGCTTGCAGGAGCTTGTCGCCGCCGGCAACCTGGGGCGCAAGAGCGGACGCGGCTTTTATCAATATGTCGACGGCAAGCCGCAGAAGAACGCAGCGGGAACGGTATTGCCGGGACTGACCGAGCGCTTACTCACGCCGCTGCTGGTCGCGACGCAGCGCTGCGTGAGTGAAGGCGTGGTGGCCGATGCCGATCTGGCCGATGCCGGCGTGATCTTCGGCACCGGTTTCGCGCCTTATACCGGCGGCCCGATGAATTACCTCAAGAATCGGAGTAAGCCTTCATGACCGATCACCCTGTCACCCTGCCCGACAAGCAGCCCGCCTTGCGCGTGATGCCCATGCCGGCCGATCTCAACGCCGAAGGCGATGTCTTCGGCGGCTGGATCATGTCGCAAGTGGATATCGCCGGCGCTATCGCCGCCGGACGTCGCGCCAAAGGACGTATCGCCACCGTGGCGGTGAATTCCTTCGTCTTCAAACAGCCGGTGTATAAGGCCGATGTGGTGAGTTTTTTCGCGGACGTGGTGCGTGTCGGGCGTACTTCCATCACGGTGAATGTGGAAGTCTATGCGCAGCGTCGACCCGAGACCGAGGAAATTGCGGTGAAAGTGACCGAGGCGACGCTCACCTATGTGGCGCTCAACGCGGATGGCAGTAAGCGCGTGGTGCCGTCATTGTAATTTCTGCGCAAGAATTCCCAGCCACTCATGTAGCGCGAAGTAGCCGCGCTCCAGCCCCTGCGCGCTCGGCAACAGTTGCGTCAACCTGAAGGGGCCTGACGTGGTAAACGCCGTGGGCGCCGGAATGACTTCCAGTCCGGTGTCCGCAAAGGCCGCCAGCGCGCGCGGCATGTGAAAGGCGTGGCTCACCAGCAGGACGCGGGCGACACCGGCTGGGCGCAGGATGGCCGCGCTGTTGACGGCGTTCTCACGTGTATCCAGGGAACGGTCTTCGACCCAACGCACCGGTACGCCAAAGTCGCGCTCCAGCACATCGCGCATGGCAAGTCCTTCCGGCGCGCCGAGTTGCGGCGCGCCGCCGGTCACCAGCAGCGGCAAGCCGATTTCGCGTGCCAACCGCGCCGCATAGCGCACGCGTTCCAGCGTGATACGGCTCACTGTGTCGCCACCGTATTCGGGCGCGGCAGAATAATTGCCGCCGCCTAGCACGACGATGGCCTGGGCGTTTCCTATTTTCAGCATATCGATTGGAGGTGCGGTTTCCAGCGTACGTAGCAGCGCTTGTGCGATGAGCGGCGTGGAAATCAGCCAGAGAAAGGCGATGCCGCCCCACGCCAGCGCGCGACCGGTGCGCGGCCAGCGGCGTAATAGCAACAGACCCAGCGCAGCCAACAGCAGCGGGCCGGCCGGCGGCAAAATCAGCGCAGAGACAATTTTCTTGGCGAGGAACGCGATCATCGAAGCTCCGGCTAGGGCGGGGTACCACCAGCCACAAGCATAACCCAGCACGAATGCGGACAGCGGCGGCGCCTGCTGGCATAATCCGCCATCATCGTAGGAAGGAACCCGGACATGATGGACCTCAGTGCACTCGGTTGGCGTGAAGGCGTGATCGCTGCTGCCGCGCTGATCGGACTCTATGCCAGCTTTATTATCATTCGCTTGAGCCGCCTCTCGAGCAAGCAGCCGCCGCTACCCTGGAAGCAAGACCCCGCCGTCTTCGGCGAACAGATTTTTCGCGACGGTGTCGATGCCGAACTGGCGGAGCTGCGCGGCCAGATTGATGCCTTGAGAGGGGATGTGGAAAAACTCAAATCGGCGCGTAACGTCTCGCCGCAATACGGCGAAGCCGTGACGCTCGCGCAGCAAGGGCTGGATGTGCATACCATCGCGGAGCGCTGCGGCATTTCTATCGGCGAAGCAGAATTGGTGCGTGCGCTCAGCCAAAAGGCCGAGTAGCCAAAGAGGAGTAAAAACACCGAACCAACCCAGGGAGGCGGCATGGCAACAGAAGAGCGCGCTGAAGAACCCGATGAGTTGAAGAGAAAACTGCTGCGACGGATTGCCGTTGCCGTCGTGCTGGTTGCTGTACTCCTGGGCGGCCTGTCATTGTTTGATGCGATGATGACGCCCGAGCCGGCGAACCCGGCGAAACCCGTCCCCAAACCAACACTACCCGAGGCGCGCCCGCAAGCTGAGCCGCCTGCCGAAGCCAAGATGCCCGAAGTGCCGAACGAGCTGGTCCAGGCCGAGGCGGAGAAAACCGAAATGCCCCCGGCATTACCACCGGAGCCACCCAAGCCGGCGGCCCGGCCTGACTTGCGCAAGAGCGAAGGGCCGGACCTCAAGGCACCCGTGAAGCCTGTTCCGGCGCCTGTGCGTACCACCAAGCTTGGTCCGGCGGCTGCGCCCGCACCCGCACCCGCACCCGCACCCGCACCCGCACCCGCACCCGCACCCGTAGTGGCGCCGGTAAAAATTTCGGAGCAGACGGCCACGCCGACAACGCCGCCGCCGGCTGCCAAGCCCGCGCCAGCGGCCAGCAAACCGGCGGAGACGCCGGCCGCTGACGCGAAGCCCGTTGAGGCGCAAGCCGCCGGGACCAAGCCTGTTTCGGCGCTCGCTGTCATGCGCGGTTTCGTACTGCAAATGGGCGTGTTCACCAGCACGGCCAACGCGGAAGAGTTGCACGCGAAACTTGAGAAAGCTGGCATACCCTCGACCATCGAGTCCCATGTGCACGTCGGCCCTTTCAAGACGCGGCAGGAAGCGCTGGAAGCGCAGGCTAAATTAAAATCGCTAGGCCTGGGCGGCGGCATGTTGCTGCCGCCGCGCAAATAATCCGCCCCCGATTTCCCTTCCGAATCACGTCAGGAAAATTCATGAGCAAGAAAATCATCGCCACAGATAAAGCACCCGCCGCCATCGGCACCTATTCGCAGGCCGTGCAGGTCGGCAACACGATTTATCTGTCCGGCCAAATCGGCCTCGATCCCGTCTCCATGCAGATGGTGGAAGGTATTGACGCGCAGATCGTGCGCGTGTTCGAAAACATCAAGGCGGTGGCCGAGGCCGCCGGCAGTTCGCTGGCCGATGCCGTGAAGCTCAACGTCTATCTCACCGACCTCGGTAATTTCGCCAAGGTGAATGAAGTGATGGCGAAGTATTGCAGCCAGCCCTATCCGGCGCGCGCCGCCGTTGGCGTCGCCGCCTTGCCGCGCGGCGCGCTGGTGGAGGTCGACGGCATACTCGCGGTGGCATGAGCGCTTCGGGCCGGCGCGCTATTGTCGTCATTCCCGCGCATGCGGGAATCCAGCGTCGTGTAATCAACAACACTGGGTCCCTGCATACGCGAGGACGACTGATTCGATAATGCCACGCCGGCCAAGTGTGGCTGTGGCATCGCGCAAGCCCCCTGCGCCTTCTAAGCCTGCTGCGCCTGTTGTGCCTGTGGCGCCGAATGCGAGGCTGCCCGGCGTCACCGCAGTGACCGCCGCCAAACTCGCCAAGCTCGGCATAAGAAGCTCGGCCGATCTTGTCCTGCATCTGCCGCTGCGCTACGAAGACGAGACGCGGCTCACCGCCATCGCCGAGCTCATGCCCGGCGTGCCGGCGCAGGTTGAGGCGGAGATTGTCGATAGCAGCGTGCAATATCGCCCCCGTCGACAACTCGTGGTGCGCGTGAGCGATACCAGCGGTACGCTCGTTCTGCGCTTTCTAAACTTCTACGGCAGCCAGTTGAAGCAGCTCGCTGTGGGACGGCGCTTGCGCATTTTCGGCGAGCCGCGCGGCGGCTTTCTTGGCGACGAGATGGTGCATCCACGCTATCGCCTGGTCGAAGCAGGCGAAGCGCTGCCCGAGGCGATGACGCCGATTTACCCGACCACGGCCGGCGTGTCGCAATTGCTCTTGCGCAAAAGCATTGCCGCTGCGTTAAGCAAAGCCGATCTCGATGACACGCTGCCGGGGGCTGTGCGCAAGCGCCATCACCTGTGGTCCTACGCCGACAGCGTGCGGCTGTTGCACCATCCCACGCCTTCCGTGGCGCAGGCGGCGCTGTCGACGCGCGCGCATCCGGCCTGGCGGCGCATCAAGTTCGACGAATTGCTAAGCCAGCAACTTTCACTGCGTCGCGCCCATGATGCGCGCCGCGCCAAAACCGCACCGCCGCTCAAGGCCAGCGGCAAGTTATGCAAGCAATTGCTCGCGCAACTTTCCTTCACGCTCACCGGCGCGCAGCAACGCGCCTGGGGCGAGATCGCCGCCGACTTGGCGCAGCCGCATCCCATGCAGCGCTTGCTGCAAGGCGATGTCGGCAGCGGCAAGACGGTTGTTGCCGCGCTGGCCATGCTGCAAGCGGTGGAGAATGGTTATCAGGCCGCGCTCATGGCGCCGACGGAAATTCTTGCCGAGCAGCACTATCGCAAGCTCGCCATCTGGCTCGCACCGCTGGGCCTGGAGATCGCCTGGCTCTCCGGCAGCCTGAAGAAGCACGACAAACTTGCCACGGCCGAGGCCATCGCCAGCGGTCGCGCGCCGCTTGCCATTGGCACCCACGCACTCATCGAAGACACGGTGGATTTCTCCAGGCTGGGTGTCGCCGTCATCGACGAGCAGCATCGCTTCGGCGTGCATCAACGTCTCGCGCTGCGCGCGAAAGGAAAGAATCCGCATCAGCTCATGATGAGCGCGACGCCCATCCCACGCACGCTGGCCATGAGCTATTACGCCGATCTCGACGTGTCTACGCTGGATGAGCTGCCGCCCGGACGCCGGCCGGTGCTCACCAAGCTGGTGGCCGAAGCGCGGCGCGACGAAGTCATCGCGCGCATCCGCGCTGCCTGCGCCGCCGGTCGACAAGCCTACTGGGTTTGCCCGCTTATCGAAGAAAGTGAAGCGCTGCAACTCAAGACCGCAATGGAAACTTACGAGCGACTGCAAGCCGAGCTGCCGGATTTGCGTGTTGGCTTGGTGCATGGTCGGCTGAAGAGCGACGAGAAAGCCTTCGCCATGAGCGATTTCGTCGCCGGAAAAACCGATCTGCTCGTTGCCACGACGGTGATCGAAGTCGGCGTCGATGTCGCCAATGCCTCGCTCATGGTGATCGAGCACGCCGAGCGCTTCGGCTTGTCGCAGCTCCATCAGTTGCGCGGCCGGGTCGGGCGCGGGCCCGACGATTCGGTGTGCATCCTGATCTACGCGCATCCGGTTTCAGAGACGGCGCGCGCCCGGCTCAAAGTGATATTCGAAAACACCGACGGCTTCGAGATCGCTCGCCAAGATTTGCACCTGCGCGGCCCCGGCGAATTTCTCGGCAGCCGCCAAAGCGGCGTGCCCATGCTGCGCTACGCCGATCTCGAAGTCGATTTGGAATTGCTGGAAGCCGCCCGCGCCACCGCGGAGTTACTGCTGCGCGATCAGCCGGAAGCAGCGGACAAACACATCGAACGCTGGCTAGGCAGCCGGCGCGACTTGATGAAGGTCTAGGAGCCTGTAGGACTTAAAGGGAATCGGCCGCGAATCCATCTGGCCGATCCATATTTCGCCGTCTTCTTGGTCCATAGAACGACTATTGACCTGCGAACCCGACAAAATCTGTCCTTGCCCATTCGAATTCTCGCTTCGATTCTTTAAGTCCGACAGGCTCCTAGGGTCGCGGGCTGACGAGTTTTTCCAGTTTTACGATTAATTCGGGAACGCTTTTGCTGGCAACCGCATAGAGGCGTTCGTAATTGATGTCGCCATATTCATGGGCCAGGACGTTGCGAAATGCGATGATCGCCTGCCAGGGGATGTCGATATTGGCGAGACGCGCTTCCGTCGAAACCCTACGTGCCGCCTCGCCGATAATCTCCAACAGTCGTTCGACCGCTAGCAACCTCATTTCGTCCTGCATCAATGCAGCGTGAGACAGCCCATCCATCAAGGCGCGGATATGGGTCGCCGCATCCAGCATGTCCCACAGTTGCGCGGCGTCGCGCTCACTTTGTTTCATAGAGCACCTTGAGGTCAGGTTCAATGGTCTTGCGTCGATATGGGTTGCGCATTACGCTGGGTGGCACCAGATCGACTCTACGGTTGCCGAAGAGCGCCGAGAACTCTGTCTGGATTTCCGGCAAGTCCCACAATGAAGGCGCTTTTTCGAGATCGAATTCCACCATCAAATCCACATCGCTCTCGGGCGTCATTTCATTGCGCGCCGCCGATCCGAACAGGCTTAGTTTCTTCACGCCATACTTCTTGCATAGGGCGGCAAGCCGCGCGCGCGGTATGCGTAGCGGCGGAGAGACGAGTGGGGCGACACCAGCGGTAGGCGCGTAAGCGGCTGTTGGACTGTGCAAGGCCATGGCCACGGCGGTAGGCGCTTTACCGTAGCGCTTCGGTGCAGCGACGCTTTCCGATTTCCCCTCCAGCTTCTGTATCAATGCGGCCAATTCAAGAAAGAGCGGCGATTCCTTGTTTGCTTGGTAATGCCGTTGGTTGCCGACGGGTGAGACCGTCACCAGACCGCATGCGCTCAAGCGCGCCAGCTCGCGCTGAACCGCGCCCGAACCTGCGCCTGCGAGCGCGATTAGCTCCGTCGCGTAGTAACTGCGTGATGGCTGACCGAAAAGCAGACCGAGCACACGTTGCTGGGTGCGCGTGAATAAGGCGTTCGCCGCCCCATCTCGTTTGGCAGCCAAGCCGGCCTGCGTTACTTTGCCCCCTCGGAGGACAGCAGATTTTGATTGAGTACCCATATTGGGCATAATAATACCCAGACTGGGCATGGTCAATAAGCAAGCTTCACTGACGAGCGTGGGGAGGATATTGATTGACCGCCGAACGTCCGTTCGGTATGGTTCGCCTATGCCAGGCGACGACCACTACTTTTCCGTTCTGCAGGACTACTACGCCAAGCACCGCGTCCTGCCTTCCTATGCGGCCATCGGCAAGTTGATCGGCCTGACCTCCAAAGCCTCGGTGGCGGAAATGGTGCTGCGCCTGAAAAGCGCCGGCCTGCTGGAAAGCACACCTGACCGTCGCCTGAAGCCCGGCCGCCGTTTCTACGAGCGGCCCATCGTCGAAAGCGTGCAAGCCGGCATGCCCACCGCCGCGCCAGACACCACCGTCGAGACGGTTTCCATCGACGAATACCTCGTCCCCCATCCATCCAAGACGGTGCTCATCACCGTCAAAGGCGATTCCATGATCGACGCCGGCATTCACGCCGGCGATGTGGTGATCGTCGAACGCAAAGCCAACGCCAACGTCGGCGACATCGTTGTCGCCATCGTCGATAACGAATTCACCCTGAAATATTTGGAACGCGAACGCGGCCAGATGGTGCTGAAGCCCGCCAACAAAGCATTTCCAGTGATCCGCCCGACGGGCACGCTGGAGATTTTTGGGGTGGTGGTGGGGCAGTTTCGGAAATATTGACTAGTGCCAGGCGGTCGAACTGATTGCCGCCCCAGGAAGTGAGGGATAATATTTGTCCAATTCCATCAATATGACGCCATGAGTCGAGCCGCCATGACTGACCTACGCGAGACGCCACTCTATACCGCCACA
>Ga0209181_10000181_pt1 | contig 115221 bp, 87 predicted proteins | sample MAT05_FD_187208 | JGI IMG/M metagenome (GOLD analysis project Ga0209181, IMG submission 187208) | Freshwater microbial communities from Lake Fryxell liftoff mats and glacier meltwater in Antarctica - MAT-05 (SPAdes) (version 2) | ecosystem: Environmental > Aquatic > Freshwater > Ice > Liftoff...
CTTCAGACACAAGACTTCAGACTTCAGACACAAGACTTCAGACTTCAGACACAAGACTTCAGACTTCAGACACAAGACTTCAGACTTCAGACACAAGACTTCAGACTTCAGACACAAGACTTCAGACACAAGACACAAGACCTCAGACACAAGACTTCAGACACAAGACACAAGACAGGAGGCCGGGTGAACTGTAAACTGTTCGACTGTGAACTGTTCGACTGTTCAACTGTAAACTGTTCGACTGTTGGACTGTTCGACTGTCAAATGTTCGACTGTGAACTGTCAGACTGTTAACTGTTCAATTTTTATCATCCGCATACCGCTACAACATGCCCACAACGACGCTTGGTGCACCTGCCATTGACTTTTCTAATACAGCAGTTGCTTTTGCACACCTGACCGATGCTGAATTAAAAAAAATGTATTGGTTATTTTTAATGATGAGCAAACCGTGGCTCGTCAAGTTCGGCTCCGGGATTGGCCTGTGGGCGGTTGAAAACGGGCTGCCGATGGCAGAACGCGTGGTAAGACACACCGTATTTGAGCAGTTTGTAGGCGGCGCTACCCTACTCGACTGTCAGCCCTCCGTTGAGCATTTGTACGCCCATAATGCCCTGACAATTTTGGATTATGGCGCTGAAGCAAAAGAATCGGAAGAAGATTTTAATTTAGTCATGAATGAAAATATCCGCGCCATTGAGTTTGCTTCCCGCAGTAAAAGCATCCCCGTTGTCAGTGCCAAAATTACCGGCATTGCCCGATTTGGATTGCTCGAAAGTATTCAAAATAACCAGCAACTTTCGCGGCAGGAAATCAATGAATACCGAAGTGTACTAAAACGATTGGATGTTATTTGCTACCACGCAGCCAACAAAGGCGTTTCGGTATTTATTGATGCAGAAGAAACATGGATACAGGATAGTATTGACCATTTGGTTTGGCTCATGATGAAGCGATACAACAAAACCCGGGTGGTGGTGTACAATACCTTTCAATTATACAGAAAAGACCGCTTAGAATTCCTAATTGAAAGTTACGAACGCGCTCAAAGGGCGGGTTTTATACTTGGTGCTAAACTAGTACGAGGTGCCTACATGGAAAAAGAATCGAAACGAGCAGCAGAAATGGGTTACGAAACCCCGATCAACCCGGATAAGCAGACCACTGACGACCACTATAACACCGCTTTGCGTTTTTGTTTGGATCAAATCGAAACTATTGGCCTCTGCAATGCGAGCCACAATGCAGAAAGCGCCGGGCTTCAAGTGGAAATCATGCACAAAAAAGGTATTCCGGCCAATCACCCCAACTGTATGTTCAGCCAGCTTTATGGCATGAGCGACAACCTGACGTTTAATTTGGCCAAAGCCGGCTACAGGGTGTCTAAATATATGCCTTACGGGCAAGTCACTGACGTAATTCCTTACCTGATTCGTCGGGCACAGGAGAACACTTCCGTCACGGGTGATGCCAGCCGCGAATTGGCGATGATACAGGAAGAGGTGGAAAGAAGGGGTATCTAAGTTTAGTACTTTGTGCTGACACCGTTCGTAATCGCTATTATTCATTATTCGATAACCAGTAGCAACTAAACATGGCAAAAATAATCAAATCCGGCCTCATTCAGATGAGCATACCCAAAACGGAGGGTGACGGCTCGATGCAAGAAATCATGGAAGCCATGATACAAAAACATATACCCTACATAGAACAGGCAGGAGAACAGGGCGTTCAAATTCTGTGCTTGCAGGAAATTTTTTCTACCCCTTATTTTTGTCCGGGACAAGACCCCCGGTGGTATGCTTCTGCTGAAACGATACCCGGCCCCACCACCGACCTGATGGCGCAATACGCCAAAAAATACAATATGGTGATTATCGTGCCCATTTATGAAAAAGAGCAATCCGGTGTATTGTACAACACCGCTGTTGTATTTGATGCCGATGGCACAATGCTGGGAAAATACCGCAAAAACCATATTCCACAAACCAGCGGGTTTTATGAAAAATTCTTTTTCAAGCCCGGCAATTTAGGTTACCCCGTTTTCCAGACCCGCTACGCCAAAGTCGGCGTTTACATTTGTTACGATCGCCATTTCCCCGACGGTGCTCGAATTTTGGGTCTGAACGGGGCAGAAATTGTGTATAATCCATCGGCTACGGTGGCGGGGCTTTCTCAATATCTTTGGAAACTTGAACAGCCGGCCCATGCTGCGGCAAATGGTTATTTTATGGGATGTATCAACCGCGTCGGTACAGAAGCACCTTGGAATATCGGCAAATTTTATGGTTCCTCTTACTTTGTCAATCCTCGTGGCGAAATTTTTGCTCAGGCATCAGAAGACAAAGATGAGCTGCTCGTGGCCGAATTTGATTTGGATATGATTGATCAGGTACGATCTGTCTGGCAGTTTTTCAGGGATCGGAGACCGGAGACGTATGGGCGACTGACAGATTTATAATAATTTCTAAAACTTTCTTGCCATTTCACAACCTATATTTGCCAAATTTACGCCATCTTTGCGCGCTGAAAAACAACAGCTATTTATGTTGCACGAATATAAACTTCCTTCTCTTGGCGACGGCGTGACCGGAAAAGTGACCGAGATATTAGTAAAACCCGGCGATCAGGTCAGTAAAGATCAAATCGTATTGGTGGTTGGCACGGATAAAGTGGATGCCGAGATGCCCGTTGATGCCAGTGGTGTAGTTGCCGAAATATTGGTAAAAAAAGGCGACGATGTTGGTGAAGGAGCAATAGTTTTGCGACTTGAAATAGCCGCAACAGCAGCTCCGACAATCACTTCGTCACCAACACCGGACGCGTCCGCACAAACCAAAACTTCCACTGTTTCGACAGAAAAAACTTCTATGACAGATTTCAAACTTCCTTCTCTTGGAGACGGTGTAACGGGTAAAGTACTCGAAATTTTGGTAAAACCCGGCGATACAGTGGCAAAAGATCAGAATTTAATAGTAGTTGGAACGGATAAAGTGGATGCCGAAATACCAGCAGATGCTGCGGGTGTGGTGGCGGAAATATTGGTAAAAAAAGGTGATGATGTTACGGAAGGCACGTTGATACTCCGATTGTCCGGCAGTAGTGGCGGAGTTGCACCAGTGACCGCTCCTGCTCCCGAACAGGCAACTATCGTAGCGCCGCCAGTATCCGCTTCGGCGAATATTTCTATTGCACCAGTTACTGCTAATGCACCCGTTGTTGCCGCTCCGGCAGGCAGCCCTTCAACGGCTGAAAACCTGCGCATTTCTCCTTTAGCGCGAAAGCGTGCAAAAGAGTTGGGTATTAATCTGGGAGAGGTGCATCCGGCGGATGGGGCTACCCGTCTGTCGTACAAAGACGTATTGGATTTTGTAAAGAAAAAAATGGAAAGCCCAAAAGCGGCTTCCGCCAGCGCAGGCACAGGCATTGCGCACAAGACACTGCCCAATTTTGATAAATTTGGCAAAACCGAACGCAAACCGCTGAGCCGGATAGGCGTGTTGACGGCGGAAAATATGACCTACGCCTTTAATGCCATTCCCCACGCGTGGATTTCAGAAAAAGCAGACATTACCCGGTTGGAGCAACTGCGGCAACAATACAAAGAAACGGTGAAAGCAGGCGGTGGGAATTTGACTACCACCGCGATCATTGTAAAGGCAATTACCTGGATTTTGAAAAAAATGCCACAATTCAATGCCAGTTTCGATACCGCAACCAATGAAGTCATCCACAAAGATTATTACAATATTGGTATTGCAGTAGATACGCCACGGGGGTTGCTGGTGCCGGTTTTGCGCCATTGCGATCAAAAGAACCTGACCGAAATAGCAAAAGACCTCACCGAACTTTCTACCCGTACCCGTGATGGCAAAAACAAACCGGATGATTTAGATGGCGGTACTTTTACCATCTCCAACATAGGCGGAATTGGCGGAACGGGTATGCTTTCCATTGTCAATTGGCCTCAGGTGGCCATTTTAAGCATCACGGCAGCACAAATGGAACCACATTGGAATGGAACTTCTTTCGAGCCGCGCCTGATGATGCCCATGACCATCGGTTGGGATCACCGTGTCATCAATGGCGCTGATGCCGCACGTTTTCTGATAGAATTAAAAAAAATATTGGAAGAACCTTTCGCCGCCTGGATTTAATTTAAGTTATTGCGGATTAGGAACAATTAGGACACGATAAAAGGTCGAGAAGACCTTGGCTAACGAGGGTAATTGGTATAAAAATTATTTTTTCAAAATATTGAATATCAAAGAATTGTGAGCCGTTAGTCAGAAGTAAATCCGTTCCTTAGGGATTGGTTGTCAACCGATCACCAAGAACCTATCCTCATTAAAAATAACACCCATGAAGTCCCTATCCATTTTTGCATCCGGTGGCGGCAGCAATGCACGGAAGATAATGGAATATTTTAAAGACTCCAAATCCATCCGGGTAGCGCTGGTAGTTTGCAATAAACCCGGAGCAGGGGTGATTGCCATTGCCGAGGAATTTAAAGTGCCCGTGCACCTCCTGCACCGTTCCGATTTTTATGAAACGGAAAACTTGCTGCACGTCCTGCGAGCACACAAAACAGACTGGATCATTTTAGCCGGTTTTTTATGGTTGATACCGCAGTACCTGCTGGGGGCATTTCCAAATAAAATCATCAATATACACCCTGCTTTACTGCCTAAATACGGCGGAAAAGGGATGTATGGGCACCGTGTACACGAAGCGGTAAGGGCCGCTAATGACACAGAAACGGGCATTACCATCCATTTTGCCGACGAACACTATGACGAAGGTGGCATTATTTTTCAGGCCCGATGTGCGGTATTGCCGGAGGACACCCCGGAGGATATTGCCCGGAACGTACTGGTGCTGGAGCATCAGTATTACCCAAAAGTGATTGAAGAGCAGGCACGGCAGTGAATTAATTGTGGCTGCATTTATATGATTTTTTTGCAAAAAAAATACATAAATACAATCACAATTAATTCATTTACGGATAAAAATGTATATAAAATTTATAACTACAAAAAATTGGCAATATCTTTCAGCACCCAAAATACTCGATTGAGCCTACACGATAATTGACTGATGCGTAAACCTTTTTTCCGCCCCTAAAAAGAAGCAATAAAAAGTTCCACAGAGGAGCACATGGCCAATATCAAAAGCACTAAACCATCGTCCGATGGAAATATGCAGCACATGCGCCAATACGGCTAACAAGGCAAATGGAAGACCCAACAGCAACAGCTTTGCCGAGGGATTATTAAATTTATAAAGTAAGGCGGATTCAATCGTTGCCATGAGGGCCAACAGACCAAACGCACTATATATTTCGATGGCCGGAAACCACTTGGTGACATATACCGCCCATGCTGCAACCAGCAAGGCTAATACATTGATACCCGACAATACACAATAGGTAGTATCAGCAAAAAAACTCCGGCTTCGCTCAACAGATGCCTGTGCTATGGAGGCCGTTGCAAGCAAAGAAAGCAGCCAGCCAGGTATTTTATAGGATATCGGGACATAATGCAACAATAAATGCCCAAAAAAAGCCGACAAAAAAGTGCAACAACCCATACAAATAAAAAACGAACGGTATAACCATTCTGTTCGATCCAAAGCCGGGTGCTTGTTTAAGGCATTCAACGCCCAAAAACAAACAAAACACATCAATAAATCGGTCAAAAAGATGACCGGGTCACAAAATCTGATGCCACCAAAATCTATTTCGGGCTGGATTCGGGTGGTATAAATCACTTCCATAAAATATTACGTTACAATTTCTTTGCAAGCCCGATAAATGTCGTTCCATGCTTCACGGGGCTTAATGACGGTTTCTAAATATTCATTCCACACAATTTTATCCTGCACGGGGTCTTTTATGACCGTACCGGTTAAACCCGCTGCAATATCCCCGGCAGTAAGGCGGCCATCACCAAAATAGGCAGCCAGCGAAAGCCCGCTGTTTACCACCGCAATGGCTTCGGCAGTACTCATGGAACCCGATGGGGACTTAATTTTTGTTTTGCCATCGGCAGTTACGCCCGATCTCAATTCTCTGAAAATAGTGACAATCCGTTGAATGGCTGCTAAGGTGGGTATTTCAGCGGGCAACCGATGGGCTTTCGACATATCTGCTACCCGGCGCTGCACGATGGACACTTCCTGGTCTATGTGTTCCGGTACCGGAAGAATGACCGTATTAAATCGTCTTTTCAGGGCGCTGGAAAGTTCATTTACCCCTTTATCCCGATTGTTGGCCGTAGCAATCAGGTTAAACCCTTCCACCGCCTGAATTTCTATGTTGAGTTCGGGTACCGGCAATATTTTTTCAGAAAGTACCGTAATCAAAGTATCCTGCACGTCAGCGGGAATTCGGGTCATTTCCTCCATCCGCACAATTTTGCCTTCCTCCATTGCTCGCATCAACGGGGTAGCCACTAAGGCAGCCGTTGAAGGGCCTTCGGATAGCAAGCGGGCATAATTCCAGCCATATCGCACCGATTCTTCACTGGTGCCGGCGGTACCTTGTATCAATAGACTTGAATTACCGGAAATAGCAGCGGCTAAATGCTCTGAAACCCAGGATTTAGCGGTCCCGGGAAGGCCATACAACAACAGCGCCCGATCTGTGGTGAGGGTAGCAACGGCAATTTCGATCAAACGCTGATGGCCGATATATTTAGGCGTTATTTCAAAGCCATTTTTGAGCCGGCCTCCCATTAAATAGAGTACGACCGCACGCGGAGAAAGCAACCAATTGACGGGCTTTTCACCTTCGTCGAATCGCCTGAGGTTTTCCAATTCTTCGGAAAACTGGATTTCAGCATGTTGCCTGAGAATATTTTGATCTGTCATACCTAATTATGGAGGGAGCCGAGCGCAAAGGTAGTTTATTGCCGAAAATATTTAAGCGTAAAATGATATTTGTAGATAATAGACTGACTACCTTTGCAAAATATCAAACAGTACACAGTCTATACCGTCCACAGTACACAGTAAAACAGTAAAACAGTAAAACCGTCCACAGTCAGACAGTAAAACCGTCCACAGTCAGACAGTAAAACAGTCAGATAATCCAATAATGGTAAGACTATTAAGCGGGCACGTTGAAATTGTCGTGGTTTTAAATTTCATTAATTGCTTTATTATCAATAGTTTGTGAAACGGTGAACTACTTAACCTGCAACCAATAAGGAACGGTGTCATAATAAAGTACTAAACTTAGGTAGATTAGTTTTTGCTCAAATAACTATCTTTTTGCTTTGTACTCATACGATGACTGGGAGTCATTGTATGAGTACAAAGCAAAAAGATGGGCAATTTGAGTGAAAAGGAATCAGATAAGATGGATACTTTATTATGACACCGTTCCTAACAACCGGAAAAATTTATGATTTTATTAGATGGTAAACTCCTGTCTGAAAACATTCAATTAGAATTGGCCGCAGAAGTAGCGCATATAAAACAGGCAGACGGCAAAATTCCGCATTTAGCCGCAGTATTGATCGGTGAAAATGCCGCGAGTCAGGTATATGTGAACAGCAAAATTCGTGCCTGCGAAAAAGTAGGATTCAAAAGCACCCTCATTCAACGCAACGCTGATGTATCGGAGGCGGAAATACTCGAAATAGTACACCAATTGAACGAGGATTCAGATATAGATGGCTTTATTGTCCAATTGCCGCTTCCCAAGCACATTGATGAAGAAAAAATCACGCTTGCCATTGATCACCGCAAAGATGTGGATGGATTCCATCCGATCAATTTTGGGCGTATGGCGCAAGGTTTACCGGCCTATTTGCCCGCCACCCCTTATGGCATTGTAGAAATGTTGAGGCGCTATAATATTGAAACTTCCGGCAAACGCTGCGTGGTGTTGGGGCGCAGCAATATCGTTGGAACCCCCATTAGCATTTTGCTTTCCAGAAAAAATTATCCGGGCGACTGTACCGTTACGCTGACCCATTCCCGCACCCTAAACTTACCGGAAGAAATGCGCCGCGCCGATATCATCATTGCGGCGATAGGCATTCCGCTGTTTGTGAAGGGTGATTGGGTAAAAGAAGGGGCCGTGGTAGTGGATGTAGGGATCAATAAAATACCGGATGCCAGCAGAAAATCGGGTAGCCGTTTGGTTGGAGATGTTGATTTTGAATCAGTAGCGCCCAAATGCAGCCACATCACCCCGGTGCCGGGGGGAGTTGGCCTGATGACCGTTACAGCATTGCTGATGAACACCCTAAAATCCTGTAAAAAAGAAATTTATGATAAATAGTCTTCCGTCAATAGTTCCTAAGTAGTCCACAGTCAATAGTCGGCAGTCCACAGTCTCACAAACCCTTGATAATAAGGATTAATGAAATTCAAAACTACGATTATTTCTATTTACTTACTTATTTGACCGCCTGCGAGCCATTTTTTTAGAAAAGGAGGCATAAAATAATAAAATACCCTTTTTTTACTACTTTTTTTCTTTAAAAATTAATGCAACATTCATTTTACAGCACTATTTTTGCCACTTCTAAATTCACCTTAATATTTATTCATTAACCGGGCGTATAAAAATGAACAAACCCCGGTTGTCTTCTCTTCAAATTATGAGCGATAATAATCAAAATTCCAGTATATACGGCATTGTCGTAACTATACTGCTGCTGTTGGCTGCCGGATTGGGATATTTTTTCTGGGACAGATCTCAAGACATGGTCAGGCAAAGTGAAAAAATAACGGCGGAGAAAAGTGCCTTAGAATCTGAAAAAATGGCCATTGAGCAGAGCCTCGACAGCTTGTCAAACGCTTACTCCAATGCCCGCACAGAAAATGAAACATTAAAAGGCGCTGTCAACAGTTCTGCGGCATTAGTGCGCCAAAAAGAAACTGCTATCCAGCAGATCAGGAATACTTCGGCAAAAGACATGGCTGCCTTGCGGCAACAGGTGGAAGACCTCAAGCGCGCAAAAATCGAGTATGAAACCATCATTTCTACGCTTCAGGCCGAAAATGCACAACTAAAAGGCGATAACCAACGCTTAACCGGGGAAAACACGCAGCTAAAAGGCGATAAAGAACAATTGTCGGGTCAGATACAAGATTTAGGCAAACAATTGGAAGAACAAATTCGCAAAACGCAATCTGCCGCGTTCAAAGCAAGCTCTTTTCGGGTAGAAGCAGAGCGTCGCAACGACAAACTGACGGCCAAGGCCAAACGTGTTAGGGAAATCAACGTAAGCTTTGATCTTGCAGACGTACCCCAACCCTATCAGGGGCCTCAGAAATTATATATGGTCATTACGGATGATAAAGGCGTTCCAATTCCCGCCCTCAATCCTACAAAAGCAACCATTAATGCGCCCTCCGGTTCGATTGAGATCATGGCGCAGCAAACCAAAGCTGTTGTATTGGAAACTACACAACGGATGTCTTTTGCGCACAAATTTGACGAAAAACTCAAAGCCGGAAGTTATGTAATCGCTATTTATTGCGATAAGGGATTATTGGGGGCATCAAGTTTTAAATTATCGTAAAGAACGAGTAAATCCTGCAATAGCATAACTTTGTAAATAAATTATTTGACAGTACCTACCTGATTTTCAGGTAGGTACTGTCAAATAATTCATTTACGTGTTACGATAGCGAACCAGATGAATGAAACCTACTGCCGCACCAATTTTGCTTTTTGCCAGGCACCACCTGTTTTTCGGATGCGTACTATATACACTCCGGTGGCTAAATCGCCCGTCCAAAGTGGCTCACCATAAGCAAAGATAGTATCGCGGCGAACTTTGCCGTCTGTCCCGATGATTTGTACTTGTACTTTCTCGCCCGCTTCCACGCCGGAATAGCGCACCCAATCACCCGCAGGATTGGGAAAAATTTCTAATTTTGGTTTTTTTCCGCCACCAGCCGTGGTAGAAATGGTCGCATCTTTAAACAACCATTTGTAGGCCCCCGGAAATTCACGTGCCCAAAACCATTCAGAATGCTCCCCATCGGAGGGCGTTTCGAAAAAGATTTCTGAATTGCTAAATCCGGCGGTCAGCATCGCATTGGCCACTTTTTGCATATCAGTCGTCACATAGGCCGGCTCCTGGTCTCCCGCCAAAAAATAAACGCGTCCGGAACCTTTTTTAAGATGCGTGGCCGTGTGCGTGGCCGAGTTGTTTCCGGCAAACCAAAACGCTGGAGACAGGATGCCCGCTTTGGAGAAAATATCCTGTCGCTCGGAAAATGCGTACATAGAAATGAGTCCTCCCATGCTGCTGCCCATGATCCCCGTCGAATACCGGCCCGATAAGGTGCGGTAGTTGGCATCCACGTAAGGTTTCAGGGTGTTTGCAATAAAATCCACGTATTCATCGCCCTGGCCGCCGCCATACTGCGGATTTACCCACGGAGAATATTCGTCTAAGCGATTGGCGCTGTTGTCAATGCCCACCACCACGCAACCGTAATCACCCTGCGAAAACAACGTATTGAGGGATTCATCTACTTTCCATTCTGTGCCAAAAGCCGTCAGTTTTTCGTCAAACAGGTTCTGAGCATCGTGCATATACAGCACCGGATAGCGCTTACTCAAGGCTGTTTCATAGTCGGGCGGCAGGTAAACCCAGATGCGGCGATTGCGATTGAGTTCGGGAATGTAAAAATTACCGTTTAATAATTTGACATTGGCAGCCGCCGTGCCGCCGCCGCCACCGCCGCCGAGGTCTTCCCAAGACTGAATAGTAAGTGTAAGTGTGGTAGCAGTCCCCGTATAATTCACCACCCGGTCGGGCAAAAAAGTGCCATTGGCGTTGCCTTCTACATTGGCCCAGGCGCCCCGGGTAAATTTGAATTTCACCTGCCCGACAGGCGGATTTAGGACGATGCTATAGGTTCCATCGGTTGCTTTGGTCAAAATTTTAGTGGCATCAGCGGGGTTCCAGTTATTGAAGGTACCGACCACATAAATTTTTGAATTGGCAGGGGTGTTCGCCGGAATAGCCGTGATTTTTAGGGTTAATTGGCCTGTCAGGGTGTTTACAAAGCCAAAAAATGTAATCAGAAATGGGATAAGTTGTCGCATTTATTATGGAGTAATTTAAAAATAAAGCGCAAAGGTAAGGGGATTTCAGGAAAAGTAAAAAACTATTTCTGATGCCAAAATTTTATTATAAAAACTGTATTGAAGTTTGGCATTTATGCGTTCCAATAGACATCCGGCACCATTAACTAAAGCCCCAAAAAGTGCCTCAAAGGCTGGTTCTATGGATAATATTTTCAGGATTACGCAGGACGCGAATCATAGTGCGCAAAATATAGTTGACCACCTGCTTGTTACTGCAAAATTAGTGTAAATTTAGCCTTCTCAAAAAAAATTCCAAAACGCTTGTTTTTTTCTCCAACTACCACTATATTTGCATCGTCTTAGCAGAAAATATTGTAGATTTACTTTTCGTACGACCGCCTCATGGCAGTCACCTCCGTATTGAACACCCCGTAATTTTTTTGCGGCCTGATTTATAACGCCACCGAGATAAGATTTTTTTTGACCGTTTCTACACGGATATGCCCCCGTGCGGGTGTATCGCTGTTTTTTTGTGCTCTTTGCTAAGATATTCATTTCATTTTATAAAAATTTAATTTTGTTTTTATTAAAAAATTAATATATTTTTGCCCTCACCCCTCCCTTGACAGGAGAATAATTGGCGACACCAAAATCCGTTGCTTTGATGCAATATTCGCCCGCACAGCGGTTGGAACTACTCAAAAGTTCTTGTCTTTGTGTTTGCTGTTGATAGCTTTGTTGAGCGGTGGAATCGTAGCAGCGCAAAACCAACTGATTGAGTCAAAGTCATCCGCTTACATCTTGTCTGCTAATGAACAGACCGAGAAAGATAGAATCCTGGTACCGGGCATGGCAGAGGCTACTTAGGTGATAAAAGTAAACCCTATGAAGCAACACTTAATAAACGGCAGAGCAATAGACATACAACTGCCTGATTGGAACAAAGTGGTGCGGTTCAAGGCTGATGCTGTTTATTCCCGAGCACCCGGCGAATACTATTGGGCCGGCTATAACGCAGACGGAAGTACTTTCCATCTGACCAGAACAACAGAGGGCGGTATGCTTGGCACGATTTGGGACGCTCCGACAAGAGGATACTACGGCTTGGATGTACTTTCGCCAGAAACGGCTATCCTCATAAAATATCTGCCTTCCTATCTGCCTGTGGTAGATGGCTGCGGCGCAGAGGAAGAGGAGAGCGAAAGCCCTGCCCTGCCTCCTTCGGGTAGCTGCGCCCCGACACACAGCGAAATAAGGGTATTGTTTGTTTTTTCTCCTGCCACTGCCGCAAGACTGGGAACTTTTGGAGCGGCAGCGCTCGCGAGTCGGGTCATTGGGGAATTGAACGGCGCAAGCGTAGGCAGTGGGCTGACTCCCGCACAGGTATCGTTCACTTTAGCAGGAGTATCTGGCCTGGCTGCTTTTACAGAGGATCCCTGTTCTAGCAAGACCAAAAAAGCGCTGCTCAGTAATCAGGAGGTCAAATCTTTAAGAGAGATATTTTTTGCGGACATTGTTTGCCTCATAATCAATGATGTGCATTTGCAAAATCCTCCCTGTGATGCTTCGGGAAATGCCGTTAACAATGCATCGGCTGATGAAGCTTACTGTTTTGCAGAAATTACCGCGGCTACGACACAGTTCAAAGCAACGCACGGCATTGGCCATGTGCTGGGCTTGGGACACTAGAGGTGCCTCAATTGTTGGAACATTCGGTGCTTTGCTTCCATTGGCAATGGTGATGCACATGGTTTTAGGATCAATGCTGGTTTCAGAACCATTATGGCAGACTGCGACGGTACCACCCGCGTACCACGTTGGTCAGCTGTTGGAATGCCCTTTGCTGGCTCTCCCACAGGAGATGCCGATAACGATAATGCCCGAAAGGTTGGGGAAAGAGCCAATGCCGTGTCCTGCTTTCGAGCAGACCCTCCTCCTCCTCCTGTGGTTGTTACCATCCTCGGTACTTCGACTATATGCGGAGGCGGCACCCGGACTTATACCGTAGAATCGAATACTGGTAATGTATCGCAGGCTGCCTGGACTATGAAAACAGACATCACCCTGTAGGAGTCTGTTGGTACAGGTGAAACAGTGACCATTACTGCTCCAACCGATGCTAAGCTCATTACCCTCCAGGTATCGCTACCGGGCGGTGCTTCGGCCACCTACACCATTAAAGTAGTAGGATGTCGCGGACAAACTCTGGCAGGAAGCCCGGACGAGTTTTCCACACAAAAAGAGATAAAAATCTTTCCCAATCCCGTTAAAAATCAGATAGAAGTTGTCAATATCCATCCCGATGACAGAATTGCTCTTTTGGACGCGCAGGGCCGGGTCTTGACAGAACAAACCGGAACGGATTCTTCCATTCTGGATATGCAGGCCCTGCCTGCCGGACTGTATCTGATTTCTGTTTCCAATCATCATCACAAACAATATTTTAAAATTATTAAACTATGAGACACTTAATAACATTTGGCCTCTTTTTGCTGTTATGAACGGCCAATCAATGCCGCCCCAAAGAATCCGGGCCGGAAGATGATGGTATCTCAACGGATACAGCGGAACTTAATATGTATATGAACGGTGAAGCGGTGGATTATTTTCCCCGAATCATTTCATATAAAAGTGTTGGTATCATTAGATATGACTTTATACAGGGCAAAGGGATTTTTACTAATTTTTTTGGAGTACTGTCTGCGGTTTCTTTAAAGCCCGGAGAATTTGGTAAGGATTTGGGTTTCAATCAATTTCGCCACATTGACCACGGCAATCAAAGTTATGATCTTGTTGAGCCGGATAAGGCGCGTTTCACGGTACACGCCATAGACACAGTGACAAAGGAGGTACGTGGGTCTTTTAGGGCCAAGTTTAAGCGAAAAAACGGGGTCATTATCACGGGTGATGCTTATCTGCCAGAGAATATTTTGTTTGAAGGGAAGTTTAATACAAAATATATGGATTATTGAAATATTTAGAAGGGACGCACTAAGCACTTCGCAAAATATTGCACAAAGCAAATTTTTTTTACCTTTGTCCATCTTGAATGGTATAAAGTTGTGTGATGTTATCTTTGACCAAATAAATCCCGCAACTTTATGCCATTCTTTTCTTTAACCACTCATTTCCATCTATTTCCTTTCAAAACTAACGTTAAGTTATCATCGTACTGTGTAGTACCTTACTCTACCACTATCCGTTTTACTTCAAACCGCTCGCTCGAATCATGCTGCAATTGTATAAAATACATTCCGGCACCCAAGCTTGGCAGCGGTATCGTCACTCCAGAGCGTACATTTAGTACACGGGCAGCTTCGCGGCCCGTCACATCTAAAATGTGCAAATTTACAACTGCAATTTCTTCGGGCAATGTCACGGTAATCATGCCATTTTGTACGGGATTTGGCGCTAATTGCCAGGATATAACGGGTACTGTTGCTTCAAACACTGGTGTCGTAGCACAGGTTAATGATTCCAGCAGCGTGGTAGCTTGTACCCAATAGGCGGCTACCTCATTGGCATATTTTGGCAGGCTGTACAGATCCGTATGCCCCGCTCCTTCTACGGTCAGCAAAGTATTGCGCAAGCCAATAGCATTGGCCTGGGCGTGCAACAACGAACTGCCTTCAAGGTAAGCAATATTCGCTGATAATCCTTTGACGTATGGAACGGTCTGGTCGGCAGTGCCATGGATACTGGTCAACGGCACATTGTCTGCGCCTACCCAATCTCTGCGATAGAGTCCCCCCGAAAGATTGATCACCGCCCCTACTTTCGAGGATTGGGATTTATTGGCGACCGTGCCGCTGCTCCCTTCCAAGCCTCCATTATTTTTTACTAAAGTGGCAAGAAAGGATGGAAGAGAGTCATTGCTATTTAAAAAACCTACATTCAAGGCCGTAACGGCTCCGGCGGAATAACCGCCGACAAAAATATGGTTAGCATCCACACGGAAAAGGTTAGCACCCGCTGCATTTTCCCGAAAATATCGCACTGCGGCTTTCATATCGCCCATTGCTTTCACGGCAGTATCAAAAATAGCCGTTGAATCAGGAAAACCCAAAACAAACAACGGATACAACCGATACTGAATAGTGGCTGCCACGTAACCTTTTTTGGCTAATAACTGGCAATACTGGGCCATCATCGTGCGGTCGCCGGCATAAAAACTGCCGCCATGCGCCATGACCACTACCGGGCGTTTGGTCACAATATCGCCTTGCGGTTCATACACATCCATCGCCAACTGGACGTTGGAGCCGAGGTGGTCAACCGCCGGGGCATAGGCTACCGTCGTTTTTTTTATATTGGTAAAGAGGTCATTTTTATAGCGACTCCCGTCACAACCTGTTGCATTTTGTGCAACAACAGTCGTTACAGTGGAGAGAAGGGCAATAGCAAAGGATAAAAAACGCAACATAAACAAATTTGAAAAATATTTAAAGAATGGAGGGAATTGACTGCTTGAGGAGTTCAAGACACTACTGTGAAAAACACCTGCGAGCGCGCAAAGGTAAGAGTTTTGGCGGCAATTGGGTATTTTTATTTCTCCGGGTAGTCACTACCTAACAGAATTATTTGGATGATCGGAAACAATTTTTGAGATTATTCGTTTTGAAAGGCTTACCCTACATTAATTGATTTAATAAATCTATGCAAAAAGAACAAATTCTGCAGACCCTGCGGAAAGTTTACGACCCACAGACCGGTCAGGACATCGTGACTGCAGGAATGGTGGAAGAGGTCGTCATTGATGGCGGGCAAGTCAATTTCAAATTGGTGATCCCCTCCCTCCAGATGCAAGGCAAGGCAGAACTCAATTTTGCCTGTATTGGAGCCATTGCGGAGGCATTTCCAAACGCACAGGTCAACGTACATTTTATTGCTAAGGCACCTGGCAGTCAGGCCGTGAACAGCGTAGTGCCGCACATTAAAAACATCATTGCAGTGGCTTCGGGCAAAGGTGGCGTGGGCAAAAGTACCGTAGCCGTCAACCTCGCTTTAGGGCTGCAAAAACTCGGTGCCAAAACCGGGTTGATGGATGCCGATATTTACGGCCCTTCCATTCCGACTATGCTGGGCCTCACCGGACAGCGGCCAAAAGTACGCGACATCGGCGGCCGCATGAAAATGGAGCCTTTGAATGCCTACGGAATGCCGGTCATCAGCATTGGCAATATCATAGAACCCGACCAGGCAGTGGTGCTGCGCGGCCCGCGTTTAGCAGCCGTCATCAAGCAGTTTTTTAATGAAGTGCTGTGGGAACCACTCGATTATTTGATCATTGACCTGCCGCCTGGCACTGGTGATGTTCAATTGACGCTGGTGCAAACGGCACCGGTTACCGGAGTAGTATTGGTCACTACCCCGCAGGATGTTGCTTTGTCAGATGCGGTAAAAGCCATGAATATGTTTTTGCTACCGCAAATTAACGTCCCCATACTCGGCGTGGTAGAAAACATGGCGTGGTTCACCCCCGCAGAACTGCCCAATAATAAATACTTTATCTTTGGAGAAGGCGGCGGAAAAAAATTAGCAAAAGCCAGCAATTCCGTTTTGCTTGGCCAAATCCCTTTGGTGCAAAGTATCCGCGAAGGAGGTGACGACGGCCATCCGGCAGTGCTGCACGATGGCAATATTGTTTCTGAAGCCTTTATGAATGTGGCGAAAAATACCCTAAGACAAATCGCTGTACGCAACGATACGATTCCGCCAACTCAAATTGTAGCGATGGCCTGAGTAAATAATAACGCAGGAATCTAAGGAATGTCAACCGTAAAACTACCTTTGCGGCGCAAACCAACTTTACTACTACGATATGTCCGCATCTACAGGAGAAATTAAACGGGTTACGACCCACGTTTTGCAGGCAATGAAAACCCGAGGGGAAAAAATTGCCATGCTCACTGCTTACGACTTTTCAATGGCCCGCATTTTAGATAGTGCAGACATTGATATTTTATTGGTGGGTGATTCTGCCTCCAATGTCATGGCGGGCCACGAAACCACGCTGCCGATCACGCTGGATCAAATGATTTATCACGCGCAATCCGTTGTGCGGGCGGTTTCCAGAGCAATGGTTGTAGTAGATTTGCCTTTTGGCAGCTATCAGTCCAACCCCGAAATAGCGCTTTCAAGTGCTATCCGGGTCATGAAGGAATCAGGCGCTCATGCCATAAAAATGGAAGGGGGGGCAGAAATAGAAAAATCCATTAAACGCATCCTGATGGCCGGTATCCCGGTCATGGGTCATTTGGGGCTTACGCCCCAAAGTATTTACAAATTTGGGACGTACACGGTTCGGGCCAAAGAAGAGACAGAAGCGCAAAAATTGAGGGAAGACGCGCTGTTTTTGGAAAAAGCAGGCTGTTTTGCCATCGTTTTGGAAAAAATTCCGGCAAATTTAGCAAAGGAAGTCTCCGAAAGCCTTGAAATACCAACCATTGGTATCGGAGCCGGGCGACATACCGATGGGCAGGTGTTGGTCACCCACGATATGCTCGGCATCACTAAAGACTTTAAACCGCGCTTTTTGCGGCGTTATCTGGAGTTGTTTGACGCTATTGGCGAGGCCACTAAACACTATATTACAGACGTGAAGAGCAATGATTTTCCGAGTGAATCAGAGCAGTATTAAATATAAATAACAATCAATTGTGAATTATAGGATTATGAAAATGAGAACCCTTGTTTTGGTGGTATTGGTGGCATTTTTCGGCGGTTTAGTGTTTGCCTGGCAACCCATTAAAGCCATTTACCTGACGGGCGTACCAGCCGCTGCACAAACTTCTTTTGTACAAATTCCTACCGGTGCCTCCTTTGAACAAGTAATAGGTACCCTCAAACGCGAAGGACTCATCGAAGACGAAAAAGATTTTCGCTGGGTAGCCAATCGCATGAAATACCAACGTGATACCATGCGGGCTGGTCGGTTTGAAATAGAACCCGGCTGGACGAATCGCGAATTGGTGACGCATTTGCGGGGTGGCAAACAAGCCCCGGTAAAAGTGGTACTAACCAATGACCGCCTGCCCGAAGAAGTGGCGGGTAAAGTAGCCCGTTTTATCGAAACAGACTCCCTTTCTATCGTAAAATTGTTGAATGATGCCACCTTTTTATCAGAAATTGGCTACACCAAAGAAACGTTGATGTCCTTATTTATTCCCAATACTTATGAAATGTTTTGGAATACAGATGCCAAAACATTCATAAAAAGAATGGTAAAGGAACACGATGCTTTTTGGGATAAAAACAGCCGGCGCGAGAAAGCCAAAGCCATGAAACTTACCGAAGCGCAAGTGTATACCTTAGCCTCCATAGTTGAACGGGAAACCAATTACAACCCGGAAAAACCTGCCATGGCAGGCGCTTATCTCAATCGCCTGCGCATCGGCATGAAACTACAGGCTGACCCGACCTGTGTATTTGCTACCCGCGACTTCAGTACTCGACGCGTAACCACTTACCACACCACCTTTGATTCGCCCTACAATACTTACGTTTATAGCGGTTTGCCCCCCGGCCCGATCAGTATGGCTGGTATTCCCAGCTTAGATGCAGTTTTAAACGCAGAAAATCATGAATATTTGTATTTTTGCGCCAAACCTGACGATTCCGGCTCCCACGCATTTGCCGCTACTTTTGCTGCTCATAAAGTCAATGCCGAACGATTTCAGCAATTCCTTAATAAAAAGGGGATTACTGCGACAAAGTATTAGCGGGTGGCACGGGAATGAATAAAAATATATAACAAAATATTTATAAACTTACAAATTATTTTTTGTATAGTTCACCAAAACACTAAAACACTAAAACACCAAAACACTAACATACTAAAACACTAACATACTATGAAAAAGTTACTTTTTTTGTTCGTTTTTTCCAGTTTTACCGGTTTTATGTCCGCACAAGTTGTATCTGAACGCCCAACAACAACCTTGACACCCCGGGAAATGATGGTAAAACTTTACGACAATCATGTAAGGGGTTTGCAGGAGGCGCTGATCAATAAAGATGCTTCCACCATTAATAATCATTACGGAGAATTACTGATGTTGTTGCGCAATACGATACAACACGGAGAAGTGAACCTGCCCAAAGATGTACCTGCATCGGCTTCATTGGCCCGCCAACGCGAAATATTGGTAGCCTTTGAAGGGTTTGAATTTAGTCAGTCCACTGCTGAAACAGCTGCTGCTAAATGGCTGCTGTTGAACGAATTCGGAGTGATGCTCAACACAAAATAGATCATAAGGAACGGGTAAATAATAACTTATTATTTACTCGTTCCCAATCATTTCCACCGCACTTAGTGATTCCATTTAACTCAAAAATTACCATTACCGGCGATTTGGGCAGTGGTAAAAGCGCACTGTCGCGTATTTTATGCGAAAGGATAGGCTTTGAATACATTTCTACCGGACAGGTTCAACGCCAGCTGGCACGGGAAATGGGTATTGACACCCTTCAAATGAACCGCCTTGCGGACTCAGATCCGAGTATTGACAAACGTATTGATGGCATTTTTATATCTTTGGGCCACGACCCGAAAGGTTATGTGATTGATAGTCGCCTTGCCTGGTTTTTTCTGCCCAATTCTTATAAAATTTACCTTAAAACAGATATTCACGTGGCAGCACGCCGCATTTTGGAAGACCCAAAACGCAATAGTGAACAATATGCCACTGAAACAGAAGCAATAATGAAAATTTCAGCCAGAAAACAAAGCGAAAACACCCGTTTTCTGGACAAATACGGTGCAGATTGCACCAATTTGCACAATTTTGATTTGGTGATTGATACAACCAAGCGAAACCCGGAATCGGTGGCTGATTTGGTACAATTAGGTATGAAACTTCGTGAGCAGGGAGTACCTTTTGCGCGGTTTTTGTGACTCTCTCTCCTCTCTCCTCTCTTCTCTCTCCTCTCTCCTCTCTCCTCTCTCCTCTCTCTTATGAAGTATTTTTTCTTGTTTTTCGCCTTTTTAATGTTCACCACCTGCCAGCACGAAACCCGACTGCCGGTTGCGATGGCGATGTGTGCCCCGATTACCCAAAATACCCCTTCTACCTTACCCCTCTGTCACGACCCACAGACCGAATTTGCTAATTTTGCTTCGGATGCTGAATTTCGCGCTATGCATCCCACTCCGCGTATGGTGGAAGGTAATTTCAGCGGGACTATGGTAGAATTTCCGGTGGCAGGAGGTGCCGTTGGTCGCGCTTATTCAGTTAAAACACCGGTTACTTCCTCCAATCGTTACCTGTTTTTGTTCCATGAATGGTGGGGCCTCAATGATGTGACCAAAAAAGAAGCAGATATGTGGGCTGAAACCTTAGATATCAATGTTTTGGCCATAGATTTATACGATGGTAAATTAGCCACCAACCCCGACGAAGCGGGCAAATTGATGCAGGGCAATGATGCTGTTCGGTCGCTCGCCATTATCGAAGGGGCTTCGCAGTATACTGGCAAAAAAACTACTATCCGCACCATGGGTTGGTGTTTTGGCGGCGGTTGGTCGCTTCAGGCAGCTTTGGCCTTAAAGAAGAAAGCCAAAGGTTGTGTAATGTATTATGGGATGCCCGAAAAAGAGGTAGCAAAGTTGAAAAAACTCAAGTGTGATGTCATTTTCATCCACGCCCAAAAGGACAAATGGATCAATGATGAAGTGGTCAGTGAATTTGAAAAAAACATGAAGTCTGCCCACAAAAACCTCAGCATATTCCGCTATGATGCCGATCATGCTTTTGCTAACCCCAGCAGCCCGCGTTATAACGAGTCTTCTGCAAAAGCCGCAAGAGAAGTGACGAGGATTTATCTTTCGAAACGGTAGAACTGGCACGGGGATGAATTAGTTGATAGTACTTACATAATTTTTTTTGCAAAAAAATTATGTAAGTACTATCAACTAATTCATTTACAGATAAAAACGCCTAAAAAATTTTTATCATAAAATAGATTTTTTGATTTTCTGGATAATCTGAAGAGGGCGCATCAATTGATGCGCAGCCCACTAATGCGGTGCGAATGAAATACGAAAATCTTATTTTCAGCCCGTTTACCAAGCATCCACTATCGCCTTAGACTCAATTCGTACGTCTCTATCCAATCCCCTACGGTCATTTTCTGCAGGAGTTCACCAATCAATGCATAAGGGATTTGTTCCGGCTTTTTAAACCGTATACAGCTCTTACCCATGTCCAACTTGATGGTGCAGTGCTTAGAATATTCCGTTGTGAACCAATCCAATAAAGCTGGATTAGCGTATATTCCCATGTGATACAAGGCAACAAAATGCTTTTGCGCTGCAATATTGACGAATGGCAAGGGTAACTTCGGGTCGCAGTGGTACCCTGCCGGATACAACCGATGGGGTACTACATATCCAATCGTGCCATAAATCATGACCTCTTGAAATCCATCGGGAATGTTTTCTAGGATGATTTTCCGCAATTTTTCAAGCGCTTCACGGCGCTCCGCTTCGGGTATTTGGGCGATATAGTCTGACGGTGAATTGGCCTTAATCGTCATAAAAAATTGATTAATAAGTAGTTATGAGTTGTTAATTATGAGTTATGAGTTCCACAACTGTTTGATTGTGCGCTTTTTGCATAAATTTGTAACCGCGTTTATTTCAACACATCTGCTTACAGCATTAAATAAATTGCCGCAAATGTACATAAATTGCGTTTTATTTTCAAAAAATCACACTGCCATAATGTCAAATGATGACTAAATTATTTTTCTTTGTCGCAATAATAGGATTATTTAATCCAAAAATGCTGCTATATTTCGAATGCTGCGTAACATTATGGCTGCATTAATCGTTAAATTGGCATTATCTGACAATAGCCTTTTCAAAGGTTCTGAATTACCGTTTATTTTATGAAGCATTTGCTTTTTTTATTATTCTTTTTTCCTGTTTTTGCTATTGCGCAGCCCGACCGCTGGCAGCAACGTGTCAATTATGCCATGGAAATTGACATGGACGCTGCAAAAAACCAGTACATTGGCAAACAGCGCCTTATGTATACCAATAATAGCCCCGACACGCTGTATCAGGCATTCTGGCACCTATATTTTAATGCTTTCCAGCCCGGCAGTATGATGGATGTCCGTTCTCGCAACCTCCCGGATGCCGATTCCCGGGTAGCAGATCGAATCAGCAACCTAAAACCGGATGAAATTGGTTATATTAAAGTAGGTACCCTGTTACACAATGGAAAACCTGTGCGTTTTGAAACCAATGAAACCCTTTTGGAAGTAACCTTGAATGAGCCGATTTTACCGGGCGCTGTGGCCACTTTTGAAATGCGTTGGGAGGCGCAAGTACCCTTGCAAGTACGTCGTTCCGGGCGCGACAACCGCGAAGGTGTCCGACTTTCGATGGCGCAATGGTACCCTAAAATGTGTGAATATGATTATCAGGGCTGGCACACCAATGCTTATGTTGCCCGTGAATTCTACGGTATATGGGGTGATTTTGAGGTGAAAATCAGCATTGACAGAAATTATGTGGTAGCTGCCGGCAGCTATCTGCAAAATCCGCAACAAATAGGTTATGGTTACGAAACCGCAGGGCAGACAGTGGCCCGTCCGGAAGGAAATAAATTGATCTGGCATTTCAAAACACCTAATGTGCATGATTTCGTATGGGTAGCCGACCCGGATTTCACCCAAACTGTCCTTACGGCAAAAGATGGCTCTGTGATGCGTTTTTTTTGGCAAAAAGACAAAGGTTATGACGAACAGTGGCAAAAACTACCCGCGATCATGGATCGTGCCCGCACCCTGATGAATGAAAATTTTGGCGTGTATCCTTATAAAGAATATGCCTTTATTCAGGGTGGAGACGGCGGAATGGAATACCCTTTGGCCACGCTCATTACCGGCAACAGGAGCCTGTCTAGTTTAGTAGGAGTAGCCGTACACGAGCAATTGCATTCCTGGTATCAAATGGTGTTGGGCAGTAATGAGAGTCTGTACGGGTGGATGGATGAAGGTTTTACCTCTTATGCAGAAGACATAGTGATCAATGAACTCGCCCGGGAAGGTTTTTTACCCGGTAAAAAAGCAGATCCCAACCCGATGGCGGGCAATTATCAGAGTTATACGGACTTGGCTACCAGTGGAAAAGAAGAACCGCTCAGTACCCACGCCGATCATTTCGCCACCAATTACGCTTATGGAGTGGGTTCTTACGTGAAAGGTGCCGTATTTATGAATCAATTGGAATATGTAATCGGTCAGGAAAATCTCAAAAAAGGATTACTGCGTTATTTTAATACCTGGAAATTCAAACATCCAAATGTAAATGACTGTGTTCGGGTGTTTGAAAAACAAAGCGGTCTCGAACTCGACTGGTATAAAGAAGACTGGGTCAACACCATCAATACCATTGATTATGCCGTAAATATGGTAGAAGCAGAAGGCAGAAAAACGACCAAAGTCGTCATCGAAAGAAAAGGCCGCATGGCGATGCCCTTAGACATTGTGGTCACGTACTCCAATGGCGATCAGGAGATATTTTATGCGCCCTTAGAAAGTATGCGCGGAGCAAAGCCGGCAGAAAACCGTACCGAACGCACGATACTGCCCGATCATCGTTGGGTGGACCCGACTTATGAATTTGAAATTCCGGAAAAAATGAAAAAAGTAGCAAAAGTTGAAATTGACCCATCCGGCAGAATGGCCGATATTGACCGGGAAAATAATGTGTGGTCTAAAAAAGAATAAGGCCCAGATTTTGGGCTGCCGATGCTAACCCCCTCAACCTGCTCAACCCTCAACCTTAATTATGACACAAAAACAATTGATCTCTTATTTCTTAAATTTATCGAAAATGCTTTCGACAAGTACTACAACATTGGTGGTATTATTCCTGCTGTGCGGTAGCACAGGTTTTAACGACTTGTACGCTCAACGCAATGCCGATTGTAATAAAGCCAAAGCAATTTGCGACAAAAAACCCATCAAATTTGATCGGGTAGAAGGCGCTGGTGCGGACGATGAGGAAGCCAACCTCGTCAATTGTTTTATGAATGGGGATAATCAGGGGCAAGCCGAAGAAAACTGCGCCTGGATAACCTTTGAAATTGCGCAAAGTGGGAGTTTTTCCTTTACCATTACGCCGCTGAATGAAAGTGATGATATAGACTTTGTTGTGTTTAAATTGCCAGCCAGCGGCGATTGCAACAGCAAACAAATTGTGCGATGCATGGCTTCCGGCTCCCAGCCATTTGAGTTTGGTCAGTCAAATTGCCTCGGTCAGACGGGCCTTCGGGATGGCGAAACCGACAGTAGTGAAGACGCAGGGTGCAACGACCCCGGTGACAATACCTGGCTTGCTCCGCTAAAGACCGTAAAAGGGGAAAAATACGCCCTGCTCATCAGTAATGTGACCCAGGCCGGGCCGGGATTTAAAGTCAGTTTTGGTGGTAGTGCCAAATTGCCCTGCGAAGAGGAAAAACCCGTTATTGCCGAAAAACCCGTTATTGCCGAAAAGCCAAAAGAAAAACCGAAAATAGTGCCCCCGTCAGCCAGTCTACCGAAAGCATCGCCAAAATACATTGCCCCGCCCGTGAATATTGGCGGACGCAACGTGAAGGTGAAAGACACCAAAACCATTCAAAGTCGCAAATTAAAAATCAAAATATGGGACAGCCAGGTAGAAGACGGTGATATTATTTCTGTTTACCTAAACAACGCTAAAATTTTAGACCACTACTATTTGCGTCTCAAGCCACATCATTTTGAAATAGAATTATTGGACGGCAGCGATGATGCTTACCTGACCATTGAAGCCAATGATTTTGGAAAAGCGGAGATTAATACCGCTACCATCGAAATTGATGATGGTATTACCAAGCAAACTACCAAATTGATGTCGGATTACGGTAAAAATGAAAGTGTGCGGATTATGTTATCCCCAAATTGATAATTTTTTCAAACTTGTACTGGCTACAACATCAACAGATTTTCGTACATCTCCTGTCGGCCACTTCGTTGTTGCGGTTCTCCAATGCGTTCGGACATGGCATACAGGTCTTGCAGCGTCAATTTACCCTCCTCAAAGGCTTTACCATCGCCCGTATCGAAAGAGGCGTAGCGATCCTTACGCCATTTTTTATAAGGCGATTGCTGAATAATGTGATCGGCCAGGATCAACGCACGGGCAAAGGTGTCCATTCCACCTATATGAGCGTGAAATAAATCAGCCAAATCAGTGCTGTTTCTGCGCGTTTTAGCGTCGAAATTGATGCCGCCACGCTGTAGTCCACCTGCTTCCAGAAAGACCAGCATGGCTTCCGTCAGTTCTTGCACGTTGCTGGGGAATTGATCGGTATCCCATCCGTTTTGGTAATCACCCCGATTGGCATCCAGAGATCCCAACATCCCGGCATCAGCCGCTACCTGGATTTCATGTTGGAAGGTATGACCGGCTAACGTGGCATGGTTCACTTCAATATTGATTTTAAAATCTTTTTCAAGGCCATATTGGTGCAAAAAACCAATAACGGTGGCACAATCATAATCATATTGATGTTTTGTCGGCTCCATAGGTTTAGGCTCTATAAAAAAAGTACCTTTAAAACCCTGCGAGCGGGCATAATCTTTTGCTGCGTGCAAAAAACGCGCTAAATGCGCTATCTCCCGATTCATATCGGTGTTGAGCAGGCTCATATAACCTTCCCGGCCACCCCAAAAAACATAATTTTCGCCGCCAAGTGCAATGGTCGCATCTATCGCATTTTTCACCTGCGCAGCGGCATAAGCTACTACTTCAAAATCGGGATTGGTAGCAGCGCCGTTCATATACCGGGGATTGGAAAACAGGTTGGCCGTTCCCCACAACAATTTTACGCCAGTTGCCTGCTGCTTTTCTTTTGCGTATTCTGTAATCGCCCGTACGCGGCGTTCCGTCTCTTTAAACGTTGGGCCTTCCTCTACCAGGTCAATATCGTGAAAACAATAGTATGGAGCACCAATTTTGGTAATGAATTCAAAAGCCGCGTCCATTTTATCATAGGCTTGTTGAACCGGATCAGCAGCAACCGCCCACGGGAATTTTTTGGTACCAGGGCCAAATGGGTCGCCACCAACCCCGCAAAAAGAATGCCAATAGGCTACTGCAAACCTAAAATGATCTTTCATCTTTTTTCCGGCTACGACGCGATTTTCGTCATACCAACGAAAAGCAAGCGGGTTATCCGTGTCCCGGCCTTCAAAATGAATTTTTCCAATGCCTTTAAAGTATTCGCTCATGTGTTATTAAATTGATTGAAATTGATTGAATTATGTAATGAAGAATGCTGCCCTGTATCTCCCTTTACAAACCTTTAGACCAAGCTGCATAAGCATTTCGATATTGATCAGTATTTTTAGTGTCCGGTTGGTATCTTTTTTGCACGGCCAATTGCTGAAGAGCCTCCTCAACGTTGGAATAAGCACCGGCAACCACTCCGGAAGCCCTTGCCGCACCTATTGCCCCGGTGGTATCAATAACCTCAATAGCAGCATTGGCCAAGGTAGCAATGGTGTTGGAAAAAATGGCAGAACGAAACAAGTTGTCGCCGCCCACCCGCAGCATTTGCACATCAATACCCATGTCGCGCATGATTTCGATGCCGCAGACAAAAGAAAAGGCAATGCCTTCCAATGCAGCGCGATAAAAATGACCAGCCTGATGCCGGTTGAATTGTAAGCCACTTATCTTTGCTCCCGGGTTCTTATTGCCCAGCATCCGCTCGGCACCGTTTCCAAAGGGCAAAATGGTCAGTCCATCTGCGCCGATTGGTATAGCTGCGGCCATCTTTTCCATATCTTGGTAAGAAACACTACCAGCACCTATATATTGCCTTACCCAATTGTATTGAATACCGGAACCATTAATACATAAAAGCACACCCGTGAGCGGATTCTCCGGGGTATAATTAACGTGCGCAAAACTATTAACCCGGCTTTCCCGATCAAAACAAGGGCGCGCTGACACCGCATATACAACACCGGAGGTGCCTCCCGTGGCGGCCACCTCTCCGGGGCGCAATACATTGAGGCAAAGTGCATTATTGGGTTGATCTCCGGCTCGATATCCTACCGGAATACCGGCTACAAGACCCAAATGTGCCGCTGCGGCTGCCGTCAAACGACCCTGCGGCGCAAAAACCGGTCGAATTTCAGGCAGTAATTGTTCGGGGATACCGTAATGTTCCATGAGTTGCCATGCCGGAGTGTTCTCCTGAAAATCCCACAATATCCCTTCGGAAAGTCCGGTGATGGTGGTGCACATTTCACCCGTCATCCGGTAAGCCATATAATCGCCAGGAAGCATCAACTTGTATACTTTTTTGAAGACTTCAGGTTCGTTTTCTATAACCCAGCGCAATTTGGATGCGGTAAAATTGCCCGGTGAGTTGAGATAATGTTGCAATGTAAATTCGGATCCCAGTGCTGCTGCCGCTTGTTGTCCTATCCCGACAGCCCTGCTGTCGCACCATATAATGGATGGCCGCAACACTGTTCCCTGTGCATCTACCAGCACCAACCCATGCATCTGATAGGCAATACCGATTCCCTGTATTTGGGATGGAGCAATGCCGGTTGTGTCTAATAATTTTCGGGTAGCAGCAGCGGCGCAATCCCACCAGACATGGGGGTCTTGCTCTGCCTGATCAGGAAGCGGAGCAGCAATAGACATTTCGGTCTCCGGGTATTGCGCCACTCCAACGGTGGCACCGGTTGCTGCATTGACGAGCGCAACTTTGATCGAAGATGATCCAAGATCATAACCAAGTAGAAACAAAATATAGTACGTGCTGCATATTAGGGATGAGTAAATAATAAGTGTGGCAAAAGTACTATTCTATTCGATTTTATCTACACCTTTATGAGAAAAATAATTTTTCGGTAGTTTTTGAAAAATTTCCTACATTTGCATTCGATATTTTTAAACACGTTTTTATCACCCATTTATCATCTTTTTGAACCTTCCACGTTTTATTGCCCACCGAATTGCCTTTTCGGGCGGAAAAAATTTTTCAAGAGTCATCTTGCGGATTGGCATTGCGGCAGTAGCCCTCAGTGTTGCCGTGATGATCGCTGCTACCGCGTTGATTGCAGGTTTTAAAACAGAGATTAGTCGGAAAATATTTGAATTTTGGGGACATATTCATCTGTCAGACACCGCCTATTCCTTATCGTTTGAACCCACTCCCATAAAAAAGAATCAACCCTTCTACCCGGCATTAGATACCGTCAACAGCATCAATTATACCGAGCCGACCACTTTTTTAGGTTTTGAAACAGGCGGGGAACGCACGCGCCATTCACAGGGAGGTATCCGGCACATACAGGTTTTTGCGCATAAACCCGGCATTATTCGTACCAAAACAGCCATTGAAGGGATTTTGCTGAAAGGTATTGGTGCCGACTTTGACTGGAACAACCTGAAACCCTATTTATTAGAAGGCCGACCGATTGATGTATCTCATTCAACAGACAGTATGCCCTCCAAAGATATCATCATCAGCCGTCAGACCGCAGACCGCCTGCAAGTTGGTGTAGATGACAAGTTTGTGGTGCATTTTGTGAAAGACGGAACGCAGTTGCGCCGATTATTTCAAATCTGCGGCATTTACAAAACCGGATTGGAAGAATACGATCGTAAATTTGCTATTTGTGATATCCGTCAGGTGCAACAGGTATTGGGGTGGAACAGCGATCAAATTAGTGGTTTTGAAATCTGGCTGGATGACCTGCGTGATCTTGATTTGTACAACGAGTATATTTATAATGAAGTACTGCCACCTGATCTGCTCAGTGTGACCATTCGGGAGAAATTTCCGGCTATTTTTGAGTGGCTACAGCTACAGGATTACAATGAAATCGTGATTTTATCCCTGATGCTGGCTGTGGCGATCATTAACATGATCACCGCTTTATTAGTGCTGGTATTGGAACGAACCACTATGATTGGAGTACTGAAGGCATTGGGAGAAACTAATGGCAGGATCCGTCAGATATTCCTGTATCACGCTGCCATGATTACCCTGACCGGTATGTTTTGGGGAAACCTGATCGGTCTGGGCTTTTGCTGGTTGCAGGATAAGTTCCGGTTTATCCGACTCAATGAAACCGACTATTATATCTCCTACGCGCCCATTAAACTCAATTGGTTAGCCATCATTGGAGTCAATACTGGCACGTTACTGATTACTTTATTGTTCCTGCTCATTCCCTCTTTGGTGGTATCCAATATTGCTCCGGTTAGGGCTATTCGGTTTAAGTAACGCGCCCATGTCTCCATACTTCATACTATTATCTCAATACTAACTCTATGCGTTTTACGGTTCTTATCCTTTTCATTTCATTAGTATCTGCCTGTTCAGTCACTAAAAAAGTAACCACTGTTTCTTCCGGCGAGGTGCCTTTTCTGTGGGAAAATGCCAATGTGTATTTTTTATTGACCGATCGCTTCAATAATGGCGACAAAAGCAACGATGTCAATTTTGGCCGGAGTGAAAAATCCGCTGTCTTACGGGGTTTTATGGGCGGCGATATCCGTGGCATTACCCAAAAAATAGAAGAGGGTTATTTTGAAAAACTTGGAACCACCGTTATTTGGTTTACACCGGTGATAGAGCAAATCCACAGTCCGGTGGATGAAGGCACCGGGAAAACCTACGCATTTCACGGTTACTGGGCAAAAGACTGGACGCGATTGGATCCTAATTTTGGCACAGAAGAGGATTTGGCCAAAATGGTGGAAACCGCTCACCGACGCGGCATAAGGGTACTCATAGATGTGGTGATCAACCACACCGGCCCCGCCACCACTGCGGAACCCGCCTGGCCAGCTGCCTGGGTACGGGAAACACCTCAATGCACCTACAAAAGCTACGAAACAACCACGGCTTGTGCCCTTGTTAAGAACCTGCCTGATATCCGAACAGAAAGCAATGCCACCGTGGATTTGCCGCCGGCATTGGTACAAAAATGGAAAGCGGAAGGCCGTTACGAACGCGAAATAGCGGAATTAGATACTTTTTTTAAACGCACCGGCCACCCGCGTGCACCGCGCTTTTATGTCATAAAATGGCTGTGTGACATGATACGGAAATATGGCGTGGACGGCTTCCGTTGCGATACGGCTAAACACGTTGAAGAAAGCGTCTGGAATGAACTGCGCAAAGAAGCAGATAGTGCTTTTTCCGACTGGAAAAAAGCCCACCCGGATAAAGTGTTGGATAACAATGGATTTTATATGACAGGAGAAGTATATAATTATAATATTTCTTCTGGCAGGATGTTTGATTTCGGGGATACTAAACGCGATTTTTACGCCAACGGCTTCAATTCACTCATCAATTTTGAACTCAAATACGATGCAGAAAACGACTATGAAGCCGTTTTTTCAAAATATTCTACCATTTTAAATGGTATCCTGAAAGGTAAAACTGTGCTCAACTATATGACCTCTCACGATGATGGAAGCCCTTTTGATGCAAAACGCGAAAAACCGATAGAAACCGCCACAAAACTCCTGCTGTGCCCCGGCGGCGCTCAAGTGTACTACGGCGATGAGACCGCCCGCAACCTCGTCATCTCCGGTGCACAGGGTGATGCTACACTGCGCTCTTTTATGAACTGGGACGAACTGGCTTCCAATGCTTCCCGCAATGGGTTCAAGGTGCAGGATGTCCTCTCGCATTGGCAAAAATTAGGGCGTTTTAGAAAAGCACACCCATCGGTAGGAGCCGGCATACACACCATGCTGACGGTGCAGCCTTACACCTTCAAACGCAGCTACAAAGGCAGCAATGGCTATTCTGATGCCGTAGTGGCTGGTCTGGATATGCCCAAAGGGAAAAAAGAAATAACTGTTTCCGGGGTTTTTGAAAACGGGGCCACGCTGATGGATTACTATTCAGGACAGAAGGTAACCGTACAAAATGACAAGGCCGTGGTCAATTCCGAGTTTGAATATGTACTATTAGCACGGGAATGAATTATTTGATTGTACCCGAATATATTTTTTGCAAAAAATATATTCGGGTACAATCAAATAATTCATTTACAGGTAAAAACGCATAACAAATTTTTGTTTTTACTTAGGAATAGGTAAATAATAACTTAACCACAAGATGTGACTCTTTTAGTGCCATACTACCCATCTTTTTGCTTTCAGCGTGCTACTGTTAGCGCAAAAAGATGGTTGTCTGACCCAAAAATGATCTACGTGAAATGACCAACTTATTATTTACTCGTTCCTTAGAAATACTATCCGCCCTGTTGTTCGTAAACCCACTGCTGTGTCTGATAAATAATATTTGAATCTAAATGCCGTATTGCTGCTTCCTTTACGTTGCACGTTGGTTAAAATATCCCGTATTTCGCTCACCTTGCGTTTTGATGAACCAAAAATCTATCTCTTATATTCATGCGCCATTTACCAGACGCAGCACTAGTAATATTCATTCGATCTTCGACAACCTTTTTTACAACTTTTATTTTAAAACATTATGTCATACAAATCTTTTTTTAAGGCAGATATTCCCCCTTGGCTCTTCGGCGGTGAGACTTCTCTTGCCCTTGTGATTGCTTATGGCTTCAGCATCCCGCTGCTCAAAGCAGATCATGTCATTTTCATGGCGGTATTTGCGCTTTTGACGACGCTACTTTTTTATCGCAGAATGAACAGAATAAAAGAGATGCGTACAGGGCCTTTCCACGAAAAACTATCTTACCGGACACAAATTATCGGCTTTATTATCATATTCATGATGGGGATTACCTACCTGGTTTTTTATAATTTTTATTGAAAAAAAGCGGATTGTTTCTGCTGAGTAGTCCACAGTCAATAGTCGGCAATCCACAGTCTCACAAACCTTTGATAATAAAGTAATTAATGAAATCATTCAAAATATTCTTCTGAATTTTAATATTTTTACCAAAAATAACAAATTTTTATTCTGAATTTTGAAAATTTATTTTTTTTAAAAATAACACAAAATGCTGATAATCAATACTTAGCGAATTGCTGACATCATTTTAATGACGAAGATACAGAGCGTAAAATGTTAAATTTTACTATTTAAACAATTTTTAAAAATCAACCTTGTTATTAAAGAAGATATAAATTCTGCAGTATTTAGTCTTGCTTTAACTCGCAGCAATATCAAAGTTAGGTTATTTCTAATTTTTTATAAAATGAAAAATATTTTTAAAAATGTAAAAACATTGTTAGGGGGGGGGGCATAATTCTTGCCACATTATTTGGAGGCTGTCTAAAAGATACCGCAACGCAACCTAATGTCGTAGCCCCTGTTATCCATCAAAGCACTACACCTCGCGAAAGCAAACCTGAGGTCAATTACTTTTTTGTAGATTCTCTCGGTACTACGGAAAGCAACTATTTCAGCAAGATTCAGTCCAACTCTGAAACTTATCGGCATTTTGTAGTGAAGGAGAAGGCAACTGAAATTGCCATTGAATGCCATGTATTTACAACAGAGGCGTTCCATGAAGATTGGGGAGACAAAAGAGGATATGAAGTTTCTAAAAACAACCGTCTTACCAAGCGATTGGCGTTCGTGGCAGATAGTGCGGGTTTAACTGATGAAGTTGTATTGGTGCCTCAATGGTATGATGATCTCGTTGATGAATATAACAAGCCAACCCCTCCTTCATTTATTTTTTGTTACAGTGCTTACTTTTGGCAAGGTTATACCGCAAATGTTGTACCTTCTCATATTAAGTTAGGTTTTACCGCAGTAGCTGACGGCTTCTTATTATTTAATAACAATAAATTTTCTTCTTGGAAAGGCGATGTCAGTGCAGGCTGCACCGGTCACCGACTGGCCAATTTAATTGGTTTTGACAGGCCATGGTTCAGAGAACGTTTGGGTATTATAACGACCGCTGGTGACACATTCACTCCTTTTTTGAACATATTTGCTTTTATGGACAATAGGATTTCCAGTTATGGATCGTGGTCATCTTTTAATTAAACAGGATAGCAGGTTATCCCGTGTGGATAACCTGCTATTGCACATTTTACATTATGAATAAAATATATTTTATATTTTTTTTGTTCTCTCTCCCATTTAATTTTTTGTCATCGCAACCACTAAAGGAGAAATGGTATGTTCCATATTTTCATACTGGCGGGTCTGTCCACGTTTGGGAGGATAAGGTTGGCGGTATCGTCGTGAATGAAGAGACCTTCTTGTCTTATTTGAATATTTACTCCGACGGCGGTGACTCTTTAACTCAATACCTCCTTAAAGATGTTCCTTACGAGATTACGTCTTATTACAGTCAAACCGACCAACACCTTTACATTGGAGGGTTTGAAGGCGAAGCAGATTCAGTGATCATCTCAAAAACAACCCGCGACGGGCAAAGTAGATGGTTTAAAAAATTTACTTTTCCCGGATATACCTATATCGCATCTTATAGTATCAGTGAACGGAATGATGAATTATTGGTTAGCTGTACGGCTCCGATACCGCTGTTATCTCCGCGGTAGGTTACGTTATCATGGATCGGGATGGGAATATCAAACAACGCTCCGAATTAGTAGAATTTTCTGACGTCACGTCAGTTATCTCTTACAACTCGGTTTTTGATAAAAATGGGGATATTCTTTTAACGGTTAGTAAAGTAATTTCATCCGGGGGAATAATAAAATTTAGTCGGGCAACTGGCAAAGTGATGTGGTCTGAACTGCCCCTTGATATCACCAGCGCGGAGGGCTTGTACGTGGATCACGACAACAATATCTATTTTTCAGGGTATGATGATAATCTATTGACTAAATTAAATCAAGAAGGTGGTCGCATTTTTACAAAATCGCTGGGTGAAGACGGTACCTACTCGGGCGTTAAAATAATAAAACACCCAACTGGCCTCATCCTGCTCGGTTGCCCAAAGCAGTATCAGTCCGGAAGGGTTCATTGGCTGTTATAACCCTAATGACGGAAGTTTGAATTGGGCATGGTACCTCAAGCCATTGCCAAACACTTTTGGCCAGAGAATTTACAATGGGCAATTGGCCAATGATTCCACACTCTACGCTTCGGGCTTTGCTATTCCTGAAACTTACTGGGTAAGAAAATTTAGTTTGAGCGAAACATCTGCTACGAGCCAGGCAAATAACATCACATTTCCGATTTCAATTTACCCCAACCCAAGCCATGAAGGCATGGTTTGGGTGGATACGGACTATTTGAAAGGGCTACTGACCGTTACTGACATAAATGGGCAGTTCATTTCAGCCGTTGAAGTACAGGGTAAGGGGGAAGTTGCGCTACCAAATACTGGTACTTATTTTATTACCTTTTCAAATAAAGAATTTCGATTCACTAAAAAAGTAATTTTTGCCTTATGATGAAACCATTTATCGCATTGATCAGTTGCAGTTTGGCTTTTATTTCACTTCTTGCAGCTCAAGATACAGAACGTCGTCCGGTTCAAAAATGGATGGCAGGCGCTGCCTTTAGCGGTATTGTCGGCCGGGGGGACACTTCCTTTTATTCGGCTGCTGTTATGCCTCAAATCGGTATCAGGTTGGGAAGTCGTTTTTCGACCGGGGTATCTGCCCAGTTTTTCCGGCGCTATGCCGAAGGTTTTCCACGCGCCACTACCGGTCAGGCGGGGCCTTTTCTGCGGTGGTATCCGGCAACGGGCGATCGCTGGGCTTTTTCGACTGAACTGGCATGGTTATTTGGCAATCATTACGACACACGGTGGACTTTTGAAGGGCCGCAACGTCGCTCTGGTCAGCAGGCTATTCAGTTAGGTTTGAATGGGGAGTTACGTTTGTTTGGCCCGGTTTGGGTGGAAGCGAGTTTTGTTTTTAACAGGTCCGGAAGTACTGATTTTAACAATTTTTTATCCATCGGATTGAATACACATTTAAAGCAAGTAGAGAAAATTTAATAATCTCGCCCATTTGCGCGGAAAATTTCGATCAAAATGGGTGAGATTATTAAAAACATTTCCCTAAGGGACGGTAAAAGAATAACTTATCAAAATTCGTCGGCAAATCATGCCTAATTGTTATGGTTTATTTTTTGGCTATCCCTCAGGAACGAGTAAACAATAAGTAATCCAAAGTGGCACGGCGACTGCTTAATTTATTCCCGTACGCCTCACAAAACGGTAATCAGCACTTCCTGTCTTTCTATCAAAAAACCAAAAGGCTTCAATTCAAAACCTTCCTGTGCGGCTGCTTCTTGAAAATCTGATTCATGACCAGGCGCTACGGCCACTAAAAGCCCTCCACTGGTTTGCGGATCGGCCAGCAGGTTGCGTTGGTGTTCCGTGATACCCGCTATTTTATGTCCGTAGCTGTCCCAATTGCGCAGGGTACCGCCGGGTATACATTTTTTCTCCAAATAATAATTGAGTATATCAGAAGGAATGGTGGGTACCAGATCAGCGTGGATAATAGCGCTGGCATGGGAGGCTTCACACATTTCGGAAAGGTGCCCCAACAAGCCAAATCCCGTTACATCGGTCATGGCTTGCACAAAAGGCAACTGACCAAATCGCTCCCCGACCTTATTGAGTTTTTTCATGCTATCGGGCGCTATTTGTGCGTGTTCCTCCTTTAGTACTCCCTTTTTTTGGGCGGTAGTGAGGATGCCGACTCCGATGGGTTTGGTGAGGTAAAGTTGCGCACCAGGCGTAGCACCGCCATTTTTTTTCAGGTGTTTAATGGATACTCGCCCGGTGACAGCCAGCCCAAAAATGGGTTCGGGGCTGTCAATGCTGTGACCTCCCGCCAGCGGAATGCCCGCTGCTGCACAGGCCTGCCGACTGCCTTCTATGACTCGATTGGCGACTTCGGGAGGGAGCGTATTGATCGGCCAACCCAGAATGGCAATGGCGAGCAGGGGCTTCCCCCCCATCGCATACACGTCGCTGATGGCATTTACGGAAGCAATACGCCCAAAATCTTCGGGATCATCCACGATGGGCATAAAAAAATCAGTGGTGCTGACGATGGCCGTGCCGTCGCCGAGGTCAAAAACGGCGGCATCGTCGCGTTCTTCATTTCCAACCAACAATTGCGGAAAAAATCCTTTTGCTGCGGAAGACACTAAAATGCTGTCTAATACTTTTGGGGCAATTTTGCAGCCACAACCCGCTCCGTGCGAGTATTGAGTAAGTTTGTATTCGTTCATTTTAAGCAGTTATCAGTCAATAGTGGTTCAACTACCCGTAATATCGGGTGGGCCTTTCAATTTTCATTTTTAACTCCAATTCTTCCAATTGGTTCATTTTACTCAGGTCGAGGGCAATTTTTTGAAAAGGATTGCCAGAAATTTCCAACGTGCGCATTTGGGCACATTCACCTATAAACGCAGGCAATTCCGTCAATTGGTTAAATCTAATATTGAGTTCCTCAAGTAGTGGCGAATTTTCTAAAAAATGCAGTGCTTCCAAACCGCAACGGGAAAAATAACCGGTTTTCAGGTTAGGGAAAGGCCCCAATCTTTCGGTTTTACTCATCGCATACCCATCTACGATAAATTTTTCTAAAGTTGTACTTCCAAGAGGCCCTTTCAGTTGTATTTCCATTGGGTGGCGAGGTCGGTAGGTACCGCGCTTGATGCTCAATACCTTCAGTTTAGGAAATTCAAAAAAGCGATTGGGAAATTCTAAGAGCCGCACATTTTCGATATAAACACTTTCCAATGGCAGTCGGAGAAGGTACTGAAAGGCATCCTCCAACTTGAAATCTTTGTGATTCGGCAACATGATATACCGTACAAAGTCAAGGGTTTCGATGGCCGAAGAAAGTTGATCTTCCGGATAACTCGACAAATTGAGGGTTTGATGGCTCAGCCGATAACGATCGCTGCGATTGGAACCTGCTTGCAAGCCATGCCAATTGCACATTTTATAAGCTAATAAAAAATCAAACAGGTCGAATTCCGGATTTTTGTATTTACCGAGGTACTCCGCTTCATTGTGATAATAATTCACGGCATTTTTTAGCCGGACGGCCTGTTGCAGGGTATCTGCCGACGTGAATTTTTTTAGTAAATCCATGGCCCGTTGCTGCACTTCGCTCTGTTTATGCGCCACAGCAATACCAAACAAATACCCTTTTAGCCGTTTATTGGCTCCGCCTCCGGCAATAATTTCCAGCATAAGCGGGCAATTGTCGGTGGTCTCATCACGCAGTAGACGCGTGAGTTGGGCGGTCATTTCGCCGGAATCATCGGATAGGTATTGCATTTTATCCCCTTACTGGCCCGATTCCTGAGAATTATTGAGGCCCAATTCTTTACGAATTTTTTCTACATATCCCGGATCAGCCTTCATATCAGCGCGTACTTGTACTACATATTGCACGGTTGTTTCGATAAAAGCAGCTACTTGCTGATCCGTCCATTGAGGCAAAGTTAATATGACTTTTACCGTCATAATTAATTTGTGTAGTTCAGCCCCTTCACGTTTCCCTTTGACGGCTCCCTTGGTTTCGCCTTGTTGAAGACCTTGTTGAAGACCTTGTTGAAGACCTTGTTGAAGACCTTGTTGAAGACCTCTGTCAGTAGCACCTTTAACAATATTATCGTAGGTAGTATTTTTCATTTTTTTGCGTGATGTTGTTAATAATTCATTTAATTCCGTCCATTCTGTTTCCGAAAAATTGGTCACTTTTGTGATGTATTGGTGTAAAATATTAAACAGCAAATCAAAGCGTTCTGTTTGTGTAAGCGTTGGATTAAAACGCATAATTTCTGTCCAGTAGTTCCTGATAGCGTCCTGTTTCCACGCAAATTTAAGTACTAAAAACAAATTTCGAAGAAAATTTTCACTTAAGTCCTGAATAACCTGTACTGGTGTGCTGTACAAATCAGTCAGAAAGTAGTCAAACTCAGGAACAAATTGGCACATTTCCTCCGGCAATACCCCAAAATACGATTTAAAATTTCGTTTTTTCCAACCCTTTTTTCCGTGATACACAATCGTTGGAATAACGATGGTTAACTTTCTTTTATTTTTCACGTCCTCCTCCCAAATTTGAAGCATGTAATCCAAGAGCTGCAAGTGAATTTGCTTCGGTTGTTTGCTTTTGTGCTCAAAAAGGAAAATAAGGTTGGCATTTTTACCGGAAAGTAATTGAGCCTCATATACGACATCCGAAAAAGACTTGGAAAACCGTGCGCTCACATAAGATGTCTCGGTTTTTTTCAACGACTGAAGGTCAATTTTTTTACGCAATGATGCCGGATAAAAATTCAGAATGTACTCTAATGCAATTTCGGTGTCACCAAAACAGGCTTTAAAAATAGCATCGTGCGGTGTTCCCGTCGTGCGATTTTTCTGTTTTTGCTCTTTGGGGGGAGTTGATCTATTTTTTGCCATATTTTAGTGCTTTTAAGTAGGTAAATAGAAATAATTTTGGTTTTTAATTTCATTAATTACCTTATTATCAAAGGTTTGTGAGACTGTGGACTGCCAACTATTGACTGTGGATTACTTATCTGGGTAATACCACGATGCCAAGTTTTTTCGCCAGCGCATTGCGGCTATTTTTAAGTTTTTCCTGAATTTTCAAACAGTACATGGTTTCTTCCATATTATTAGCATCCATAGCTGCTTTTGTCCTTAAACTATGAATACCGATCATCTTTTCAATTTTTCGCAGTTTAAAATACTCCAATGCCTGACGCGACACTTCCTGATGATTGTGTTCCGGGGCTTTTTGATTTTGTAAAGGCAAATTCCACATTGCTTCCCAGTTGAAAGACATTTCAAAAGGTGAAGTCACCAAGTCCACCGCCACCGCCGTGATTTCAGAATTTTCATGGTGCAAAAAATAGTCTTTTTCTAATGTTTCGCCTCGTACCAATATATCGTAACATTCCTGGGCAATTTTCCCATACAGTGCATTTTCAAAAGAACCGATAGAATCCTGAATATCAGATAAAACGAATTCGGCTACTGTTGTGTTTTCTTTTTCAATCATCTTATGTCCATGCTCCACCAAAACAAGGATCAGCTCTTTTTCCTGAAATTCATCCTTAGAACGCGGAGGAGCAGATACCGTAGATCGGGCGGCAGGGGCAGCACTACCATAATCATAATCTTCATAAAACCCATCCGATGGCGGAGCAGTGGGCCATTCGGCACTCGGCCAGCTGCTGTTACTGGTTGCGATGGGTGGCGAATCACTGGCAGCACCGGGCTGGCGGGTAGATTTTTCGCTCTTTTTTTTAATGGCGACAGCAATCAGTTTATTGATCTCGCTCATTAGGGCATTTTCATCTACATTGAGTAAACTCGAACATTCTTTCAGATAGACGCTCCGTTTGATCGGATCGGGCATTTTAGCAATGCTACCCACAATATCTTTGATGAGTGCCGCTTTTTTCATCGGGTCATCTTTCGTTTCTGTTAAAAGCAACGCCGTTTTGAACAGGATAAAATCTTTGGCGTGGTCATTAGTGTATTGTGTAAGTGCCGCTCCGCCGTGTTTTTGCACGTAAGAATCAGGGTCTTCTCCTTCGGGCAGCAGTACAATTTTGACATTCATATCCTGCTCCAAAGCAATATCTAACCCCCGCAATGCCGCTTTTATACCTGCCGGATCGCCATCATAAAGAATTTTCAGGTTTTCCGTGTTGCGCCGAATCAATTGCACCTGTCCTTCCGTGAGGGAAGTGCCGCTGCTGGCTACCGCATTTTCTATACCTTCCTGATGGAGCGAAATCACATCCATATAACCCTCCACCAAAATACATTCATCGCGTTGGCGAATGGCCTTTTTGGCCTGAAATGCCCCGTAAAGTGTTTTGTTTTTGAGGTAAATCTCCGTCTCCGGGCTGTTGATGTACTTAGGTACGGTTTTGTCGGCAGAAAAAGTACGTCCGGCAAAAGCGGCCACTTTACCTGAAAGGTTGTGAATGGCAAACATGACGCGGCCGCGAAAAAAATCGCGGGTACCATCCTGGCCGCATAAACCCGTTTTTTTCAACAGATCAACGGAATAGTTCTCGGTTTTTGCGTGACGCAACAACAAATCGCGCTGGTCAGGTGCATAGCCAAGGCCAAATGCCCGAATCGTGCTTTCGCGCAGCCCCCTGTTTTTGAAATACGCCAACGCTACCTGCTGCCCTTCATTGGTATCAAATAATTGCGTTTCAAAGTGCTTTAGCGCAAAGTCATTGACAATATACAGGGAATCAGCCGCTTGTATTTCCGCTAACTGTTCGGGCGTGCGTTGTATTTCCTCAATTTGAATATGGTATTTTTTAGCCAGCCATCGCATGGCATCCACGTAGGTAAAGTTCTCCAATTCACGCAAAAAAGTGATGGAGTCACCCGCTTTGCCACACCCAAAGCACTTAAAAATATTGCGTACCGGGTTGACATTAAAGGAAGGTGTTTTTTCATTGTGAAATGGGCAAAGACCCGTCATATTGACCCCGCGCCGCCGCAAGTTCACAAACTCGCCGACCACATCTTCTATGCGAACGGCATCGAGTATTTCTTGTATTTGTTTAGGTGGGATCACGTATTTAAGTAATTAGTCAACAGTTCTCTGCCAGCAGTCCTACATCCGGCATCGAAAACTTTGCACAAAGTTAGGTATTTTTAGCAAATTTTTAACATGGCCAAAAGAAAATGTATTAAACCCCTTTCGCTGACAACGGTCTAAACTGTCATCTTCTCCAATGAATCGTTCATTTTCTACTAATTACTATGAAATTACCTTTTTTTCTGCTGGCATTTACTGCCGCCTGTGCATTTTCTTTTACTTCTTTACACCCTGCTGCCCGCAAAGGGGTATTAGAATTGTGGGGACGGCACTAATGGCAGGGGAATGAATTAGTTGATAGTACTTGGGGCGCAACAGCGATTTGTCCCCCTTGTATTAAATTTAAAAGGCTCGTAAGCAACAGCGATTTGTCTCCCGAAAACTATCTGATAAACAGATTTTTAAATATTATAATAATTTTAATATGCAATAATAAAAAAAATGATGCATACAATTTGGCCTTTTTTTCATCGAAAATAGCCTTTTTTTGCTAAAAAAATTAGATTATGAGGGTACAAATCGCTGTTGCACCCTCGGCTCAATTAGTTTAACCTAAAATGGAGGCAAAATGTTGATTATAAAACCAGTCAACTAATCAACCAGTCAACCAATCAACCAGTCAACCAGTCAACCAGTCAACCAATCAACCAGTCAACCAATCAACCAATCAACCAATCAACCAGTAACTATTTATGTTAGAATGACCAACTATCGCTGGCGTGTGGTAGCCCTGCTTTTTTTCGCCACCACGATCAATTATATTGACCGGCAGGTGATCGGCTTGCTCAAACCCGTGCTGGAAAAACAATTCGGGTGGTCGGAGTCGGACTATGGCAAGATTGTGATGGCCTTCTCGGCTTGTTATGCCGTGGGGCTGCTGCTTTTTGGGCGGTTCATTGACCAGATCGGGGTGAAACGCGGTTATGCGATCTCGATCGTGGCCTGGAGCGTAGCGGCCATTGCCCACGCTGCCGCTTTCAGTACGGCGGGTTTTATGGTCGTGCGGGCGGCCCTGGGACTGGGCGAAGCGGGCAATTTTCCGGCGGCTATCAAGACAGTGGCCGAATGGTTCCCCAAAAAAGAACGCGCCCTGGCCAACGGCGTTTTCAACTCCGGCACCAATATCGGGGCGATGGTCGCCCCGCTCGCCGTGCCGTGGATTTTGAGCGGGTGGGGTTGGCAGGGAGCGTTTATTGCCACGGGCGCGCTTGGCTTTATCTGGTTGGTTTTCTGGCAATTACTCTACCAATCGCCGGAAAAAACGCCGGGGGTGGATGCTGCCGAATTGGCGCATATTTATAGCGACGATGACGAACCAGCCACGGATACCAAACGGGTGCGCTGGGCGCAACTTTTCCGCGTTCGGCAGACGTGGGCGTATATATTTGGTAAAATGCTGACCGACCCGATCTGGTGGTTTTTCCTGTTTTGGCTGCCTTCTTATTTCGCCAGCACCTTCCAACTGGATTTGAAAAAACCGAGTCTCGCGCTGGCCCTGGTCTATACCGCCACCATGATCGGCAGTATTGGCGGCGGGTATTTGTCGGGCTGGTTTATCAAAAAAGGCTGGCCCGTTTTTCGCGCCCGCAAGACGGCACTGTTTATTTTTGCGCTCTGCGTAGTGCCGATCATGGCTGCGCGGTTTACGACCAATATCTGGCAGGCAGTGGCCCTGATCGGTCTTGCGGCGGCTTCGCACCAGGCCTGGAGTGCCAATATGTACACCATCGTGTCGGATATGTTTCCCAGAAAAGCCATTAGTTCCATCGCAGGTATTGGGGGCATGGCCGGTTCGGTGGGCGGTATTTTATTCCCGATGCTGGTCGGTTATTTGCTGGATGCCTACAAAACAGCGGGCAATATTACTGCCGGATACAACCTTTTGTTCGTTATTTGTGGTTGTGCTTATTTGTTGGCCTGGGGAGTGATGCACTTGCTCGCGCCGAGGATGGAAAAGGTGGTGTTTTTGGAGTGATTAATTACACTGTAATATACATTTCTTGAGGATGCGAGTATTTGAGTATTCGATCAAAGCACTTGGTAATCAGGTAATTGATCAAATACTCGAATCTTCAAATACTCAAATAAACTTAATTTACAAGGTACCAATAACTAATAATCATCTGCCTGTTATGCGCCTCCACGTCTATCAAACCCTGCAAAATTCTGGCTTCATGCCGCTCTTTTACCACCCTGACCCCGAAGTGGCTTTTCAGGTGGTGGCCGCCTGCCATCGGGGCGGCGCAGAGGTGGTCGAGTTCACCAATCGCGGCCCTTTTGCCCACGAGGTATTTGCCAGTCTGCTCAAACGCGTTCGCCGCGAATTGCCCGACCTGCTCCTCGGCATCGGCTCCATTCAGGATGCGGGCACCACGGCTTTGTTTCTGCAAATGGGGGCCGATTTCGTTATCACGCCGCTGCTCCGCGAAGATGTGATCCAGACCTGCCATCGCCGGAAAGTGGCCGTGGTGCCCGGTGTTTCCACGCCTTCCGAGATTGGCCGCGCCGAAGAACTGGGGGTGGAAATTGTCAAGATCGCGCCCGGCGAAGTGCTGGGCCCGGCCTTTTTAAAGGCGCATCTCGCTCCCTGTCCCTGGACGAAATCGATGATTTCTGGTGGCGTTTCGCCGGACGAGGCGAATTTGCGGAGTTGGTTTGATGCCGGGGCCACTTGTGTGGGCATGGGGTCAAAATTGATTTCCAAAGCAGTGCTGGAACAACAGGATTGGACAGGGCTGGAAGAAAAAGTGCGGGGCGTGGTGGGGGTTTTGGCGGGGTTGAGGGGCTGAGATTATTCCAATTTGAATTCCACCTTAAACGTATCCGTTTTTGCTTCGCAACCCAAGGGCGGTCCGTATTCTTGTAGATATTTATAGTATTTTAGTACAACTCTAGTGGCTTCCTGATCGCATTCGGCACTGAGGTTCTGCAGTACTTTTAAGTCAGTTACAGAGCAGTCTGTCTGCACTTGATATTGCACCATAACCGTCCCTTGCATACCCGTTTTTCTGGCTTTGGGTGGATAAATAATATTAATTCTTATTTCCGGCACTAATTTCTGACGCGTGCTATAATCATAGCGTTCTATTACCTCGCCATTGGCTTTGGAGGTAGCCCAAATACCCACTTTCTGCCCCTGCTCGTAGGTTCCCCGGCTATACAAAATACCTGGCTGACTATATTCCACCCATTCGCCGTGTTTTTTACCATTCGTATAAGCACCGCGCTGTTTTATATAGTGTTCCAGCAAATCCCGGCCTTGTTTTACGGCCTGCTCTTGTTCTTTATGGAAAGAAAAATAAGCAATATAAGTGCCGTGTTTTATGGTTTTATTGGATGCCAGCACATAGTAGCGTGCGGATATTTGTTTGGATCGGTTAAATTTTTGTACGATACGTTTTGTGGCCTGGGCCGCCGCAGATAAATGTAGTAAAACCAATAGAAATATATAGAAAGACTTGGTCATTTATTAAAAAGGCTAGTGCGTGAGCGTGGCGACCTGCCTACGGAAATATTTTTTTTGAAAAACATTCCCGTAGACAGGCCACCACGACATCGTATGTCTTTCCATTAGATGCAAGAATCAGGAAAATTGGTGGGCACTTCGCCGTACGTGGGATGAAATACTGTTTTATTACCTTACTCTTCCATCATCACTCGCTGCCACCGCAGCCGGTGGGTGATTACGAAGTATCCCTACTGTTTCACAAACTTACTCACCGCACTTTCGCAGTTACTACTGCACACCAGTTTCAGCAGATAAGTCCCCGCAGCAAGGCTACTGACATCAATTGGCAGGGTGGTACTGCCAATTTCTACATTTACGACTTGTTGTATCAGTGTTTTACCAGTAATATCGGTAATAACCACCGTAGCACTTTCCTCCTTCGGCGCGGAGATCAGCACATTCACCATCGTGCTGGCGGGGTTCGGAAAGAAGCCGTCAATCATTACAGTGGTTGATTTTTCACTTTTTATAAGCACCACATTGCTGAGATTACTATGATCATCGAAATCCACCTGGCGCAGCCGATAGTATTGATGGCTATTAATTACACTATTATCCGTAAAAGTGTAGTTCAGGCGGTTAGTACTATTACCACCCGTGGCTAGTGATTTTACAAAATCGAGCGTGGTGTAGTTAATACCATCCATAGAACGCTGTATTTCAAAGCCGCTGTTGCGCTGCTCGCTGCTGGTCGCCCAGCGCAACTGGTTGCGGCTGCCCTCGGTGTAACCACTGAAGTTGGTGAGTGTCACCGGCAGTACAAACGGCGTATAGACGACATTATCAAGCCCGATAATATCGGAATTGGTCCCGTTGGGGCCGCCATTGGTCACAAAATACCGGAACGCAAAGCGGCCGGATACAGGCGCACCCAGACCGGAAATGGTAGCACTAAATTGTGTCCAGACGGCAGGATAATTGACAACCACCAAAGTAGGGTTCACATCTACCAACAGGGTCGTGAAATCACCCACCGAGGTAGCGGTAGCCCCTACATTTACGCTCGCCCCGCTCGTACTCATCCTTAACTGCAAACGGTCTGCAAACTGCTGCGGGTTAGTTGTACGGGTCCAAAAGGAAATAACGTCACCGTTTGTTAAGGTTACTGGAGGAGTAAACAACCAGTTGCTGATCGTACCTATGCCGGTAGTACTGTTGAAATTACAGACCAGATAGGGCGTAACAGCGATTTGTCCCCTTTATAGCGTACTGTAAAAGATGGCAAGAGTTCATATATTTGTTGAGACTAATCAATAAGATATGAAACATCTGGCCATCACTGCAAAGATAAACGAATTCACCAAAGAACGCCTAATTGGTCAACTTGATGATTTTACGGAAGAATTAAAAGAGGGGGGTTTGCATACGTTTGAAGTGGGTTTGTCCGGCCTTATGGTTGATCTTTACAACCTTGTGGCGGGCGAGGTTTTAGCGATTTCAGCGGAAAAGAGTGTTGGGCTGTTGGAAGCAAAAGCGCGGGAGCAACGGTTTGGCAAATTGGAAAGACGGCGGATGAGTGTGCAGATCAAGACGGGCCATTACGTGTGCGTGGAGGGGCTGTATGCCAAGAAGGTGCCGCCGGGATATCAAGGGACGAGGCATTTGCTGGCGAGCCATTGGAAGATGTTACAGGGGGCGTCCCCATCGTATTATAGTGCGGTTTGTATGCTTGGGGTATTGAGTCCGTCGTTTGAAGTGGCGGGCAAAATCCTTGATTTACAAGGGATTTCCTACAATTTGGACCGGATACAGCAATTAACCCGTCGGGTGGCCCGGCATTGTCAGGGCCAGCAGGCTGCATTGAGCCGGGATGTTGGGGAGAGCTTAAAAGGCTTACGCGTGGTGATCGGCATAGACGGCGGGCGAACGCGGATGAGAGAATATAAGGGTAAAAAAAATGCCAAAGGCAACGCCACGTTTAATACCCCGTGGAAAGAGCCCAAGATGTTTGTTATTGACGTACTAAATGAGGAGGGCATCGTCAACCGCCATAAACTTCCGATCTATGGCTGCTTGTTTGGGGACGATGAGTTGATCGCCTTGTTGGCATCGCACCTCCAAGGATTGGACATCGAACAAGCCACGCAGGTCCAGATTGTGGCAGACGGGGCACCGTGGATATGGAATCGGGTTTACCAGATGTTGAGCGATCTTGGCGTACAGGCTGAAAAAATAGTGGAAACGGTGGACTACTATCATGCTTGCCAGTACGTCCACAAAATCGTGCAAGGGCTTCCCCAAAAATTTGCCCACCAGTCGGCCTCCCTTTTAAAAACCTTCAAACAATGGCTTTGGGAGGGCAATGCAAAGGCAATTGTTGAAAAATGTGGCGAGTTGTTTAAGCGTCCGGGTAAGGAAATAATCACCTATCTGGGATACCTTGAAAAAAACCAAAAAAGAATGAAATATGCTGAATATCAAGATAAAAAACTCATGTGCGGTAGCGGCATCATCGAATCCGGTATCCGAAGGGTTATCAATTTAAGATTTAAAAACGCTTCCGCTTTTTGGAAACAATCCAATGTCGAAGACCTCTATTTCCTACGAGGAATATTGCTTGCATTCCGTTGGAATATCCTGATCAATAACCTCGTAAAAGCATGAATTATGGGGGACAAATCGCTTCTGCACCCTAGTACTTGCATAAATTTTTTTTGCAAAAAAATTTATGCAAGTACTATCAACTAAGTAGTCCACAGTCAATAGTCGGCAGTCCACAGTCTCACAAACCCTTGATAATAAGGTAATTAATGAAATTGAAAACTACGATTATTTCTAATTACCTACTTAATTAAATCATTCCCGTACCACCACCAATTTCTTAGTCTCCTGAATGCCGCTGCTGGTACTCAACTGCACCATATAGGTACCCAATGGCCAGGAAGCCGTAGAAATTTCCACATCCTGCTGCCCCTTTACCCCTGTTTCACGCGTGGAGAATACTTCCCGACCAGTCAGGTCAAAAATCCTGATCTGAAAATCATCCGCATCTGGCAATTGGAAAGCCAAACGAACAGCCTGATTAGTAGCCGTCGGGTTGGGGATAAGTTGCAAACCACCAACATCCGCTAGGTTCGTTGGAGCAGCATTCATTTCTGCGTCAAATGATTGTTTGGGTGCGGTACAACCTTCCTCTCTAAAGTTTCTGGGTGTCCGGCCCAAAGTAATAGCGGTCCACGCGGAAGAACTCCTGATAAAAGTGGGGGCAAACGACGTCCCAGTTGGTGTCCGGATCGGTGTCAGAGCCGTCCGTGCGCATCCCGTTACCCCTACGCCCAATGAATTGACCCTGATGGCGTGTTGATCGGAGAAGGCGGAACCCCCAAGTCGGGTAGCACAGGTAACAAAATAACCCGGTATTGCTCCGGCAACGGGTGAAATACTGCGAACGCCTAAGCCATTCGGGCTGGAACTGGCATAGTGAAAAATCCAGTCAGGCAGTTCCGTACCGTAAAAAGGCAGTACCATGGCAAACGTACCGCTGAGCAGAACAGCCGGCGGAAATTGCGTCAATACACTCCCGGAAATAGCGGCTTTGGTGCCCGTTACATCTAAGTTAACAGCCTCAGCCACAAAACCGGAACTAAATCCGCCTGGCGTATATACTTTTGTACTGGCCAATCCGGTGGTTGGATTAGCCCTGACTACCCACAGCGCCGGATGGGGTGTGCCAGCGCCACCTACCGCCATAAATGCTTCCGGCTCGGTACTTCCATTGGCACGTTTGTACACTACATCCAAGCCCGCATCCGGGCCAATGGCGGAGTTGTACACGCGTCTCCAATTTTCTACACCGGTTGTCGCATTGATGCAGGACAAAAAGGTGTGGTTATCGGTAGTGGTCGGTGTAACGCGATAACGTCCGGTAACGGCAAGAACTGCTACCCCCGATCGGAAACCATTGCAGGCTTCTATGGCTTCATATCCCTGCGAAGTAGTGGTCGTAGCGTAGCGTTGACTCCACATAAAACCGCCGGCACTACTGAACCGGGCGACAATAAACCGAAATACATTGGTGGAGGGATGGCGCGAGGCACCCGTCACCAAAACATCTGCATTGGATTGCCGTTCTACGGATACCCCATACTCATTTAAAACAACGCCGCCTTCGCCATTGGGTAAAATCCGCGTCCAGGTAACCAGCCCGTTCAGGTCGGTACGGAGCAAAATCATTTGCCGCCCATTGGCCACATTTCGATGGCCCGTGATAAAATAACCGATATGGGCGCCGGGTGCATTCAGGTCTAAATCTAAATCAATAGAAGTACCAAAGTAGGACGTGGTGGCACTGAGTGGGTCCTGAATGGTGACAAATAATTCCACGTTTCCGGCAGCGCTCAGTCTGGTCAATAAAATTTTGCTGGCAGCTCCGAAACTGACCGTATTAGACAGCATAATGTACCGTCCGCCGGGAATGGGTTTTCCGTCTCTTGCTTCTTCATTATTGACAAGTGACCCGCTGGTGTTTTCAAATATCTGAGCCGGAAGGGAAAAGGATAAAAAAAGAAGGGAGTAAAAAAGGGCGATTAAAAATCGCGTTGGTTGGCTTTTGAGCCGGTAAAATGGATTGTTCATTTACGAATCGTATTTTTGTGAATAAAATAAATAATGCCGCAAAGGTGGGGGCACCGCCCTCCAAATTGGTAGCACAATTGTTGCTAAAGGTAGCATTTTTGTGCCAAATGCGTCAAAAGGAGGTGTTAACCGGAAGGAGATACCGCTGGCGGGCATATTTGGGCGGGTGAAGAATTGTCAAAAGACCCTCTCAGATGACCTCGACAATCGGTAAAGCGAAATCTTTAGGGTGAGAAAGCAGCACGTACTAAAAAAAATTTCCTTAAATACCAAAAACTGCAAAAATTTCCTTATCTTTGCAGCATGGAAATACCGGGACCATTTATACCGATTACCTCCGATTTTGGTTTCAAAGTCACTTTTGGCAATGAGAATAATACCCTTTTCCTGCGAAAAGCACTTCAGGCATTGATAGAATCGCCTATTCCGATTTTGGAAGTGACCTTTGATAAAATCACCTTCGACGGTGCTTAGATAAATTATTATTCACTATGAAAGCACTAAGTACAGAACAACCTTCAATGCCCGAATTTCCACAGTTTTGGAACGAAGAATGGCTGAAAATCGCCATTGATGAGTTGGATACCCGCAAAATGACAACGGATGAGCGATTTAATTATATTAAAATACTCTCCTATAATGCCGAAGTAGTGCATGAGGAGCGGGAAAAGATGGCTGTTGCAAAAGCCGAGGGGATGGCCGAAGGCATAGAAAAAGGAAAAACAGCGGCGGAAGCAGAAAAATACGCGCTCAAAAAAGAGGCCATTCGCCGCATGATGCTAACAAAAATTCCCGATGCGGTCATGGCCGATATTGTGCAGGAGACACCTGAATTTGTCAAAAAAGTGAAAGCACAGATCATTCAGGAAGCAGAAAATTAATATCCGCACAGCCATTTCTCGTAGATTAGCAGCTGTCTTAGCGGGGTAACGGAAACCGCCTCCGTCACCAAGGGCTTCAAAACCAGCAGTACCATTAGTTTACAGGTATTTAGATTTTGCAAACTCCGAAGGTGTCACACCCTGTGTTTTAGAAAACAGTCGGGTGAAATAATTGGGATCGCTATATCCGCAGCGAAAGGCAATTTCTGCAATAGTAAGATCGGTTTCGGTCAGTAATTGGCGGGCAAGCCCGAGGCGTTTGTGCTGAAGCAACTGACCGGAAGAAAAGCCCGTGTATTCAACAACTTTTCGGTGTAGTTGCGAGCGACTCATGGTCAATGCTTTTGCCAATTGTTCCACTGAATAATATTCATTATCCAAATTTTTTTCTAATTCGCCGTAAAGTTTTTGTAAAAATTCTACCTCAGGCCCTGACAATGAATGCGGTCTGGCATTGTTTGCGAAAGTAGGAGCCTGGCTAATGTATTCCCATAATAACTGCCGGGAGACGCGCAATTGGCGATAGAACCACCACCAAACACCTGCTGCCAGCAAACTTACATACACTAATACGGCCCATGCCGTGAGCCACCAGGGCGGATGGATACGAAAGTTGATCACCGCGCCGGTATCTTCCCAAACGCCTTCATTGTTACAGGCTTTTACCTGCAAGGTATATCGTCCGGGCGGCAAATGAGAAAAAGATACTGATTGCTGAGTACCCAAATCCCGCCACGTTGCATCCAAAGGAGCAAGTCGGTACGCGTACCGGTTGAGTTCGGAATGAATGAAATTAAGGGCAGAAAACCGGAAAGTGAGGCTGTTTTGATCGTGTTTCAGCGAAAGGGTTGGCGCAAACGCCGGTGCCATGAGCATTTTTGGGGAGTTCCCTCCAATCATTATTTTTTGGCCAAACAACAATATATCCGTAAAGGAGGTAGAAGGCGCTACACGGTTTTGAATTTTCAAACTGTCCGGGTGAAATACGACAAGCCCCTCTGTAGTGCCGTATAAAAGCGCCCGATCGGGTCTTTTCCACACAGAAGTCCAGTAAAACAATGGGCTGGGCAACCCATCTGCCGTCGTATAGCGTTGGATGGAATCATTTTGGGGGGATAATTTTGACAACCCATGACTCAGGTGGCTGATGCAGATATGCTCATTTGCATCTTCATTAATACTCATAATTTTATCATCTCCCAAGCCATCACTGCGCATATAGCGTTGAAATACCGGCTGCTCGCCAAAAGTCCATCCGGCAGGCAAGCGATTAAGACCGCCATCCGAACCGATCCAAATATCGCCCTTTTTATTTTCAAAAATAGATAAAATAATATCATTGTTCAAAGAAGCAGCATTGTTTGATTGATGTTTAAAATTTTCAGTGCGTGGATCAAAGCGATTTAGCCCGCCGCCATAGGTACCCATCCAAAGATATCCTGCTCGGTCTTCCAAGGTAAAATAGACCCAATTTCCGCTGATGCTGTTGCTGTCGGAAGGATGATAAGTAAACGTGCGATATTCGTAACCATCGTAACGATTGACTCCGTATTGGGTAGCGATCCAAACAAACCCACGGCTGTCTTTAAAAATATGAAAAATATTATTGTCAGAGAGACCATTGGACACGTTCAGAGGAATTTTTTCCCACTCAGTGGCTATTTGTCCCAACAGGCTCCACGTAATACTACTCAACAGCCATATTAAGCAGCCTCTGTTCAATAATCGGCCATTGACAGTCTTACAAGCCATTGACAATAAAGTAATTAAAGAAATTTAACATAACAATTGTTTTTGTTCAATCACTCATTTAATGAGATTACTTTGTGCAAAGTTACTACATCATATTGATACTGGCATAAAATTAAAAATTTGTTAATAATTTTTAAATCCTCAACCTTTTCGTAGATTATTTGTCCTCTTGGTAGTAAACCGTTATTGGTCAATAGCCGATCCTTAGTTTTGTAACTGTTTGATTATTTGAATTTTGTACAAATTTATAACAGCTTATATTTCAACACAGCTACTTACTAAATATTTCTTACTTTTAGCGCTGACTGTGGGCTGTTTATCTGCCAGTGTGGACAGCTTATATTTTGATACAAACATATCTTGGAAACAAATACACTTTCTCCGGTACAAAGATTGGGGCGCCTGTTGGTGCAATACCGCAAAGAGACTCGCTATATAATTTTATATTCAATAGTAGCTGGTCTTATCAATTTATCGCTGCCATTAGGTATTCAGGCCATCATTGGCCTGATTGCAGGTGGTGCTATTTCTGCCTCTTGGGGGGTACTCGTTTTGTTCGTCTTAGTGGGAGCATTGCTGGCAGGCATCCTCCGATTGATGCAGTTCTCGATCATGGAATTCATTCAAAGACGAATTTTTGCTGATGCTTCTGCCGAATTTGCCAGCCGTTTCCCAAGATTAAACTTAGAGCAGTTGCGGAACGAATACATTCCGGAATTGGCCAATCGTTTTTTTGATACACTCACCCTGCAAAAGGGTTTGCCCAAACTGCTCATTGAAGGCAGCGCTGCCATCCTGCAAATATTATTTTGCCTGTTGCTCCTATCATTTTATCATCCTATTTTTGTTGTTTTTTCGGCTATCCTCTTTTTTGTGCTGTCCATATTATTCTGGATAACTGCTCCGAAAGGGATAGAGACCAGTTTAACGGAATCAAAATATAAGTATAAACTGGCTTATTGGCTGGAAGAATTGGGCAGGGTCATCATCACCTTTAAATTATCTGGTGAGAATAGTTTTCCTTTACACCGCGCTGATAAATTGACGGTTGATTATCTGAATGCACGCGCTAAACATTGGCGTATTCTAACCATCCAACTGGCCAGCGGTATTGTCTTCAGGATATTGGTATTGGGCGGATTTCTCATTATTGGCAGTTTATTGGTGATGGAAAACGAACTGAATCTCGGGCAATTTGTAGCGTCCGAAATTTTGATATTATTTGTGATTGAATCGGTTGAAAAACTCGTATTACTGCATGAAACCGGTTATGATGTACTTACGGCCATTGAAAAGATAGGGCAGGTGTTAGACCTTCCAATTGAGCGGGAAGACGGTATTCGGGTAGAAGAATTTTGTAAAAAAGATGAGCCTTTAGATATTGAAATGCGTAACCTTTCCTATACTTATGGTGACGATGATGAAAAAGTATTGAACGATATAAACCTCAAAATAGGACACGGCGAGCGCGTGGTGGTGACAGGATATGATGCTTCGGGAAAGAGTACGCTTTTACAAATTTTATCGGTACTCAAGCGAGATTTTAAAGGCACCTTACTGTTTAACGGGCTGCCAAAACAAAATTTGCATTTGCGCAGCCTGCGGGAACACATTGGCGACGTATCATCGCAGGAAGACCTTTTTAAAGGAACCATCATTGAAAACATTACTTTAGGAAACACCAATATTCCACTCCATCGCGTGTTAGAGGTTACTGAAGCAATAGGACTGGGAGGTTTTATTAGAAACACTGCCAAGGGATTGGACACAGAACTTTTGCCTGGTGGTAAAAATATCTCCCGAAGCGTCATTTCCAAAATATTAGTGGCAAGGGCTTTAGCAGGAAACCCAAAACTATTGGCTATGGAAGACCCACTTGGAAACCTCACTTTTCAGGATCGTCAGCAAATTGCCCGATATATTACTAATCGAAAACATAGATGGACAATGGTATGCGTTAGTGCCGATGCGCTATTGGCAGCCATGAGTGACCGGATTATCGTCTTAAAGGAAGGATCAATTGTGTTTGATGGCACGTTTGATGATATCCAGAAAACGGAACACTACCGCTATGTATTCAAAAATAATGAAGACCAATAACTACTTATTTTATCAAAAGATGCTCAACATTTCTGAAAACACCTTAACAGATTTAAAAGAAATAACAACATTAAAAAGTCAGCAGTTGATAAAAATGCCTTTGGGACACCTTAGGTTTCGCAATTTTCTATTGATTTTGTTGGTTTTTGGCGTTACTTTTTTGTTATTACCCTGGACACAAACCGTTCGAGGTAGTGGAAAAGTAACCACTTTGCGACCGGAACAGCGACCGCAGGTACTACCGGCTACCATTTCGGGCCGAATCGAAAAGTGGTATGTTATGGAAGGCCAGGCGGTCAGGAAAGGAGATACCATTGTTCATATATCAGAAGTAAAATCCGATTATTTTGATCCAAAATTGGTGGAACGCACCGGAAATCAGGTGACTGCCAAACAGGATGCTATAATAGCCTACGGCGGCAAAATCGGCGCATTAGACAATCAAATAGTGGCCATGAGGCAGGAATTGGAGAGTAAATCGGCGCAAGTGCGCTTGAAAGTGGTGCAAACACGCTTGAAGATAGAAAGTGACAGTATCAAAATTGAACAGGCTAATATTGATCTGCAAATTGCAAAAAGGCAATTTGACCGTACAGACAGCCTGCTGCGAAGGGGCATAAAATCCGTCGCTGAATTGGAGGATAAACGCCTGAAATTGCAGGAAACTCAAACAAAATTGGTGGCGGCACAAAATGAATTTGAAAGCAGCCGAAATGACCTCCAGATATACCGGGCAGAATTGCGATTGATGGCAAATGAACTGGCAAATAAAATAGCAAAAGCACAAAGCGATCAATTCAGTACCCGCTCCGATCAGTTAGAAGCAGATGTGTCCCGCAATAAATTATTGATCGCAAAAGAGAACTACGCCTTGCGTTCAGCATTTTATTATATCCTGGCACCACAAGACGGTTACGTCGTAAAGGCCCTAAAACCCGGCATCGGTGAAATGCTGAAAGAAGGCGAACCAGTGGTGAGTATCCAACCGGCAGTATACCAATTAGCGGTAGAAATGTACGTGCGCCCCATGGATTTGCCTTTGTTAGAAACCGGTCAAACGGTGCGGTTCCTGTTTGATGGCTGGCCTTCCATTTTTTTTAGCGGCTGGCCCGGCGTTTCAGTGGGGACTTTTGCCGGCACAGTGGTTGCATTGGATCGCAATATCAGCTCCAATGGAAAATTTCGCATTTTGGTAGCACCAAAAGACGGAGAACATCCCTGGCCGGACGCACTACAACCAGGTGGTGGTGCCCACGGCATTGCCCTTTTAAAAAACGTTCAGGTTTGGTACGAACTGTGGCGGGTATTGAATGGATTTCCTCCTGATTTATATAAAGATTCAAAGCCCGTGATAAATGATAAATGAATTATGAAGCATACCTATCATAATTAACGAAATCTGTAACTAACAAATTATTATTTAACTGATTTGAGGATTTTAAATATTAAAATTTATTATTTAGTTATTATTTTTTTGTGCTTCACTCATACTCTGGTGCTTGCACAAAATATGGGTGTGTTGGATTGGCCGGAGGTGCAACTGAATATCTTAAAAAATCATCCTTTAGCAGCGAGCGCTAATTTGCTTGATCGAGAAGCAGTAGCGGCGTTGTTTAAGACACGCGGCGGGTTTGACCCCAAAACCTATTCAGAATATGCTTCCAAAGATTTTAAAGGAAAACACTATTACAGCTACGCAGAATCAGGGGTAAAAGTGCCAACCTGGGCGGGTATTGAGGTAAAAGGTAGTTACAGCACCGCAAGGGGCAATTTCCTGAACGAAGAACGGAGTATTCCTGCAAATGGACAAGTCGCTCTGGGTATTAATTGGGCACTTGGGCAAGGTCTCCTGATAGATGAACGCCGGGCCAATCTGCGCGGAGCAAAAATTGGCATCGAACAAAATGCCGCCGAACGGGATGGTATCCTGAATGAATTAGTGTATGAAGGTGCCAAAGCATACTGGAACTGGACTCTCTATGAAAATCAATTGACCGTCGTTCGGGAAGCCCTGCGCCAGGCGGCGCTACGGTCAGATGCCATTTTGGAAAGCTATCTGCAAGGCGATAAACCAGCCATTGACACCTTAGAGGCATTTATTCAGTTGCAAAACCGGCAATTAGATCAAAATTTTGCGCTGGCAGATGCCCAAAACGCAAAGATAGCCTTACAATATTTCTACTGGACAGATCAACAAACACCGATAGACACCCTATCTATGGGGAAAGCACCAGCCTTAAATTTGGGTACCTATACCGATCAATCGAATGTAGACGATATTGTAGCCAATGCCATGCGCACACACCCCGATCTGCGTTATCTGAACGCTTCACTACAAATACTGGGGATAGAGCGAAAATTAAAAGTAGAGAACCGCAAACCTATTTTCGATGTAAATTACAATATTTTAGGCAGCGGGTGGTCATTTTTTCCGTCACAAGGGGTATCTGGCCCGGGTATTTTGTCGAATGACATCAAATGGGGCATTGACTTTAGTTATCCGATCCTCAACCGAAAGGCAAGAGGGGATGTCCAGTTAGCGGATATAAAAATAGACAAAACCAACTTGAAAGTGATGGAAAAACGGCAGTCCATAGAAAATAAAATACGCCAATACTGCAATGAATTGAGGATATTGTCGCAACAGGTGACCACCTACCGCGATATGGTGAACAATTACAAACTACTATTGGATGCCGAAAATACCAGATTCTTTCTTGGAGAGAGTTCCATTTTTCTCATTAATACCCGCGAACAAAAGTGGTTGGAAGCACAGGTGAAATACCTGAAACTGCTGTATGAATACCGTAAAACGGAGGCTACCCTGCTGTGGGTTGCCGGTACAAGATAAAGGATGAGGAACGGTGTCAAAATAAAGTATCAATCTTATCTGATTCCTTTTCTCTCAAATTGCCCATCTTTTTGCTTAAATAGCCCCACTATTAGCGCAGAGATAGTTATTTGAGCAAAAATTAATTTACCTAATTTTGTACTTTATCCTGACACCGTTCCTGATTGACTGCTAAGTGAAACGTTTTTAATAATCTCACCCATTTTGATCGAAATTTTACCTGCAAATGGGCGAGATTATTAAATTTTCTTTACTAATGGCACCTAAAATAATCAAACGGCTCCAAACAATTTTTGCAACGAAACAGTGATTTGCAGGCAGTTGAGCCAAATTCACTCAATTGTTCTGTATTCTTGTCGCCACAATGCGGACAGGCAGCAGTGGGAGGTGCCTCAAACAGCAGTCGTTCCGTCCGGGCTTTCTGGTGGGGCGGTGCTATCCCGTATTCCCGCAGTTTTTGCCGACCCGCCTCCGTCATCCAGTCTGTGGTCCAGGCAGGTTGCAGGATGGTGCGTACCTGCGCATCGGCAAAACCCAATCCCTGCACTGCCGCCAAAATGCTCCATTCTATGACCCTCATGGCCGGACAACCCGAATAGGTAGGCGTAATGAGTACCTCCAATCGGCCTTCCGAATCAACTTGCACCGCCCGAACAATACCCAGATCGATTACAGATAATACCGGAATTTCCGGGTCATTTACGGTGTCTAAAACATCCCAAATGCGCGTAGTATCCACCGCTGCTGCCCTGCGCAGTCGGTCATTAATCGCACGCCCCAATCCTGCTTCCGGTAAAGGTTCGGCTAAGATCAGGTCAATGTCAGGGTCTGCATCCAAGGCTCTCAGGGCAGCAAATAATCGCTGAGCGGCAACTGAAAAATCAGCCTGCTCCGACAAATTTTCAATACGGGCTACGGGCTGTACAACTGACTGATTTCCAAAGGTTAGTAATGCCACTCTTTTGCCCGAAAAAGAAGGGAGCAGTTGCGAAATATCACCAAGATACAATCGTTTTCGGGGGGCATAATGGGAGGCCAGCATCCCCGGCGCCGCCGGATTGCTGCTTTGATCGGGCGCCATCCTGATTGGCCCGCAAACGGCCTCTAAGGTTTCTAATGACAATCCGCCAAAGCGATATACTACGGGGCAGTCCTCCTCATCAAAACCGATGATCGTGCTTTCCACACCCACCTGACAGGGTCCTCCGTCTAAAATGTAGGGAATTTTATCTCCCAATTGCGCCACCACGTGTTCTACAGTAGTCGGGCTGATATACCCAAACGGGTTGGCACTGGGGGCAGCCAACGGAAATGGGATGGCGTTCAGCAGCGCCAGGGTCAATGGATGTGCCGGCACTCTCAGACCTACCCGTGGGAGGCCGGAAGTAACCAAATCGGGTATAATATCGCGCTTGGGTAACAAAAGTGTCAGCGGGCCGGGCCAAAACGCCTCCATAAGTCGCTGCGCAACCAACGGAATATAGGCCGCATATTGAACGGCAGCGGTAGCATTCGGAATATGAACGATCAGCGGATCGAAAGCAGGACGATCTTTGACGCTGAATATTTTGGCGACCGCAGCCCCATCTAAAGCATTAGCAGCCAAGCCATAGACGGTCTCCGTAGGAATGCCCACACATTGCCCGGCGGCTAACCAAGTGGCAGCAGTAGCAATGTCGGTGCCGATAGATATTGATGAATGATGCGTAATAAATGATGAATTTTTCAAACCGTTATCCGTTAAAGCCGCCAAATAAGTGCCAAACCGATATTAGTTAATATTATTATATTTATATATTTAATTGATAATCAATCTAATATTTCAATATCATAATAGCGATCAATATCGCGCTAGTACTTAGTCCACACTCAAGCGAAAAAATCACGTAAAGATACGACTAAAAAGGCAAACCCCACAAACAAACAGCGCTACTTTGGGTACTTGCCCCAAAATAGCGCTGTTATGCGTTTTTTCCTGTACCGTGCGCGCCTACTTCACAATCACCACATTCTTTCCAACAATATATTTACCATTGGAAATATGGACGAGGTAGCTACCGGGAATAAAGTTTGCAACATTGATTTTTGCCACGTCCTGAATATTCAGGTTTTGCGACAATACCTGTTGTCCGGCATTGTTAAAAATCAATACTTGGACATCGCCTCGCAGGCTTTCGTTGTTAATCTGAATGTTCAATTCCTCTTTAACCGGATTGGGTGCAATAGTAATGCTGTTTGATTGAAGCAAATCCAGTGTAGAAGAAGAAGGATCGCCAAAAGCATAATCGCCGCTGGCAGAATTTAAAGTCACGCGATAGGTACCACCTGTGATCGGAATGTTTGGGCCATTTTGTGTGCCAGTACCAGCGGGCCATTGTGCGAGCCCCCAGTTGACGGCCCAAGCATCGGCAGCACGGAATTTACCTTCGCCGGTGGTCAAAGCAATAGAATTGATGAACCATAAGGATTCGTCAACGGCATCTTTGGTCATGTCTACGTCTACATCCCAGTTAGCATTGGGCGTAGCGGGGCCGATGAGGCCGATGGTGCTGAAAACAACCAATTGTTCAAAGTTATACTCACCAGTGGTAGAATTGAACGATATCCTGTACTCACCAGCCGTTATGGGGATGTTAGCACCATCTAATGTAGCCACTCCGGTCGGGAAATCGCCCGCACCCCAGTTGATATCCCACTTGTTATCTGCTCGAAACTTGGCTTCGCCTGTTTTCAAAATCAGGCGGCCTTTCCATGCTGACTTATCGCTGGCATCCTGGGTCAAATCAGTATCATTATCCCAGCCACCAGGCGTAGCATCACCGATGATACCGACTGACGTGTAGTTACCAATGGCCAAAAATTTGTACTCCAGTGTTTTGGTATTAAAAGAAATCTGATATTCACCCGCTGTTGGAATTTTGATATTCTTGCCACCGGCAATGCCAATACCAACCGGGAAAAGGGTATCACCCCAGCTCAGCGCCCAGGCATCGTTGGCACGGAATTTTGCTTCACCTACCGTCAGGGTCAGATTGGCTTTCCAAAGATCGGGGTTGCCGCCGTCTCTTGTCAGGTCAGTATCGGTATCCCAACCGCCGGGAGTAGCATTACCAATAATGCCGATGGTGCGAAATTCCACGATTTCTTCAAATTTATAAGCAGCCGTAGATTTGTTAAAAGTGATTTTGTAACGGCCAGCGGGTGTCACCGGAATATTATCTCCTCCTAGTTTGCCCGTACCGGTCGGGAAGGCTTTATCACCCCAATTGACGGCCCAGGCATCATTCTGGCGGAATTTTGCATCACCTGCCTTTAAGCGAAGTGTCAGAGAATATTCATTGGAGTCGAGTTTGCTTTGGGCCATATTGACATCTGAATCCCAACCTTTAGGCGCAGCAGAGCCGAGGACACCAATGTCTGATTTTATCGAAAACTCGTAAGCACCAGTCTTGGAGTTGAGGTTAACGGTGTATTCACCAGGTTCCGTAATCGGAATATCCGGCCCGCCCTGCGTGCCAATACCGAAAGGGAACTCGGTATCACCCCAGTTAACTTCCCATTTATCATCCTGGCGAAATTTTGCCGCTCCGGGAATGAGGTTGATTTTTAGCGACCAAAGGTGGGCACTGTCCGGGTTTTGTACCATGTCAGTATCAGCATCCCAGCCCGTTGGTGTAGAGGAACCGATTAAGCCGACGGAAATAGTCTGACCAAATCCTGTGTACATCAAAGCACAAAACAGGAATGAAAAAAGTAGTCGAGTTTGCATTTTATTGCGAATTAAAAGTTAAAAGTATGAAAAATAAAACAGGTTGAAGAGGAATGAATTAAGTAGTAACTAAATGGCTGCATGGGCAAAAGGTAAGGACATGCAGCCATTTAGTTATGTCTCACTTAATAGCCGGGATTTTGCTGTAAATTTGTATTAGCCCCCAAGTCATCGGAAGGAATGGGGAAAATATTGCGGAATTTTGCCGTAGCAACGCCTTCTTTTACGCCACCTTTCCAAGCCCATTTGTAAGGCCCGTCCGTAAACTGGCCAAACCGAACCAAATCCGTGCGGCGGTGGCACTCCCAATAGAGTTCGCGGGCGCGCTCATCCAAAATAGTCTCCAGTGTGAGGGTGGCTGCGGTGAAATTGCCGGCCTTTCCCGTGTAAGCCCTTTCCCGTACTACGTTTATATAATTGGCTGCCTTTTGTTTGTCGCCACCAGCAGCACCGCGAAAAACGGCTTCTCCGGCCATCAGATAGACATCTGCTAAGCGGAACATGGGAAAATCGGTGTCCGGGAAATCCGTATCAGAGCCAGGTTTACCATCGGAGGTAATATTTTTGAACTTATTGACCGCATATCCTTCCGGGAACATGACCAAATCATTAATTTCCTTCTCCTGGCCATCGGTATAAAATTTGCCGCGACGGTCGAAACTGGTATTCAGTATCTGATAAGTATAATCAGGTTTGTCCAAATCCAACAATATTTTGAAACTGCCGGACTGCACCCTGATGCCATCGCCCCCGGTTTCCAGGAGCGCATCGGCACCAGTGTCGCCATACGTCACCACATCGCTTTTATTCACCCGAAACTTAAAGATTCCTTCCGAAAGTGGCGTGGCAGCCACCATGGTTTTGCTCGCAGTGTCCCATTGCATTGCAATATCTACGCCGCCGGTAGCCGTACCAAACAAGGTGATATCCCGTTTTTCCATCACATATTTTTTGTCATTCAGGTTGACACGGATATAATAGAAACCAGCCTTGGCTACTACAATCTTTGCGCCACCCGTTTCCAAGGTTCCGTCTGCGCCATTGTCGCCAAACTTAGGAGCACTATTAGATGATATTTGGGTGAAAAATATTTCCGTATTGTTATCCGGGAAATATTTATAACCCTCATAAATTTTATTGTTGGATACAGAGGCCAATGAATTGTCCGTCTTAGTGGCATCAAAGCCCTGATGCGAACCGGGTACATATAATTTGGGGTAACTAACCGTTTTACCGGGATTAAAATCCACCAGTACCCCCGTCAGATCGACAGGAAACTTATCAACCAATTGTGGTGTAGTACGGGTTCCGCCCCAGCCACTCGCTACACCCGACTCGGTGGGATTCATCGTGCCACCGATGCCAGCGCGGATGATGAATGTCATACCGCCCCAGGTGCGTGTGCGCACGCCATCGAACCTTACGGGAAAAATGATTTCTTTGGATTTGTCATTATCCGCCAAAAACAGATTTTGATAAACTGGTTCCAAAGAATACCCCGCCGCTATTATTTTGTCACAATTAGCCAGGCACTCGTCGTATTTCCTTTGATTGACATATACTTCTGCATTCAGATACAATTTGGCTAATACCATCCAGGCTGCGGCCTTGCTGGCGCGGCCAAAGGGCGCGGATACAGGTGCCAACAGATCACCATCTATTGCTTTTAATTCAGATTCTATATACGCAAAGAGGTCCTGTGCATTCGTTTGGGGCGGCACAAATGCCCCTACCACATCCTTCTCTGTGGCAAAAGGCGGATTGCGGAACAAATCTAAGGCGTGCCAATAGCTGAGTGCACGCAAAAAACGCGCTTCTGCCCGGTATGCTTTAATTTCATTGCGGAGCGTGTTGTCCACGTTTCTTGCATTGAGTTTTTCGTCGGTTGTTTCCCGGATAAATTCATTTACAATGGATATTTGATAAAATATCCGGCTGTAAAAGGCATACGTAAAGCGGTCGGCAGAGGTCCAGGTTTGTCCATGAAAATCTTTGATAGTCTGGTCATTCCAACCGATCACTGCCTCATCGGTGGTCAACTCCTGATGGTACCAATAGCCGCGCAGGTACTGCCCGAAGCCTTCATCAATGCCAGATATGTCCGATTTTCCGGCTGGCCCCTGCTGGCCCGACACGGCATAACCAGCGTATAACTTAGCCAGCACCTGCTGGTAGGAAGCAGCGTCTTTATACACGTTGGCAGATGTGACGATATCGGGATCTAATGGCACCGTATCCAAATCTTTGAAGCAGCCAGTGGCCAAAAGAAGCAAGGCAAATACGCTAAATATTTTTATTTTAAAATGTGTCATAGCGACAAGAATTTAAATGTTAAGTACTTTTGTTTAGAAATTGGCGCTAAAACCCAGCAAATAGGTGCGCGGGCGCGGATATACATTATTGTCTATACCATTGCCAATTTCGGGGTCAAGGCCATTGTATTGGGTGAATACTGCCGGGTTTTGCACGGTGGCATACAAGCGGAGTGGCACTTTTTTTATTAGTTTACCAAAATAATAACCCGCTGTAATGTGGTCGAAGCGAAAGAAGGTAGCATTTGTTACAAAATGATCGCTAAACGTCAATTTACCCTGATCTACTACATTTAAGTCCACCGCTGAGCGATTTACATTGGATAAATAATTGGCGGAGTTGTAGAGGCGATTCAAATAGCCCATATCGGTTTGAACGTTATTATAGACATAGTTTCCGATAAAAGAACGCGCACCAAAGGAAAAATCAAAGTTTCCGATATTCAGGTTGCTCGTGAATCCCAAAGAATACAAAGGAGCAGGATTTTTATAGCGGTATTTATCATTTTTATCGTCAATTTTACCATCTCCATTGAGGTCTTCAAATTGTCCTTCTAACAATTTACCCGTTTCATCGTATTTCTGTTGGTAAACATAAAAGGAGCTGGGGAAATAGCCCACACTGTGTATCTGGATATTACTGCCTACGCCCCCTGCGATACCTCCGGTTAATTCACCTGCATAGGCGGGATCCTTGCTGCTCGTCAGTTTTGTGATTTTAGAATTGTTGTAGGCGAAATTGGTACTCACCTCCCATTTAATTTTCTCCTGATAAATCGGCGCAAAATTGAAGCTTAGCTCTACGCCCTTTGTTTCCATATCACCTATGTTATCCGTCACATAATTGGTCAGGTTGGAACCCGCCGGAACCGGAATAAAGTTTAGCAGATCTTTGGTATTGCGCTGATAGACATCTAAGGAACCGGAAAGGCGATTTTTAACGATATCAAAATCTAAGCCAGCGTTGTAGGTGGCCGTTTCTTCCCATTTAATGTCTTTTACGTATCCGTTAGGGCGGTTCGTGAGAATGTATGCATCGCCAAACTGATACTGGGCATTAATCTGTCCCAGTTCGTAGCGCGGCAAATAAGCATAGCGATCTCCGATATCCTGTTGGCCGGTAACCCCCCAGCTGGTGCGCAGTTTCAGGTTGCTAAAATAGGTTCGGTCACGGTCAATCAATTTAACGGCAAATGCAGCAGCCGGGAAATAACCGACCCGATAGTCGGGTGCAAAACGGGAGGTGGCATCGCGGCGCAAAGAAAAGGTAAATAAATAGCGCTCGGAGAAGGTATAATTCAGGCGAGTATACAAAGAAATCAAATACAAATCGTCTGCGCCAAAGTCTTCATTCGTCTTTTCAGGCGACCCGGCGGTGTTGCTGTTTTGTGCGTAAGATGAAAAAACAAATTTCTGCCACGAATATCCTCCCATCAAGTCAATATCATGGATGCCAAATGATTTCTTATAATTGGCGTAAGTTTCTAATACCGTATTGGTTTTAGTTTGCTCATACTGGTTGTTGGCTCCTCCGCCATTGATGGGATCAAAAGCAAAAGCGGCGGTGTTTGGCACTGTAGTGGTTCCTTCTCCATGCGAGTAGTCTCTGCCTACGCTTAAATTCAGGCGCAATTCGGGCAGGGATTTAAGGCGGTAATCCACCGTAGCATTGGTAATCAACTGTTTAACCGTAGAATTATCGTCTCTCAATTCTAACAGGGCTACCGGATTGGCGGGTGCCAGGCCGTTCGGGTTGCCGTTAGGAATCGTCCAGGTGGTGTATCCGGCGTATTTGCTGGCGGGGTCACGCACTGGTTTGGTGGGGTCAAAACTCAAAGCAGACCCGATAGCCCCCCGGTCGGCAAAGTGGTTGTCGGAGAGCATCCCTTTCAGGTGAAAGTTAAATTGCAGGCGATTGCCCAAAAAACTAGGGTTAAGGTTAATAGCAGTGCTGTAACGTTTAAAATTATCGGTTTTGATCAAGCCGTCTTTATTGGTAAAGCCCAATGAAACGCGATAAGGCACGGAGCCGATACCACCAGACACATTCAGGTTGTGATCCTGACCGACTGCCGACTGATAAATTTCGTCCTGCCAGTCAGTACTTTCGGTACCCAACAAATCCTGCGGATCCGGGCGATCCGGTCGCAGTGCAGGGTATCGCTCTTTTATAACAGCCCTAAATTCATCGGCGTTCAGTATGTCAACGCGGTTAAAAGTTTCGCCCACAGAGACGTTGCCATTGTAACCAATATTTATTTTTTTGCCCAATTTACCTTTTTTGGTCGTAATAATAATGACACCACCCGAAGCGCGGTTGCCATAAATGGCCGCTGCGGAAGCGTCTTTTAACACGGTAAAAGTTTCGATGTCATTGGGGTTGATGATGTTCAACGGGTTGCGATTGCCCGCTATGCCGCCATTATCTAAAGGCACCCCGTCTATTACAATCAGGGGGTCGCTGGAAGCGGAAAGAGACGATTCTCCGCGAATACGAATTTTGGAACCGCCGCCTGGCGAGCCATCGGTAGAAATAACGACCCCGGCTATTTTACCGGCCAATAACTCTTGCGGGCCGGTGATGGCACCTCTATTGAAGTTGGCCGTAGAAACCGATTGCACCAATCCGGTGGCATCTTCGCGTTTTACTGTACCATAGCCGATAATGAGTGTTTCCGAGAGCAGGGTGCCGGGTGACAACTTCACTTCCATCACATTGGAGGAAGCGCCTAATGGCAAGATTTGTTCAGCGTACCCGGTATAGGCAAACCGAATTTCCGTTACCCCGGCGGGTAGATTCAACCGAAAACTGCCATCAATCCCAGTCACAGCCCCAATAGCCGTACCAACCGCCTGCACGGTGGCGCCGATCAGGTCTTCGCCCGTTTCGGAGTCGGTTACTTTGCCCGTGACAGTACGTTGCCCAAACAGAAAAGCAGGTAATATCAAAAGAGAAAGCGTAAAATAAATGGTGTTCAATAATTTCATACAATAAAGTTTGATTAGGTAAAAACGTAGTACCGAAATTTAGAACAAAATTTTATTTCCCCTGATAACAAACGATATTATTTGCTGTTGTTTGCAGAAGGAAGTCATTTGTTCCAAATCGGCCATCTTAATGCTTCAAGGTTCAAAGATATTCAGAATACAGGCCACGTACCAGCAAAAAAAATGGAATATAGATTTTTATGGTCTTTTTTTTTTTTATTTATTTGATAATGAATAATTTATGCTATTATTTTAAGTATAAAAATATAGAGTATTTTTAGCCTGTTCAAGAAATTTCAATTCATTGCACGGATAGGTAAGGCCGTATTTGATCTGTTTAGGCTGCTACCGCCGATATAATCATAACGGCTTCATCAAATCCCTCTGCCGATAAAAAAGAGCGATTTCTTACCTTGGTTTTATACGTATAAATCGTGTTAACGGAATAATGTAAGGCTCTTGCTATGACTTCATTATTGGTAATGCCCAATCGCAAAAGTGCGAAAATACGCAGTTCAGTAGTCAATAATTGATTTTTTTCTAGTAAAATCCGGTCTTTTTCTTCAAAAAGTAAATTGAATTGCTCCACAAATCCGGGGAAGACATCCAAAAAAGAACGATCAAAATCGCGGAGTAATTTCTTGTATTCATTGGAAGAGTTAAACTGATCCAAATAAAATTTTGCATCGCTGGCATCACCGGCCTCTATACCTTTTTTTGCCTGCTTAATCACCCCTCCAACCTTGTCTATCAGTTTGGTATTGGACTGAAAAAAATATCCAATGTATTTTTCTTTAATATGATCCGATTCACTGAGCGCTTTTGCAAACCGTTCCAACTGTTGATAGGAATCTGAAATAGCCACCTCTTTTTTTTTCAGAATATTGTTTTGTTTCAGAATCATCACAATTAATCCGGTACACAGGAGCAGGAGCAACCCCAGGATCACCAAAAAGGCGATCAGGTTATTTCTTTTTTCCTTATACAGGGTCAATTGTCGGGCATTGATAATGGGCAATACTTTGATAATCTGCATTTTTCGCAACCTGGCACCGAAAAAATTGGCATCTTCCAGCGCCAAGTTGATAAAATGATTGGCTCGTTCGTAGTCGTTATGCTCAAACAGGTAAGCCGCTACCCGGGCCAATGCAGTGCTTTCTTTCACACAGGAACGTTCGTCGGCGATGGCACCTAAGATCAGATATTTCAGGGCATCATCCTGGAGCCCCATTTGACTAAAGACGGTACTGGCACTGGTGGCTTCTATGGCCAGCTGGCGAGTGGATAGTGCGGGGTTTTTCAGTAGATTTTGGTAGATGGCTACCCCTTCCGCGTAGTTTTCCCGTCCAAGTGCCCGCAAGCCGGTCAGAGAAAGAAAATAAGCAGTATCGAATCGTGCATAAAAAATGGCAGAATCAAGGGAGGTCATTCCCTGTTTTTTGTACAAAATCTGATAATAATGGTCTGAACAGTAATCCGCCAAGTCCAAATATCCCCTTGCCTGCGTATGGTAAAAAAGTGATTTGGTTGGAATGGATAAACCTTCTACCCGTATGTGTTTCAAACTATCCAATGCCTCCCGGAATATACCCGCTGAAAGCAAAATAAATGCCTGTTTGATGGTCGCTTTTGCCTTTTTTTCACGATCGCCGCTTTGGCGGGCCATTTGCAACAATTTTCCTACCGCTACCGAGGCTGAATCAAAGGAAAATGATTGATAAAGGGTGCATAAGTCATATTGCTGATTAAACAGCGAATCGGGGTGCTGCGTTTGTTTCATTTTTTCCTGCAACAACAAAAACTGGGCTTTTTTGGCCGCTAAAATTCGGGGACGATGCAGTATTTCTTTTTCAAGAACTCGCAGCAAAGAATCGTTATTCCCGCGAATACCGCAGGGGAAAAGAAAAAAAACGAGTACTAAAACTCCAAATGTCCGCCACATTTTGTTGTCCAAAGATTAAAAAATATCCACCACAAAAGTAGTGTTTTTTCATCTTCCAACATTACCTTTTTCATTTGGTTCACAAAAATAGCGGAGAATGCTATGGGCGAGCTGTTCATCAAGTATTTCATGACCGCCAGCTCCAAACCACCACATCCCAGATTTCGCCATTGAGCGCATCCTGATAGGTGTAAGCCGTCTCAAAGCCCACCCGCCGATGCGCCGCGATGGAACGTTGGTTGCGGTGCGATATTTCCGTCACCGCCAGTTCGTATGAAGTCTCTAAGCGTTCCCGATAAGCCCCGTACATCCTGTCAAACAGACCCTGGCCCCGATACCCGTCGGCCACACAAACTTGGCCCACCACGATATAGTTAAAATCGTTTAAAAACCGTCCGCGCCACGGAATTTGTTTAAAAACTTCAAACATCGGCACCAAAATCGGCACCGCAGCCCCCATGTCGCGGGTCATGGCAAGGCAATAACCCACCACCTCCTCCTCCGCTTTGATCAGCGTGGAAGGTTCCGCGTCATTTAATTGTCGCAGCATCAAAAAATCGTGCTCCACCGTCACAAAACCCTGTTGTTCAAAGGTTTCCGGGGTAATATTTTTTGCAAGATTCTTCCGTTGCAAACGCAAAATCTGACGGACATCTTCATCGGAGGAGACAGCGGGAAAAGAGATCATAAATTAGGGATTGGTTATGGTGAATTAATTACTTCTCATTCGCTGTATTTCAACAAAAACTCCGGGTTAATCACCTTAAAAGAAACCCGATCTCCGTTCAGCACCTGCTCCCATAGGGGTCTGATGACGATACCTTCTGCCCAAACTTCCGGGGTAAGCACAGAACGACGGGTTGCAATGGTCACTAAGGCCGGAATGTCGTTGAGGAGGGCAAAATGTTCGTCCAACACGGGTACCATGGGCAATTCTAAAAGTTCGAGGGTATTTTTCAGGTCTGAAAAATCGAGATACCGGTACTCGTTGATGTTGAAAAGGTTGAAAAAACGGACGGTTTGACCGCGCAGGCGCAGTTTATTGCCGTTTACCCCCTCTCCGATGATTTCTCCCTGCAAGGCAAAATTGCCGCCGAGGCTGCGCAGTTTGCCCTCTAAATCCAGCGCTCGCGCCACCTTCCAAAGTGTATTGGTCTCTTCTTCCAAGAGTTCTAAGTTGCGGCTGCACACGCCAAACTGGTCGTTGTTGAAGTAATAAGTGACCGAGGAGCCGTCCACTTTTTCTGCAATGTAGCAGGGAGTGCCAAGTAAGGTATCCAAAAGGGGCTGCAAGACCTGCACCCGGGTTTCGTCGGTTTTTGGCATAAACCCCGGGAAACCGCCTTTTATTTTTCCGGCTAAGGCCGCAGGAATGGGCATTTCCCATTGGGTCACGCCCAATATTTCGGTCACATCGGCATCTTCTATAATGGGCGTTCCCGTCGGCAGGATGCTGAGCGGGAAGCAGATGCCCTGAGATATCTGCCCCCGTAAGCGTGCCGTTTTGATGCGCATCCCGCGTGGTTTCAGGAATTCAAATTCGGGTTTTTCCGGCAAAATACTGTCAATTTCGCAATAAACACCGTAATCACCCACCCGAAATTCTCCTTTTTTGACGACCAATTGCCAGCCCAATACTAAAGCGGTCTCAATAGCATCGGCACCTTCAATGGGTGCCAAGGCGCGTATTTTTTGAATGGATGCCAATTTTCGCATTGATAATAGTGATAATGAGTCGTACTGTATTAAAAAGGAAAAACAAGGAATTCGGGCTGAAAGTTCCGAGGTTTTGAAGAACAGATAATCAGCGCAAACGGGATCAGCGCTCGTTTAAAATAGCAGTGAAGTTATCAATTACGCTCGTTTTCCACGTTGCTCAGCCGCTGACGAATGGTTTCTATGTTGCGACGTTGATTTTCCATATCTATCACCGTTGTTTCCTGTGTTTTTTCATTTGTCACAATATCTTCTTCTGCTTTCCTGATTTTGGTATTGTAATCATCTATGTCTTTTCTCAACTTTTCACTTTCTTTCGTCAATTTTTTTTGTTTCGATTCCATATCTTTGAGGCGGTCTTCCTCGGCAGCGATTTCCTTTTGTATGACGGCTCTGCGAATGTCAAAATACAGGGTTTTTAAAGACCGGGACACTTCTTCGGTACGCCCTGAATTGTCGCGACGATTCAGGAAGTAGGAACCCGCATCAAACCAGATGGTGAGGGCTACGCCGTTACCCGTTTTCTCTACGGTAGAATAAATGGAAAAAGGGTCATTGCCCATCATGGATGATTTAAGCGCGGAAGCGGCCAATTCTCCCGATTTTTTGTCTTTTTTCAACTTAGCACCGTAAGTTTTTTTGGCAAAATCTTTCCATTGGTTTTCTACTAAGCCCGCATCGGTGTTCAGAAATTCCATTCTGAAAGAGGGCCGCGAACCAAAGGACATACTGCGGTCGCTTTCATAAACGGGGTTGGATTGTGCCTGCACGGAAGCGGTAGCAAAAAGGCAAAAAATGAGGGGAAAAATCAATTTAATTTGCATAAAACTGTGTTTTAGTATATTAAAAAATGATAAAAAATTGTGTAGTAAGCTAGATATTTGCCACATCCTAAGGAACCCAAGTGTTATTATTTCGATTTTTTGGGACAAGCAGTGAAAATCACTGTGTAATTATCCCGGATTTTCGGGGCAAGCAGGGTCAAAAAACTTATAAAACAAGGGCAAATAGCTGTATTAAAACGAAAAAAATATTTTTTGGTCACAAATATACTGGTAATTCCAGATTTACAAAGATATTCGCCCCACAATGGAAAATTCAACTACTCGCGGCATATCGCTGCGTTCTGCTACCTTTATCGTTTTCGGGGGTATGATTGGCTCCGGCATCTTCATTGTCAGCGCCGATATGGCGCGGCTATTGGGCAGCCCGTTCTTATTATTATTGGCCTGGGTGATTACCGGGGTGATGTCCTTAGCGGCGGCACTTTCTTACGGGGAACTGGCGGCCATGTTCCCCAAATCGGGCGGTCAATATCAATACTTAAAAGAATCCTACGGCCAATTGACGGCTTTTTTGTTTGGCTGGGCTATGTTTGCGGTGATTCAGTCGGGTACAATTGCCGCCGTTGCGGTGGCATTTGGTAAGTTTACGGGAGTGTTGATTCCTTTTTTCAGGGAAGATCATATTTTGGCCGATTTGGGTTTTGTGCGCATTTCTGCTGCCCAACTGTTGGCCATCGCCTCGTTAGTGGTGCTCACTTGGATCAATGAACGAGGGCTGCAATCGGGGGTGATGCTGCAAAATGTGTTGACGACCATCAAGATTGGTCTGCTGGCTTTATTAATTATATTGGGTATTTTTATTTTTAATAATAGTGATGTCATCGCTCAAAACTTTGGTCATTTCTTTGAGCAGCAGAAAGGTGGCCCCATCGGGTTTGCCGCTGTTTCATCGGCCATTGGAGCCGCTATGGTGGGGTCTTTATTCTCCAGTGATTCGTGGAATAATGTTACTTTTATTGCCGGAGACATCGAAAATCCGCGCAAAAATGTGCCACGTAGTTTGTTTTTTGGTGTATTGGGGGTAACGATCCTGTTTATTTTGACCAATGTTGCCTATCTTTGTGTGTTGCCGCTGTGGGGAGATGCTGCTGGCACCGATGTGTTGCAAAGGGGCATTCAGCACGCTTCGCAGGATCGGGTAGGTACTGCTGCCCTGACGGCCATGCTGGGTGCTGCGGGTGCTGCGGTGATGGCTGTGATGATTATGATTTCCGCTTTTGGCTGCGATAATGGCCTCATTCTGTCGGGTGCGCGGCTTTACAAAGCGATGGCTGATGATGGTATATTTTTCAAAAAGATGAGTAAAACAGACGGCAATAATGTACCGGTTTTTGCCCTTCGTATGCAGTTACTTTGGTGTATATTGCTTTGTTTGTCCGGTAAATACGGCGATCTGTTAGATTATGTGATGTTCATCGTGGTTATTTTTTATATCCTGACCATCGCCGGCATCATCATTCTGCGCAAAAAAAGGCCGGAAATAGAAAGGCCCTACAAGGCTTTTGGCTACCCTTTTGTGCCTTTATTGTACATTGTTTGTGCCGCATTTTTTGTTATCAACCTATTATACGTCAAACCCCAGTTCACTATCCCTGGTTTGGTCATTCTCGGCTTGGGTATTCCGGTTTATTTTTGGTTGAAAGGGCGAGATCCGCTTGATCTGTAAATTAATTGAGTGCTTGACACATTTGGGGAACCACAATATATTAAAAGGGAAAAGTTTCACAAAACTTGTCAACCACCCTCAATTCATGTTTCCCTATATTTCATATTGCTTTCCCCCAAATATGCCAAGCACTCAATTCATTTACGGGGTTGGAGAGGTAAGGAGTTTTAGACGTTGGACAATCATGTAATCATCAATCGTCAATTGAAATTTTTAATTTCAGAATCAATCAGCCCTGCTTGTGGCGGGACAAGTCCTGCCGCCACCTTGCCCAACCGGTGTTATGGGCTGGGTTTCTCATTGCTTCCTGATGTTTGATTACTATTTTGCTACCATTTGGCGCTTTTTGAAAGAAATGCGCTTTGGTTTGGGTTTGAGTGCCAAACTTTATTGATATTTGCACTAATTTCAGTTGCCCATTACAAAATATACCTATTTTTGATATGATTGAAGATAATAAACGCTTTACGGACAGGAAATGAACCGCAAGACCTACAACCTGGCCCGTATGAATATGATTTTGCACGGGGTGCATTACCGCAAGTTTGACATCAAGCAAGAGGACAACGATATTCTCTTTATGGATGCTTCGCAGCATTTTGAAAAGGTGAAAACGCAAAATATACTGCGGGGGTCGAATATTGATACCATCATAGACGCTTTTAGAAATCGAAAAGAACTCGATAAATACAGTAAACGAGCAAGCCTTCAACTGATTGCCGAAAATGACTACAACCTCAATATTCCGCGCTACGTGGATACGTTTGAAGCCGAAGACAGCATTGCCGTCAACGCCATTGCCCAACAGATCAAGGATTTGGATGCCGGTTTGGCAGAAACCGATCGTACCATAGCAGCCTTTTGTCGGGAACTAAACATCGAAACACCATTTTAAAAATTAAAAATGATGGATAATACCGAAATCATTATATATCAAACCGAAGATGGCTTAACCAAAATCCAAACCCGTTTGGAAAATGAAACTGTTTGGCTCACACAGGCTCAAATGAGTGAATTGTTTGGAAAAAGCAGGGTGACAATTACCGAACATATAGGAAATATTTTCAAAGAAGGCGAATTGGAAGAAAATTCAGTATGTCGGAAATTCCGACTTACTGCCGCCGATGGTAAAGAATACGATACTACATTTTACAACCTCGATGTCGTTATTTCAGTTGGTTATCGGGTAAAAAGTCATCAAGGCACAAAATTTCGGCAATGGGCTACCGCAAGGCTTCGGGAATACATCGTCAAAGGTTTTACCATGAACGATGAACTACTCAAACAAGCGGGTGGGGGCAATTATTTTGACGAACTTTTAGCCCGTATTCGGGATATTCGTTCTTCCGAAAAAGTGTTTTGGCGTAAGGTGTTGGATATTTATGCCACCAGTATTGATTATGACCCAAAGCAAGAGCTGTCTTTACTTTTTTTTCAAACCATACAAAACAAAATGCACTGGGCGGCGCACGGACACACCGCCGCCGAAGTGACATACCTACGGGTAGATGCCAACAAACCCAATTTAGGACTGACGGCCATGAAAGGCCATAAACCCACCAAACAAGAGACCGAAATAGCAAAAAACTACCTCAATGAAGATGAATTGAACTTGCTCAACCGCATGGTCTCCGCTTATTTGGATTTGGCTGAAATACAAGCGCTCAACAGAAAACCCATGTATATGACGGATTAGATAGGAAGTTTGGACGAGTTTATTCGCATCTCAGGTAGTGAAATTCTACAAAATGCGGGTACGATCAGCCACAAACAAGCCATTGAAAAAGCCTATACTGAATATGAAAAATACAAAGAATTAACCAAAAATGACCTTAGCCAAGTCGAAAAACATTTTATGGATAGCATTGAAAAGTCCGCTAAAAAATTAGGACATGATAAAAAATGATGATAACCACGGCGAAAATAATTTATGTGAATTTACGTTGATTATGCTGCATTTTTGGCACAAACAAAATCACTGCAAAGGTAGGCTGTATCACATCAAATAAACATACAAATATGACAAAGTACCTATTCTTTATTTCAATTTTCCTGATCTTTTTGAGCGTGCGTAGTTTTGCGCAAAATGCCGCTAACAGTTATAACCAATTCGTAGGTCAGGCCGATTCATTGCTGCAGTTAGGGCAGTACTCATCGGCTGCTACCGCCTATTCCACTGCCTTTAAAAGTATCGGTTGGCGTGGCTACACTCCTGATCGGTTCAATGCTGCCCGGGCATGGGCGATGTCGGGCGTATTAGATTCTGCATTTTTTAACCTATTCCGCATCGCGGAAAAAGCCAATTATGACGACATCGCGCAACTCACATCCGAATTGGACTTACAACCTTTGTACAAGGATGCCCGATGGGATAGCCTTTGCATCAAGGTGAAAGCAAACATGCCTACGATGCCCGTATTGGCCACGGAACTGGCCCAAATCAATACCCTCGACCAACAGTATCGGATGATGGAGGATGAGGTCTCTTCAAAACACGGCCGGGAATCGAAAGAAGTACGCACTTTATGGGACACTATTCATTATCATGATTCCATTAATCTGATCCGTGTCAAACAAATATTGGATACACAGGGCTGGTTAAGCGAGAAAGAGGTAGGTGCTACGGGCAACAGTACCTTGTTTTTGGTCATACAACACAGTAACTTGCCAGTACAGGAACAATACTTGCCCATGATGAGGGCAGCTGTGGCTGCTGGCAAAGCCAAAGGGTCATACTTGGCTTTATTGGAAGATCGGGTTGCTTTAGGGCAGGGAAAGAAGCAAATTTATGGCAGTCAGATTGTTATAGAAAACGCGACTGGTAAATATTATATCAGTCCCTTGGAAGATCCTAAGAACGTGGATAAAAGACGGGCAGCAGTAGGTCTTGGGCCACTGAATGAGTACGTTTCCAATTGGGATTTGATATGGAATGATGCAGAAGCCGAAAAAATGGCTCAACAGAAATAGATTCAGGAACAGAGGGGCTATTTGGGATCGGTCGTCGCCGACCCTCACAAAGCCGACCAAGTGCAAGTCCACACTACTCAACTTTTTTTGTCGTTGTTGGCGAAGACCCACAACGGCAAAAAAAGTCTGTTTTATATATGCGTATTTTGGTAAATTCAGCCCGCACCCGATTTTCATAGTTTATGGAACGGGTAAATAATAACCCGTTCCATAACCAATTACAAAAAACATTTTCACTACATAAAGTTCAATTTCGCTATCCGCTTCACAAAGCGTCGTAAAGCCGAGCGTTTTTTCGGCATTTCGCCCAGCGCATTTTCTAATTCATCGGGGCGGACGGCGTTGAGCACCAAGCGGCAAGGGCGGCCCATTACTTCGGCGACCATTTTGAGGGCGCGTTCATCGGCTATGCCCCACGAACTTTTGGCGTGTGCGACAAAAATAGCGGCATCTGCGTTTTGCAAAACTTCTACCGGAAATGGAGCGGATAGTAATGCCGGAATTTCGATAAATTCATAATTCGCGTGAAAAGCCGGCGATTTTGCTTGTAAATGCTGGGCAACCACGCTTTTACCTTCGCCTTTTTTGGTACTCAAAATGAGTATTTGAGCGGGACGCCGCTCGATGCCGGCTTGCCGCAAATCCAGGTGAATGCGTTGCAAAACCTGTTCGGAGGCGCGTTCGAGGATGCTATTGAAGTCTATATTCGCGTTTTTTTGCCAATTTCCGGGCAGTTTGGGGAAAGCAGAAGCCAGTGTCAAGCCAATTGTTTCGGCGGCCCGCAGCGGTTCGCGCAGGCTGTTGTCTAATATTTCGACCGCGATAAAACCGGCCAATACCAGCACCAATCCAGCCAAAAAGGCCACGATGATCAGCATGGCGCGTTTGGACGACTCCGGCTTGTCGGGCATAAATGGCGCGTCAACCACCCGTAAATTGGTGGACATCAGCATATTGTGCTTGTGCAAACGCGCTTGATTGAAGGAGTGCAGGTTTTCGAGATAGGATTTTTCGGCCACGTCAATTTCGCGTTCCAATCGTTTCAATCGGCTGCCCCAGGGCGCAAAACGGCTATAAATGCGATCAAATTCGATTTTTCGGTCGCGCAAAATGCCCAGGCGCGCGAGCGTTTGCTCCACATCGAGCCATTGGTCGAGCCAGCGCGCGAGCAGGTTTTGGGATTCTATGCCTTCTGGCGTGCGGTTGATGGCAAACACCGCGTTGGCGCTTTGGTGCATGGCCGACTTGGTTTTTTCGGCTTTTTGGCGAAGTTCTCTCAGGCTTTGATTAGCGGCGGGGTCGGGCAGGCTGTCGGTGAGTGAGCCAATTTCCAGCGCGGCCATTTTGGCACTGATGGCGGAAAGTTGTTCGCGCTGCACGAGCATAGTTTGGTTGACGTTGGGCAAGTTGACCCGGTCGGCAAGTTTGACCTCGAGGTTACGGCGCGACGAATCGGCGGCAGCGAGTTTCATCACTTCTTTGAAATACAACTCGTCCAAATCTTCTTTTTTGGCGGCGATGAAACGGGTCTGTTCGTAATAATTGATGATTTTGTTGCTGACCATAAACGAGAGCATATCGTCCTCTTTGCCCGACAAGGCGGATGCGCTCTCTCGGGTGGCTTGTTCAAAAAAGTCGAGTACGTTGGTCGTCTGGCCCTCTTTGATGGATCGGTGCTTGGCCATAAATAGTTTGATGAGCAACTCAATCGTGTTGCGGCAGACGGCGGCATCGCTCGTGGCATAGGCAATTCGAATCATGTCGGTGGTGCCTTCGCGTTTGATGACCATCGTTTGCAAATGCGCGATGCCAAAGAGGTCGTGCTTGCTTTCGAGCAATTTCTTCACGGGGTTTTGGTCATTTTGCTCGCGAAAAGCGCGCACATTGGCGAGCGTTTTGGCGGTATCGCCGGGCACTAACACATTCTTGCGGACGGCATCCGGCAGTATTTCGCGCAGTTCCAGCCAAGAGTCATTGGACAAAACGCCGTCGGCAGGTTTGTCCACCATCAAGGCTTGGGTGAGCAAACGGGCGTTCAGTTCTTCGAGTGTTTCGCGGCTCCGCGCAAGGCTCATGATATTTTCAATCTCGTTGTTGGTGAACGCATAATCCACTCGCGAGGACTGGCTGCTTTCAATGTTGTAGCCGCTCACCAAACCCGTGTTGATGATGGCGTAGGATTGATATTCTTTTTTGCCGTTGCGGGTCATGTAAAAAACCGTACCCGCAGCCACCAGCGCCGTCAGCAGCATCAAGTTAATATGGCGCGCCGCAAGGCGTAAAAACTGAACTAAAGTCATTTCGGTAGCAATTTTAAAAATTATGCCACAAAAGTGGGCTTTGCTCGCGCACTGGAGCCGATGTTTTAGTAAATCGGTAGCATTGCCCCGATTTTTGGCGTGCTTTCCCGATTTTTAGAAAACAATTTTGGCCTTGAGAAATGCCAGCAAATGGCCGAAAAAAAAGCAGAGAGCTGATCGAATTCGCCTTTTATCAAAAATATCAAGGTGTTTTTCGGCAGTGTTGCCAGCAGGAAAAACACGGCAAACAGGCCCAGTTGAGCCACATTCCGGTTGCGGCGCATGAACAGCAAGCGGTTGCGGTGCAAATAGTACGTTTTCTTCGCGCCCAATTGCTTGACGCTTTGCGATTCTTTGTGCCAAATCATGGCATTCGGTTCCACCCACACCGAAAAGCCCGCCGACCGGATGCGCTCGCACCAATCCAACTCTTCGTAGTACAAGAAAAATTCCTCCGGCATGAAGCCCGCTGCTTTGATGGTTTTGCGCGATACCATCATGGCTGCCCCGTGCGCGTAAGCGGTCGCCTGCGCCAGGCTGAATTGCCCATGGTCCATTTGGCCTTTCCCAATGGTCTCATTTCGGGCGGTCAAGGGGTGTACGGGTGTCATACCAGCGTACTGGATAATGCGGTTTTGGACTACTTTTTTGCCGTTTTTATCATAAAAATAACAAATTTTAGGGGAAACGACACCCACATCGGGCGTTTTTTCAAAAACGGCCAGCAACTGTTCCATACAGCCTTCAACCAATTCAGTGTCGTTGTTGACGAAAAATAAATACTCGCCCTGTGCCGCGCGAATGCCCAGATTATTGCCACCCGCAAAGCCCAAATTGTCGGGACTAAGCAACCATTTAACCTTCGGGAAGCGCTTGCGTAACTTGGTCGCCGGGTTTTCGCGAGAGCCATTGTCCACCACGATGACTTCCAAATCATGGAAGTTTAGTTTTTCGATGCTCGCCAAAAGTTCAGCAGTGACGGCGGTTTGGTTGTAATTGACGGTGATGATAGAAACAGTGGGTTTCATATTTTTGCAAAGATTTAAAAATTAGCGCTGCCAAATGTCGTCGCCGACCATTTCTTGCAGTAAAAGGGTTAGTTTTTCGGCCTCGGCTTGGGTTTGCGTGAGTTGCTCTTCTGCGCTGGTCATTTTGGTCAGCAATGTGGTGTACTCAACGAGCGGCAAGGAGCCTTCTTTGAAATACTTTTCGGCCAGCGTCAGTGCCAAACGGAGGTTCTCGACGGCATCGGCTTTGTGCGCCACCATTTTGAGTGCCAGTTCAGTATTACAATAGGCAGCAATCGTTTCTAAGCGAATACTTTGCACTATTTCGGCTCTTTCTTCGCGTAAATGATCCAATTGCAGCCGCTGAATTTCGGTTTTTTGCCGCCGATTGAGCACGTCGCCGCCAGAGATGCGGAAGTTGACACTCAGGTTTCCGCCCCTGTTTTTGCGGTCGGTGGACAAATAGCGGGTGCCCGTCGCATCCGAATTGGCATCCAAAACATAGCCGTTGCCCTGCAACACCGTGCCGCCCACCGTTACCAAATCGGCCCAACTATTGCGCTGAATTTTGACCGCGATGGCTTGTTTTTTGGTGTCCACTTTGTTGGCTTTAAGTGCGTGTGCGTTTTCAAGCGCGGCTTCGATCAGGGTTTTCAAAGGACGAAGGCGCGGAAGACTGTCATTTGGTGCCATCGAAATGGGCGCAGTCTCGGCGGTTTGCGCTTGCAAATGGTTAGCCGCAAAAAACACGAGCAGCACAAAACCGGTACGTTTGGCTATCTTGGAGAAAAACCGACCGTTGAAGGTTTCAACTAAGCAGGCAAAATTGCTGCTTTTCGGCTTCCAAAGCATAAACGGCTTTTCGGTGAGCAGGAAAAACACCGCCGAAATCGCCCAAACAACGGCAAGACAAACACTGGCTTGCAGCCAAAAATTGGCCCAAAAACTGCCGGCAACCGTCATTTTTGAAGAAAAACGCATCAAGCCTTCGAGCAGCGGCAAGTGCGTGAGGTAAATCGTGTAGCACATGCCGCCAGTGACCGCTACCCAATGGTTGCGCAGTAATTTTGGAAACACCACGCCCCGAAAAGCCGCCGTCATCAGGATCAAGAGTGCGGTAGCGAACACGATATTTTTCCAAAATTCGGTGGTCCACGAATAGCACATGGCGACGAAAGCCATTGGTGCGAGCAAATCCCAGATGAAATGCTGACGCGGAGCGTTTTTCCAGCCGTTCACAAAAAAATCTGCTACCAAAAAGCCGATCAGAAAATGTTGCAATTGGCCAAGCAGCGTCAATTTGAATGGAAAAAACCAAAAGCCGGCGAAATATTGCAGCGTTAGCCAAATAGCCAAAAAAATGAGCAATCCAGCGCGGCGATGAGCCACATTTTTGAAGCCAAAATAGCAATTGGCCAAAAACGGCGCAAGCAAATAAAACTGGATTTCCACTTCTAATGACCACGCTACCGGGTTGATGGGCGAATGTAGCCCGTAAAAAAGCCCGTGCGTGTACGTCATGCTTGCTACCCAGTGCGGCAATATTTCGGTGGCCGAAAAGGTGCCGCGCAGCAGCAACAGTGCCGCAAAAACCGTCATCCAAATCAAGTATGGCGGTTCGATGCGCGTCAAACGGCGCCAATAAAAAGAGCGGAGCGACACGCTTTTTTCGCCGGCCATCGCTGCTTTTCCAAATGGCAAAGCCAACACAAAACCACTGATGGCAAAGAACAAAAACACGCCTACCGTGCCTCGACTGATGAAAAAAGCCAGCGGATCGTCCATTAAACGATGCGGCACAGCAGCAGCGGTGTTTCGCGCAAAACGTTCGAGAAAATGCTGCATCACCACGGGTAAAATGGCGATGAACCGAAGTCCGTCAATTTCGCGCAGCCAAACACCGCCGGAAGTGCTGCGGCGCAAATGGGATAAGAGCGGGTTAAAATGATTGGATAACATGAGATGCGTTTCTTTTTTAGCGAGTGGCTGTTGATTCCGCTTTTAATGTTGCAAAAGTGGCGGTATAAGGGCTGTCCACTCAAGCGTTTTCGTTTTTTGGCGCGAAGGATAGGTGTTTTGGTAGAAACAGACGGTTTTTAGAAATTTGGTGGCTCGTCGCATCGGTGCAATGGGCGTTTTTTGTTGAAAACCGCCTCAAAACCAAAAAACTTCAAAACGCGCCGTTTCCCCGCTATTTGCCGCCAAAGTCCGAAAACCTGCCGCCTTCCCTCGCTGTGAACCTCAATTTTGTGGCATAATTCAACATAAAATGGTCGAAACAACGCACACATACCATTCAGGAAATCCAATCCGCTGGTTCGTTTACCTCGGCACCGCACTGTTGGCGGCTGGCTTAGGTGCCGTCATTGCGCAAGGTGGCCTGATGGCCGGGCTTGCCTTGTTGGGCTTGCCGGCGGCTTTGTTTTTTCTGGGTTGGCTGATGCAGCACCCGCGGGTGGGCCTGGATGGCTCAATGTTGGTCGGTTTTTTCTCGGCGGGCATTTCTCGCTACTTGAATGCGCCCTGGGGACTGGCCATGGATTCGTTTTTGTTCATCGGCTGGCTGGCATTTTTGTTCCTGAAATTCCGAAAATCCGATTGGTCGCCCTTGCGCAACAGTGCAATGACGATCACATTAGTCTGGTTCGGGCTGGTTGTAATGGAACTCGCCAATCCGGAATCAAACGGCCTGACTTGCTGGTTTTACGCCATGCGCGGCGCGGGGTTTTACCAGTTACTCACTTTCGGGCTGACTTTTTTGATGCTCCGCGATGTAAAAGACCTCGACCGCTTCCTGCGCTGGATGATTGTTTTGTCGGTGATTGGTTCGCTTTGGGGCTTGCGGCAATTGATTTTTGGCGTGGATGCGGCGGAATATCGGTGGTTGTACGTGGACGGCTTTGCGTTCACGCACATATTAGCCGGCAAGTTGCGGGTGTTTTCATTTTACAGCGACGCCGGTCAATTTGGTGCATCGCAAGCGATGGTCGCGCTCATTTGCGGCATCGTTCTGTCGGCTGGCGCGGTCAAAGGCGCACAAAAATGGCTCTATATCACGGGTTTTGTGCTGACGTTCGTTGGCTTTGCCATTTCTGGCACGCGGGGCGCACTGGCAGTCCCGGCAGTGGGCGCGATTGGATACTTGGTCATTTCGCGCAATTTTAAAGTGCTTTCAGTCGGTCTTGTAATGATTGGGTTGGCATTTTATATATTGAAATTCACGTTCGCATTTCAGGGCGTTGACCAAATCCGCCGGATGCGCACCGCGATGAATCCGGATGATCCATCGATGTTGGTTCGCTTAAACAATCAAAAAACATTTGGCCATTACCTTGCTACCCGGCCATTTGGTGGCGGTATCGGTGCTGCCGGTTTTTGGGGGTTTCGTTTCAATCCGTATAGCCTTCTGGCCAACACCGCTACCGACAGTTATTACGTCAAAATTTGGGCTGAAACGGGCATCATCGGTATTTGCTTACACCTGTTCATGTTCGGTTTTTTTGTCGGCAAAGGCGGCCTTGTGGTTTGGCACCTACGCGACCCCGTGCTCCGCGCCAAAATCGCTGCGATTTACTGCGGTATGCTGGGCGTTTTCATGGCCAGTTACGGCAATCAAGTTTATAGCCAAATGCCGACAGGGATTTTGATGGGCATCGGCATACCCTTGATTTTTATTTCACCAAAATGGGATATGGAACCCAAAATTTAAAAATTCTTAATCTTTATCAAAATGCTGCTGCTAATTTCAATCATCAGTTTCCTTGTGCTCACTTATTTGTCATGGGGAGCCGTGTATCAATTTGTATTTTCACTGGCGGGCGTTTTTTATCAAAATGATAAATTTGACCGAAAAAATAAGGATACAAAAGCCGAAAACACGCCTTTCATCCGCGTTTTTATCCCTGCTTACCGCGAGGATGGCGTGATTTTGAACACTGCCCAAGCTGCTTTGCGCCAAGAATACCCGGCTGGCCGCTTCGAAATTATCGTCATCGCCGATGGTTTGCAAGCCAAAACGGTCACTGCGCTTCGCGCGTTGCCCGTGCAGGTATTGGAAGTCCAGTTTGAAAAAAGCACCAAATCAAAAGCCTTGAACCGCGCCATTCAGCATTTTGCAGGTGCTGAAAATGCCGATGTCGCCGTCGTTTTGGATGCCGACAACATCATGCAAGCTGATTTCCTCGACCGTGTGGCGCATCGTTTTGCCGCAGGCGCAAGAGCATTGCAAGGCCGTCGCGCTGCCAAAAACGGGCAAAACCACCTCGCCATTTTGGATGCTGCCAGCGAAGATGTGAACAATCATATTTTGTGTCGCGGCCAACGGGCGCTGGGTTTTTCGGCGCGCCTGGCGGGCAGCGGTATGGCGTTTGATTACGCGCTTTTTGCCGAAGTGATGCCAGCAGTGGATGCCGTCGGTGGTTTTGACAAAGAACTCGAATTGCGCCTCACGCAGCGCGGTATCTGCATCGAATACGACGAGAAAGCCATTGTTTTGGATGAAAAAATAAGCCAAACGAAGGCGTTTTCCACGCAGCGCAGCCGCTGGATATCGGCACAGTTTCGGTATGCCAAACGCTTTTTGCCTGCGGGAATCGTTGCTTTGTTTCAAACTGGAAACCTCGATTTTTTCAACAAAACACTGCAAATGACGCTGCCGCCGCGCTTGCTTTCTCCGGGTTTATTGGCCTTAGGTGCATTGCTGCACGCTGGTTTGGGGTCCGCACAAACCATATTGTGGGCAGTCGCGTTCTTGTTGAACTTGGCCGCATTTGCGATGGCATTGCCGCGCCAATTTTTCCAGTTGCAACAGGTGCGGGCATTGGCAGCGTTGCCGCAAGCCTTTCTGGCCACCTTGCTCGCGCTTGCCCGCGTACGCAAAGCAGGCCGCGTATTCATCGTCACGCCGAAAATGTTCGTGGCTACCGCTACCGTTTCCCCGCAAATTCTGTCAAAAAACAAGCAAAAATAACCAAAAAACGAATACGCCTCAGCGTGGTTTTTGTCACGGCGTACTTTTGAGCCATTCAGTTACAAATCAAATTTTTTCTACAATGCTTGGAGAAGGAATGCCTTGGCATATTATTTTAATCTTTTTTCTGATTGGCGTATTTGCTGGAATTAATTCCGGTAAAAAAGACGAACGAAAAAAAGAAACACGCACCGTTTAACTTTTCATAACAACAATGAAAATTCTTATTGTTTGTAAATCATTGCCGCACCGCGTTGCAGGCGGCATCCAAACGCATACTTGGAAAATGTCGGAATGGCTCGTTCGCTTGGGCCACGAAGTGAGCATTCTCACCGCAGGCAGCTTCCGGCAGCCAATCAAACGATATGCTTTGGACGGCCGAAACATCCTCGAAATCCCATATTTTCCCGGAAGGAAATTGCCCTATTTTAAGGTACTTGCCGAAGAAATGGGGTTCAATGTAGCAGCGTCGCGCTGGATACGGGCGCATAAAACCGATTTTGACATCGTGCATTTGCAAGGCCGCAGCGGTTTTTTATTCCCAAGTGCCCAATCAAAAGTACCGGTCGTGACCACTTTCCACGGATTGATTTCGGTTGAAAATGCGCGGATTGGCGTAAAACGCCGCTTCGATTTGGGTACCTGGCTGCACGAGTGCGTAGCGACTTATTTTGAAAAAAAATCCATGCGTTTTTCCGATATAAATATTGCAGTTAGTCGTGAAATGGCTTTGGAAATGCGGCATTTATCGCCAAAATGGGGCAATAAAGTGCAGATTTTGCCCAATGGTGTGGATTTGCCGCCGTCGCCAAAATCGCTGGAAAATGAATCAAATTTGTTGGTTTTTGTCGGACGTTTGGAGCGCATTAAAGGCGTATTTCCGTTGATCGAAGCGATGAAACAAGTGCCAACGCGCATCCATCTCACGATGATTGGCGAAGGCTCCGAACGCGCTGAAATCGAGCAACAAATTGCTGCAGCAGGCTTGCAGTCGCGCATTCGATTGTTGGGCGCACAGCCTTCGGAGGTCGTTTTTGAGCATTTGCACCGAGCGGCGGCATTAGTTTTGCCGTCGTTCCATGAGACGCAGGGCATTGTACTCCTAGAGGCCAACGCTTGCGGCAAACCAGTAGTCGCGTCAGACATTCCGGGCATCCGCGAGGTGGTAACAAACGGCGAAAATGGCTTGCTCACGCCGGTTGGCGACCCAAAAAAATTGGCTGCGTGCATCGCTGAAATGTTTGAAAACCCAGTGGCCGCTGCACGCATGGGCGAGGCAGGATGCGTCATTGTACGGGAAAAATTTGCCTGGGAAAAAATTGCCTTGTGCACTGAAAGGCTTTACGGCAACCTGTTGGCAGAAAAAAGCCAACGCATTTCTTCGCCGGTGAAAAAGCCAGTTTTTGCTCGTTCTCATCATTTAAAAACATCATTCCCTGTTTAAGTATCAATACCGAATAAACTGATACCTAATTGAATAAACAAAAATGAAGTTTCCTTCCACTTTTTTGATAAAAACACCCGCCTTTCTGCGCACTGGCGGTATTGCGTTGGTGTCTGGCTTGGCGCAACAAGGTTTTTCGTTGGCACATTTTCTGCTGGCGGTTAGCTGGCTTTCACCCGAAGCGTTGGGCACTTGGGCCATATATTTGACGCTCGCTTCGTTCGTAGAAATGGCGAGGCTGGGCTTGGTTCAAAATGCGCTGACCCATTTTTCGGCGCATCATGCAGCGGAAAAAAGTCAAATCCGAGCGGCAGCACTGTGGCTTTCGCTCGGCATTTCGCTGGTTGGCTCGGCGGTGTTGTGGCTTTTGGTGAATATGCTGGCCGGAGTTTGGCAGTTGCCGGAATTGGCTGGGCTGTTCGTGTGGTATCCGGTTTTGGCGGTGCTGTCGGCTTTGGTGCGCCTCCAGGATGGCATTGGCATTGCGGAGCAAAATTTTAAGATTGGGCTGGTTTCGGCCACTGTGTATGGCGTGATGTTCGCCGCCGGGCTTTTTATAGTGCATTGCCTCTGTGGTGAAATGACGCTGCAGTGGCTTGTCTTTATGCAAATCCCTGCGCTTTTAGCTGCGTTTTTAGGCGCGCGGTGGGCTGGCGGCATGCTTCGGTTTTTCGGTTGGCCAGCTGCTTTTTGGATAAAAAAACTGTGGCATTTTGGGCGGTTTGGCATGATGAGCAACCTCGGTTCGATGTTGATGCAGCGGGTGGATTTGCTGCTGTTGAGCGCGTGGGTATTGCCGGGCCAATTGGCTATTTACAATGTGGCAACCCGTATAGTCAGTTATTTGGATTTCCCGCTGAACACGCTGGGCATGACATTTGCACCGGAAATCGCACACGCACACCGCGAAAAAGGCATGACAGCCGTGCTTCAGTTGTACGAAAAATCGGTATTGACGCTGCTGCTCATCACCTTGCCCTTGGGTTTAGCGTCGGGTTTGGGGGCGGGCTGGTTGATCCAAAACATGGCTGGATCGGCTTATTTGCAATCGGCTATGCTCTTTCAATTGCTCGTACTGGCCAGCGTGGTCAAGCCTTGGGGACGTGTTTTTGGGGTAACTTTGGAAGCGATCGGACTGCCCGCTTGGAACTTTCGGCTTTTGCTCGGCAGTTGCGCGGTGAATGGGGGCTTGAATGTGTTGCTCATTCCGACTTGGGGGATTATGGGAGCGGCTACGGCGACGGGCTTATCGCTGCTGTTGACGGTGGCGCTGGGTCATTTTTGGCTGCGCAATGTTTTACCCGTGCGACCGCTGGCTCCCATCTGGGCTGCTTGGGCATTAGTGGCGACTTTTGGGAAAAACATTTTTTTTCGTAACCTTCAAAAATCTTTGTAATTATTCGTGAATTCCGTACCTTTGTGCAAAATATAGTGAGTGTCTCACGTGTTTTTACCTCCCACCAGGGGTGGCCTTTGATTGCGAAGGCCGCCACTGGTCTTTTTTTTAAATTTTGAATATCGGCCATTTTGTTATAACTAAGGGATAACCAAAAAATAACTTACAACGATTAGGCGTGATTTGCCGACGAATTTTGATAAGTTATTCTTTTACCGTCCCTAAAAATAAATTTTATGCTATGAAGGGTGTAGTATTTACCGAATTTCTCGATTTGGTAGAGCAAAAATTTGGCTACGAAATGGTGGACAGCATCATTTCCGATAGCCACTTGGCATCGGGTGGCTCTTACACCAGCGTTGGCACCTATGCACACAGCGAAATGGTTCAACTGGTCTCCCATTTGAGTAAACGCTCCAGCATTCCCGCTGCCGATTTGCTCAAATTGTACGGCAGGCACCTTTTTGGTATATTTTTCCAAGGTTACGGAATGTTCTTTAAAGACATCAACAGTTCTTTTGATTTGTTGAACAATATTGAGCGGTACATTCACGTGGAGGTGAAAAAATTGTACCCGGATGCAGAATTGCCACATTTCAAAATCACCCAACTTTCTGACAATGAATTAGAAATGATTTATATTTCAAAAAGAAAAATGGCCGATTTTGCAGAAGGATTGATGGAAGCGTGTTTGACGCATTTCGGGGAAGATGGCACCATTCATCGTGAAAACTTGAAGCCTGACGGATCAGAAGTTCGATTTTTAATTGTAAAAAAATAAAACATGCTCGAAACCGAAATGCTACTTCGCCGGCTCGAGCGAGAACGTCAATCTCGTAAGCAAGCAGAGTCATTGTTGGAACAAAAAGCGTTGGAGTTGTACGAAGCCAACGATAAATTGCGTGCCCTCAACGAAAGTCTCGAGCAAAAAGTTGAAGAACGTACTTTCGCCGTGCAAGCCAGCCAGACACGGCTATCGGCCTTGATCGCCAATTTGCATGCAGGTGTTTTGGTAGAAGATGAACATCGAAAAATTGCGCTGACGAATCAAGAGTTTTGTTCTTTATTTGGCATTCCTGCGCCCCCCGAAGTTTTGATTGGAGTAGATTGCTCGCAATCAGCGGAGCAGTCAAAACACCTTTTTGAGCAGCCTGAACAATTTGTTGAACGGATTGACATCATCTTACGGGAACGCATTGCCGTGATTGATGAAGAATGTAGAATGTTTGATGGGCGTATTTTGGAGCGGGACTACATTCCGATTATGTTGGACGGCCAATATCTTGGGCACCTTTGGCAATACCGCAATGTGACGGAAGACCGCAAAACCCGCGACGCCCTCCGCCGCAGCGAGGAAAAATATCGAGGAATCATGGAAAACATGGAACTCGGGCTGTTGGAGGTGGATTTGAACGAACGCATCACGCGGGCGTATCCGCGATTTTGCAAAATGGTTGGCTATACACAGGAAGAATTGCTGGGCAAAAACGCGGTTGAAGTATTTTTGCCACCAGAGTTTGTTCCGTTGATGGAAAAACAAGGGCAAACCCGAGCTACAGGCCAACCCGGGGTGTATGAAGTCCTTTTGCGCAAAAAAAATGGCGAATATATTTGGGCACTTATTTCTGGTGCGCCAATTTTTGATCTTGGCGGTAACGTGATTGGCTCGGTGGGTATTCACTATGACATTACGTATCAAAAAAATCTGCAGCGCGACCTCGAAGACGCACGGCACCGGGCAGAGGAAGCACAAGAGGCAGAAAAGCAGTTTCTTGCCAACATGAGCCATGAAATTCGCACGCCACTCAATGCCATCATTGGCATGTCAAACTTGCTTTATGATACCAACCCGACCGAAGAGCAGCGCGAATATTTGAGTATATTAAAATATTCCACCGAAATGTTGCGCATACTCATCACCGATGTGCTTGACCTGTCCAAAGTTCGGGCGGGCAAAGTGGAGGTGCAACAAAACGAATTTGACCTGGTTGGTCTGGTGCGCACCATTGTCAAATCGCTGCAATTGCGCATTGATGAGAAACCCGTCGTCGTATCCGCTCACATTGACCCACTCTTACAAAACATGGTCGTTGGTGACGATCTTTTGGTCAACCAGATATTGCTCAATCTGCTGGGCAACGCCGAAAAATTCACCGCCGAAGGCAATATTGACGTGTCCGTACAAATTGTGGATGCGCCTGATCTTTTGCCCCATGAAGCAACTTCGGATGCTTTCGCGGTTGAATTTCGTGTTTCCGATACCGGAATTGGCATTTCGCCCGAAAAACACGAACTTATTTTTCAATCTTTTCGACAAGTGGACGGTGACATCAAGCGGCGGTTTGGCGGCACGGGCTTGGGCTTGTCCATCACCAAACAATTGGTCGAATTGCAAGGTGGCGATATTCGCGTCGAAAGCACGCTCGGCAAGGGCAGCACTTTTATCGTACGGATTCCGTTTCAGGACACTGGCAAGGCCGCTCACCAAGATGAGCATATTTCCACGCAAGATCACCCAATACTCAACACGGCGAACAAACGCCTGCTCGTTGTGGAGGACAATTCCATGAACCGCAAATACATCGGCGTGCTTTTGCGCAAATGGGACATTGATTACGAGTTTGCGGTGAACGGACGTGAAGGTTTTGAGGCAGCTTGTGCGCGACATTTCTCGCTCATTTTGATGGACATTCAAATGCCAGAAATGGACGGCTACGAAGCCACCATCGCCATCCGGGAACGGTCGCTTTTGAACACTAAAACACCGATCATCGCGCTCACGGCTTCGGCCTTGTTGTCGCAAAAAGACCGCGCTTTTCGCGCTGGCATGGACGATTATTTGAGCAAACCCTTCAAGCCGAGCCAACTTTTTCAAAAAATCAGCCAATTTTTCCCCTTCGAGGTGGATGAAGTCGAGATGGACGAGGAAGAACAAACAGATGCCATTTTTCACCCACGGCTCGATGCCGTATTGCTCGATTCGCTGTATGGCGGCGACCTCGAATATGCGCAGGAAATGTTTGGCGTTTTTCTTGACCTCTCGCCGGATTTTCAGCAATGGCAAGAAGCGATGTCGGCAAGTAATTGGCCCGAATTGGCCCGTTTGTCGCACAAATTGAAACCCACATTTGGCATGGTCGGTGCGCCAGATGTAGAGCAGTTGATGCAAGAATTAGAAAATGCCGCTAAATATTCGCCAGACCCCGAGCGCATCAAATCCATTTTTGAAAAAATAGAAACGCTCCGCTCCGAAGTCATCCGTGCAGTTAAACACAGTTTTGAAAAATTAAAATCTAAATAACACATGCTCCGCTGTATCATACTCGACGATGAACTAATGGCCCGCAAAAGCCTCGAACGCCTCTGCACCAAGCACGAAGCATTGGAGTTGGCTGGCGTTTTTGAAAACGCTGCCACTGCGCTTGCTTTTTTGGAGCAAGAGCAAGATACCATTGACCTTATTTTTTTGGACGTTGAGATGCCAGAAATGACCGGAATGGAGTTTCTTGACCAAGCACCGGTGCTTCCGATGGTCATTTTCACCACCTCGAACCCAGAGCATGCGTTCAATGCGTTTGAGTATCGAGCGGTTGATTTTTTGAAAAAACCCATTTCCTTGCCGCGTTTTGAGCAAGCGGTGGCCAAAGCCCTCGAAACGGTGGCCAAAAGCAATGACATTGCCGCTGCTGCCGTTGCGAATGCCAATGAAATTTACGTCCGCGAAGATGGTCGCTACATTCGCGTGGCTTGCGACGATATTTTGTATTTTGAAAACGTGGGCGACTACGTCCGCGTGAAAACTGCCGCTGCGCAGCACATTATTTACGGTTCACTGAAAAGTATTGACGAGAAACTCAATGATCCGCGTTTTTTGAAAGTTCACCGCTCGTTCATCGTCAATTTGTCCAAAATCAAGGACATTGAGGAAAATACATTAGTCATTGAAAAGACTGTGATCCCGATCAGCCGTGCCCATAAAGCCGAGTTGATGAGCCGTTTGAAAGTGCTTTAGAAATTATGCTTCCCGCATATTTTGCCAAAAAACGGGCAAATGCTGCCGAAACACGAAACCTTGCCCATTGGGGTTAGCCGCCGCCCTACTTTTGCATCATCAAAATCACACTACAATATTTTAAAAAGATGATACAAAAGCAAACGGTTCTTTTAATTGACGATGCCGAGCCAATGGGCAAATTCCTTGGCTTGTTCCTTTCTTCCAAATACGAGGTTACACTTTGCCAAGATTCTGGCGAAGCCATTCAATTGCTCGAAAATGGTTTTCGGCCTTCAGCCATTGTGACCGATTTGGAAATGCCCGCACTTTCGGGCACCAAATTAATCACTCAATTGCGATCGCTTCGACCCAATACACCCATTTGCGTGGTCAGCGGCCTGCAAGAAAGTCGTCACCGCATCGAATCATTGAATGCCGGGGCCGACGACTTTTTGACCAAGCCCTTGCATCCAGCCGAGTTGTCGCTTCGGATCGGGAAAGCCATCACGCGCAGTAATACGGTTCTTCCAGTCGAAAAAAACCAACCTGCACCACGTTTTAGTTGGGCTTCATTTTCATACCTTTCAAGGGTGGCTGCTGCATTTTAAGCACCAAGCCGATATTAGTTGATATTATGATATGGAGATATTGGGATATTCCATCAATATCGCGCTAATACTTAAAATTTTAAAACGACACAATTGATGAAACGCTTGCCTTTTTCCGTTGCGCGCAAACGCGTATATTACGAAATTTCCAAAAGAGCTTTTGACCTGACAGCAGCCAGCCTGTTGATTTTGTTGGTCAGCCCGGTTTTTTTGCTCATTGCGCTGGCCTTGAAAATCGAATCGCCCACCGCGCCCGTATTTTACAATTCCAAGCGCGTAGGGCGCAATTATCGCCAGTTTGGTTTTTTCAAATTCCGTTCCATGCGCCCCAATTCCGACCATCTTCTGGCCAAGATGAAACACCTGAACCAATACGGCGAAACGCCGGCTAAAGTCACCGAATTCAGTGTCCCCAGCCCCAGAGCCGCTGATCTTTTGGGCGATAAAGGCTGGGTGAGCGAAAGCGATTGGCTCGTCGAGCAGGCCCAAAAAAGCGAAAAACCGTTCGTGAAAATTTCAAACGACCCAAGAATTACCCGCGTCGGGCATTTTATCCGAAACACCAGTTTGGACGAATTGCCGCAATTGTTCAACGTGCTTTTGGGCGATATGTCGCTCGTAGGCAACCGCCCGCTACCGCCCTACGAAGCCGAGCAATTGGTCAGCGACGGCACGGTTGCGCGGTTCATGGCACCTGCTGGCATCACCGGGCTTTGGCAAGTGACCGACCGAGGCAAAAAAGGCGTAAGTGCCGATAGCCGCAAACAATTGGACGTGGACTATGCAGAAACTTGCTCGTTTTGGCTGGATATGTGGATTTTGCTCCGCACGCCGATGGCCGCCTTGCAGCAGGAAAATGTGTAAAAAACTATGCCGGTCTAAATCTGCCAAAACACCCGCAAAAACTTAATCCTAAGAAACATAAGATTAATGAACTTTTGCGTCTAAATCTGCCAAAACACCCGCAAAAACTGCCAAAATCCGAAATCTTCCCGCCGTCGCTTAATCTTCCCCCTACCTTTGCGTCGTTCAAAAAAATCACTAACGCTTTAAATTTATTTTTTGATGAAAAGAGATATTTTCGCTCTCACACTTTTTATGCTCACGCTTTTTGTGGCATGTCACCCATTCGATTTGCCGCAAGAAGAACAAATTAATCCCGGCATCGAAAAAAACATGTCCGAATTAGATTTGCCAGCAGACTTTAAGTTTTCAACGACTCAAAATGCAACTTTTCGCATCGCAGCGTTGGACAACAAAAGCCACTTGCTCGCTCACGTCCCATTTCGCGTGTTGGCAAAAAACGCCGAAACTGGCACCAGTGAGTTGCTTTTTTCGGGCAAAACCGATGGCAACGGCAACTTTGAAACGGTCCAAAATTTGCCGCTCGCTGCGCTGTATTTGACCATCGAAACGGATTTTCCCGGCTTGCCGCCAAGTGAATTTAAATACAGCGGCGAAAAAGAAATCCAACTCACGCTCGGTTCCAACAACCAAGTCAAAGACCGCTCTGAGTTTGCGATACAAAAAACCAACACTTCATTTTCTGGAGTAAGCGACCGTAGCACTTTCACTTACCTGGGCAATTACAATGCCAACGGCGTGCCTGCTTATTTGGAACCGCAAGGCGATGCTGTGAGCCAAGACATCCTCAACATGATTGCTGTGAGCCTGCCGGAAAGCCAGCCAGTGCCTTCTTATCACCCTGAATACATCACCAATAATGTGCAAACCAACACGGTTTTGACGGACTCCGCTTCGATTTGGGTGACTTTTGTGCACGAAGGTGCGGGCTATCGCAACGCACTCGGCTACTACATATATCCGACTGGCCAAACGCCGCAATCTGCCGCTCAAATCGGCACGTTAAAGGTCATTTTTCCGAATGTTTCTTTCACTGGCAGCGGCGGTAATTTGCACACCGGCGACAAAGTATATCTTGGCGACTTCCCCGCTGGCACCACCATCGGCTGGTTTTTGGTGCCTGATGGCTGGCAATCCGGTTCACAAACGGTCAGTGATGCCAACCACCCCATCCGCTATTCCGACAAACAAGCGAACACCTTTACTTCGGCAAATTACCGCAACCACGTTGTGCAATTGGTGGACCCAAACCGCGAACTGCTTTTACTTGGCATTGAAGACCTTGACCGACCCGGCGGCGACAACGACTTCAACGATGCCATTTTTTACATCACGGCAAACCCTTTTACGGCGGTTAACCGCACGGACATGGCCGAGACTACGATTGGCGGCACCGATGCCGACAACGATGGTGTGCCCGACAATTTTGATGCTGCGCCGACCGATCCAAGTTACGCATACATTTCTTACACGCCATCGCAAAACCAAAACGGCACCCTCGCTTTTGAAGATTTATTCCCGAAAAAAGGCGATTTTGACATGAATGACCTCGTAGTAGATTATCGTTTTGAAGAACACCTGACTGCTGCCAATAAAATAACCAGCATTACAGCCGACTTCACCATTCGCGCAATCGGTGGTAGTTTTCGCAATGGCTTGGGCATTGAGTTGCCAGTTTCGCCAAATTTGGTGGCCTCCGTCACAGGCGAGCGCATCACCGACAATTACCTGACGATGCTCCCCAATGGCACCGAAGCCAACCAAAGCACCACCGTCATTTTCCCGTTTGACAATGCGTACAACAGCATGTTGCCGCCCGGTACTATCACTTTTGCCAACACCGTCAAAGCACAAACCCAATTCAGCCCCGTCACAGCCCAAGTAGTCATCACGTTCAACACGCCGATTAACCGCTCCGAATTGGGCACTGCGCCTTTCAATCCATTCTTAGTAGTCAATCGCGAACGCGGCAAAGAGGTGCACTTGCCCGGAAAATCGCCCACTGGCTTGGCAAATATTGCTTATTTCAACACCGAAGACGACAATACGAACCTGAATAGCGGCAAAACTTATCAAACCCAGAAAGGCTTGCCTTGGGCTTTGAATTTGCCTGTCTCCTTCCAGTATCCCATTGAAAAAACTCCGATCAACCAGGTCTACCTCAAATTCAACAAATGGGCGGAAAGTGGCGGCAACCAATGGCCCGATTGGTATAAAAACCTTCCTGGTTATCGCGCCCCAGAGAACATTTATTAACTACGGTTGCATAAGGTGGCACAGCGCTATCGCCAACTTAGAAAGGCATGGTAGCAAATTTTATTTGTGCAGTACTGTGTCACTATGAATGAGGATTTGAATAATTGAGTATTTGAGTATCTGACAACCCACTCATTATCAGTAGGTTGAATAAAATCAATGGATCAACTTATTCTTTGCGCGTTCCCTTGCATTCCATCAAAAATATCAAAACACAAATTTAAAAAGAAAAAAATCATGCTCACGCTCGAACAATTGGAAACTTCCATCCGATACGCCCAATTCAACTTCCGCGACGATGCTGCTAAGCACCTCCGCGTTGACAAAAACTTCATTCGTCAAAATTTTGACTTGACCGGCAAGCGAATCCTTGATTTCGGCTGCGGTATGGGCGGCATGACGCTCTGGTACGCCAAAAATTGGGATTGCACCGTTTTTGGCGTTGACCTTGATGGACTGCACATTCAAGTGGCCAACGAAATGAAAGCGCGCAACGACCTCAACAACGTCTTTTTTGAAAAGCGCGACATCCTCGAACGCCCGTTAGAGAGCCAGTACGACCTGATTTTTATGAACGACGTGGCCGAACACATTCCATATCCGGCTTTGGAAGCCATTTTGACGCAACTGAAATCGTGCCTTGCGCCGGGCGGCCAACTTTTTGTGAGTTATCCGCCTTGGGCAAGCCCTTATGCTTCGCACGTAAACCGCGTGACCCACCTGCCCTGGTGCCAGTTTTTGCCCGAAAAAATCTTATTGCATTGGATCAAACGCAAAAACGTACCACTCACCGGCGAGCACGAAAGCGACCTCGTTTCGGCGTACAAAGGTTTGAACCACCTCACGCACAGTCGCCTCCTGCACGTTGCAAAAAGCGCAGGTTTGGAAGAAAAACAACGGCTCAGCCACAGCATTTTGCGCCACAAACCCGTGCTGCGCCACTTGAACCCGCGCTGGTTTCCACTGCATTTCCTCATTACGAAAGAAATTTTGGTGTTAGGGTAAAAACTTGATCTAAAGAAATGAATATTATTTGCCATGCTTTTCCGGCCTGGGAAGGCAATTACGTCAAATCCACCGTTGAATTGATGAAATGCGTAGCCCTGCGCCATCGGGTGCTGTATGTGGACTACGCCTACACTTGGACGGATGTTTTCAAAAGCATGATGGGCAAAAGTGCGGCTTCCTGGCGGCGCATATTGGGCCTCGAAACGCGCCTGCGAGCAGTGGATCTGCCCAGTGGCGCAAGCCTTCATGTGCTGACTCTGCCGCCCATGTTGCCAGTCAATTTTTTGAAAAACCCGCGCCTGTATGATGCCGTCAATCGCATAAATGGCTGGTTGGTGCGGAGCAGTATTCAGCACGCACAACGGCAAATAAACATGAAAGTTCCAGTGATTGTCAATGCTTTTAACCCCGGTTTTGGGCTGCAAGTAGCGGGACATTTGAACGAATCGCGCTTGATTTACTATTGCTACGACGAAATCAGTGCCGCGCAATGGGCCGGCAAACATGGCGCGCGATTGGAGCGTGATTTTTTGAAAAAATGCGACGCCATTGCAGTCACATCCGAGGGGCTGCTGCGCAACAAATTGTCGTTGCACCCACACCTTTATTTGGTGAAAAATGGCGTGGACATTGATCTTTTCAGCCGCCCGATTACCGCCACCGACTTGCCTGAAATTCCCGATTTAAAGGCTGGTCAGAAAGTCATTGGCTACCTCGGCTCGGTGGACGACCGTTTGGATTTCGACCTGTTGGAGCGGCTTTTTGCAACGCAGGCGCACAGTCAGCTTGTATTTGTCGGTCGTGTTCAGTCGGAAGCCATTCGGCAGCGACTTTCGCGGCATCCAAACGTGTTACTGGCAGGTGCTTTCCCGCCCGAAGCCCTGCCCGGTTGGGTGCAACGCATGGATGTTTGTTTGATTCCGTTTGTGAAAAACCAATTCACGGCCGGCATTTATCCCTTGAAAGTGAATGAATATTTGGCCTGCGGCAAACCAGTGGTGAGCACGCAATTTGCAGATCTAGGCGATTTTGAACAGATCATTTCAATTGCTGACAATGGCGAGGACTTTATTGAGTTGGTCAACCAAGCCCTTGTTCCTGCCCCAAAAGCGGAATCGGATAGGCGCCGCGCATTTGCAACAGCCAATAGTTGGTCGGCGCGAGCCATGGATTTGGAGCGTTTTTTTTAAGGCAAGCGCCAATGGTTTCGTTGGCAGACAAAGCCCCGCTTAACATACAAAGCAGCCGCCCCATAGGTGTGACTATGAGACGGCCGCTTTTTTATTTAACCCAACAGGGACTATTGGAATACCCGGATATAATCCACGATCATACTCTGCGGAAACGGCGTAGTATTGTCCGGAAAACCTGGAAAAGTGCCCCCTACCGCTACATTAAAAATAAAGAAAAAATTCTTATTAAAGGGGTACGACGCGCTGCCCAAAGTAGCCGGTGTTATGGTGCTATACACTTCGTTATCCACCAGAATCTCAATTTTATCGGCTACCCAATTGAGTGAAAATACGTGAAATTCATCCTGAAAATTGGCTGTTCCATTCAGGTATTTGACGACACTTTTGTATTGGTGCTGGCTTACATTAGCACCATAGTGCACGGTACCTACTACCCGGTTGGGCAAATTGCCGGCTAATTCCATAATGTCAATTTCGCCGCAGGCAGGCCAAGATACCGCATCAATATTGCTGCCCAACATCCAAATGGCAGGCCATAGTCCTTGCCCTTTGGGTAATGCCGCACGGACATCTATACGGCCAAACTTAAACTGCTTCTTGCCTTTAGTAATTAATCGTGAAGAGGTGTAATCCCGGATGCCAAATTTTTGTTTTTTAGCGGTAATGACCAATTTACCATCCACAATTGACGTGTTATCTTCGCGGTAATGCTGCAACTCACTGTTGCCCCAGCCACAATTGCCGGGACAGCCATCCCCCATTTCAAAAGTCCAATTGGCTAGGTTTAAAGTCGCACCATCAAACTCATCCGCCCAGGCCAATGTATAACCCGGGTATGTTAGCGGGGAGGTAGTACCTCCGGTTGGAATAACTAACCCTGCGGTATTATTGTCATCGTCCTCAATGGTGATTGAGGCCGTTTCCTGCGCTAATTTGACATTGATGGGGTTGTATAATTTGACCTCAAAGGTTTCTTTGTTTTCCCGCACTTCATCGCCAATAATCTTGATTTCGATCACTTTTTTAGTTTCATCGGGCGCAAAAACGAGTTGGCCATTTGTCAAAACCACAAAATCCGTATCTATCGTTGCAGTAGTCGAAACGACCGCAAATTTAACAACGGCATTGGTGGTATTGCTGCCGGTTAAGGTGAGTTCCATTTGGATGGTTTGGTCGGTATCCGTTTCCTGAACTGTCATATTAGCGACATTTATAACCGGCAGATTGAGGTCGTTCGGAATTCCATCGTCTTCCTGGATACAGCCGAAGAAGCAGCAAAAAATGACCAATCCCTGGATCATTATTATTCTATTCAAGATATTTTTCATTGCTAAAGTGTTTATTAAATTTGTGAAAAAATAAGATAATTTTAATGCGGCCCATCCCATCGTATTTTTGTCAACTACTGGTAAACGCGCACGTAATCCACTAACATTTGCTGTGGCCAAATGGTTTTGTCCACTCCTTTTTTGCCCCCCCAATTTCCGCCGACCGCCATATTCATAATTAGGTGAAACTTGCGGTCGAATGGCCATGCGTCGGGGCCTTGGTGATTATTGGAGAAGGTCAGGTACTTTTGTTTGTCAAAGTAAAAGTCAATTTTTTCGGCATTCCAATCAATGGCGTAGGTATGAAACGCACTACTTAGCGTGGGCGATAACCTCCCTCCCGACACTTGCGTGCCTTTTACATGATTGAACAGTTTGGTGTGTACGGTACCATAGACGCTATCGGGTAAATAACCCACATTTTCCATGATGTCAATTTCACCGCTTTCCGGCCAGCCGCCATACGCCCAGTCGGTAGAAAGCATCCAAATTGCTGGCCATACGCCTACCCCGGTGGGGAGTTGTGCCCGAATTTCTATACGTCCGTACTTCCAATCGCCTTTGTGCTTGCTCACCATCCGGGCGGAGGAATACTCCTTATTACCTGCGTTTTCGCGGTGTGCCTCAATGACCAAATGGCCGTTTTCGACCCGTGCATTTTTTGCGCGCTTAGCTTGGTAATATTGTAGTTCGTTATTGCCCCAACCACATATATTTGGGCAGCCATCACCCAAATCATAGCCCCACTTCGTCGTATCGGGCAAGCCAGTATAATTGAACTCTTCCGACCAAACCAATTGGGTAAAAGTGGTTGATTTTGTTGTTTTGCAAGCGAATAAAAACAAGCCAATAACCACTAATATCAAATTTTTTAAGGTAAAATATCGCATGGATCTTATTTGGGGATAAATTTCAATTCAAACCAGCCTTCGACTTTCGGAACGCCGTTTGGTTCGCGTTGCCGGCCGCGTACGACGAGTTCGGTTGCCGTCAATTTGACCACGTCCAACACATTGTCACAATCCCAAACCCCCATAAACTGGTCATTAGGAATAATAATCTGATCGCGGCCATTGGCACCTGAACCTTCTAAAAAAACGTATTCGCCGGGAGGTGGGTTGTAGGCCTCGGCTTGGTAGCCATTCCATGGGTTCACCGCAGAGCCATTCGGTTTGTTCTGAAAGACTAAATTTTGGAATGTAAAGCAAAATCCATCATCGTATTGGGTAGGTTGTAAGCCATTGGCGATCGAAGTAAACCAGGAAAAATCATCGTAAGAAGGTCCTACTCTTACCGCGCCCGCTACTTTTGAAAAAGTCCAGCATTTGCCTTGCGGGTTGCAATCGCCGGTCAGTAAGGCTTGCTTGGGAGTACAGGTAATCGGCGCATCTTTGCGTATCGTCACTTTTTGGACAGATAATACGGTGCCGCTTCCGTCACTTTTTGACACGAACAAGGTAATTTTATATTCCCCGGCTTTGTCATAAAAAACGGTATCTAATGCTTTTGCCGAAGTTTTGGGTGTGCCACCCGGTAGTTGCCATATCCGTTGGAAACCGCCGCTGGAAAGGTCTTTGATGACCATCCGGTTGGAGTCGCCTTGTACCACTTCGATGCTAAATGTTGGAGCGGCCGATGGATCCGGCAACTCAAAATCATCATCGCGATTGGGCTTACAGCCGTTCAGCAATGCCGCGATGATAGAGAGGGAGAGTATGAAATATTTTGACATTTTTTATGTTTGTATTTTTGGCCGCCCGGCGCAGTATTTAGTAGGGCGGGTTGTGTTTTTCTTCCCCGCTATTCGTGGTTCGGGGAAGAAAAACACTGGAAAAAATTAATACCCCGGATTTTGGCTAAGGGCTCCGTTTGTGGCTAATATTTGTGATTGTGGGATCGGGAACAGTTCGTGTGTACCCGCTCTAAAGCCTAGGCTGCCGAGTGCCTGCGAGGCTTGTCCGGTACGTACCAGATCAAAGAAGCGATGCGCCTCCAGACCGAGTTCTAACCGACGTTCGCGGTAAATAGCCGTTAATAAATCATTGCCCGACGCCGTAATGGCCGGAATTGCCACCCGAGCGCGCACTTTATTGAGCGATATTTTCGCCCCGGCCTCATCGCCGGTATGGTAAGCGGCTTCGGCGTGCAGGAGGAGTACATCGGAGTAGCGAATGACGCGATCATTAGAGCCGCCGTTGGGGGCAGCATCACCAAATGGCGCATCTTCACTTTTGCTACTGAAATATTTTTTCGGGTAATACAAATAAGGTAGATCACCCGTAGCCGCAATCGTAAACGTTCCGCGGTCGCCCATCGGTTCTCCAACGCGGAAAACCGTCGATTTCAGGCGTGGGTCTTCAAACCCTTCTTTGAAAAATTCATCCACCAAGTTTTTGGTTGGAATATTGAAGCCAAAACCCGCAAACTGACCGCGGGCGCGCTGAAAGACATTGGTCAAACTGCCTTCGTTGGCGTTATTTTTGCCCCAATTGCCCCCGGAAGCATTCATGTATTGAATTTCAAACACTGATTCCGAATTATTTTCCCCAAAAATGGTAAAAATATCCGCGTAATTGGGCACCAACTGGTACTCATTAGAATTGACAACGGCCTCGGCTGCCGCTTTGGCTTTGGGCCATTTTTGCCGCCACAAATAGGTTTTTACCAATAGTGATTGCGCGGCTCCCTGGGTAATGCGTCCCAAATCGCTTTCTGCGTATACGCTGCGCTTCCACAGGACGGGTACTGCTTCGGTAAGGTCTTTTTCAATTAAATCCCAGATGGCATCGGCGGAGGCACGCGGCAAGTTGTATTCGGATGGCGCCAATACATGATCGGCCAAAGGAACACCGCCAAACATGGCCACCAAATTGTAAAAATTCCAGGCGCGTATAAATTTGGCTTCCCCCAAAATGCGGGCTTTCAAATTTTCATTCATCGCAATGCCCGGTACTTTTTCAAGTACGACATTGGCGCGGTAAATACCCTCGAAATCGGCGCCCCATTCGGATTCCAGCAAATCAGTATTGTTGGGTCCTTTAAAGGTTTCTAATTGCAATAGGTTGAACGCGTCGTTATCGCCCGAGCCACCCTTTTCGGTATCATCGGACATGATATCGCCCCAAAACCAGCGAAAATGCCCGGCGGGCGAAAGTTGGAACTGCAGCGTTGCGTAGGCCGCATTCACGGCTGCAATGGCATCGGCTTCCGTGCGGTAAAAATTTTCCTCTGTAATGCCCACAATCGGCTTTTTTTCCAAAAAGTCTTTTTGGCAAGCACTAAAAAAGAGGAGCGTGAATATGATAATGGATATTTTTTTCATTGTTATCTATTGTTGATGCTTTTAAAAATAATAAAAATCAATTTTAACCGGCTTTGTTCATGACATCCGATGATTTAATCCTTAGAACGTAACACTTACTCCACCCAGCACCGTACGCGCCTGCGGATAAAAACCACGGTCAATACCAATTTCAAGGCTGCCACCAATATTGCCAATTTCGGGATCAAGCCCCGAATACTTGGTAAAGGTAATCATGTTTTGTGCCGTCACATATACTTTCAGTTTGTCGAAACGTATTTTTTTGAGCCATGTTTTTGGTAAATTATACCCCAATTGTAGCGTTTTCAAGCGTAAATAAGAACCATCCTCCACAAAACGGTCAGATACCCGTGCATTTTGGTTAGGATCGCTCAAATTCACCCTCGGCTCATTATTGGAAGTGCCCGGCCCAGTCCAACGTTGCAATGCAGACGAAGGGCGATTGACATACGTGAAATCATAACGGATGGTATTCACATAAATATCATTGCCTTGTGCGCCTTGGAAAAACAGGTTCAATTCAAGTCCTTTCCAACTAAAATCGGTGTTGAAACCATAATTGAACGTAGGGGTCGGGTTGCCGATATAGGTACGGTCGTTGGCATCAATCACCCCATTACCATCCAGGTCTTTGAATCGGATATCGCCCGGTGCCGTTTCTTTGCTTTGGAAAGCAGCCGATTCTACCTCCGACGCCGTTTGGAAAATGCCATCGGTGACGTGCCCAAAAAAGGATGCGATTGGATGGCCGATATCTGTTTTTGAAGCATTGGCATTGGCCGATTGCACGTAGCCCGACAAGACTGGTTCGCCTCCCCGACCAAGGCCCGTGACTTCGCTTTTCACAAACGCAATATTTCCGCCGATGGTATATCTAAATGCGCGGTCAAAGTTGCGGTAATTAAGTGCCAGTTCGAGGCCCCTATTCTCGGCAGTGGCCACGTTTTGGATGGGTGATGCCGTTCCGGCTACCAAAGGAATTGGCGCGGCAAAAAGCATGTCGGTGGTCTTTTTAATGTAATAATCGGTGGTAAAATTAATCCGGCCGTTAAATAATTCCAAATCAACCCCAATATCCGTTTGGGTGCTGGTTTCCCATTTCAAATCGGGATTGGCCGCACTGAGTGCAACGGCGCCATTGGTGATGGTTTCACCCGAGCCAAAAGTATAATTTTGGCCATTGTTGACGACGGTGGTAAAACTGTAATCGCCAATCCGGTCGTTGCCATTTTGTCCCCAACTCGCGCGCACTTTGAAAAAATTAATGGCGTCAATGTTCCAAAAATCTTCGTGGCTGGCGATCCAGCCCGCCGAAAACGACGGGAAATAGCCGACACGGTTGTTTTTCCCAAAACGCGAAGAGCCGTCTGCGCGGAAAGTTGCCGATAACAAGTAGGTGTTTCGGAACTCATAATTGGCTTTGCCAAACCACGAAAAAAGGGAAGAAGCATTGGCGTACTGATAAGCACTTTGCGAAGCAATGGGATCAACGGTATTAGAGATATACGCGTCTTTTGGGTCGTTGGAAGGCAAATTGGTGTTCCCGCCGCCACTTTCGTCAAAACGATTGGCCAATGCCGTTGTACCGGCAATTAAGGCAATATCGTGCTTTTCCTGAATTGTTTTTTGCCACGTTAATACATTTTCCCATTGCCAGTTGCGCCATGTCCTGTTGGCTACCCCGACGCTATTGATCAATTGCTTCTCTGCCGCCGGTGCCTCGCTAATGGATGGAATATTGCTGAGGTCAAAACGCGGATTAAAACCTCTTTGCACCGCATAGGTGGCGTCAAGGCTGTATGCCGAGCGGAAATCAAGCCCTTTGGCCAATTTCACATTGCCAAATACACTTCCAACGAGGCGATTGCTCCGCCAAGTATTATGGGTTTGCTCAATACCATTCACCGGATTAGCAATGTCGGTACTCGTATAATTGGAATACGCATAAGTGCCGTTGGCCTTGTGTACCGGTGTTACCGGATCTATGTTAAGGGCGCGAATCACCGGCGAATTGTACTGGCTGTTTTCGGTAAGTACCTGGCGTTCGAGCCAGGTAAAACCGAGGTTGCTGCCGATGGTTAACCAAGGTTTCAGGTCGTTGGTACCATTGATCCTTACCGTACCGCGCTGGAAATTGGCTTTGTCGCCGCCGACAATACCATCTTGCGAGAAAAAGTTGCCCGACATGGTATAAGCCGAACGTTCGGAACCGCCGGTAAAGGTGAGTTGGTGGCTGGAAATAGGTGCGTTTTGAAAAATCGCCTCCTGCCAGTCGGTGCCTTTACCCAATGCTTGCGGATTGGCAAACTCGGGCAACGGGGTTTTACCGGCCGCGATGTAGGCTTCATTTTGCAACGTGGCGTACTCCGTCGCATTGAGCAGATCCAGCAAACGGCTGGGGCGTTGGATCCCCCGGTAAGCGTCATAACTGATTTTTCCTTCCTGATTGCGCTTGCCGCCTTTGGTCGTAATCAGTACAACGCCATTGGCGCCCCTCGATCCATAAATGGCCGACGAAGCCGCATCTTTCAGCACATTGATGGTTTCAATATCGTTAGGATTGAGAAAATCAAGCCCATCCACCGGAATACCATCTACAATATACAGTGGGTCGCTGTTATTGATCGTACCCACTCCGCGCACCCGCACCGACAATGCGCTACCGGGCGAACCCGATACCTGCGCTACCTGCACGCCCGCAATGCGCCCCTGCAATGCCTGCTCGACGCGCAAAATGGGCCGCTCGGCAATGTCTTCCGCTCCTACGGTCGAAACGCTACCGCTGATACTCGACCGCTTTTGGCTGCCGTACCCGGTAATGATGACTTCATCCAATTGGGAGTTATTTTCTAATAGCGTAATGTCTATTTTGGTATTGCTACCCACTGGAACTTCCTGGGAGGTGTAACCGGTATAAGAGAACACCAAAATCGCTTTTTGATCGGGCACCTGAATGGTATAATTGCCGTCCAGGTCTGTGGTAGCACCGGTAGTAGTACCTTTCACTTGTACGGTAGCACCAACGGCGGTTTCATTGTCGGTAATGAGTACGCGACCAGTACATCGGACTTGTGCAAAGCCCGTTGTGCTGATGGCGATAAATAAAATGAATAAAAGGTTGCGCATAATGATCTTGTTGTTTTTTGTTAAAACGTAGCCATCGGTTTGGGATCAAAATGGGGAGCGGCTAAGAGTTACATTCTTTTCAGCGCATTTTCAAAATTGCATTACACTGATAATCAATGACATAGTGGCTCAAGGCAGGAGATATCGTCACGCTGGCACCTCGAAAACAGTTCGTTGTGGCAGCCTATGTGATACCATAATGATTAGATTTCGCCGGACGAAGAATCGTCCGGCGAATTTCCTAAGGAACGGTGTCAGAATAAAGTATTAATCTTATCTGATTCCTTTTCACTCAAATTGCCCATCTTTTTGTTTAAATAGCCCCACTATTAGCCCAAAAAGATCGTTATTTTAGCAAAAACTAATCTACCTAAGTTTAGTACTTTATGCTGATACCGTTCCTAAACAATAAATACTCTATTTAAACAATTTTCGTGTAAAAAAGCGCTGACCAGATCGAACGGTCACAAAATAAATTCCGGGTTGCAAATTCTCCGTTGGCAAATTAAAAGCAGCCTCATTGGCACCCAAATTCCATTGGTGTACGATTTGGCCAACGGTATTGGTCAAACTGATGGTTTTGTCTGAAGTAGCCAACCGGCTAAAGTTCAAGACCGTTGCACCATTGCCCGCCGGATTACCGGTGAGGCTAAAGATTTGCGCATCTTCAATAGGTGCTGATACGGCCGAAATGCACTGCGCATTGGTAAAACAAGCACCAAAACAAGTAGCAACAGTGGTATCTTTTTGTACGGCTGATAAAAAGCGGTCATTGAAACTATTAGGATTACCGCAAGGCAAGCCCGCTATATTTTCTTTACAGCTATAATCAGCGCAAGGGCCATTGGCGAAGGTGAAGAAAGAATTAAAGCCTCTTTTGCGGGGTACTACCAATTCGTAAATACCGGCATTGGGTTTCATTTTGTAACGGCCACCTGGCACGTCAAAATTACCGCCGCCCGCAATCCAAACGCCATCGGGATTTGGGGTATTGCCATTCATACCAAGTTTGAACGTGACTTTTACTTCTTCGCCACAAGCGTAGCAACTATTGAAGCAAAATTTAGGTAAATCGGTATTGCCGCTCACCAATAGCAGGCGGTTCACGAATTGGCCAGAAGGGTCGGTTTTGGTACATTCTTCGGTACCGATAAACTGTTCTTGTGCTGCCCAGTTATCAAGGGTAATTTTGTACTCATACGCGCCGTTGGTGGCAGTAATACTACCCGTCCAAATGCCGTCAAAATTATCATCTATCAATGGATTGGCGTCACCCGACCAGTTATTAAAGGAGCCACTGACATATACTTTGTTAAAATTGGGGGCATAATTATTCATGTTCACCGAAAAATTCACCGTACGCGGTTGCGGTGCGCCACTGCTTTTCACGACGATATCATCGAGGTACGAAACCACTTCTGTTCCGGTTCCGGCGGTCCCAAAATCATAAAAAATAACGACCCGGGTATAACCGCCGGAAGCCGCCTCAAAAGGCGGCTCCAAAGAAGGGAGGCTGGAGTCGAAGCACAGTTCTTCCCACTGATTAATCTTCGTATTGGCTACGGTTTGGATCCAGTTGGGTTTGCCGGAAGTAGAACCTTCTAATTTGATCGAAAGGCTTCCGATATGATCCATGTGTACTTTGGCGCAAATTTGCCCGCCGCTACCAAAATTAACCGGCGTCGTTGGATTTGGATTGGTAAAAGCACCTGCCCATACTTCGGATATCGCCGGTTTGATGTATTTAGTGACTTTAGCACTGTTATTAATACCGGAAGCATTGGGGTTATTGATGATTTCGGTAAACGTGCCATCTAATGGGCTACCAAAATATTGGAAAACAGTACCCGTCTCCGGTGCTTCAAAGTCAAGCACCGTGGTGGTTACGATTGCCGCAGGAAGGGTTTTGATATCATCAAAATAAGAGACAATATCGGTACCATTACCAGCAGTACCAAAATCGAAAAACAAGACTACGCGGGCATACACGTGGCCGGCCGCTGCGGTAGATGGGGGTTCAATAGAAGGCAAAGTTGCATCGAAAACGAGGGTTTCCCATTGGTTGACCTTCGTATTAGGCACGGTTACTACCCAGTTATCACCACCATTGATGGCACCTTCCAATTTTAAGGAAACGGAACCGATATGATCCATGTGCACATTGATGGCTATTTTGTTGCTGCTGGTCAAATCCACCGGAGTGGTCGGATTTGGATTGGAGAAACAGCCCGCCCATACTTCGGACACGCCCGGCTTGGTGTATTTGCCTACCATGCTGCTGGTATTGATACCAGTTGAATTGGGATTAGCAATGACTTGATTGAAAGTGCCGTCCAATGGACTTCCAAAATACTGAAAAACGGTACTTGTAGCAGCAGCCTCAAAGTCCAAAATTGTTCCTTGTGCCTGTGCAAACACTACTGCACAACAGAAGGAAAGAATAGAAAATAAAAATTTTTTCATGCGTAATACCTTTTTTAATTTTAGAATAAAATTTTAAAATTGGATGTAATTATAGCACAAAGGTGCGACAAGACAAACGAATTCTTGCAATAACACACCACAACACTACTACGACAACCCATTTTATTTACTACGTCAATACTACTCATCTTGTTATTTTTGAGATTAAGCGTACATTTACAACGCCAAAATAGCAGCGCGATAATATTGCTACGCTAAGCCGCTATCCAAATTTAATGACCACACCATTACGATTCACTATTTTATTGCTTTTTTGCGGCTGGTGCTTATCCGGCGTATTAGCTCAAAGCACGAATTTGGGTATTCCTCCCGTTTGGAATTTCTCCAAAAAAAACTATTTGGCCGGTACTCAAAACTGGGATGCCACGCAAGACCAAAACGGGGTGATGTATTGGGCCAATAATGAAGGCCTGTTACAATACGATGGTACAAACTGGCACTGTTTCCCGGTTTCTAACCGAACAGTAGTCCGCTCCGTCCGTTATGATCCGGCGCGGGGACTCATATTCATCGGTGCGCAAAGTGAATTGGGGTATTTTTATACCACCTCCAACGGCCAAATGGCCTACCAATCGCTGGTGCATTTGCTTCCCGAAGGCAAGCGGAATTTTGAAGATGTTTGGGACATTGTTTTTTACCAAAACGAAGTGTTTTTCCGTACCAACGACTGTATTTTCCAGTACAATGGTCAAGAAATTAAAATATACGATGCCTACAGCCCGCTTACGGCCATGTTTGTTACACCGGCCGGGCTTTTTATCCAACAAAATTTAAGCGAATTATTACTATTTGAGCAAGGTAAATTCACGCCCATTTACCAAATACAAGGATTAAAAAGCCCGATTACCGGCGCGATCAACTGGAGCCAAGATACCCTACTTTTCCCGACGCTAAAAAACGGTATTTTTTACCTGATTAATAGCCATACCGGCCAATGGGCAACCACCAATGATCCGCTGCTGCGCGAGCAACGCATTTATGCTGCTACCGCGTTGCCCAATGGCCACCTCGCATTAGGCACCTCTTTGGGCGGCCTGATTACCATTGACCGCAACAGAAGGATACATCGCCACTTCACTAAGAAAAATGGCCTTCAAAACAACAATATCCTTTCCACATTTACCGATCGTGCCGGCAATTTGTGGCTCGGGTTGGATAGCGGCATTGATTGTGTGGTATTGGATGCTCCATTTAGTACCATCATTCCCGATGGAGAATTGGGCGGTACCGGATATGCCGCAGGGATGGTGCAAAACCGGCTTTACCTCGGGGTTTCAAATGGGGTTTACACCACGCCCTGGCATTCATTTTACAACCCCGAACTAGCTCCTTTTTTCCAAAAAATAAATTCCACCGATGGGCAGGTTTGGTCGCTGCAAGTCCTTGAAAATACCTTATTGATGGGGCACCATGAGGGTGCATTCCAGTTAAACGGACTGAACAGCAGCCCCATTTCGACCGTGCCGGGTGGCTGGACTTTTGTCCAACTCACCCATGAATACGCGATGGGCGGAACTTATAGTGGATTAGTACTTTACCGAAAATCAGGCGACCAATGGCTGTTTGACCAAGTATTAAAAGGTTTGAATGAATCTTGCCGCTTTATGGTTAAGGATGCCGATGGTACCGTATGGGTGGCACATCCGTACAGGGGATTATACCGTGTGGAATGGTCGCCCGAACGCAAAAGTGAGATAAAGGTCACCTTTTTTAATAGCAAAAACGGGCTACCCTCGGATATTAATAATTCCGTGTTTCTGATTGCCGGAAAGGCCGTTTTTTCTACCGAAAAAGGGGTCATGCGCTTTGATAAAAACCATTCCGTATTCACCATAGACGATGATTTTGATCGGCTGCTGCACAATAGCGGACGGGTGCGACACTTGAAAGAAGATCTAAAAGGCAATATTTGGTATGTTTCGGATAAAGAAGCCGGGGTTTTGGAAATTGCCGATTTTGGTTTAAAAAAATCGGTTACTAAAAAAGTATTCCCCGAATTGGCCCCAAAATTAGTCAGTGGTTTTGAGTTTATTTATCCGATTGATCAGGACAATATTTTATTTGGTGCCGAACAAGGCTTTATCCATTTTAATGCCGCTGCAAATACAGGCCAGGATACCTTTTTACAGGTTGTGTTGAGTAATGTTTCGGCGCGTGGACGGCTGGACTCGGTTTTAATGGCCAATGCTTTCGAGGGAACTATGCAACGCCCCGAATCAGTGCTGCCGTTCGGGGTAAATAACCTGCGTTTCTCCTTTTCAGCCACCGATTTCAAAGACCCCGGTTTTATTCAATACCGGGTTTGGTTGGTTGGATTAGATCGTGGTTGGTCGGAATGGACGCCCGAAACCGTCCGCAATTTCACCAATTTAAATTCGGGGAAATACGCCTTTAGAGTGCAGGCTCGACGCAAAGATGGCCGCCTCAGCGCAGTTGTCGCCTACGCATTCCGCATTCAGCCGCCTTGGTACGCCACGGCATGGGCAATGACCTTGTACGGGCTGGCCATCATTGGCGGGTTCGCTGGTTTTGTGTGGTATCAACGCAAGCGGTTTGAAAATGAAAAAGAGCAACTCACGGTACAGCACCAGCAGGTGACGGCCGAGCAGCAACGGGAAGTAGAAGAAACCAAAGCCGTGATTCATGAAATTCAGGGAAAAAAATTAGCCGCTGAAATCCAGTTCAAAAACCAAGAATTAGCCTCTGCTACGATGCATTTGGTACAAAAAGGAGAAATTTTATTGACCGTTAAAGAAAACTTGAACCAAATTCTGGAAAAATCAACCAACCCCGCCGTAAAAAAAGAAATTCAACAACTGCTCAATTTACTCAATTTCGATGCGCAATTAGATGAAGACTGGGAACATTTTGCCCTCCATTTTGACCAAGTACACGTTGATTTCCTGAAACGGCTGCGCGAACAATTCCCCCAGTTAAGTACCACCGATTACAAACTTTGCGCGTACCTGCGCATGAACCTTTCCACGAAAGAAATTGCCCCGTTGATGAATATTTCGATTCGTGGTGTGGAAGCCAGCCGCTACCGGTTGCGGAAAAAACTGGACTTGCCCAATGAGATCAACCTGACGGATGTTATTTTGAGGCTATAAAAGGCTGTATAATGTCCAAACCGTCATCATTTGGCGGTGCGCCACTTTTTCGTCGCTCCCGCACGGGAAATCGGTCTCTCCCGCGATGCGCGTTCGGAAGCCGCAATTCAGCGTGTGGTACCAAATATTGAGTTCCCAGGGCGCGGGCGTGTCCATCGTCGAGATGGCCGGGCGGGAACCCCGCAATTTCGCGGTCGTAGCGCATCAAGTTTTTGGCCGTTGAAAGCGGGTTGCCCTTGCCCTCAAAAAACTGTTTTTGGTGATAATAACCCAGCCCCCGTAGATTTTTTCCCCGCCGTCAAAAACGCGCTGGGCTTGCGGACTTTCGACGCTCAACCGCGCCGTGATGCCCGCCTGATTTTCTACTTTTATCAAAAAAAATTGCCAGCCGACAAAGCAGCGTTTTATTGGGCATGAAATATTGTTTTTTTATGGCTTCAGTAAAAACCCTAACGGAATACCCAGCCGTTTTGCCCACGATTTTTCGCTGTGGTCATCACCCGGAAAGGAGCGCGTGAGCCAGTTTTTTTCCGAAAAACCGCCGTTGCGAAGGATGTCATCGGCCTTTTTTTGAAAAGGCTCGTACCACGCATCGAGCGTTTTGGAACCAAAATCAAAGTAAAATTTATGGCTTTTGGGCGAGGGCAAATGCTGGCGGAAATAAGCCAAAAGTGCCTGCGCCGATGGGTTGTCACTTGGGGAAAGACCACCCGGCCAATGCGTGGAAAGGCAAGCCGCGCCGCTAAAAACCTTCGGATATTCGCAAATTGCGTACATCGAAATCAGGCCGCCCATGCTCGAACCCGCGATAAACGTATTTTTGCGGTCACTTTTGACCGAAAACGCGCTGTCAATGAAGGGTTTCAACTCCCGGACGATGAACTTCAGATAATCGTCGGAAAGCACTTTTTGTTGGATGCCAAATTTTCTGGCCAAGGTGTCGCGGTAATACTGCGGTACCTGCTCCCAAGCTTTTTGCGGGTAATATTCTTCGCGTCGGGCGGGCGTATTCCAGATACCGACGACGATGCAATCTCGGATTTTTCCGTTTTTGAGCAGCGCAGTCATGCTTTCGTCCACGCCCCATTCTTGGTGGTTCCAAGTGACGGTGCTGTCGAACAGCATTTGGCCGTCGTGCATATAGAGCACGGCGTATCTTTTGGTTTTTGAATACCCGTCGGGGAGCCACACGTCCACATTGCGCGGGGCGATGAACTTGGAGGGGAATTTTTCAAAATGTTTCGTCGTGCCGGAAGCGACTTTCAAATTTTGCGCGGCGGCAGTGAAGGCCAAGATGCTGAAGCACCAAAGGAGGATGTTTTTTTTCATTATTTTTGATCCTTTTTATGGACGCAAAGGTCGGTATAAATGTGGTAAAAGTGTTTGTGTTTTGGCAAAAAAAGTCGCTCCTAACATTTTAAAGTGTCGTTTGAACGGCCGAAAGAAAAACATCCCAAAAACGTCATTTCTGTACTACACTTGAAATCCAACCGTCGTATCTTTGCAAAAATATCTGCAAAAATGATTGTTAATTTATTAAAAGAAGTGTGCCTTTCGCTTGATAAGGCGAATTTGCCGTACCTTTGATCTGGATAGCGAAATACCAAAGCGAACGCCAAATAGAGGATATAAAAAATTTGTTGTTAAATGAAAATGCGGACAAAATGTACATTCAGTCTTGGTGCAAAGACCTTCGATTAAACACTTTAAAATTAATATAAATGACCGACATACCGGAGCATATCTATAAATTGCAATACAAAATTATTGCCGCCAAACCAATGGCAGAAAGCGTTCGCCTCGGTTTGGAAACCATCGATACCGCGCGCGTGTGGATCGAAAACATCATTCGGCACGATACGCCCAATATCAGTAAAGTTGGAGGTATTCCAACAAAAAGCGATACCTTTACGGAAGCGACTCTATTGGCAACTTACACAGAACTTGTACCCAAATGAATACTATTTTTCTCCACGGTGCCCTTGGCAGCGCCGCCCAATTTGACACGTTATTTCGATTGTTGCCAACCTCAGCAAACAATAAGGCACTAAACTTGCCTGGACATGGCGGCCTGCCCATCAACGCATCTTATTCCTTACCCTTATTTTCGGAAGCCCTGCTTCACGAAATTAAAATTACGTCCCGCAACCCCGTTCGCCTGTTTGGCTATAGCATGGGTGGTTATGTAGCCCTGTATTTTGCCCGGAAATACCCGGATCTGGTTTCTGAAGTCGTCCTGCTCAACAGTAAGTTGGAATGGTCACCGGAAATTGCCGCACGCATGCAGGGCATGATGAACCCCGAAAAGATCGAAGCTAAAGCACCGCTCATGGCGGAGAACCTTGCAGCCGCCCACGCACCCGAGGATTGGAAAACGGTGGCTCGTCAGACCAGCGCGCTCTTGCATGACTTTGGACAGGGAAGAGGTCTGCCAGAAACGGCATTTGGCCAAATTGCTTGCCCGGTTCGCATCCTTCGGGGCGAAAATGATGCCGTGGTCGGTGCCGCCGAATGCCTTCACGTCCTTTCATTGCTTAAACAGGGAACATATCAGGAAATCAGAGACAGTGGACATTTGATGGAACAGGTCAATTTGATGGAGTTGATACAAATATTCGACTTAGGAACGGATGCATAGTGGCCGAATGTGGCACAACCTACTACCTGATATTAGGCCTTCTTGCTCATCAGTGTTGCCGGATTATTGCTTTTGGCTTCGTTGAATTCGCCCTGCTTACGGTAGCCGAACGCCCATTTTTAGCGAAACTGTCGCATCTCCCTACACTTATTTTGCGTATAAAACCGGATTAATCGGCGAATTAATCACCTCACCCACCCCCGCGCCCGGGCACCAGGTGTTCCAGTCATTGATTTGCGCGTCGTTTTCGGGTTGTTTCAATACCATGTCTTTGTCCATAAAAATCACGGTCATCACTTTGCGCGTATGGTCGGTCGAGTTGGCCCCCGCACGGTGAAACACCCAGCCGGAATGGAAACTGATTTCACCCAAATCAAACGCCTCCACCACGTGCGGGAAATCCGTGACCCGCAGCCGCTCGCCAATTTTCGCCTCGCTTTCGTCGCCAATTTCGAGTTCGCGGCCGGTCACGATTTGGTGGCTGCCCGCGCTGAATTCGAGCGGCCCCATATTCAGTGGTACGGCTTGCAGCGGAATCCAGGCCGTGACGGTTTTGTCGGTTTCGAGCGGCCAATAAAATTGGTCGGCGTGCCAAGGGGTGATGCCGCCGCCCGCTTCTTTGAACAGGGCTTGGTCGTGGTAAAGTCGTACGCCGCCGGTTTGCAGGAGGTCGGCGGCGATTTTGCCAAGGCGTTCTGAAAAAACGAATGTGCGGATGCGCTCGTCTTCCCGCCAAAGGTTGAAGCGTTGTAAAAAAGCCTTGCCGTAGGTGGAGCGTTCGGCGAGGGCGCTGGTCTCGGTGTTCATTTCGGCGACTTTTTGACCGATGATTTCGTTGAAAAAGGCAATCGTCCCGGCAGAAAATACCTGTTTCAGTTTGATGAAACGGTTTTTTTGGTAAAAATCAATTTGCGCATCGGTGAGCGGGTAAGGTTTTTGGAGTTCGTCGTGTATGGTAGCGGGGATGGTTTGTACTGAATGGAACATTTTTAAAAAAAATTTCTGGTAAATAGCTGAATAGCACTGCAAAGGTCGGGCATTGGCTGGAAAATTATTTACACCATTTTACCATTAAACAATAAGTGAAAAAGAGATAACGGGTGGGCAATCTTGTCGAGCGGTGGTGATCCAGTTTTCAGCAGATTTTATCGGGCCTATATTGGCTTTACCAGACACCGCAGCGGTGAACACTTTATTGAAAAAATTCACAACAGGTTTGCATTTTTCAATACAAAAGGGCGACGAAGTACGGGTGCTTTTCGAGCGGATTTGTTTGCGAGCTGGTATTTACACGTTGGCCAATCTATTGCTTTTATTGGATGCTCTGGCCAATTTAACAGCAATTCCTTTGGCTTCCCCACATTATCAACCCGTCATTAACGAGCAAAACGGGCAGCGCATCAATAAGGTATCTACCTATATACAAAACCATTTTGAAACGGGTATTTCGGTTCGAGCAGCAGCGCGACAAGTACATTTGTCAGAAAGCGCGTTTTGTAAGTTTTTCAAACGTTTTTACCTCCGGCAGAGAACCCCCAACATACTCTTATTGAAATAAAACCTTCGGGCAAAGGTGTTTTTTTGGCAAAGCATATTAAACCGGTGCTGCACGTGTAATTTATGACGTATCTTTGCCCAAGCATGCAATCCAATTTTAATACGATAGGGTTGTTTCTGAAATCTGTGATAAAACACAAGGTCTCCAGACAGCACAAACTTGATTGACCATTGAGTAATATATTAAGTGCATATTTTTATGGCTTCAACCACAAAGTTCTTTACGAACGAAATAAACAATACGCTTCTACAAAAAATTGAGGGTATTTTCGCACACCGAAATATCCATTTTTTTGATGCATTAGTGGGATATTTTCGTGCTTCTGGCTATTTCCAAATCCGGCCTTTTATTGAAAAATCGGCCCAAATCCGCATCCTCGTCGGCATCAATATTGACAAATTGGTGGCCGATGCTCAGGAAAAAGGCTTGCTTTTCGACCCAAATTCCGAAAAATCGCAAGAAGATTTTTTCAAAGAAGTAAAAAATAACATACAAGAGGCCGAATATGACAAAAAGGTGGAGGCGGGGATGCTGCAAATGATTGAAGATGTAGCGACCCAAAAAGTCCTCCTTCGCGTGCATCCGCGCCAGAACATCCACGCTAAAATTTACATTTTTCGGGAACAAATTAAACACGACCACGGTTACGGCGCGGTCATCACGGGGTCAAGCAATTTGACGGATGCCGGGCTGTCGCGCAATTTTGAATTCAACGTGGAATTGCGGGAAGACGCCGATATTCAATTTGCCACCGAAACTTTCGATAAACTCTGGTCAGAAAGCGTACCCGTCGCGCAAGATTTTATCGAAAAACTGAAAACTGAAACGTTCCTCAATGACCAGTTCACGCCATACGAAGTCTATCTGAAATTTTTGGCCGAGTATTTTGGTAAAAGCATTGATTTTGACCCCAATTCCGTTTCCGACCTGCCGAAGGGATTTAAAAAACTCAACTACCAAGCCGACGCCGTCAGCGATGGATACAATAAAATGATGAAGCACGGCGGTTTTTTTCTGGCCGATGTCGTGGGTTTGGGGAAGACCGTCGTCGGTGCGCTCATTGCCAAAAAATTCTATTTCTCCAACGATTTCCCGTCGCACCGATCCTCGACTTTGATCATTTCTCCGCCTGCTTTGGTGGAAAACTGGCAGGAAACACTTGATAAATTTCGATTAGAGGGTTTTGACATCATCACCAACGGTAGCCTGCACAAAGTCAAAAACCCAGAAAAATATGACCTCATCATTGTGGATGAAGCCCATAAATTCCGCTCCGATGCAGCAGATATGTACGACCGCTTGCAAAAACTCTGCAAAACACCGACCCGTCACAGTTTGCCCGACGGCTCGCGAGCGACCAAAAAAGTCATCCTCATATCGGCAACGCCCTTGAACAATGCACCACAGGACATCGCCAATCTCATTTATCTTTTTCAGGATGCCAAAAATTCGACCCTCGAAACCAGCAACCTCCAACACTTTTTCCGAAAAAAAATCGACGCTTTCCAGAAACTAAAAAAAGACCCCGACCACGAAAAAATTAGAAAAGAAGTCAAAACCATTTATGACGAAATCCGAAATAAAGTCATCGAACCGCTCATCGTTCGGCGCACACGGACAGATTTGAAAGACAATGATTTCTACAAAAAAGACCTTGAAGAACAAGGCATCATTTTCCCTGACGTACAAAAACCCGAAAAGATTTTTTACTTTTTGGATGATGAATTAGACAAACTTTATGACCGGACAATGCTCGACCTCGGGCACCCGACCGAGGGTTTGACCTACAACCGTTACCGGGCCATCCAATTTTTGACGCCGCCCAAAAAAAGCAAATACAAAAACGCCGACCTCATTTCCGGCCAACTGGCCAAAATCATGCGCGTGCTATTGGTCAAGCGAATTGACAGCAGTTTTCATGCTTTCACCCAGTCGCTCCGACGCTTTAAAGAAGCCACCGATGCCATGGTCAAAATGTTTGATACGGGCACGATTTACATCGCACCCAACTTGCCCGTGAGCGAATACATCAACGACGACCGAGAAGATGAACTCATCGCCCTCATCGCTGAACTTTCCGCCACCGACCCAAGCATCGAAATTTGTGTGC